>Ga0126307_10002952_pt1 | contig 11570 bp, 12 predicted proteins | sample Plot28_FD_89955 | JGI IMG/M metagenome (GOLD analysis project Ga0126307, IMG submission 89955) | Serpentine soil microbial communities from UC McLaughlin Reserve, CA, USA - Plot28 | ecosystem: Environmental > Terrestrial > Soil > Grasslands | place: USA: UC McLaughlin Reserve, Lake County...
GGCTCAGGTCTAGGATTTTTCCGTCCGGGCCGATACTCAGGTGAATAAGTGCTCCTGTCTCCTCCTTTACGGTGCGCACCGTCCGTCCCTCTTGTTGAGTGTACTCTTCCTCAGACGGTAAGTCGTCGACCGTACCCACTATATCCTCGGCTACCAAGTTGCCGGCCTCGTCCTGGATAGTTTCTATAATGTTTCCAGACTCATCTATAGTGCGCTGCACGGTCTGACCTGCCTCGTTTGTGGTCTCACTCAGCAAGTAAGTTCTAGGCGTGAGAGTCTCGGTCGTCTCGCTAGCCTCCTCAGCTGCCCCTTCAACCTGGGGTTCATCCGGGCCTGCTTGGTCGTAGAAAGCGTAGACGGCGCGCTGGAGAGGTGCCTGAGGCACCTCGTCAGGATCGAACTCCGGTGAGTCCACCACCTTATCTCGCTCCTGATCGACGCTCACCCGCTCTTCACTCACCTCGACCTTAACTACCTCCACCGGGATAAGAAAGTGCTTCTTCCCTACTCCCAGAAAGCCTCCAGCGCTTACATCTAGAAAGCGCGGTTGGAGCGTTTCCTGGTCGACGTACAGATCCTCTACAGAGCCTATTTGCTCACCATTGATGTCGTAGACGTCGAGCTCGTGGATGTCCTGCCAGGGCTCTTGGAGGTGTAAGCTCTCCGAATCGCTCAGCTTAACGAGGTCGGGCTGTTGCTCTGCGCGTTCCACCGATATACCTTCTTTCTCTCCGAGTATTTGATACTTGCGTTTTTACCCTGCCGAACACACCTCAAACGCCCTTTAGGCCCTTCTTGCTTCGTCAGCAAACTGCTAACGCTAGCGTAAGCATTACCTTGGTAGGCTCTCCTTGCGAGGAGTAGTAGTATACACGTACCTTAGGCTAGTGGATTTCTGAGGGCCTAGTCCACTTCGTAGATTGTCTGCTTCCAGAGCGCTAGCCCTTGGCTGTCTTGAGCTTCCGGAAAATACCTAGAAAGGGTAATTGGGTTTCCGAGAAGACTATAGCTCTCGGAACCCTTAAACCGGCGGGGCGTGGAAGTAGGCAAAAGAAGAAGCCCGACGCTTCTAAGGGGGAGATAAGCCAATAAGCTAGAAAGCCATCGGGCTGCGTAGACGGTATAAACCCACCTACCCTCGCCAGGCAGGCTATAACGACGCTCTAAAGCAGCAAGCTATAGCAGTACTAGAAGGACACTAAAAATAACAACCACCGTTATCGCAACAAGGAGAACAAAACAGACGCCGAGCGTTATTAACCCCAGCCGGTACAGTTGGTACAGCTGCCGGTGACGGTGGAGCCGCTTTAGGCGCTTCCATTCGGACTGCCGCTCGGAACGCTGCCCGATGTGCAGCAGCAGGCGCCGCTCGAACTCTGCCAGGTCCTCTCTACCGTGCATAGGCCCCCTCCTCTATGTGTCGTAAAGAACAGCCTAACTACCCGCACTAGTGTAATGAAGAGCGATTTCGGCGAGGCGCAACATCTAGGAGGTCAGGGGAGCACACAACCCCTGCTTGCCCCCTTACCATCTCAGTGGGAGGCACTCGATTTGTCTACGAGGCACTAGGTAGTGGCTATAGTAATTAGGCACTAGAAAACAAGGCCCTACTAGGCGTAGTTAGGAGACGCGTCAGCCACCAATAACAAGGGACCGTATCCTGGTGGAAACCGGTTATGCCGCTGAATCACAAGCAGGCTTAAGAGCTACAGCAATGGATAGACTACGCACAGGTCAGCCGCAAGCGTACTACGCGCGTGGTAGCGGTTAGTGGTCGACGGGCGAGATCGTCTACGGTGGCGGTGTGGAGGAACCAGACGATAAACTGCACGTAGCCCAAGTAGTCTGCTAGAACCGTAGCTACGTGATGATGTTTGCCGCCATGCTCGTGAGCCTGCCATAGGGCTGCTTTAGCCATAGATGGCTACTGACGTCGCGCCCACCGGCTCTCGCTACTACTTCGATATTTCTTTTGCCGCTCCTTTTACGGCTCCTTTTGCCACCTTCTTTACTGCGGCACCTATCGGGCCCCAACCTTCATCATCCTTTTCGCTCTTCGTGATGGCCTCCTTCTTTGCCGCTGGCGGTTGCGCAGCAACTCTTTGCTTCCTAGTGGTTATTATCTTTCTGCTCTTTTTAGCCATAGATCTAAGCCTTGCTCCTTTCCGGACGAGGACGATTTTTAGCACATGACACTGGTGTTGCCTATGACAGCGGAGAGAAGATAGAGGAAGGGATGGATTCGCCCTAGAGGAAGGGATGGGTTCGCCCCTTCGGTCGTAGCTCAGACGAGCGGCCACAACCTAGATAGGTGGAACCTGCAGCATCAAGAGGGTGTATGTTTGCTGTACAGACTAGTACTAGCAAGGGACAAAGAAGAGACGGAGTCTAAAGATCCTGACCCTCTTTTTATACCTACAGCGATATTCATAATTATTGAGCTGGTAGAAGACAGTGGGGACATAGAGGTCCTCTTCTCGTACAAGTCCCGTGAGGTGCTCCTCTACCAGCTACCTACAGAACGATATGCTTACCATTCCTGCGATAGGGTCCGATAGGGTCACTGATTTTGGCGAATGCTTCTTCTGCCGGGTTACAAGCTTCCGAGAATTTACCTTTTGCCAGGTAACCCACCTACTAATAGGCGTAATAAGCCCAGTTTGGAAGCCAAATTTTTCTAAGTTCTTCTAGATCGAGGCTGGAAAGCTAGCCAACCGTTAGTCGAATCGGATGATGTGGCACTTGGTACATCTATAAGGTCTACCACGATGTATATTGCTGATCGGTTCTAAGTCTCCAACCCTTCCAAGCGCCCTCAAGGAGTTCTTTACGAATGTGCTGCTCTCGCTAACAGGGGCCTCATCCACCAATTCTGCCCAGCTGAGCGAAACGTGGTCCGTCACTGCCTCGCACCTTTCGCACAACAAGTCTTTGTGTTGTCCGCTCACGTTTATGGCCCGGTCGGTTAAGCGTTGCGCAGCCTCTCGTACTATGTCGCCGATTTCCTGATGCGAAGCAGGTATGTCTTGATCATATCCGCATTCAGGGCAAAGCCTCGGATCATCCGGTAGATCATGCCCGCAGCGTCTGCAATATGGTGGCATGTTGTAATTATAGCTTTGAGTATAGGAGATTACGAGTTTATGAGACCCTCGGCTCATTACGAACAAGTACAACCAGGCCGCCCGCTATGTCCTCCAACCTCGGCATCTCCCACCTCCTTTCTTCCAATAAAAAGCGGCCCTATGCCTAGGGACCACGAAACTTTAGCCCTTGGGAATCAGTTCGCTGGTCCATACAACCATCTCCCGCCATGGCACCATCTATCTACCCCCGCCCCGGCGGAGTTCTTCCGCAAAGCGCTACGACGGCTCTTCGAAATCCCTGCTAACCGGTGTAGGTAGACAAGAAGCCCTCCCTGCACGGCATCTTTTTAGGACATTTGGCCACCCCAGCGTGCTAACCGATCTCCACTTGGTTGCGGTGAAAGTCTGCTCTTTGCGCCGTGAGCTGACGATCGAAGCCTCGACCGACTAGATTTGGTCGTGGATGGTGTAGGATCTTTGGAGGTAACTCTGCTTAACTGTTCCCCGAGTAGCAACGAGGCAGCACGAAGAGAAGGGGTTAGCGATGAATGAGTTCCAGCTGACACTGAGGAATATCACCGCTAGGCGCGGCACGAGTATTTCGGAGTTGGCGAAGCGTGTTGGATATGAGCCCTTTCTCTTCGAGAACATTGTAATGGGTAAGACCCGTCAAGTGCCCGTTGACTTTTTCATCCGAATTGCTGAGGGCCTCGACCTCAGTACAGTAGAGAAGGATGACCTGGTACGTTCGTGGGCTTTCGGGATAGAGCGCTGGAACTGGTCTTCTAGCATCGAGAGTAGCCCGAGAGGGCCAGTAAAGAGGAGAGCGGGGTGAGACGCGCTTTCATAGGAAGCGTTTCTGATTCGGTGATCCGGCACGCTCACTGCCCGGTCCTGGTGGTGCGTAAAGAAAGGTGATGAGTTGGCGCTAGCCTCTCTCACCTAGCTGGGGGCGAGATCCTCGTTAAAGCAGCTTAAGAGGTCGTTGAACCCGCAGAGCTAATAGCGTTAGCCCTGGACGTCAGCTCTTCCCTGCTGGCATTATTCTCTGGTGGGAGAAGAAAAGCCGTACCCGGGAGGAGTGGATGGTATCGTCTTCACGCTTTATCCGGTGGTGCGGGCTAGCAGCCATCGCAGGTGGAATCGCTTACGCTTCACTGAGCTTGTTGGGACGCTTGTCTATGCGCCTGTACTCCCCCTCGGAGCCCTGGGATGTTCCAGTTCTCAGCTATATCGAGCGTATATTGCCCGTCTTATTGCTGCTGGGAGCGGCGGCGGCAATATCCGGTCTGCACCTAGCACAAAGGGAGCGCTACGGGTTGGTGGGGACGTTAGCTTCACTAACGGCCTTCGTCGGGGTGGTTCTCATCTTCGTAGGCTCGGTTGTGGAGGTTTTAGCGGGACCAGCCTTCGAACCCTCGCTTTTGTTTCTCATCTCGGGTTTATTGATAGCAACCATAGGTCTCCTGACCCTGGGAACCGTGACCCTAGTAGTTAGGGTATTGCCGGGGTGGGCTGGGCCATTGGTCATTTTGGGTAGTCCTCCCTTCTTGCTTTTTGTTCCCGCCACCTTCGAGAATCTTCTGGCCTACGAGACGTTGCATCCGTTGTTGGCGGGAGTAGCTTGGGCGCTAGTGGGATACGCGCTTTTCCGTGTAAATACCCCCGGAGATCCAAGGGCCTAGCGCTGACAGCGCCAGAGTCAGAGTGTTTCGAGAAGCACTGGTTTTCTACTATCTAGTAGTCTCGTTGCCTCCTGCCGCTGCTTTCTCACGATCACCATATTCCCTAGAGCCTCCGACTGGTGTTGCTTATCGAAGTGTACAGTTTAGGCATTAGTAATTAGGCGATTCCCTTCCCCTGGCAACTTCGGCTACTGGTTACGGTGATAATCAGAGCTCAAAGCGTTAGGCACTAGAAGCTCGCGAGGAGATCCGCTAATGGCACGCGGTGAAGATCACCGCCTCGCGGAAGGAGAGCTCTTTGGCGTAGCGGTGAAGAACGAAGACGTCCAGCGCCAACATTAGAAGGATGAAGACGCTAAAGACCGCCCAGGCCCACACGGGGAACGTGGTCAACGATTACCTCCTGTTCGAAGCCGTTCTTGAGGGGTACCGCACGCGAACATGCGGTCTACCTTAAGGAAAGCCTCTTGTACGAGGTCCTCGACGGTTCAGCACTCCCCCCATCGCTGAGCACGCCAGCTAGTACACCGCTCAAGCATAGGGATCCTAGAGCGCTGCAAATCCTCGGGCATCTCCGCCGCCTGTCAGCGAGTCCAAGGCCTCGTCTGCCTGAAGCAGGTATACTGGCGCTTCTTACCTATTATTACCCAGAGCTCGCTTGTACTCACCGTTCTTGAGCGTCAGCTCTGCCTGGCGCTGCAGCTGCCTGACCCGCTCGCGCGACACCTTCAGCTCGTCGCTAAGCTCGGCCAGCGTGGCCGGTTCATTCTGATCAAGGCCGTACCGGCGCACCAAGACGTGCCGATGGCGCTCGGGAAGCCCTCCTATAGCCTCCCCAATCCAGGCGTTCTCTACCTCCCGTATGACCGTGCCAGGAGTATCAGAGGCCTGCTCGTCCTCTACCAGGTTCCCTAGCGAGGAAGTATCCTCTTCAGAGTTCAAGGGCCTGTCTAGGCTTGTCGCGTCCGGGATAGCATCCTTCACCTCGCGCACCTCGTCTACGCTCCACCCGATCCGCTCGGCTACCTCTTTGTCGGTAGGACTGCGCTCCAGCTCTGCGGAGAGCTCATTATGAGTTCGGCCCATCTTTCGGATCTTCTCGCCCATGTGCACCGGTACCCGAATCGTGCGAGACTTCTCAGCGACGGCCCTCTGGACGGCTTGCCTAATCCACCAGGTGGCATAGGTAGAGAAGCGGAAGCCCCTCTCGGGATCGTACTTCTCGACGGCCTTCATAAGCCCTATATTGCCCTCTTGAATGAGATCCTCAAAGGGGAGCCCGTAGCCACGGTACCTCTTGGCAACGGAGACCACCAGCTTAAGGTTCTTCTCGATCAGCTTCTGGCGGGCTGACTTGTCACCGGCCTTGGTGCGCCTACTGAGTTGCATCTCTTGTTGGTGGGTCAAGAGCTTGCCCTTGTCGATGCGTGCAAAGTAGCCCGGAAGAAGCTCGGGCACTTCGTTCGTCCGGTCCGCCCGCTGCTGCGTCCTTTGAGTCTCGGCAATCACTTAAGCTATCCTCCAGTGCCTGTGGTGAGCAGCCCCTTGGCGACAACGGTCGTTGGCACCGGGTTGTCGGTTACAGCATCTCGATTATGGCTCCCTCAAATCAACGGGGGCTAACAGCTCGGTAAAGATCCGTTCACAAAACGCGCTTACCCTACGCCTAGGACGAGAAGCGTTAGCACAACGCCAACGGGTCTTGGAGGCCTTCTCTCAAGCCTACGGCTTCAGGTGACCACTTTCTACTGAGCGGGCGATCCTTTCTAGATGCGTGTTGCGTGGTTTGCTTTGAGATAAAAAGGAGGTCATCTGACGCCCATATGTTTCGCATCGCCGACGGCAAGGTTGTGGAGCGCTGGGGCGAATGGGACGCCCTGGGGCTGATGCAACAGCTAGGTGCTGCCCCTCCACCAGGGCAACGCGCAACGCAGGCAACGGGTTGACAGGTTCCTGGTAGCGGAGGCACAGGTTCCAGGCCGTGACTATTTCGGCTTCCCGAACCACTACTCGGTAGTGCCTGATGCTGCGAGCCGGGTTCCCCGACTTCAAGGTACTACCGAATATCTATTCGCTGAAGGGAACGAAGTAGCGCTGGGTTTTACATCCCGTGGCGCTCACGAGGATGAGCTCATGGGCATTGCCCCCATCGGCAAGCAGGTGACAACGGAGTGCGCGCTCGCCTGGCGAACAGACGACACTTCGCCGCGGCTCGTGGGCTCCCGACGTTGGCTGCAAGCTCAAAAAAGAGCGGCGGGTGTCGTACCTCTCAGGAGACCCCTTCCAGTGGTAGGCCTGCCTCTTGCCAAGCGATCATTCCACCTTCTAGGTCCCACACGTTGGTGTAACCGAGCCCAACGAGGGTCTCGGCGGCCTCCGCGCTCATAGGTCCGATGCGGCAGTAGAGTACGATCCTGGCGTTCTTGTCTGCGGGCAACTTCTTTAAGTTCTGGTCGATTTCGTTGTACGGGATCGAAAGGTGGGTTCCGGGGATGTTCCCCTCGAAGGGGATGTGGGTGTTGACCAACATGAAGGCCTCGTCTTTGAGCATTGTCTGCAGCTCGGCCGGCAGAACCCTGGTATACGAACCTCCGCTAACGGGCACCTGCTCCCCTGCATCGTCGATCCTGGGCGAGCCGCCCGGGCTACCGCTCTCAGAGTTACTAGTCGGGGCAGTCACTCCTTCGCAGGAGGCTAGGAGCAGTGTTTCCAGGAGGAGTATTACGAGGAGGAGAAGCCTTTTTGTTGCCATCTCTCCTAACCAGGGGGAGGCGCCGGTAGCCTCCGACTCAGGATGCCTCCCATGATAAGGCGAAGAAGCTGATGTACGCGACCAGTACTTATAGCCCGGAGGTGATGGCTTCTAGCCCTCAGGAATCGATTCGTCTTGTTGGACGTTTTTCTGTGATTTTTTTGTAATCCACACCTTCAGGCTCCCGTTTATATAAGCTTACAGCCGAGGTATCCCGCTACTCTCAACTCGTGTAGGTCGGTTACCCACTTTGGTCATTTCTAACAAAGCCGCCAACTACAGTATACGACTTGGCTGCTTAAACTCTCTTCGTGCTGCAGTACGTGGCCGATTGTATCCTGAACCGCCAAGCTCAAGGTTTTAAGTGCGGGAGCAGGAGGGAGTTATGTACGTCACCAGCAAAACTACCCCCGCCGTCGCCTCCGGCTTCACGCGGCGGGTCGAAGCGGTAGGTTACATGGACCTTGTTCCGACCTTCGTACTTCTCAAGCGTTATGCCTTGTACGAGCAGCCTTACGAGTTGTTGGCGCTTCTCGAATGCTTCCGGTGTGGCTTCCTCGACTTCGGCTAGGCGGTTTCTGAGCGTGGCTAGCCAGGCGTGAGTCGTATCGGCAAGCTCGGCGCGCTCGCGGCTCTCTGAGAGATCGGTTTCGACGGACTCTATGAGCAGCCTCAAGTTATCGGTCTGGTCCTTGAGATCGGCCAAGTAGGTTTCTAGCTCCGACTCCGAGAGATGCCCCTGCGCGTAGAGCCGGACGTACCGATCCTTCTCCGACTGTTTGGCGGCGAGCCGTTTCGCCAGGTCTTCCCGGCGTGCGGCAAGCTCTTCGGCATTGTCGGACTCGCTTTTATGCTGTTTGCGGACGCGCTCTAGTATCTCTCCGGGGTTCTCTAAGAAGCGTCGCACGTCTTGCCACACAAGGTTCTCTAACCACGGCGCGGATGCGTGCGGGGCGCGGTGGGGAGGGATACGCGAAGCGTTCTCTTTGGTAGTCCTTTCACCCCGCTTGCCGACGCACCCATAGTACCGATACTTCTTACCCCCGCTCGTGATGGTGCGTCCCGTACAGGCGAAGCCGCATACAGCGCACTTGACCAGCCCGGAAAGGAGATACTTGCGGTCTTTCTTGCGGTCCGGTCCGGCCCGGCGCTTGTTATCGGCGAGCGTCGCTTCGGCCCGCTGTTGCAGGCTCGGCTCTACTATGGGCGGGACTTCGCGTTCTATGCAGCCTTCATTGCCGATCTTCACCTTATGGACGCCGGAGTAGGCGGACTGGTGAACGATGGCGGCGATGGTCGTGGGGGACCAACACGCGCCGTACTTCCGCTCGCCGCTTTTGAAGCGCCACCCTGGAGAAGGGACAGCTTGCCCGTTCAACCGTTTGGCTTCGCGGTAGAGCGTAGAACCTTCAGCGACGTTGGCGATAATCTCGCGCACGACGCTCGCTTCTTCTTCCACGATCTCTAAGCTGCTTTCGTCCTGCGGAGTTAGGCGGTAGCCGTAGGGGATGCATCCCGAGTGCTTACCGTTCCTGTAGGCCCGGTGTAGACCGGCCCGCGTTCTCTCCCCGATGGTCTCGCGCTCGTACTCGGCAAACGAGGCGAGCATCTGGAAGATGAGTCTTCCCGAAGGGCTGGACGTGTCTATCGGTTCGGTGGCGCTGCGTAGCGAAGCCCCAGCTACTCGCAGCCGGTCGTGGGCGTCCACAATGACGAGCAGGGATCGCCCGAGACGGTCCAGCCGGTAGACGAGCAGCGTCTCGAACTTCTTCACTTGCGCGTCTTCTAAGAGCCGTCTTCCCTCGGGCCTCTCGTGCATCGAGATCGTGCCCGACACTCCGTCATCGGCGTACGTCTCCACCACGTCTAGCTCGTAAAGGCGGCAATATTGCTCCAGGAACACCCGCTGGGTCTCAATGGTCTGGCGCTCTCGCTGCTCGTCGCTGCTGACACGCAAATACAGCGCTACCCTCCCCGAGTCGTCGTTCCTGGAGCCGTGGCCGTTGGTGTTAGGCATCGCCGTGTCCCTTCAATAGCTCGTGGGGCTCGACACCCAGTGCCTTGGCTAACAAACGTACCGTGCGTGGTTTGGCTCCAGTACGTCCAGCCTCGATGCGCCAGATCGAGTTGTAGTTCACGCCCGAGAGCGCCGAAAGCTCGCGCAGGGAGAGCGCTTGTCGCTCCCTCAATTTCCGCAGCTTCACCGCATCCACCTCCATGCTCGTGTTCTTCCCATTCCGACAAGAAATTATACCATATATAGTAGACAATAATCATACAGTTGAATCAGAAATAAGGGCATCAGAAAAAGAAATGGCCCCGACGGCGTTGGAACACCCCGAGTGCTGCTCACCAGAAGGTAAAGTCCCAATGGGCTTTGTAGGCTTTGCACAATAACTCTCGGTTCTGCACTAAAGTCTCGTCGGTTGAGGCTGCGGTAGCGTTGTACAAAAAATCGCGTTTGCCCAAAAATTACAAAGAGTTGCAAATCAGGGTGCTAAAGTGCTAGGACCACAATATATTGTGGTTTGCCTACGCTTACGCCGTCTTCCACTCACCCACATACCGAGAACGGTACGCGGAGTTCCTAAAGCGGGACTTTCCCCGGCTACCGCCGACCTCTGACCGTACCCTATTCGCTGCGCTAGCACAGAAGGGAGCGGAGTTGGTCAGCCTGCATTTAATGACTTCTCCGGCACTCAACACCCTCATTACTGGCTTTCCGGAGGACGGCAACAACGCTGTAGTAAGCTTGCGTTACGTCGAGCCAAAAGAGAGTCGTCAAGGCCGCGTGTACATCAACAAGCATCAGTACTTCGAAGGGGTGCCACTTGAGGTCTGGCAATTCCGTGTAGGGGGTTACCAGGTGCTCGACAAGTGGCTCAAGGACCGCAAGGGGCACGCCCTCTCCTTTGAGGACATCATGCACTACCAGCGGATAGTCGTAGCGCTCTCGGAGACCCGGCGCATCATGCAGGAGATAGACGACCTAATACCTAATTGGCCTCTTCAGTAGGAAAAAGTTGGTTCTATGCCAAGCTCGTGCATCGCCTGTGGAAGAAAGCAGATGTTATGGCAAAGGACCTTCCAGAGCCTCGTTTATCTGTCTGATCCTAACCTCTTGCCGCTGTATTGCTGTATTAGTTTCCTCGTAACCGCTTCACGTTTGCCCCGCTTGTCGGAGTGGGCGGCGCGGGCGCGATTGGCCTGCGCTATTCGCCGGCGTCCTTCCGGGGTCTTAGGTCCGGTCGAGAGCCCGCCGTGCATCCGGCATCGGCCGTTGACGGGGCGGTCGAGGCGCCTGTCCCATACGGGTGGGGCTTGGCACGGGCTTCCGTCGCGGCACGTCGCCCCACATCGGGGGCGCTCCCGTTTCGGCGAAGACCACCGGAGGAGGATCTCCCCGCTCCGGATGTCGTAGCCGGACACTTAGGTTGACACTCCGGGCCAGAGCCTATGACGCGCGCGCACAGGGGTACAAAAACTGCAAAAATTCAACGGCATCCGTTTCTCCCGTCCAAAACACCTTTCCCAGAGTCCATGACGTGCGTGCTTTTTTGGGTCAGAATATACGGACATCCGGCTATCGCCGCACCTACTTCTACGCCGCTTCCCCTTCTCATTTGACGCTTCCTCCCTTGAGACGGTACGGGTGCTGAGGGTCGCACAGGTAACACCCCTTGCCTCCGGGGTATTCGTGTATGCACAAGGTTTCCTCAACGCCCGTTCGCCCGGTAGGAAGTTTCTCCTGCAAATCGCTACCTTCTATCAGGCGATGCCCGTTTCGCCCGTTTTCGCCCGCTGACCCGCTAGGGTCCTCACCTTTTTCGCTATCGAGCACCGGGCGGTATCGGGCGAGAGGCTTTCGCTCGGTAGTAACATCCTCGTTTGCAGCACTTTCCTGGCTATCGGGCGACGGGCGGAGGTATATGCCAAGGGAGACCTCTTCTGCTTCCCGGGCGGCGGTGTATGAGTAGCCTTGCGGCCCTTGTCGCCCGTCGCAGTCGAGATACCCAGTGTCGATTAGCGACTTCAGGGCCTCTTTGA
>Ga0126307_10002953_pt1 | contig 11569 bp, 15 predicted proteins | sample Plot28_FD_89955 | JGI IMG/M metagenome (GOLD analysis project Ga0126307, IMG submission 89955) | Serpentine soil microbial communities from UC McLaughlin Reserve, CA, USA - Plot28 | ecosystem: Environmental > Terrestrial > Soil > Grasslands | place: USA: UC McLaughlin Reserve, Lake County...
CGTGGACACGCCCGCCGATCTGGTCGCGATCGGGCGCGGGGCTCAGGCCAGCACGGCCTTGCGCGGGTAGACCACGTCGGGATCCGTGAGCACGTTCACCAGTGCCGGCTTCCCGCTCTCGAAAGCGCGCTCGAGCGCCGGCTGGAGCTCGCTCGGGTGGCGGACGAGCTCGCCGTGGCCGCCGAGGGCCTTGACGACCTCGTCGTAGCGGGTCGCTGGGCGGAGCTCGGCGGCGACCTGGTAGCCGTAGAGGAACTTCATCGGGTGGTACTCGAGGGCCCAGATGCCGTTGTTGCCGACGATTCCCACCACGGGCAGGTTGTGCCGAACCATCGTGTCGAACTCGAGCCCGCTGAAGCCGAAGGCGCCGTCGCCGAGCATGCAGACGACCTGGCGGTCGGGATGCGCGACCTTGGCGCCGATGGCCTGGCCCGGGCCGGCGCCGAGGCATCCGTACGGGCCGGGGTCCATCCAGCAGCCGGGCTCGTAGGTCGCCATCACGCGGCCGGCGTAGGAGACGAAGTCGCCGCCGTCGCCGATCACGATCGCGTCGCGGTCGAGCATCGGGGCGAGCTCGCCGTAGATCCGCAGGGGGTGTAGCGGAGCGCGGTCGTCAGCGAGCTCGTCCGCCTCCGCCGCCAGCTTCTCGTCCTCGGCCTCGCGGAGGGCGTCGATCCAGGCCTGCGTCTTTCCGCGAGCGCCGGCGCCGCCCTCCCCCTCCCAGATCGCCGCGAGCGTCGAGGCGATCCCGCCGAGCAGTTCGATCTCGGGCCGGCGGTTCGCGCTCAGCTCGTTCGCTGCCTCGTCGAGCCAGATGATCTTGGTCTCCTCGCCGAAGCTGCCGCCGAAGCCGAGTCGGAAGTCGAGCGGCACGCCAACGACGAGCGCCACATCGGCCTCCTTCAGCCCCTTGCCGCGGGCGCGGCTGAAGCAGAGCTCGTGGTCGGCGGGCAGGCACCCCCTCCCCATCCCGTTCAGGAACGCCGGGATCCCGAGCGTCTCCGCGAGCCGCTGGAGCTCTTCCTCACCGCGGGCCCAGTAGACGCCGGTGCCGGCCATGATCACGGGCCGCTCGGCCTGGGCGAGCATCGTCGCGGCCTCGTCGGTTCGCTCGGCGGCGGGCGCCGCCGTCACCGACGGCTCGGACATCTCGGCCTCGCCCTCGGAGAAGACGACGTCGAGCGGATAGTCGACGTAGGTCGGGCCGCTCGGCTGCACGAGCGCGGTGTCGATCGCGCGCGCGGTGGCGTCGGCGATCGCGTCCGGAGACTTCACCGTCTCGGCGGTCTTCGTCACCGGGCTCACGAACGGCAGGTGGTCGATCTCCTGGAGCGAGCCCGAGCCCCAACGCATCTCAGGCGCGCGCCCGCCGAGGACGACGAGCGGCGAACGGTTGAACCTCGCCCCGGCCATGGCGCTCATGCCGTTGGTGACGCCGGGCCCAGCGGTGAGCGCGGCGACCCCCGGCTCGCGGGTCGCCTTCGCGTAGCCCTCGGCGGCCCAGGCTGCCGATTGCTCGTGGCGGGTGTCGACGATCTCGATGCCGTCGGCGACGCAGCCGTCGTAGATCGAGAAGAGGTGGCCGCCGGATAGCGTGAACAGGTGCCGGACGCCGCGGTCGGCGAGCGCCCCGGTTACAAGCTTGCCGCCGTGAACTGGCCCGCTCTCAGCGCCCGGATCGCGACCGGCGCGTGCGCCCTCCTCGGTCGTCGCCATCGGCGCGAGAGTATCGCTTCTCCTCGCGTCGATTGACCGTCTCGCGTCGGGGTACCGACGCGGCGATGTACCTCTACGGCCAGGAGCACGTCGAGCGCTACCGGGCGACGGACGGCGCCGAGGGCCACGACTGGCGCGGCACCCAGACCCTACTGTTGACCACCACCGGCCGGAGGTCGGGCGAGCCGCGGACCGCGCCGCTCATCTACGGCCGCAGCGGCGACCACGTCCTGGTGGTCGCCTCGAACGGGGGCAGCCCCGAGCCGCCGTCCTGGTACCGGAACCTCCAGGCCCACCCGGAGGTAGAGGTGCAGGTCAAGGACGACCGCTTCAGGGCCCGCGCCCGTGACGCGACGCCCGAGGAGAGGCCGGAGATGTGGCGCGAGATGGTCCGCCACTGGCCGTCCTACGACGACTATCAGGCGCGCACGGCGCGCGAGATCCCCGTCGTCGTGCTCGAGCGGATCTAGCCGCGCTCAGGCGCGCTTGATTCGGAAGCTCTCGCCCGTGTCCGGGTTGCGGAACTTCGCCTTGCGCGGCTTGAGCTGCCAGCCGTCGGGAAGGCGGCCGCTCGGCGACTGAAGGAAACGCGCGAACTGCTTGCTCGCGGCGGGGCAGGTCATGTTCTTGGCGGTGATCACGTAGTTGCCGGCCGGGATCCGCAACGAGCCGATACGGTCGTTGTGGAGGACCTGGAAGGTCGGACAGGTCGTGCGGCCGCTGCCGCTGGTGCCTCCACCGCCGCCCCCGCCACCGGTGCCGCCGGTGGCGGCACCGGTGGCGGCCTGGCGGACCGAGAACGCCTGGTTGGTGGCGCGCTTGGAGAACCTGGCCTTCGAGACGTTGACCCGCCAGCCGTTCGGGAGGTCGCCGTTCGGGCTCTGTAGGAAGTCCGCGAAGCGCTTCGAGGCTCTGGGGCAGGTGAGCGTGCCGGGCGTCCGCACCGTGATCTCGTAGCGCCCGGCGGGGAGCTTGAGTTGCCCGATCCGGTCGTTGTGGAGGACCGTGAACGTCCCCGGGCAGCGCATCTGGCTCTGGTCGCCGGTCGCGGCGCCGGCGCTCGGAACGAGCGCGAGCGAGGTGGCGGCGACCAGCGCGACGAGGATTCCGTTCCTGCGCATCCGGCGGAATCCTACCTAGATGACCGCAGAGACAGCAACCGCCCCGGTCCGGGCGCGGCTCGCGGCCCTTCAGGCAACGGCGCTGCGGCGCCTGGGCTGAAAAAACCGGGTGGCGGTGCCGGGGCGCCTCAGCTGCGTCCCGGCACGCCGACGCCGAAGCGCAGCCGCTCGGGTTCCAGTGTGCTGACGAGGGGCACGCCAAGTCGCCGGGCGATCCGCCACCCCCAGGCGTACGGGAACGGCACCGGCAGCTCGGGTTGGAAGCGCTCGACGCGCCCGTCGCGCCCGATCACCTCGAGCGTCACGGTGGCCGTCGGCAGGATCCAGCCGGCGGGATGCGAGACGCCCGCGAGCCGCACCTGCTTCGGCCGGCCGGTGCCGATCACGCGGCGGATCTCCCGCACCGCCCGCCTGATGAAGAAGGGGTTGAGGTAGCGAAGCCTGCCCATCGAAGTCCTTGGCGCACGTCTACCCGGGGCCGCCGCGATTACCCGCGTTTCGAGCGCGGGCGGCTGGCGGCCGTGATCAGTCCCAAGCTCGGCTCGAGCGGCCCCGAGGTGTCCGCCCTCGGGGCCGCGTCGCCCTGCCGCAGATCGCGATGCTCGACAGCGAGCGCTGAGACCTGATTGGATCGGGCTCAGGCGCGGCCGTTGCCGCCCCGCGCCCCGGTCCGCTCGTCCTCGGTCTTTCGCTCCTCCTTGGCGCGCTCGGCCGCGTGCTTCAGCCTGTCCGCCTCGCTCGCCTCGGTCAGCGCCTCCTCGCGCTTCTCCAGCGACTCCGCCTTGGCCTGAACCGCCTCGAGGCGGTCCTCGTCGGCCTTCGCCGCGGCCTCCTGCTTCTGCTCGGCGGCGTCCTGGGCGGCGGCGCGCTTTCGCTCGGCCTCGGCCTTCGCGGCGGCCTCCTGGCGGCGGCGGCGCTGCTCGGCCGCGCGCTGTCGCTTGCGCTCCGCCTCGCGCTCGGCGGCCCGCTTGCGCTCGGCGGCCTCCTCCTGCGCTGACTCGGCGCGCTCGCTCGCCTCGTCGGCCACCGCATCGGCCTCGGTTCGAAGCTCGGCGCCGCGCCGGCGCTCTCGCACCGATTCGCGCAGCCGGGTCCCCTGCGTCCGCATGCTCTCGTCCCGGAATGCCGTCCCTGCGGCTCTCCGAGCCGCAGCCTCGGCGCTGTCGGCCGCGAGCCCGAGCGAGCTCGTCAGCCGGTTCTCCGGGGCGACGCGGTTGAGCGTGTCGATCGGAAGGCGCGCGACCTTGATCGCGCCCTCGACGGTCGCCTTGGGAATCGTCGTTAGTGCACTCATCGTTCCTCCTTCGGGTCCAGCGCGTCGGCGCGCGCCTCGGCTGCTCGTGCCTGCTGCTCGAGGCGGGTGCTCTCCTGAGCCGCTTCGACCTCCTCCGCGGCGGCGGCTCGCTCCTCGCGGGCCGCGCTCGTGCGCTCCTGCTCGAGCTCGTCCTGCGTCTCGGCGACCTTGGCGGCGGTCTCCCGCGCCGCGGCGCTCTCGGCGCGGGCGCGATCGTCGGCGGCGCGCTGCTCGCGCTCGCGGCGCTCGACCTCGGCCTCGAGCCGCTCCCGCTCGGCGGCGGTCTCGACACGATCGGCCTCGAGCTTCGCCTCGGCGTCGGCCTGCCGTGCCTCCCGGGCGTCCTCGGCCGCGTCGGCCTGCGCATCCGAGGATGCCTGCTGAAGCCGGCCCTCCCGCGCGAGGTCGCCTTTGTCGGTGAGCTCGCCGGCGAGCTCCTTCGCCTTCCCGGCGACCTTTCCCATCACTCCGCGGGTCACTCGTTCATCGTTCTCTGCCATACGTCTTCTCCTCGGGGTCGAACCCCGTGATCGGAGGCGGCGGGCGCGGGGCGCGCGCCGACTCAGTCCTGCTTCGGGTCCAGCGTCTCAGCCTGGGCGTCGGCGTCGCGAGCCTCCTGCTGGCGCTCGGGCTCCTCGCCCTCGCGGGGCTCCTCGGCGGCCTCGGTGTGATCGCCACTGGGATCGTCCTTGGCCCGATCCACCGCCTCGCGCTCGTCGCCGGTCGCCCGGTGCTCGCTGGATTCCATCGCCGAGGGTCTACCCGGCGCGCGCCCTCCTACTCGGGAGGCGGCCGACGACGCGGATAGGCTGCCCGCCGCGTGTACGACCTCCTCCTCTTCCTGCACGTGCTGGCGGCGTTCGCTCTCGTCGCCACGGTCGTCATGTACACCGGGTTCGCGCTCGGGGCGCGGTGGGCCGGACTGCCCGCGACGCTCGCGGAGGTGATGTGGGCGATCGGCGGCGCGGGGACCCTGATCTTCGGCGTCTGGCTGGCGCTCTACGTCGACGGTTACGAGATCTGGGACGGCTGGATCATCGCCGCGCTCGTGCTCTGGGCGGCGTCCGCCGAGACCGGCCGCCGGTCCGCGGTCGCGATCGGCGCGCAGCCGGGTGGCGACGGCACGGTCGACGAGCGGGCAATGGCGCGCTGGCACGCGCTCCGCGCCCTGCTCGTGCTCGCCCTGCTCCTCGTGATGGTCTTCAAGCCGGGGGCGTGACGGTGATCGCTCCCGCAATCATCCGGCCCGACGACTGGAACGTCGCCCTCTTCATCCACATCCTCGGCGCGATGGTCGTCGTCGGCAGCCTCGTGCTCGCGACCGCGTACCTCGTCGGCGCCTGGCGCGGCGGCTCGCCCGGCTCGCTGCGCCTCGGCTTCCGCTCGCTGCTCTACGGCGCGATCCCCGGATACATCGTGATGCGGATCGGCGCCGAGTGGATCTACTCGAAGGAGGGGATCGCCGACCTGCCGGAGGAACCGGATTGGAGCGGGATCGGCTACGCCGTCGCCGACATCGGCCTCCTTCTTCTCCTGATCGCGACGATCACCTCCGGGGTCGTGGCGCGGCGCACGGCGGCGACCGGCCGTGGGGACGACCGGCCGGGCGGGATCGGCGTCCGGGTCTCGGCGGCGCTCGTGGGCATCGTGCTCGTCGTATACGTGATCGCCCTGTGGGCGATGACGACGAAACCCGCCTGACCCGGTACGGGTAAAGATCTTCGAGCGCCTAGGCAAGCACCTCCTCGTCCTGTTCATCGCCGCCGCCCTGCCGCTCGCCGTCGCTGCGCCGGCCGGCGCCGCCCCGAGCGGCCACGGTTTTCCGAACAAGTGCGGCGACGGCCTCCAGAACGGCTCCGGCTGGTTCAACCTCAAGGCGTATAACACCGCCTGCCGGGTGGCGCGGAAGCCCGCCGACGCCTACGTGTTCACGGCCGGTGTCCCCGAGGGCTGGAACTGCCGCCAAGAGCAGATCGACGACGAGGTCTGGCGCGCCAACTGCATCCGCAGCAAGGACGGCCGCCACCAGCACATCCGCTTCAAGTTCGGCGCCTGACGCGCCCGTCGCCTAGCGGCGCAGCCGCGGGCGCCTGAACCGCGCCCGCTCCGGCCCGGCGGCGCCCTCCGGCGCCTCGCGCTGGCCGGCGAGGCTCGGCGCATACAGCGCCACCGGCTCGGCCACGCCCTTGAGCTCGACCCGGCCACGGCTCTCGGCCCCGAACTCGTGCGAGAGCCGGCGCCACGTCTCCCCCGTGATCAGGATGTTGTCGTCGGTGACGCGCGTCTGCGCCTCGGCCCGCGCCGCGACGTTGACGGCGCCCCCGATCACGGAGAAGTTGAGCCGGCCCGCGCCGCCGATCGCGCCGGCGATCACGGTTCCGGTGTTGACGCCGACCCCGACCCGGAGCTCCCCTGCCTCGGCCTCGTCGTTGACCGTCTCGCCGATCTCGCAGGCCGCGCGGACGGCGCGGTCGGCGTGGTCGGGGAACGGCTCCGGCGCGCCGAAGAGCGCGAGCAGCCCGTCGCCCTCGAACTTGTCGATGTGGCCGCCGTGGCGGGCGATGATCGGGACGATCACCTCGAAGAGGCGGTTGAGCGCCCGGACCACCTCCTGCGGCGTCGCGCGCTCCGCGAACGAGGTGAAGTCGCGCACGTCGCAGAAGAGCACCGTGACCTCCACCTCGACCCCTTCCTCGGAGAAGCCCTCGGAGAGGATGTACTCGGCGATCTCCTGATCGAGGTAGGTGCCGAAGGCCTCGCGGATCCGCTCGCGCTCGGCGAGCCCCTCGACCATCTGGTTGAAGTTCGCGGCGAGGTCGCCGAGCTCGTCACCGGTGGTCACCGGCACCGCGACGTTGTAGTCGCCCATGCGCACCAGCTCGACGGCTCGCGTGAGATCTCTGAGGGGCCGCAGGATCGACTTCGAGAGCATCACCGTGAGCTCGAGGGAGATCGTCGTCGAGACGAGGAGCGCGACGAGGACGTCAGCGCCGAGGTTCGCGCCCCCGCCGCCCTCGGTCGTGAGCGCGGCGACGACGAGACCGGTGATCAGGTTGATCAGCGGCAACACGATCAGGAGCCGGCCGCGGAGGGGCAGCGCCCAGAAGTCGGCGCTCAGCCGCGGCGAGAGGCTCGAGTTGATGTCGAGCAGGAGCGGTCGCATGCCGGCCTCGACCGCGAGGTAGTGGAGCGTCGCCGAGTAGCCGAGTGCGATCGCGGCGACGGCGAGCAGCGGGAAGGCGACGTACCACTCGAGGTCGAGGATGATCGTCCCGGCGACGCAGGTGGGGAGCACCGAGACGAGGACCGGGAGCGGCAGGTCCTGCTTGATCAGGTAGAGCGGCATGCTCACGGCCGTCGCCCAGGCCCGCTGGGTCGAGTCGGGATCGCGCTCGCCGAGGATCCACGCCCGCAGCTGGCCGAGCTGCGGGCGCAGCCGCACGATCGCGGCGATGATGGCGACCTCGGTGAGGCAGAGCGCGATCACCAGCACCGTCAGGTACTCGCGGGTCGTGCCGTCGAAGTAGAAGGTGAAGAGCGCGAGCGTGCCGGCGACGATGAAGAGCGCCGAGTGCAGCTCGACGGCGACGAACGCGAACGGGTACCGGCCGCCGAGCCGGCGGTAGATGGAGGTCATCACGCCTGCGGCCATCATGTTGATCTTCGCAGCGATCGGAGGGCGAGGTGCCGGGCCGATCGCGCGCGCCTGGGCGAACGCGAGGCCGCCGGTACGATCCGGCCATGCCCACCGCGACCACACAATCGCTGTCCGACGCCGCCCGTGAGTTCGTCTCGGCCGGCCCTCAAAAGCTCCTGCTCGGCGGCGAGCGGCTCGAGGCCGCCGACGGCCGCACCTTCGAGACGATCGACCCGGCAACCGGCGAGGCGATCTGCGACGTGGCCCAGGCGGGGCCCGAGGATGTCGACCGCGCCGTGGCGGCGGCACGGGCGGCGCTCGACGGGCCGCTTCGCAAGGTCTCGGCCTCGAAGCGGGCCGGCCTCATGTACTCGCTCGGCGAGCTGATCAAGGCGAACGGCGAGGAGCTCGCCGAGCTCGAGTCGCTCGACAACGGCAAGCCCGTCGCCGCGGCCAAGGGCGACATCGCGGCCACCATTGGGCACCTCCGTTATTACGCCGGCTGGCCGACCAAGATCGAGGGCGAGACCATCCCGGTCTCCGGCCGCGACCTCCTCTGCTACACGCTGCGCGAGCCGGTCGGGGTCTGCGCCCAGATCGTCCCCTGGAACTACCCGCTGCTGATGGCGATGTGGAAGGTCGCCCCTGCGCTGGCGGCCGGCTGCTCGCTCGTGCTCAAACCGGCCGAGCAGACGCCGCTGACGGCGCTTCGCCTCGGCGAGCTGGCGCTCGAGGCGGGGTTCCCCGAGGGCACCATGAACGTCCTCACCGGCGACGGCCACACCGGCGCGGCGCTCGTCGACCATCCCAGCGTCGACAAGGTCGCGTTCACCGGCTCGACCGCGGTCGGGCGCGAGATCGGCGCCAAGTGCGGGCGGTCGCTGAAGCGCGTCACGCTCGAGCTGGGCGGCAAGAGCCCCAACATCATCCTTCCCGACGCCGACCTCGAGGCCGCCGTCAAGGGCTCCTTCCTCGGCCTCTACTCGAACTCGGGCCAGGCCTGCAACGCCGCCTCGCGGCTCCTGGTCCAGGCCGGGATGTTCGACGACGTGGTCGAGCGGCTCGCGGAGTTCGCGCGCGAGGCGAAGGTCGGGCCGGGGCTCGACCCGGAGTCGCAGTTCGGCCCCGTGATCTCCGCCGAGCAGTTCGGCCGGGTCACCAGTTACATCGACTCCGGCCTCTCCGAGGGAGCCGAAGCGGTCGCCGGCGGGCTGCCCGACGGAAACGGCGACGGCGGTTACTTCATCGAGCCGACTCTGTTCACGGGCGTCACGGACGAGATGCGGATCGCGCGCGAGGAGATCTTCGGCCCGGTGCTCGTGGCGCAGCCGTTCGAGGACCTGGAGGAGGTCGCGCGGCGCGCCAACGAGACCGAGTACGGCCTCGCCGCGGGCCTGTGGACGCGAGACATCTCGAACGCCCACAAGCTCGCGGCGATGCTCAAGGCCGGCTCGGTCTACATCAACACCTGGGGCGCCGGCGACCCCGCCGCCCCGTTCGGCGGCTACAAGGCCTCAGGGTTCGGTCGCGAGAAGGGCCACGCGAACCTCGAGGCCTACCTCGAGACGAAGTCGGTCTTCGTCCAGCTCTAGGCTTGGTTGGCCATCTGGCCGAGCGCCGGGTGTGTCAGCCCGTGCTCGGCGCAAATCCGCGGGATGCTCTCCATGTCGAACTCGATCCCGTACCGGGCCGAGAGTTCGTCGAGCGGCGGCGGCGCCTCCGGGTTCGCCTCAACCGCGTTGCCCATCTCTCGGAAGAAGTGCTCGAAGCCGCCGGGGGCGATGATCTCGAGAATTCGGCAGGGCTCGTCGCCGGCGTTCCAGAACGTGTGCCACTGGTCGCGCGGCTTGAAGGCGAGATCGCCCGCCTCGGCGTAGATCACCTCGTCGCCCAGCAGCGCGCCCATCCTGCCCTCGAGGACGAAGCTGTACTCGTCCTCGCGGCTGTGCCGGTGAAGCGGCGCGCAGAGGCCGCGGGGCGGGATCGGGTGCTCGACGAGCGAGAAGCCGCCGCCAGACTCCTCCGTCCAGATCATGAACCGGACGCCCACCGAGCCGAGATCGGTGTAGGCGCCGTCCTTCGGGCCGAGGTTGCGCGGGCCCTGGCTCGCATCGAAGCGGCGCAGCGCATCCGTGAACTGTGTCGTGATCATCCGTTCTTCCTTTGATTGAACAGCTGTGTTCGGCGAACCTACCATCGTCTCCGCCGTCTGTCAATATTCATCGCACACAGATGTCTACGCAAATGACACGCCCCTACCGCAAGCGCCGCCGGGCCGAGCTCGAGGAGGAGACGCGGAGGCGGATCACGCAGGCGACCATGGAGCTCCACGAGCTCGTCGGCCCGGCGCAGACGACGGTGAGCGCCATCGCCGAGCGCGCCGGCGTGCAGCGGGCGACCGTGTACCGCCACTTCCCCGACGACACGGCGCTGATCACCGCCTGCTCAGCGCACTGGATGATGCTCAACCCGGCGCCCGACATCGCCGCATGGGCGGCGATCGGCGACGTCGACGAGCGCCTGCGGACGGCGCTGGCCGAGCTCTACGCCTGGTACGAGAGGACCGAGACCATGGTCGAGCTTCTGAACCGCGACCGGGGCAGCGTCCCCGCGCTCGACGAGCGGCTGCGGCTGCGCGACGCGTACTTCGCCGCGGCTCTCGAGACGCTGCTTCGGGGCCGCCCGGAACGCGGCGGCCGGCGCCGGCGGGCGCGCGGCGCGATCGCACACGCGCTCGAGTTCGAGACCTGGCGCTCGCTCGTCCGCCACCAGGGCCTCGCTCAATCAGAGGCGGTCGAGCTGCTCGCGCGGCTGGTGGCAGCGGCCTGAGCTGATCAGACGCGCCGCGTCAGACATCGAGGCGGCGCTTGATCACCTCGAGCGTCTCCTGCACGCCGGCGCGGGCGCGGCGAACGTCCTCCATCGGGTCGGTGCCGAGCTCCTCGTGCTCGAGCGCGCGCTCGAGCAGCATGTCGGTCGCGAACAACGTGTTGCGGAGCTCGTGCGCGAGCAGCCGCAGCTCCTCCCGAGACTCAACGCCATCCGCCATCCCGTCCTCCATGGCGCGAGTCTACGCCGGTTAACGTTGTCCCGAGCCGGGGTGGCGGAACTGGAAATACGCGATCGGCTTAAAACCGATTGTCCGCAAGGACATGGGGGTTCGAATCCCTCCCCCGGCACTTTAGGCGCGCTCAAGCTTCACCGAACAAACTACCCACGCAACTAACCCCCTGTTACCGTGTTCACGAGGGGGGAACGCGCGCGCCCTGGTTCATGGAGGCCTCAACCCTCACACACGCGAGCTCCCGCGCCGGCATACTCGGCCGCCGCTCGCCGCTGCTGAAGCTGCAGGGCGACGAGAAGCTCGTCGCCCTGATCCGCGACGGACACGAGCACGCCTTCGAGGTCCTGTTCGAGCGCTACCACTCGCGCCTGCTCGCCTTCTGCCGCCACATGCTTCGCTCCCAGGAGGACGCCGAGGACGTGCTCCAGGAGGTGTTCGTGAAGGCGCACGGGGCGATGCTCGCCGACGAGCGCCACATCAACGCCCGCCCGTGGCTCTACAGGATCGCCCGCAACCGCTGCCTCAACCACCTCCGCCGTCCCGTCCCCGAGGGCCAGGACTCGATGGACATCCTGGTCGGCGAGGGCGGCGTGACGACCGCGGATCGGGTCCAGTGCCGCGAGGACTTCCGGGCGCTCGTCGCCGACGTGCGCGACCTGCCGGAGACGCAGCGCACCGCGCTCCTTCTGCGCGAGATGGACGCGCTCTCCTACGAGGAGATCGCCGAGACCATGGAC
>Ga0126307_10002954_pt1 | contig 11564 bp, 10 predicted proteins | sample Plot28_FD_89955 | JGI IMG/M metagenome (GOLD analysis project Ga0126307, IMG submission 89955) | Serpentine soil microbial communities from UC McLaughlin Reserve, CA, USA - Plot28 | ecosystem: Environmental > Terrestrial > Soil > Grasslands | place: USA: UC McLaughlin Reserve, Lake County...
ACAACGTCACCGTCGAGGCTCACGGCAACTCGCTGGCGGCTGCGGCATTCCTGCAAGGGCTTGCGACGGCCGACCTCGCTCCTGCGCAGCTCGACGCCGACGAGCAGGGTTGCGAGCTGCTCGTGGTCGTCCGGGCGGTCAGGTGAGGGCGCCCAGGCGGCTAGTCTCGGTCGCGGAGCGGTTGCCTGGACGGCGGCCACGGGCGGTCGTGCTCGTCTACCACCGCGTCGGAGATCGGAGTCTGGACCCATGGCAGCTGATGATCGACCCCGAGATCTTCGGCGGGCAGATGGAAGCTCTCGCACGCGACTGGACGCCGCTCTCGCTCGCAGAGCTCGTCGAAGGCTTCAACCGGCGGCGCTTGCCCGAGCGCGCGGTCGCCGTGACCTTCGACGACGCCTACGCCGACAACCTCGAGCTCGCCGCGCCGATCCTGCTGGGGCACAAGATCCCCGCAACGTTGTTCGTCGCCTCCGAGCTCATCGATGCGGGTGGCCCGCCCTGGTGGGACGAGCTCGCGTCGCTGCTGCTCGAGTCTGCGCGGCTTCCCGCAGCGCTGACGCTGTCGAGCGGCAATGGCTGTCAGTGGTCGATCCCATCGGGTGGCGTAGATGAGCCGAGAGCAGCCGCGAGCACTCAGCCCTGGGAGGCAACACCCGGGACACGTTTACGCGCCTTCTACGAGGCCTGGCTAGCTCTGCGCGAGTTCGACGCGCCGACAAGAGAAGCGGCTCTCGAAGAGATCGCCGAGTGGGCGGATGCGCCCCGCCCCACTGGGCGTGTCCTGTTGACGTGGAAGCAGCTCCGGGAGTTCGCAGCGCTGCCCGGCTTCGGGCTTGGGGCGCACACGCTCACGCATCCCGTCTTGCCCAACTGCTCGCCCGAAGACGCCCGCACCGAGATCGCCGGCGGCGCCGACCGACTTCGCGCACAGACCGGCGTCGAGGTGGAGCAGTTCGCCTATCCATTCGGTGTGTGGAGCCCGAGTGTCGCCCGGCTGGTCGCCGACCTCGGTTTCCGCGCCGCCTACACCACCGACGGGAGCGCGATCTCGTGGAGATCGTCTCCGCACGCGCTCGCCCGCGTGCCGGCCGGGGGGCACGCTCCTGGCGACTTCGCCAGAATGTTGACGCAGCTTTCGGGTCGTTGACCACGCAGAGAAACACCTCAGGTGCCGGACAGCCGCGCCTGCACACGCCAGCCCTCAGGTCAATGCGCTAAGGCTACCGGCCTCCGTATAGCCGAGCCGCGCGGCCGCGTCTCCCGTAAGATCCCATATAGCTCGCCGTTGGGTATCGGATAGCCGCTCCGTTTCCCCGCGTAGAACCGATGCATCAATTTGCTCGGAGGCATCTTCTGCGCCGATACGGATGAACTCCCCATCCTCGACGCTTACACCAGCCATGCGATCAGTGCCATACGGCTTGACCTTGAATTCGAACTTGCCGTCTTCGGACCAGCGTACGCCGAGGGATCGATAGAGCTCGTCGCAGGTCTCGATCGGCCGGGTGACGATGTCCTCGAAGCGCACAGTGATTGCGGCCAACTCGGCATGCTGCGCCAGCATGCGCGCAACGTCGGCGTACCACCGACAGGCCTCCTCGAGGCTCAGGCCGCTTCGCATCAGACTCTCGCACAGGCCATACGGGTGGCGCGTGAGGTTGACTAACGTGGCTCGCTCAAAAGATGCACCGATCATTCGAGCAAACACGATGTGATAATCCATGAGTTTGACGACGACACTCTGCGCGTCCGTCTTTGTGGTCATGTCGCTCGGCCTCTGCATTTCGAGCGTCTTCCTGAGCGCATAGCGCCGCAACGGCTCAAACGATTGAATCCCGAGTGATCGAAATGCTAAAGGGGCGCCTTTGCGCAGCGTCTTCCGAGATCCGAAAACGCCTACATGCCATTCCTGACTGGTCATGATCACGTCCGGCGAGGACCCGATCATGCGCCAGACTATTCCTGATCCTCCCCGGCCGTAACAGTTGAGGACAATGATCCGGCCAGTGGCTTTCCGAGATCTGAGCGCCCGAACTCTATCCTGTGGGCGTCTGGCTACGGCCACAAATGGAGAACGTTCGAGCACCTGATCAGGATGATGCCGCCCGTGCCTGCGACAGGCGCAAGCGGGCGAGCAGCGAGGAGCGCTTGATCCGCTCCCAGGACATGCGCCACGGAAAACAGGCAAGCGCCGCCAGGTACCATAACCGCCAGCGCCAATGCCGCCCATTGTAGAATCGGGCATGCATGTTGCACCATGCGCCAACGTAGGCGCTCTTCTCTTTGAGATATCGCTTGTGCTTCTTGACGAGTAAGAGGCGATATCGGAGCCCGACATTACCTGTTTTGTCTGCGCTCGGCGTGAGATATTGCGTAATGAGTGGCGCGTCGACGCTGATGAAATGCGCCCCGTTGAGCGCGGCACGGACGGCGAGGTCGAGTTCCGCGCAGCGCCGGAACCTGTCATCGAAGCCGCCAAAGCCGCGAAGCGTTTCGGTGCGGGCCATCATGGCGCCGCTTCCGAACATGCCCCAACAATGGCGCCCGTCATTCTTTATTAGACCGAGTAGAAAGTCAGCGACGATTGCGCCGCTAGGCTCCGTCGGCCGCCGACCGATGCCGAGACGCTCGAATTCCTCTCCGGTATCGACCGGTGGCACCACCTTTCGATTCGAGTAGCACAACACGGCGGCCCCGAAATGCGTCGTCTCGTACTCGACAATCCGCCTGTACTGCCGCTCCAGTCGCACCGCCACGCTCTCGTCGTCATCGTCGAAGAAAGCGATAAACTCACCACCCGCCTCTGCCAATAGCGTGTTCAATGCCCCGGGAAACCCGCGGTTTGCTTCATGGCGGATCAGACGAATCTCATCATTCGTCCGCTCGAGTTCCTCTAGCAAGGCGACCGAGGAATCCGTCGAGCCGTCATCGACTATGAGAATCTCGCGCGCCCTCCATGTCTGTGCCAGAGCGCTCTCGACCGCACGCTGAATCGTCGACTCGCCATTATAGCACGTGATGGCGATGGTGAAGAGCGATGACTCCGGTTCTGATCCTCTATCGGACATAACTGCTGCCCAGTTGTATGCGCCTCATCAATCGTCGGAGTGCATCTTTTGTGCCCAAAGCCTTCAGGCCATCGAGGAGGACACCGGCGCTCGGGACGTTCTTCCGAAGGAAGCCGGCGGATCTCAGAGTAAGGCGCTCGAACCGAAACGCGGCGCGCCGACTGACTGAATCGTATTCTGCCTGGATCTCGTGCTTCCGCTGCTCGCTGAGGCCTGGATAGGGACTCCATCTCGCCTTCGCGAACTCCGAATCGAACGGCGGGAAGGGCGGTACCTCGAGCGACGTTTGTAGGGCTTCCATCTCCGGCTGGACGAGCTTCAAGAACTCGGCACGTTCATCGGGCGACAAAAAATCCTGATAGGAGTCAGGCTCGGATTTGCGCAATCCTAGCCGCTCGTCTACGAGGCGTAAGATTGTGCGCTCCATATCTCTTTCCTTGTAGCTTGCAGATCGATTTCTCAACCTCTTGAACTCGAGAGCGTCGCGACTCACCCGTTCATTGCCGGCGTTTTCAAGGTGCACGAAGTAGGTGAGGTCGTCAATGTTCAGAACATTCCTCATAAAGTCGCGGACAATATCGGCTTCGACACGCTCATACGACCTGACGAAACAGCTCTCTTTTCCGAACACATCAGACCACGACCGCATATTTTGGTTATAGAGCAGCGCAGGTCTTATGATGGGCAGAAAGTCCTCAAAGGTGCCGTCGAAGATCATGCCTCTCTTGACGTGTTGACTGTAGAGCGATTCTGCGTATCGGTCAGGTCGGCGGAAATAGCACACAATCTGGCGGTTGTCAATGCCTTTCGGTATGAGCGATTGCAATGTTTCAATCAGGGTGTGATCACGCTTGACCCCATTGACGCAGACCTCTCTCCGCATCATTGCGTCCACAACGCTCATAAGAGAGAACCTCTCGGCCGAGACAAGAAGCGTGTGGGCGCCACGGCGCCGAGCTAAGTCCTCGTGCCTCGCGAAGAAACCATGCACTGCGCGACTTTCGCCCAGGTTCAGCGCAGCAGCGACCCGACTGGCCTCCCGTAGGCCATGCGAGGGCGTCGCATAATGGAATCCGCGCGTGGCCAAGGCCTCCCGATTCGCGTGCAAGAACTGCTGCAGCGCAGTCGTGCCGGTCTTAGGAGTGCCAATGTGGAGGATCAGTCTCATCTGGCTTCGTTATGAGGTCTGTGGAAAGCAAGGACGGCGCTTGAGCCAAGGACGCGTTCCTGGTTGAAAAGGACGAAGACGCACAATGAGGACACAAGCAAGAGGAGCGTGAGAATCACGAGAGCGGGGCCTGGCAACTCGGGTAACAGCGCCTTCACCGTGAGACAGAGGCCGCTCGTTGCTGCGGTGACCACGAGGGGTTGGACATGCGTCGCCGCCACGCTTCGGAGCGGGAGGTCGATGGCGTATCTGACGATGATCAGCATGATCCCGAGCATCAAGGCCATCACCAATCCGATCACCGCGCAGATTGCCGTCAGTCCATCGGGGGCTATCCACCAGATTCCCGCAATGAGCGCTGCCGCTCTGCAGATGTGAGCGGTCGTTATCCAATATGGATGACCGAGCGCCTGGAAAAGTGTGGCGCAGTTGCGCCAGGCGAGGGTGAAGTACAAGGTTCCGGACAGGATCGCGAACGGCGCGACGGCCTGATGCCATTTCCCACCGAGCAGAAGGTCCACGAGCTCGGGGGCAAAGATGACGCAAAATGCGCTGACAGGCAGCGTCAGCAATGCGAGTAGGGAAAACGACTTCAAGAGCGCGCTCCGAAGTCTCTCCGGGTCTTGCTGCACCTTGGCCATCGCCGGGAAAAGCGAGAGACGAGCGATATTTGCGAACAGAGTCGCTGCTGTGCTCGCGAAGAACGACGCCCGAGTGTAGACACCCAATGTCGCCGCACCGAGAACGCGGCCGATGATGACCCTGTCGGCGTTGTACGCGGCATAGGAAAAAGGTTGGTTGATGGTAAACCCAAGGCTCACCCGCCAGAGCTCGGAAAAAGCACGGCGCGAGAACCGCGGCCAGACGAGTAGCTTTCGCGTCGCCAAACCCAGCGTCGCCGCGGTCACGACGAGGTCGACCGCGAGCTGAGCGACGAGCGACCAGTACCCGAACCCGTACCAGGCCAGAGGGATCGCAATGAGGAACGTGGAGATCGTGAAGCTCACGAGGGGGCGCAGCGCCACCCTTTTGACCAGCATGTTGCGGGCGAGCAAGGCCTCGCAGAGCGTGCTGAACGCTCCAAGAGGCGTGAACCACGCGAGAACCTTCAGGATCTGCGTGAGCTGCGGGATCTGCAGCAAGTCCGCGATCAGAGGCGCTGCGAACCACATTCCGACCGCGGCGAGCACAGCCATGGAGACGGCCGAGAAAAGGGCCGTCGCCACGTGGTCGGGTCGCAATTCCTTGCGCTGCACCAGCGTCGGCGCAAGCCCCATTCCGTAGACCATCGCCGCAAAATCCGTCGCGATCAGGGCACCTGCGACGACTCCGTACTCGTGCGGCGTCAAGAGCCGGGCCAGGATGGCGACCGAGACGACGCGCAGGGCGAGGCGCGCGACAGACGCTCCGCCAATCCAGGCGGCGCCACGCAAGGTGCGCGCCGTCAGGCTCTCGCGCATGGTCTCGCCTCAATGAGTTTTCGATATAGAGCCAAGTGGCACTCGGCGACTCGATCGAGCGAGAAGCGGGCACGCATGGCGGCACACGCTGCCTCGCCCATGCCGCGGCGGCGATCTGGCCCCATGGACAGCGCCTCGGCGAGTCGCGCTGCCAGCGCCGCCTCATCTCCAGGTGGAAAGAGAAGGCCCGAGACATCTTCCTCCACCACGTCGGCGACGCCGCTCACCCGCGAGACCACCGGGATCACGCCATAGCTCATCGCTTCCAACAGCGCGTTAGAGAGGCCCTCCCAGACGGAGGTGGAGAGGTAGACGTCCGCGTCCCTGAGATACGGATTCACGTCCGCGACCGCACCCGGAAAAACGATTCGTTCCCCCTGATCGAGGCTGCGGCTAAGCGCCTGCAGCTGCGGAAGGCAGGGCCCGCTCCCCAGAATCGTCAGGCGCGCAGGCGAATCCGCCGGCAGTCCGGCGAACGCGCGGATCGTCTGGTCGACGGCCTTCTCGGGCTCGAGTCGGCCCATCGAGAGGAAATGAACGACGCCGTTTCGCGTCGGCGGAGCGAGATTCCTCGGGATGTCGACCCCGTTGGGAATGGCGTGCACCCGCTCGGGCGGCACGCCCCAGCGCCCCAGGTCCTCTTCGATCTGCCGACTCGTCGCGACCCAGGCAGTGGTGTTCCGCGCGATGGTGCGGGCGAAGAATGAGCCGAGCAGCCGCTTGCGCTGCACGACCGAGAGGTCGAAATGATCCTCGCCGCCGCCCCCTGGCTTGATGAGGACGGGCTTGCCGAACAAGCTTCCCGCGAGCGCCGCCGGAAACGCGTGCAGCCGTCCGTGGATGACGTGGACCACGTCATAGTCAGTTCTGTGGCGCCTCAGCCACGCGAGCACGTCGAGACACCACAACAGGAACGAGTCCAGATGCCGACCGCCGAGGTTCGGGGGCTCACGCAGACGGAAGCGGCGGATCACGACCTGCCCCTCCCGGTCTCGCGCCGGCGTTCTGCGCTGAAGGCGTGGCGCAAGCAGCGTCACGGCGGCTCCGCGCCCGGCGAGCGCTTGCGCCAACCGTCGTGTTTGTTGTGCGGCGCCGCCGAAGCTCTCGGGAAGATACGTTGGCAAGACCATTACGATTCGCGGAACGCCGGTGCCGGGGGGAACGTTGGCTGTCATGCCGATGAAAGCGCCTCCGACACGTGCTCTCGCCATGCGAAGACGTCGTAGTCGTGAAGCATGTCTTCGCGGGCCTGTCTACCGAGGCGCTCGCGCAAACGAGGATCACGTATAAGGCGGAGGATCGCGGTCGCCGTGTCCCCCGCAGTTGGTTCGCAAAGCTTCAGCATGTTTTCACCCTCGGCGCCGTAGTCGCGGATACCGCCGACGTCGACGGCAATGACCGGCAAGCCAGCGAGCATCGCCTCGGCCACGACGATGCAGAAGCCTTCAGCCTCGGAGAGATTGAGGAAGATGTCGGCTTCGATCGCCTGCGTCAACCAGTCGGCGCGGTAGCCATGAAGGGTTACGTGATCCCGGAGGCCCCGATCGACGAGAAGCGTCTCGATCGCCTGCCTTTCTGGGCCGTCGCCGTAGAGGTCGAGCGTAACGTCGACGTCGTGTCCGCGGAGTAGGACCATCGCCTCGACCAAAACCGCTAAATTCTTCCCCGCCACGAGCCTTCCAGCCGCTGCGAGACGGACTCCGGATCTCAATCGATAGCCAGTCTTTAAGGGGGCGTTTCCCGCCGCCACAAAGAGGGGGATCACGTGGGCTTCGCGACGGCGAGGAAGGAAGTAGCGTCGCGTGTTCTCGAGCGTCTCTGCGGAATCGGCCCACACCTCGTCGACACGTCTGGACAGCAGGCGCAGGAGCGGGCCGTACAGACGCCGGAACCGGCGTGCTCGGTAATCCGCTGTGTGCTCGAAGGCCACACAGGTCAGACGCGGCATCAGCATCGCGGCTGACCGACCCACAACATTCGCCTGCTTCAGCGAAAGCACCATCTTCTGCGGCCGGAACCAGAACGAAGTGCGCAGAATGCTGAAGAACCCGACCAAGCAGGCCCAGAACGTCAACGTCTCGCCGTTCGTGACGAATTGAACCCTGTTTCCGAGCCTGGCGGTGATCAAGTCAGCGAGATCGCCTCGGCCGCGGCAGAGCGCAAGAACTCTCAGGTCGTGATCCTCGAACGCCCCGTTCTCGACCAGCGTCAACAGTCCATGCTCGGCGCCTCCCTGGTCGAACCCATTCAGCACGTAGAGAATTCGCATACGGCGTGTCTCATGAGGACGGGGGTGCGGAATGCCACGACTGCCGGAGGGCATGCCACGGCCTCTTGATCGCCTCGTAGCAGGGCCGTACGACAGAGGCTGGCGCGAGTAGGAGGACGACGTTGGCCCAGACGCGCCAATAGAGCGGGGCGAGGCGAATCGCACGGAGGTCGTGATGCAGCGCCTTGCGCCATTCGCCCCTCATCGCACAGTCGACGCTGACCTTTGCGTGGATCCGACCCATTCGGCGGCCCGCAAGTGACCTGAGCTCGGGGTGGCGTAAGGCGAACTGCTGCGTTACTCGAGCGGCGTTCGGTAGCACAGCGTCGAGCCTCGCCGTGATTTGGCCGGGATGGCGACGCTTGAAGGTGAAAGCGCCTGGGACGTGACAGAATCGCCAACTTGTGGCGACCCGCAGGCAGAACTCTGTGTCCTGACCAATGAGGAGGGATTCATCGAAGAGACCGACGTCGTCGAAAACCGAGCGGCGAACGACAAGCGTGGACGGCATGATCGGCGCGTTGTGCACGAAATAATCGCGAAGCTGGTGAGCGCTTTCGGGGTTAAATCGGCGCACCGTGATGACCCGGCCGTCCGCCGCGTCATCGCGGGAGAAATCGACGAAGTCGCCGTAGACGAGGCCAATGTTTGCGCCGCGTCGGAACGCGGGCAACTGGCGCTCAAGCTTCTGAGGCGTCCAGAAGTCGTCTCCATCAAGGATGGCGACGAACTCGCCGCTCGCCTCGCGCACCGCGCGATTGAGCGCGACGGGTGCCCCGAGCCCCGGCGTCTGGATGATCTTCAGTTTGTCGATCTCGTGATCCAGCCGCTCCAGGACGACCCGTGACCCATCGCGTGAGCCGTCATCGACGACGATGATCTCCTCAACAGAATCGAAGACCGTCTGGGCCTCCACACTACGTACGGCCTCCTCGATCGTGCGCTCCTCGTCGCGGCACCTGATGACGACCGACACGCTCAAGAGGCTCCTCCCGCGAGTTGAAAGCCCGGCTTGGGACGAGTCGGCAAGCCCGATCGGAGAGGCATGGGCGTGCGCGCCTGCGCAAACGCCCCGCTCACCAGCTCCGGCAGGACGGAGATGATGATCACACCGATGAATGCCCGTGTTCCTGAGGCCTCTGTCCCGACAAAGAGCGCCAGGGGAATGAAGAGCAGGAGCGGCAGGACTCTCGCCTGGGCACCCGTCAGCCGGCCGCGCGCGAGCGCAGGCCGCAGCGCATCCCGAAGCCGCACCCACGCAGCGATCCAGACCAGCGCGTAGAGCGAGAACCCGAGGAGCCCGTTCTCCGTCAGGGTCCGTTGGAACTCACCGTGGATCGCCAGCCGCAACTCCTCCGGCGCATCAGGATACGTCTCGTCGACGATCGCCTCGTACTGGTTGGTCCCGACCCCGATAAACGGATGCTCGGCGAACATTTGGGAAGAGACGTGCAAGGCGAAGGCGCGCTGGACGTCGCTTGGCGTATCGCCTGGCAGATACCGGCCTGTGGCGAGCACGTATTCGTAGTTGCCGCTTCCACCTGGCTCGACGAGCGTGCGGATCTGCTTCTGCAGATAAGGATTCGCGATCACCGTCGACAGCAAGAGCAAGCCGACGAAGGCCGCGGCGAGAGCCGGCACGATTAGGGCCAGGCGGCCGCGCGCGAAGAGCAGCGCGCTGAGGATGAGGTAGATGACCAGCGCCTTGCGCTCGCCGGACATCAAGAGCACGGGGAATATCCCGACCCAGAGGAAATGCAGCCTGCGGCGCCTTTCCGCCTCGGCGAACAAAATCAGTCCGGCAAGAACCACTGGAAGGAAGACGAACGAGAGTCGCGGGTCGGGAACCCGTTTCCATCCCACCCAGTAGCCATGGGCGATGTGCCACGCGATGATCCCGAGCGCGATCGCGGCGATGCCCAGCAGCAACCGCCGCGACAAGCGCTTCATGTCGATGCGCGGCGCCTCCTGCGCCAGCAAGAAGGCGAACATCGTTACGACGAACACCTGTAGCGCTTCCCGTGCAGTGTTCCGCGGCCCACCGACGGTTGCCGACGCCACGTGCCACGTGAGATACGGGAGTAGCAGCAGCAGCCCGACCGGAACGCGGACGCCGCGGCGCGCCGCGATGAGCGGCCAACCGAGCATTCCGAGGGCAATCAAGAACTCAAAGGGACGGACGAGGATGAGCCCCGTCTCCATCCGAATCGGCAGCATCAGGCTCAGGACCGCCAGCGTCAGCAGAGCGTTCATGAAACCACGGTCTCCCGCGACTCCGGCAACTGACGTCGCATTCGCGCCCGGAGCACCTCCGCGTAGACAGCCTCGATGCGCTCACCCATGCGGGCGGCGTCCCACTCGCAGAGGTCGGTCGCCGCTGCGCCGCGAGCAAGCTGGGCCCGCCGTGCGGGGTCGTCGAGAAGCGTGACGACCGCGTCGGCCAGGCCCTCCAGATCGGACCGGACGATGAGCCCGTTCACGTCGTGGCGGAGCACAGCGTCGATGGAGGGCAGATCCGCGGCGATCACGGGCCTACCGCCCGCGAGATACTGCATAACCACGCGCGGCAGCCCCTCGCGTGCGGAAGCAAGCAGGCAGACATCCGCGAGCGCGATCAGCTGCTCGGGATGCGGATAGAAGCCTGTGAGGATGACGTTGGGCTCGATCCCGAGCGCGCTGATACGCGCCTCGATGTCGTTTCTGAGCCGGCCGTCTCCCGCGAGCACGAAGCGGACTTCAGGGAACCGGGCCACGATCCTCGGAAAGCTCTCCAGGCATTCCAGATGCCGTTTGCGCGGCTCGAAGACGGCGAGCATCAGCACCACGGGGGGCCGCGGTTCAGAGGGCTCAAGTCGGAGGAGATCCCGCCACTCTTCGGGCTCGGTCGCATTGCGGAAGAGAGACAGATCGAAGCCAGACGGCACGACGTGGTGGCGCCCAGGCGCGCCAACGCCTGCTTTCACGCACTGATCCCGCATGGCGGGACTGACGTCGATGAAAGCGTGCGTCATCCCCTGGACTGTCCTTTCGGCCGACAGGTACACGAACGTCTCGAGCCGGCCCACGTTCACGAAGGGCACGATGTGCACGCCGTGCACGAGCACGGGCACGCGCGTCGCGCGCGCAGCCAGACGTCCGAGGATGCCCGCCTTGCTCGTATGGGTGTGGACGACATCAGGTCCGAGGCGGCGGAAGGTCCGCACGAGGTCGCGAAGGGCCTTCATGTCGCTCAGCGGCGCAATCGGCTGCACGAGGCTGCGCAGCTCGACGATCTCCACGCGCGCATCCACTGCTGAGAGAATCTCCGGCCGCGTCTCCGCGCCGTGCACGAGGATGACATCGTGTCCGGAGCGGACGGCGTGGTTGCACGAGATGACAGTGTTCTCATCCGCGCCGCCGTTCACGAGGCGTGTGATGACATGCGCAATCCGTAATGGCTGGGACCCGTGGTCGCGGGGGTTACGCCGCATTTGCACGTCGGAACAGCGCCGGGATCGTCAATGCGATCAGCCTGAGGTCGCCGATAAGCGACCAGCGCGTGGCATAGAGGTAGTCGAGACGGATCATCTCTTCGAACGGAATCTCGCTCCGCCCCA
>Ga0126307_10002955_pt1 | contig 11562 bp, 11 predicted proteins | sample Plot28_FD_89955 | JGI IMG/M metagenome (GOLD analysis project Ga0126307, IMG submission 89955) | Serpentine soil microbial communities from UC McLaughlin Reserve, CA, USA - Plot28 | ecosystem: Environmental > Terrestrial > Soil > Grasslands | place: USA: UC McLaughlin Reserve, Lake County...
CCTGTGCTTGGCGATGATCAGCTCGGCGCCGCCGGGGTCCTCGGACTCGGCGTTGTAGTAGTCGTCGCGGTAGAGGAAGCCGACGAGGTCCGCGTCCTGCTCGATCGCGCCCGACTCGCGCAGGTCCGAGAGGATCGGGCGCTTGTCGGGGCGCTGCTCCGGTGCGCGGGAGAGCTGCGAGATGCCGATCACCGGGACGGCGAGCTCGCGCGCGAGGATCTTCAGCCCGCGGCTGAACTGCGCCACCTGCTCCACCCGGTTGGCGCGCGAGTCGTCGCTTCGCATCAGCTGGAGGTAGTCCACGATGATCAGCCCGAGGCCGTCATGGCCGCGGCTGCGCTCCTGCGCGTGCAGGCGCCGGGCCTTGGCGCGTAGCTCCAGCAGGCCGAGGTCCGAGGAGTCGTCGATCCAGAGCGGCGCGGACTCGAGCTGGTTGCAGGCCTTGACGACCTTCGGCCAGTCCTTGCTCGCGACCTTGCCCTTGCGGAGCCGGTCGCTCGAGATCCGCGACTGCGAGCCGATGAAGCGATGCGCGAGCTCCATCTCCGACATCTCCAGGGAGAAGAGGGCGACTGGCTTCTTGTGCTTCATCGCGACGTTCTGGGCGAAGTCGCAGACCAGCGTGGATTTCCCCATCGCCGGCCTCGCCGCGATCACGATCAGGTTGCCGGGCTGGAAGCCGCCGGTCTTGTCGTCGAGGTCCCGGAATCCCGACGCGGTGCCGGTGATGTCGGAGTCGCCGCTGGCGAGCTTCTCCAGCTTGTCGATCTCTTCGTGGAGGATGTCGCCGATCTCGCGGAAGTCATCGGCCTGCTCCTCGTTCGCAACCTGGAAAAGCAGGCGCTCCGCGTTCTCGACCAGCGCGCGCGGTTCGCCGTCACGCTCCGTGACCGACTGCTGGATCTGCTTGGCGGCGCCCTCCAGCCGCCGCATCAGCGAGTTCTGCTTGACGATCTGCGCGTAGTGCTTGGCGCTGCCCGGCGCCGGGACCTTGGCGGCGAGGCTGGCGACGACGTCGCGCCCGCCGACCTCGTCGAGCTGGCCGTGCTGGGAGAGAGCCTCGGAGACCGTCAACACGTCCACCGGATCGGCTTTCTCGTGGAGCCGGATGATCGCGTCGTAGATCGTCCGGTGGCGGTCGCGGTAGAAGTCCTCCGACTTGAGCCTGACGTCGAGCAGGACGGGCTCGATCGTCGACTCGGAGACCATCATGGCCCCGAGAACCGACTCCTCGGCCTCCAGGTTCTGGGGCGGGACGATCGCCGTCTTTCCGTTGCTTGCCAACTGCTCCTCTTTTGCGCAGGGGATCACCCGGCCCGTCGGCCGGGTCTCCTCTCCAAGTCTGGATACGGGCCCGGCGGATTCCCATGTGCCCCGAGTGGAACTAAATCCGCGCGAGCCCGGCTAGAAAATCACAGGCCGCTGCTGCCCGCAGGAGAGTTGCGGCTATTTGCGGCGCCGGTATTTCAGGCACGTTCGTGCCTGGCGCGGAACCGCCGTCTTTGCGGCTCTGTAGAGATAAACGAGTGGTCCCTCGGCTTACGCCTCGGGACCCTCTCGCATCTCGGCGACGATCGTCTTGACCGAGGCGGTCGTCCCGCCGCCAACCTCGACCTCGACCATGTAGGTGCCGGTCTCGCGAATCGGATCCTCGAGGCGGATCTTCTTGCGATCGATCTTGATCCCGCGCGCGGCCTGGATCGCGTCGGCGATCTCGGTCGAGGTGACCGAGCCGAAGAGCTTGCCGTCCTCCCCGGCGCGGTGGTTGATCGTCAGAACCGTCTTGCCAAGCAGCGCGGACGTTTCGCCAGCACGCTCCGCGGCCTGGCGCTCGGCCTCCTCGGCCCGCTCGCGCTTGCGCTGCGCCTCCTCGAGTGCCCCCTTGGTTGCGGGCTGCGCGAGCTTGCGCGGCACGAGGTAGTTGCGGAGATAGCCGGGGGAGACGTCGACCGGGGTCCCCGCCTCGCCGAGGCCCTCCACGTCCTTGAGCAGAACAGCCTGGGCCACCGGCTCAGCGCTCGCCGACGTAGGGCAGCAGAGCGAGCTCGCGGGCTCGTTTCACCGCCAGGGCGAGCTGCTGCTGATGCTTCCTCGAGAGACCGGTGACGCGACGGGACCGCGTCTTGCCGCGGTCCGAGATGAACCGCCGCAGCAGGTTCAGGTCCTTGTAGTCGATCGCGTCCGCGTTGATCCGCGTGTACTTCCGCGGCCGCCCGCGATCGCTGAGGCCGCGGCGCCTGCGGCCGCCGCCCGTCGGTGTCTGTCGCTGCTGTCGAGCCATGAGGGGCGCGAATGGTAGCGATGGGCGCTTTTCGAGGACAATGCGGCCGGTGCTCAACTTCGACCTGGAGACCCAGCGGCAGGGGAACAGCGCGCTCGTCAGGATCCGGGGCGACCTCGATCTTCAGGTCGTCGAGCGGGTGACCGAGGCGCTCACCGCGATCGAAGCCGACGAGCCGGACCTGCTCGTCATGGATCTGAGCGGCCTGACTTTCCTGGACTCAAGCGGCATGGGGGCGATCGCCGCGGCTCACATCCGAGCAGGTCAGGCCGGTCGACGATTCGCGATCGTCCGCCCTCCCGCCGGGGTGAGGCAGGCGTTCGATCGCACCAGGCTCGACGAGGTCATCACGGTCACGGATGACCTCGCCAGCGCCTACCCCTAGGCGCGCCGCCGGGAGCTAGAAGGGAATGTCGTCGTCCGAGCCGCCGCCCGACGCGACCCCGGCGCCCTCGAAGTCCGAGGTGTCCGCGGGCACGTCCGACTGGGGCTGGAAGCCGTTGCCGCCGCCGCCCGGGTTGTCCGAGCGGGACCCGAGGAACTGGACGCTGTTGGCGATGATCTCCACCGCCTGGCGCTTGGACCCGTCCTGCGCCTCCCATTCGCGCCAGTCGAGACGTCCCTCGACGGCGACCGGGCGGCCCTTGGAGAGGTACTGGGCGCAGTTCTCGCCCTGCGCGCCCCAGACGGTGACGTCGAAGTAGTTGGGCTTGTCGACCCACTCGCCGCTCTGGTCCTTGCGGCGGCTGTTGACGGCGACTCGAAGCTTGCAGACGGCGGTTCCGCCGGGGGTAGAGCGCAGCTCCGGGTCCTTCGTCAAATTTCCAGTGATCGCGCAGATATTGATGTTCGAAGCTGCCACTTGATCGCTCCTCTTTTCCTTTCGATTCCGAACGTCGATACTAAGCAGCGGGACGGCGTCTTCTCTCCCCGGCCGGGAGAGAAAGACCGGAAACTGCGTTTTGCGAGGGTGCTCCGAAAGGAGCAACCCGTTTGATGCTGCGGGCTACTCGTCGCGGTCGTCGCGGCGCCCGCGGCGCGGACGATCGTCGCGATCGGGCCGGCCATCGCCGACCGACGCCGGCCGGTCCGAGGCGGGCGGCGCGTTGCTCGGCGCGTCGGGATCGACCTTGAAGATGCGGAAGCGCAGCACGCCGTCGGTGATCTTCAGGCTGTGGTCCAGGCGCTCGAGCAGGTCGGGCTCGCTCTGGAAGCGGTAGTAGCGGTAGTCCGCCTCGTTCCGCTGGCGGATCTCGTAGGCCATCTTGCGCACCCCCCAAACGTCGGCACGGTCGAGCGTGCCCGCGCCCTCGATTGCCTGGCGGACGTCGCCCGCTACCTTCTCGCGAGCGTCATCCGCGGACTCGGGATCGAGCATCAGTACCAGTTCGTAGTGCCGGTTCACAGCGACGCGCGACTATAGGGGATGGGCGACGGCGGGGGAGAAGGGCACGGGCTTCGACCTCAGTCGTAGGTGGCCGGACGACAGATCAGATGGCGGAGCGTGGGTCGCGCTGGTGCGATCGCCGTGGCCGTGATCGCCGGGATCATCTCCCTTCCCGCGCTGCTCGGCAGCGACAAGCCTCCGCCGGTGCCCCCCGACGTCGGCTTGACGCCGCCGCCAGCGCAGATCGCCGCCCCTGCGCAGCCTGCACTTCCAAAGCCGGCACCGAAGGCGGGCTCCGACGGCTCCGGGAAGTTCTTCCGGCACATACGGAAGAACTCACCAAAGCGTCGATCGACCGACAGGCCGAAGCATCGGCGCGCGCGCGCAGCCCACCAGCCACCACAGGCTCGACCGAGACACGCGGACGGAGTGGATGCGGCGCCCTCATTGCCAGCCCCCGCACCGCCCGTCTACTCCTACACGCCGCCGAGCTCCAGCGACAACCTTGGCATCGAGCGTGGTTAGCCCCGTATCTGCGTGGCTGGGGACCGCTTCGCGCGGATGTCCGCCATCTGCTCGTCCACCCAGTCGCCCGGGTCGCGCTCGGTGATGATCTCCACCAGGCGCTTGGCGCGCAGCGCCCGCTCCTCGGGCTCCATGGTCAGGGCGCGATGGATCTCGTCGGCCTGCTCCTGGATGTCGAAGGGATTGACCGACAGCGCACAATCGCCAAGCTCCTCATGGGCCCCGGTGTTCTCCGAGAGCATCACCACCCCGTCGCGCGTGTTGACGATCGGCGCCTCCTTCGCGACCAGGTTCATCCCGTCGAACAGGGAGTTGACCATGAGCAGGTCGAAGTGCTTGTAGCGCGCGACGGCCTCGTGGAAGTTCTCGTAGATCCGCAGGTCGATCGGCATCCAGTCGGTCGTCCCATGGCGGTGATTGACGACGGCGACCAGCGCCTCGATCCGCTCCAGGTACTCGGCGTACTCCGGCACGTCCTGCCGGGAGGGCTGCAGGTGCGCGATGAAGGTGACCTTCTCGCGGAATTCCGGATGCTGGTCGAGGAAGACGTCGAAGGCGGTGAACCCGCGCAGTACGTTCTTGGAGAGGTCCGCCCGGTCCACCCGAAGGATCAGGTGGTCGCGGCGCCGGCGCACAACCTCCCTCTCGTAGAACTCGACATCCGATGACTCCGCCGCCCGGTAGAGCCGCTGGGTGTCGATCGAGAGCGGGTAGGCGCGCACCCAGACCTCTCGGCCCTCGTAGATCACCGCGTTCCGCTCGAAGTCGACCTCGAGCTCCATCAGCTCCCGGCAGCACTGCAGGAAGTTCCGGCAGTAGGCGGTCGTGTGGAACCCGATGATGTCGTTGGCGAGCATGCTCAGGTAGATCTCCTCGCGCCAGCGGTTCGGGAGGATCCGCCACGAGTCCGGCTGCGACCAGGGGATGTGGACGAAGTAGTGGAGGAAGGCGTCGGGCCGGGCACGGCGGATCAGACCCGGGCAGGTGTAGAGGTGGTAGTCGTGGAGCATCACCACGGGCTCGTCCTGGTCCTCGATCGCCCGGATCACGCAGTCCGCAATGTCGTCGTTCACGACCTTGTAGCCCTCCTCCCAGGCGTCCACCTCCGCCTGCCGGATGTCCGGCGCGTTGGAGAGGTCCCAGAGGTAGTGCTGGATGAACCAGAGGATCGGGTTCGCGATCACGTTGTAGAAGCGGTCGTAGGCCGACGGGTTCGAGGCGACCAGCTGCACGTCGTAGGAGATCCCGTCGACCTCGATCTCAACCGGCCCGTCGCTCTCGTTGGCGACGACCACGTCCTCTTCGGTCATCGACGAGGCGATCCAGAGCGCCTTGCGGTGCGAGACGAGCCCGGAGAGCGCCGTGACCAGCCCGCCGCCGCCCCGCTGAACGACCCGCTGACCGCCCTCGTCGCGGCCGAACTCCGCCGGGCCGCGATTGGAGACGATGGTCAGGGGGCGCTCGGACACGCTCCGTTTGTAGCAGGGCGGCTAAGCGCTCACGCGATTCGGTCACCGAGCGAGACGTCCTCGTCCGGCCGCAGCAACACCACCCCCTTGGCGTCGTCGAGTGCGCCGAGCACGAGGACCTCGGAGAGAAACGGGCCGATCCGCTTGGGCGGGAAGTTGACCACTGCCGCCACCAGCCGGCCCTCGAGCTCCTTTTGCGAGTAGTGCGTGATCTGGGCCGAGGATTGCTTGCGGCCGATCTCAGGACCGAAATCGATCTCCAGCTTCCAGGCGGGAACGCGAGCCTCGGGGAACTCCTCCACCCCGACGACCCGGCCGACGCGCATGTCGACCGCCTCGAATTGCTCCCAGGAGATCTCGGCCATCCGCGGATCCTGCCCGCTAGTCGAGCGAGGCGAAGATCCGCATCCAGTCGAGCAGGAGGCGGGGAGAGAGGAACCGCTCCCGGGTTCGCTCCTTGCCCGCGCGGCCGATGCGCCGCCCGAGCTCGGGGTCCTGCAGGATCTGGGCGCAGCGGTCGGCGGTCTGGTCCGGCGAGTCGACGAGGTAGCCGTCCTCGCCGTCAACGATCTGCAGCGGGATGCCGCCGACGTTCCCGGCCACGGTCGGCCGGCCCTTCCAGAGCGCTTCGGACACGGTCAAGCCGAAGCCCTCGCGGATCGACTTCTGCACGACCACGTCGGACTGTGACTGGAACGCGTTCACCTCGATCGCTCCGACGTTGTTGAGGTTGTTGAGGATCTTGATGTCCGGATCCGACCCGGCGTACTCGAAGGTCCGGTGGAAGAACTCCCAGCCCTCGGGGTCGTCCGTCGCCATCGAGCCGACCAGGGCCAGCTGCACCTCGGGGATCTCCTTCGTCACCTGCCGGTAGGCGTCGATCACCCCGATCGGGTCCTTCCAGGGATCGAAACGCGAGACCTGGCAGATCATCGGCCGGTCGACGTCGATCCCGAACTGGTTGCAGACGAAGGCCGCGTCGTCGGGCGAGAGGGCCATGTTCTTGGGGGAGAGCGGATCGATTGCCGGCGGCACGATCCGCACGCCGCCGTGTCCGTCCAGTCCCTTCGGCACGTACTGCTCCAGGTGCCAGACCGTGATCTCGTACTCGGAGATCAGCGGCAGGAGCCGCGCGATCGGCTCCGGGTTCGGCTCGGAGAGATCGATGTGGCAGCGCCAGATCCAGTTCTTGGCGTGGTCGGTGGCGTTGTGTCGCATCCCGACCGGCTGCGGGTCGTGCACGATGATCACGTCCCATTCGCCGTCTAGGCTCTCCGCGTTCATCTTGTTGTAGTGGTCGAACAGCTCCCACTGGCTCGGGGTGAGCGTGTTCGGGTCTCCCTGCAGCGAGTTGTGGAGGAGCTTGGTGGCGTTGAAGAACTCCTCCCGGCCCATGATCACCTGCCAGGAGGCGTCCAGGCCGACGTCCCGCATCAGGGGGACGATCGTGTAGAGGATCTCGGAGACCCCGCCGCCGAAGGCCGTCGCGCTGATGTGGAGCACGCGCTTGCCCTTCAGGCTCTCGGCGAGCTCCTTGATCTCGTCGACGAGGCCGCGGCCGGCCAGATGCGTGTAGTCCGCCAGCGACTTGCTGCCGAGCGCTACCTCTTGAAGCACTGGCCCCCCAGGCGTGGTCGAGTGTGCAAGGGCGGAAAAGTACTCGTTTTGCCCGAGGGTGCTCCGCAGGGAAGCGAGGAGCAACCCGTTAGATGCTGGCGCGGAGCCGCTCGATGCCGGCGTCGATCTCGGCACAGATCGCCGAGTGCAGTTCGCCGTTGGCGGCCGCCACACACGACATCTGGAACTCGTGGCCGGAGCCCAGCAGCGGTCGCGTTCCGAGCGGTTGGCCGTAGGCGTCGGTCACGACCGCTCCGCCCTCCTCCAGGCAGATCGCGGCCGCGGCCAGGTCGTAGGGCGAGTTGTTGAGCACCGCGCCGTCGCCGACCCGTTCGAACTCCGCTCGGACCTGCGGCACGTCGTCGATCATCCGCGGGCCGGGCTCGACGTAGGCGTCGAGCTGGCCCGTCGCGATCCGCGTCATGTCGTAGGTAGCCGAGCCGAGGTCGAAGGTCCCGCCGCCGACCGAGGACGCATCGATCAAATCGCAGAGCACCTCGATCAGGGCCCGCGCGGGCCGCCCGCGGAACCCGTAGGTCCAGAACATCCGCTCGAGCGAGCGATTGCCGGAGAGGTTCGCCGCCGGCGCCAGCCCCTCGCCGCGCTCGGCGACGAAGCTCCGCCCTGACTTCAGCTCCAGGACGCAGCCGACCATCACATCGGCCATGGTCGGCTCCGACGCCAGCGGGGCGGCCGCGACCGAGACACAGCAGGACTCGAGGCCGGCCAGCGCTGGGCGCGTGCCGTCGATCGGGTCGACGACCAACACCCACTCGGCCCGGTCGCCGACAGGTGAGACCAGCCCGCGATCCTCCGAGTAGAAGGAGACCTCCGGCGCCCGCTCGGCGAGGAACGACTCCATCCTGCTTTCCGCGTGCTCGTCGATCTCGAAGGTGACATCCCCGCCCTCGCCCGCCCCGGAATGCGCGCGGGCCGCGTGCGCCCCGAGATGCGGCAGCACCTCCTCGCGCAGGGTGGCGGCCAGGTCCGTGACCAGCTCGCGGATCCGCATGCCCCGGTTCTTACTGGTTTACGTCAGCTGGCCGCGAGCCGAGCGTCACGTCGACGCTCTCCTTCTGGCCGTCGCGGAGAATCTCGAGCGTCGCCGTGTCGCCCGGCTTGTGAGCCGCGATCAGCTCCGAGAGGTCGTTGTTCTGGAGCACCGGTTTGCCGTCCACAGCGATCACGACGTCGCCGCCGGTCTTCACGCGCTGGAGCTGGAAGGTGTCATCGCCGGTTGATCCCTTCAGGCCCGCGTCGTCAGCCGGGCTGTCGTTGACGACGTCAGTGATCAGCGCTCCGGCCTCTGTGTCGAGGCCGAGGTGATCGGCCAGCTGCGGATAGAGCGACTCGCTGGTCACGCCGAGATACGCGTAGTCGACCTTGCCGTCGCCCTTCAGCTGGTCGAGCGAGTAGCGGACTGACGTCACCGGGATCGCGAACCCGACCCCGGAGTTGCTGCCGGAGCTCGAGGCGATCTGCTCGTTGATGCCGATCACCTGGCCCTTGGCGTCGAGCAGCGGCCCACCGGAGTTCCCGGGGTTGATGGAGGCGTCGGTCTGGATCGCGTTGTCGATGCCGAAGTTGGTCAGGCCCTCGACCGTGCGGTCGGTGGCCGAGACGACGCCGATCGAGAGGGATTGCTCCTCGCCGAACGGGCTCCCGATCGCGGCCACGGGCTCGCCGACGGCGAAGCTGGAGCGGCCGGAGAGCTCGACCGGCTGAAGATCGAGACCGTCGGGATCCACCTTGATCAGCGCCACGTCCGCGTCGGCGTCGAAGCCCTTGATCTCGGCGGGCACGCGGTTGCGGTTGCCGAACTCGACGAACATCTGCTTGGCCTCGCGTGGCGTCCCGCCGCCGTTGAGGTGGCCGCCGCTCGTCACCACGTGCGCGTTGGTGACGATGTCGCCTTCCTTGTCGACGACGAAGCCCGAGCCCTGACCGGCCGAGCCGCCGCCGCCCAGGATGTCGCTGACACCGCCCTCGAAGACGGAGTCGATCGTGACCACGCCGGGGGAGACGTCCTTGTAGATCTCGGCCGGGTTGAAGCTGCCGTCGCTCGCCTCGACCACGACCTGCGTCGTCGCGGTCTGTGTCGCCGAGGCCGCGTGCGTGCTCGAGTCGTCTCCGCCGCCACCCCCGCATCCGGCGATCAGCGCCGTCGCCAGGACGACCGGGCCCCAGGCGAAGAGGGTCCGCCGTCTCCTCCGCCGAGCCCTCATGCCGCGACTCCCGCCGGTTCCGGCTGGCGCCGCCGGCCTCCGGCGAGCGGCAGGCTGAGCGTGAACGCGGTGTGCCCGCGTCGGGAGGCGACAGCGATCTGGCCGCCCATGCGATGGGCGAGCTCCTCGGCTATGGCCAGGCCGAGCCCTGAGCCGGTCGCGGTGTCGCCTGTGTAGAAGCGGTCGAAGACCTTCGGGATCGCGCGTGGGTCGATTCCCTTCTTCGCGTCGTCCCCGACGATCAGCTCCGCCGCGCTCGTCCCGCGCACGGCGGTCACCGTCACGTTCGTCCCCTGCGGGGTGTGCGTGATCGCATTGTCGATCAGGATACGAATGATTTGTGAGACCCGATTTAGGTCGGCGACGGCGACCACCTGGCCCCGTCCGCGTACCTGCAGCGACGACCCGTGCAGTTTCGCCTTCGGCCGGAACTCGTCGGCGACCTGCTTGGCGGCGTCCCTGAGGTCCACCGGCTCCCGCTTGATCTCCATCACGTCCGCGTCCAGCCGCGAGAGGTCGAGCAGGTCGATGGTCAGCTTCTGGAGCCGCTCCACCTGGGCGCGGATCTCAGCGACGAAGCCGCGGCGCTCGGCCTCGGTCAGCTTCTCGGTCTCGAGCAGCTCGAGGAACCCACCCAGGGAGAAGATCGGCGTGCGCAGCTCGTGCGAGGCGTTCGCGATGAAGTCCTTGCGCGAGCTGTCGAGGCGGGCCAGGCGCCGCTGCATCTCGTTGAAGCTGCGCGCCAGCTGGCCGAGCTCATCCGAGGAGTCGACCGGGATGGGTTGGTTGAAGTGGCCCTCCGCCACGGCCTCGGCCGCGAGCCGCATTCGCCGCAGTCTCCGCGAGACCGCGCCCGAGGCCCAGACGGCGATCAGCGACGCCGCGACCAGCGCGATCAGCCCGGCGATCAGGATCTGGCGCCTGACCAGCGCCACATCGTCGTTCACCTCGGCGAGCTGTGCCGAGAACACCTCCACCCAGCGGGTCGCCTCGCCGACCCTGATGGGCACGGCCGAGGTGCCCACGCGGGTCCCCGCGACGCGCTCGACGCCGGTGGCGATCTGGCCGTCGAAGATCGCCGCATCGGCTGTCAGGTAGCGGCCCTGGAGCGCGGTGGCCTCCGATTGGGAGTCGGCGATGACGAATGCGGGCACCGGCCCGTCCGTGGCCGTCCTCACCGCGAGCAGAGTGACGCGGCTCTCGGTGGACTGGGCGGTCGACTTGACGATCTCGGAGATCTCGCTCTCCGTGGCGCCCGACTCCAGCGCGCGGGCCAATCTCGGAGACTGCTCGGTTCCCAACCTCTCGAGCCGGCGCAGCTTCTCGGCGGTCAGACTCGACTCGAGCTGGGGGACCACGTACAGGTAGACGAAGGTGATCGCCCCGGCGGTGATCAGGGTGATCAGGACGACGAGCCGGTTGCGGAGGGTGTTGAGGCGAAGCCAGGCCGGTCTCACGAGGGCCCTCCGGCGCGGCTCAATCGCGTGCCGCGTCGCGGAAGCGGTAGCCGACGCCGCGCACCGTGAACAGGTACTCGGGGTCCTTCGCGTCGGTCTCGAGCTTCTCGCGAAGGTGCCTGATGTGGACGTCGACGGTGCGGGGATCGCGGTAGGTCGAGTCCCCCCAGACGTGCTCGAGCAGCATCTCGCGGGTGAAGACGCGGCCGGGCGCGCCCGCCAGGGCCGAGAGGATCTCGAACTCGACGTAGGTGAGCTGCACCGGCTTTCCGCCCAGCTGAACCGAGCGGCGCTCGAAGTCGATCTCGAGGTCCCCGGCGAGGATCGGCTCGTTGCCGGCGAGCCCCGACCCCGCCATGTTGCCCCGCCGCAGCGCCGCCTTCACCCGGCTGCGGAATTCGCGGACCGAGAAGGGCTTGGTGATGTAGTCGTCCGCGCCCATCTCGAGGCCGGCGACCTTGTCGATCTCGTCCCCCTTTGCCGTCAGCATGATGATCGGCACCTGGCTGCGGGTGCGAAGCCGCCTGCACACCTCAATCCCGTCGAGCTTCGGAAGCATGATGTCGAGCACCACCAGATCGAACCGCTCCTCACCGAAGCG
>Ga0126307_10002956_pt1 | contig 11560 bp, 9 predicted proteins | sample Plot28_FD_89955 | JGI IMG/M metagenome (GOLD analysis project Ga0126307, IMG submission 89955) | Serpentine soil microbial communities from UC McLaughlin Reserve, CA, USA - Plot28 | ecosystem: Environmental > Terrestrial > Soil > Grasslands | place: USA: UC McLaughlin Reserve, Lake County...
AAGAGCCCAGCCCAGGAGAGCGCGAGCCCCAGCGAGTCTACCCGCGAGAGCGACGACCAGCGAACCACGTAGGGCATGGCGGGGAAGATCAGGGCCCCCGCCAGGGAGGCGAGCCGATCCCTGGTCAGCGCGTGCAGAGTGAGCCCGACGAAGAGCGCCACGGCGGCGACGCTGAGGAGTGAGATCAGGCGCCCGTACCACATCGCTGGACCGAACAGCCACACGAAAGGCACCTGCGCAACCATGAAGAGCGGGGGATAGTTGGCGATTACGTACGGAGGCGCGCTGAGGTCGGTCCTGTAGATGTTCTCGAACGCGGCGAGCCTGACGGACTGGTCGAGCAGGGGCCCCTCGCCGTAGTTGAGCGGGTAAGGGAAGGAGAGCGCCTGCCACCCGTGCCGCAGGAAGAGCAACACCGCAAGCCCCTGCGCCAGGATCAGGAAGGCGGTGGCGATCCAGAGCGCGATCCGACGCCCCCCCTTGCCCACCGCTTTCTTCTTCTCCAGATTGGTACTCGTCACCAAGCCCTCTCCCGCTCTCGAACTCAGGCTTTGTATCCTACCTCTTTTGACGCCCGCGCCGCGCGAACAACAATGGGCCGCACGGTGTAGTATGGAAGTAGGTGTCGCTCTAGAGTTCTGGAGGATTATTTTGGAGAGGGTCGGGGAGAGTGCGCAGGATCTCGCGGAAGGCATGGCCCGGGAAGACTCCGAGCAGTTCAGGATCGATGCCAGGGACTTCCTCTCGGCGCGGGAGCGCGGGGGGACCACGGGCACCCGGATAGACCAGCAGACGGCGGCCCTCTCCGACGCGGCCGAGATCGTCAACCGTAGCTTTCCTACTCTGGAGCCGTCGGGCCGGTTCATAAACGCCATCTCGCCCGTCGTCATCCCGAACCGCCAGTCGCTGTTCTGGCGCCTGATGCCGATAGGCATGATGGTCGTGTTCTTCTTTCTGGGCGCGCTGGTGACGCTCGGCATAGTCGGCTTCGCTGGCGGCGGGGTGGTGCTGGCGCTCTTCGGGCCCCACCTGTGGCTGCTCCTGATCCTGCTGGCTTTCTTCTCCTGGTGGCGCCAGAGTGTCGTGGCGGTCCCTGACGGCAGTATGGCCGTCATCACCCGGTTCGGGAAACTGGAAGAGGTCGTCGGGCCGGGAAGGAAGCTGCTCTTCAACCCGTGGAAGCAGGTCAGCTACATCGTCAACACCACCAGGGAGTACCCCTACAACGCGCCCATAAGGCAGGCTCCGACGGCCAGCAGAGTAAACGCGAGCGTGGACCTCTTCCTGCAATTCAGGATCGAAGATCCGGCCGAGTTCATCTTTACGGTCGGCGGGGTCAAGGGATTCTCGGACAAGCTGGAGAACGCCATAAGCGAGGTGACGCGGGCGCTTATCTACGAGCAGCGCGCCGAGGATATCTATGACCTCGTGGGCGAGAGCACCCAGAAGTTCCTCGATTCCCTCAACGAGCAGTTCTTGCCCGCGGTTCGCTTTACCAACGCGAACATCACCCACGCCGAGCCCTCCAGCCAGGAATATCGTATGGACCTCGCCGCTCCCGAGATGGTCAGGGTGGCGAAGGAGGCCTACACCTACGAATACGAGCTCAGGCTGCGCAAGGAACAGGACGAGGGCGAGCTCAGGGGAGAGCTTGCGTCTTTGCGCGAGACGCTGTCCGCGATCAGCGCCGAGATAGCGACCTTCCAGGCCCAGATCGACACGGCCCGCGAACGCGAGACAAACCGCGCCAACGCCAGCGCCCGCGAAAGGATGGTCGAGGCCGAGAGCACCGCCAACGCCAACGCAGCCCTGCTCGAAGCCCAGGCGCTAGATATTCGGGCCGTAAGCAGCGCGGCGGCGCCGGAGATCCTGGAGTACCGCTTCCAGCAGGACGTTCTGGAACGGATCGCCGCGGTCGCGGACAGGTTGCCGAAAGTGGTCCAGATCGGGGACCATGGTGGCGACGATGCGGTCGACTTCCTGCAGATCTCGCGCCGCATGATCGGTACCGGCGGCGAACCTCTGTTCACGCCCGAGGACATGCAGGCCATCAGGGACAGGATGGAGGAGATTCAGGCCCGCATCAAGGAACGCGCCCAGGAGCTCGACAGCCTCTCCGACGGGCATGAAGACCCTCCCGAGGAAGAACCGCAACCAATGGCTGCCGAAGACGAGAACGCGGACAGGATCGAGGAGATCCGGCAGTCCGTTACCGACAAGGCCGTGCGCGAGCGCGTCGAACGCCTCGGCCACGACGGGGAGGAGGGGCGATGACCGAGATGATGCAGCCGGTGGATTCGCAGATCCAGGCGCAGGCCGTCGCCAGGATGCAGGAGTTCTCCAGGATCAAAGAGGTCGTCTCGGGCTGGTCCGGGGTAAGGCAATACTTGAGGGGCGGTGACGCGGGCCAGATCGTCCCCGTTGTCATACCCAAGGACCGCAGGCGCTACGGCTGGCTGTTCCTCCTCGGCATCGGGGTGTACCTGCTCGGCTTCGCGCTCTTCTCGGGGAGCGCGGTGCTCGCGATACTGGCCGGGCTGGTCGCCATCTTGTTTTTCGGGCTCGCCTTGCTGTGGCTTTGGCGGGGCGCGATCGTGGAGATCGAACAAGGTACGACCGGCGTGCGCTCGCGCTACGGGAGGATCGAAGGCACCCTTCCGCCGGGAAGGCACTACCTCTGGCGTCCGTGGGACAGGGTCGAGTTCGTGGTGGACACGGCGACGGAGATCCCCTACCTGGCGCCGGTGGCGGTCTGCCCGACGCGCGAGAATGTTCCCCTCAAGTCGATAGAGTTCTTCTTGAAGTTCCGTATCGTGGACCCGCTCGCGTTCGTGCGCGTGATCGGGGCCTCCAACTTCGACCTCGTCCTCTCCAGCGCGGTGCAGGACGCGATCAGGCAGCGCAGCCGCCAGGTAAACACGGAGAAGGCCTACGACCTGCGCGGCAGCGACGTGGGCGACATGCAGGACTACCTGAACCGCCAGCTCACGCAGTACGGGGTCCGCATCCTCGGCGCCAACATCCCCGATGTGCAGCTCCCAGACCAGTACCAGCAGCACCTCGCCACCCGCGAGCGTGTGGCCAAAGAGCTCGCCGCCTACGAGCGCGAGTGGGAGCTGACCCGCAAACAGCGCATCGACACCCTGCTCATGGAGATAGAACGCTCCAAGAAAGACCGCGACGCCCGCCTGATCGAAGTAAAGGAAGCCCGCAACCGCGCCCGCCAGGACGTGGCACGTATGCTGGAGGAGCAGGAGACAGAGGCCCAGCGCGTGCGCCTGGAGATAGAGACGCGCGGCAGGGCCGCCCTCACCGAGGCCGAGAACGAGGCCACGGCCCTCCGTCACCTCGGCCAGGCCCACCGTGACAACCAGGCCGTAGTCCGCTACGAGCTCGCGCGCCGCAGGGTCGAGATCGGGGAGAAGCTCATGCAACGCGCCCCGCGCCCCGTCCTCATCCGCGGAGAAGGCGGCGAGCAGTCGGCATTGTCCACGCTCCTCCTCGCCAGGCTCCTGCCGCAACTGACCCAGAACGGCAATACCGTGGAAGATGCCCCCGAGGCTCTGCGGGACATAGGCGACGGCGAGGGGTAATCTGGTTCCGCCGGTGCCCGAGTGCGCCGGTTAGGGCAGCGGAAAGATCGGGTACCGGCATGGACGCGGAGCTCGAAGAAGCCGTGCTCATTACCGGCGTGTATGGCTCGGGGAAGAGTGCGGTGGCGCAAGAGATAGCCTACCTGCTCGAGAAACAAAGCGCCCCTTACGCGCTCCTGGACCTCGACTTCTTGGGATGGGCCGATACGGGAGGTGGAGGCCGTCCGGTATGGCTTGGCGTGATGCTGAGGAACCTCGCCGCCCTGGTCGGCAACTACCTGGAGGTCGGCGTCCGTTTCTTCGTGCTCGCCGGCGCGATCCGCGACTTGGCGGAGCTGGAGGCCCTCAAGGCCGAGCTCTCCATGCCGCTGAGGGTCGTCAGGCTCACCGTCCCGTTGCAGGAGATCGAGAATCGACTCCGCCCCGACCCGACGGCGGGTAGGCGAGACGATCTGCGTGGGGCGGCATCCTGGGTCGCGGCCTCCGTGGGGGTCGGCCTCGAGGACTGGACGATCTCCAACGACCGTCCGATCCGTGAGGTAGCGACAGATATTCTGCAGTGGCTGGGATGGCGACCTACCGAAGAAGTGTAGAGCACAGGACCATCAAACGGGTATGCGAAGCGGCCGTCCACCAATGCGTGCGGCCGAAAGGAGCATCGTCGGGCTACTCTGCCACTACCCTCCGGTAAGCATCGGGGTCGGTAGAACCCTCGCTGTTGAAGACGAGGACGCGGGTATCCTCGTTCACGCCTAGCAGCCGGCGTGCTTCCCCGGAGCGCAGAAGTTGCAGCAAACCGCCGAGCCCCGCCGCCCCTGTCTCGCCCGAGACGATACCCGTTCGGGCCGCGAGGCGCATGGCTTCGCGTGCCGGCTCATCGTCGACGGCCACGAGTACATCCATAGACCTGGAAAGTATCGGCCACGCTACAAGCGAGGGCCTGCCGCAGTTGAGGCCGGCCATTATGGAGTCGTGAGGACCAGGCACGGAGACGAGCCGTCCCGCCGAGACGGACTTGAACAGGCAATCCGCCCTCGCTGGCTCTACGGCAACGAGCTTCGAATGCCGCGGCGCCTCGGGACGGCGGAAGTAGCCGGCCACGGCCGCGGCGAATGCGCCGACGCCCGCCTGCACCACGACCAGGTCGGGTCCGCGTTCATCCCTCCTGGCCAGCTCGTCTTCGATCTCCCAGAGCATCGTGGAGTAGCCTTCGATCACCCAGGAAGGAACACGCTCGTAGCCGGGCCAGGACGTGTCCGAGATAAGAAGCCCCTCAGCTTCGGCCGACCTCTCGACGGCTTCATCGTATCCGCCATCGACCACGACTACCTCGGCACCCTCTCCAGCGATAGCCTCGCGCCGCGCCGCAACCATGTCTCCGGGAACGAAGATCCTCGCCCCGAGCCCCAACAGTCGGGCCACCCGCGCCACCGCGCGTCCGTGGTTGCCGTCGGTGGCTGCCACAAGCGAGAGCGGCCGCAAGGGTTCTAGTTTCTGCATTAGATCCTCTATGGCTTCCCAATCCCCGAAGCCCTCGTCCCCGAGACGCTCTTCAAGTGCCCTGTAAACGGCCCATGACGCGCCGAGAACCTTGAAGGCGGGCAGACCGAGCCGGCTCGACTCGTCTTTGACGAAAACCTTGCCGACGCCCAGCGTGTCGGCGAGTTGCGGAGCGTCTACGAGGGGCGTCTCCTCATAGCCTGGCAGCCGGCGGTGGAACTGAAGGGGTGAACGATCAGGCGGTGGTCCGTCGAGTATCTCCCCGGCGTTCGGGTTGATGAGAGTTCTGATGCTCATACGGTAACAGTGGATACCCGCTTTCGCGGGAATGACGTTTGTACTCCCGCGGCTCGGATGCGATGTCGTGCAAGACAACACGGTATCACGCTTTCTTCGGTCCGTTCACGCCGTATTCGAGGCCGTCCACCAGGGCCTGCCAGGAAGCTTCGATGATGTTTTCGGAGACGCCGACGGCGCCCCACATCCTCTTGCCGTCGGTCGAGTCTATGAGGACGCGGGTCGTGGCGGCGGTGGCGCGGTGCTCGTCCAGGATACGGACCTTGTAGTTGGAGAGGTGGATCTCCTTTAGCTCGGGATAGTGCGGCCCGATGGCGTTTCTCAATGCGCCGTCCAGGGCGTTGACGGGGCCGTTGCCCTCCGCGGTGGAGATCACCCTGTGTCCGTCCACGGAGAGTTTTATAGTCGCCTCCGTCGTGGTCTCCCCGCCGGCGCGCTTTTCAGAGATGATCCTGAACGTCTCCAGCTCGAAGAGTGGCCTGTCCTCGCCCATCGTCCTCCCGATGAGCAAGGCCAGCGACGCGTCTGCGGCCTCGTAGTGATACCCTTCGTACTCGCGCTGCTTGATAGCCCCGAGCACCTCCGTCGCGTCCCCGGCCTCCAGCCCGAGCTCCTCGGCCTTGGTCCTGATAGAGTTCTTGCCCGAGAGCTCGCCGACGGGAGTGCGGCGCACGTTCCCTACGGCCTCAGGCGCGACGTGCTCGTAGGTCGCCGGATCCTTGGAGATGCCGTCTACGTGCAGCCCGCCCTTGTGGGCGAAGGCGCTGCGCCCGACGTAGGGCCTGTGGGTGTCCGGCGTCAGGTTCATGAGCTCGGAGACGTAGTTGGAGGCTTCCGTCAGGCGCCGCAACTCCTCGTCTTCCATTACTTTGAGGCCCATCTTGAGCTGCAAATTGGCGATGGTCGTGACGAGGTCGCAGTTGCCGCACCGTTCGCCTATGCCGTTGATCGTCCCCTGGACGTGCGTCGCCCCGGCCTCCACCGCCGCCAGGGCGTTGGCCACCCCGCACCCCGAATCGTTGTGCGTGTGTATGCCGACCTCGACTTCGGAGAACTCGCGCACCGTTCGCGCCACGACCGCCTTCAACTCGCTCGGGAGCGTGCCGCCGTTGGTGTCGCAGAGGACCAGGGTCGTGGCTCCCGCCTCCGCCGCAGCCCGCAGCACCGCCAGCGAATATGCCGGGTCGTCACGGAAGCCGTCGAAGTAGTGTTCGGCGTCGAAGATGACTTCCTTGCCGGCATCGGCCAGGTACTCCACCGTATCGCGCACGGCCTCGAGGTTCTCCTCCGGCGTTGTTCTAAGGACCTTCTCGACGTGGAGCTTCCAGCTCTTGGCGACGATGCAGGCGACTGGTGCGGAGAGGGAGGGGAGAAGCGTGACGGCGGGGTCGTCCCCGGCCCTTCCGCCCGGCCGCCGTGCCCGCGTGAAGGCGACGAGCCTCGCGTGCGAGAGCGACGAGGCGTCGAAGCCTTCGAAGAACTCCAGGTCTTTGGGGTTGGATGCCGGGAAGCCCGCTTCGATGTAGTGGATGCCCAAAGAGTCTAGCTCGTGGGCTATGCGGGCCTTGTCTTCGGCGGTCAGGCTCACGCCCTCGCGCTGAGTCCCGTCGCGTAGCGTCGTATCGAAAAGCTTTATGCTCATATCACACCTTCTCCCGCCGCGACCCACCGGCCCACGGCCTTCGTCACCTCTTCCGTCGTCTTCTTACCGCCGAGATCGGGGGTAAGATAGTGGGCTTCCAGGGCCACGGAGACGCCCTGCTCGATGGCCTCGGCCACGTCGGGACGGCCGAGAGTGTGCCGGAACATCATCGCCGCGGACAGAATGGTCGCATAGGGATTGGCCTTCCCCTCTCCCGCGATGTCAGGGGCCGAGCCGTGCACGGGCTCGAAGATGCCGGGAGAGCCGGGCTTACCCAACGACGCGCTCGGGAGCATCCCCATCGATCCAGGGAGCATCGCCGCCTCGTCGGAGAGTATGTCGCCGAAGAGGTTCTCGGTCAGCATGACGTCGAACCTTTTTGGGGATTGGACGAGGTACATGGCCGCGGCGTCGACGAGGATGTGGTCGAGTTCCACCCCGGGATAATCTTCTCCCACCTCGGTGACGACCTTGCGCCACAACCGGCTGGTGGCCATAACGTTGGCCTTGTCCACGCTGGTTACCCGCCGCTTGCGCCGTTTGGCGGCATCGAAAGCGACCCGCGCTACCCGCTCTATCTCCTCCCTCGTATAAAGGCAGAGGTCGCTCGCTCTCTCCTCCCCTTCCTCCTTCTCCCCGAAATAGGCCCCGCCCGTCAGCTCTCTGACGATAAGAACATCCACACCCTCGACCACCTCGCGCTTGAGCGGCGAGGAATCGAGCAGCGCAGGCAGCGCCTCGACGGGCCTCAGGTTGGCGAAGGCCCCAAGGTGTTTCCTCAGCCCGAGCAGGCCCGCTTCGGGGCGCACCGGAGCGTTGTCGAAATCAGGGTGGCCGACCGCGCCGAGCAGTACCGAGTCAGAGGCGCTGGCGGCATCCAGCGTCTCCGCGGAGACGGGTCCGCCCTCCTCGCGGATGGCGCCGCCGCCGATCCTGCGTTCTGTGTAACGCATTTCGAGGTCGAAGTGGTCAGCCGCGGCATCCATGACCTCGCGCGCGGCCCCGACCACTTCGGGTCCGATGCCGTCCCCGGGAAGTAGTAGTATCTCGAACGAGTTTCGCAAAGCGTATCCTCCTAGAACTCGGGCCTCGACGCGGCCCACTCCCGTCCACCGGGACCCAGGGCGTCCGCGAGCAACTCCTCGGCCCGCTCCTCGTCCACTATCTCGTCTTCTTCCCAGAGACCGTAGAATAGGCGTCGTAGGAAGCCCTCTCCGAACTCCTCCATGGCCGCCGACGCCAGAACCAGCAACAGGTTCTGGAAGGACATCTGCTCCCGCGCCACCGCAGGACCACGAAAATTGCGTACCGTGAATCCGGGCTCTCTATCTACCTGCGACAGATGATCTTCCAGCGATAGATGGACCCTTCTTGCTATCGCTGCCGAGGCAGATTGCGGGACGAGCTCCCCGAGCCAGGCTGGGGTCCTCACGACCTCCCGCGAGAGCAGGAAGGCGTGGGCCAGCTCGTGCCAGCAGGTAAGCGGCAACGTGGCGTTCGTCCGTGGTCCGAACACGGACGATAAATCTGCGGGCAGCACCAGGGCCGGTGGTTCTACCGAACGGGTGAAGTAAGGGAGGCCGGGTGGGTAGGGACGCGCGTTATCGCGTGGCGCGTCTTTCCAGTCCTCATCCGCAACGAGGAGCGCGGAGATACCGGGCGGCTCGACGGAGAGCATCCCGGAGAGTGCCATGTAGCCCTCACCGAGATAGTCCCGAATCTCCAGGGCCTTAGCCTCCAGGTGCGGGGCGTAGAGGATAGGCACGTCCCCGTCCAGGTGATGGTAGCCCCCCGGAGTTACGGCCCGTCTCTCCGGGACCTCTACGGCGCTACCTGCGCGTCCCACCTGGCTCCGACCATACCCGCCGTGTAGACGTTGACGGCCCGCACGTAGGCGCGCGCCGCCGCCTCCACGACGTCCTGGGAGAGGCCGCGTCCGGCGTAGTCGGCCCCCTCGAACTCTACGGAGATCCTGACCTCGCCGAGGGCGTCCTTGCCGCCCGTTACGGCGTCGATGCGGAAGTCCGTGAGCCTGCCTTTTATATTCGTGGCGGCGTCGATGGCGCGGAACACCGCGTCGACGGGGCCCTCGCCCTCGGCCTCGGCCTCGAACGTGCCCTGCTCGGCGTGCGAGATGGTCACGGCCGCCCTGCTCTGGCGGCCCGTCGCGGCGACGACGCGGAACGACTCGAGGACGAACTTGCCCTCGAAGGAACCTACCTCGTCCGCCGCTATCGCTTCGAGGTCGGCGGCGGTGACGGTCTTCTTGTGGTCGGCTATCTCCTTGAATCGCGTGAAGGCCCGCTTGAGCACCTCGCCCTCCACGCAGTAGCCGAGCTCTTCCAGGGCGTCCTTCAGGGCATGGCGGCCCGAGTGCTTGCCTAGGAAGATGTTCGTGCCTTCCAGGCCAATGTCTTCTTTGGTCATGATCTCGAACGTGCGGCGGTCCTTGAGCACGCCGTCCTGGTGGATGCCGGACTCGTGCAAAAATGCGTTGCGCCCCACGATGGCCTTGTTGGGGGGAACCTCGTAGCCCGTTATGTTCGAAACCATGCGGCTCGTGTTGGCGAGCTGGCGCGTATCCACGCCTACCTCCGCGCCGTAGAAATCGGAGCGCGTGGCGAGCGCCATCACGACCTCCTCCAGGGAAGCATTTCCGGCCCTCTCCCCGATGCCGTTGACGGCGACCTCGATCTGGCCGGCCCCGATCTCGACCCCGGCGAGCGAGTTGGCCACCGCCATCCCCAGATCGTCGTGGCAGTGGATCGAGAGGATGCGCTCCTCGAGTTTGGGCACCCGCGCCTTCAGCTCCTTAAGAAAGGCCGCGAACTCGACCGGCGTCGTGTAGCCGACGGTATCGGCGATGTTGATCACGTCGGCCCCGGCCTCGACGGCCGCCGCGACGACCTCGGAGAGATACCCTATGTCGGTGCGCGTCGCATCCATCGGGGAGAACTCGACATTCTCACAGAGGCTTTTCGCCAGGGCTACGGCCTCGCCTGCCCGCTCCATGATGTCCCTCTGGTTCGAGCGCATCTGGTGCTCTATGTGCAGGTCGCTCGTTCCCACGAAGGTGTGGATGCGCGGCCTCCCCGACCATTGCACGGCCTCCCAGGCCCGCACGATATCCTCCTCGTGAATGCGGGCGAGGCCGGTGATCATTGGTCCCTGGACCTCCGCGGCTATGCGGGAGACGGACTCGAAATCTCCCTCGCTGGTAATGGGGAAACCCGCTTCGATCACGTCCACTTTCAGACGGGCGAGCTGGCGGGCTATCTCCACTTTCTCCTCTACGGACAGGGAGATGCCAGGCGATTGCTCGCCGTCGCGGAGGGTGGTGTCGAAGATCTCTACTCGACGCATTTGTCTCTCATCCTCTCTCTACATCGAAAACGAAGTGTGAAGTGCGGCTAAGGGTAGTGGTGGCCGCGGGCAGCCCGGCTAGAGGCCGGGACGGGTAATTCGCCCGGAGGCCACCCTGGTTAGTCGTAGAGTGGAGGGGAAACGCATGATGTCAGAGATGAGCCTTCATGAAGGGTGGCAGTATCTCACTGCCTCGCCGCCTCCGCAACCTCGACGGTCACCGTCCAGGCGGCGTACTCTTCCCACACGCCGCGCGCGGCCTTGAAGTACAGCTCCTGCAAACGCTCCACGACGGGGCCTATGCTTCCCCTCCCGATAGGCCTGTCGTCCACCTCGACGACGGGCGCGATCTGGAACCCCGTTCCACTGAGGAACACCTCATCGGCGGCGTAGAGCTCCGTGCGGCCCACCTCCCGCTCGATGACCGGCATTCCTAGCTCCTTGCCAGCGAGCTCCATTACGGCGTCGCGGGTTATGCCCTCGAGGATGTCGGCCGTGACCGGCGGTGTGATAAGCTCACCCTTCCTCACGAGGAAGATGTTGGCCGCGCTAGCCTCCGAGACCTGCCCGTCCTGCGTCAGGAAGATGGCGTCGTCGTAGCCCGCCCTGTGGGCTTCATCGACCGCGAGGGCCGTGTTGACGTAGGAGCCTGTGCACTTGGCCCTTGCCGGGATGGCATTGTCCGGCGTGCGTCGCCAGGAGGAGACGCAGACCTTCAGGCCGGTCAGCTCCACGTAGTTGCCCATGGGGACCGTGAAGATGGAGAGTTCCGACTCCCCCGTGAGGTTCACCCCGACGGACTCGACGGCCTTGAACGCCAGCGGCCTTATATAGGTGTCCACACGCGGGGCGTTCCGCCGTAGAATCTCCAGCGTCGTATCACAGAGCTCGTCGACGCCCATGGGCAGGTCTATGCGTAGCAGCCGGCAGGACTTCTCGAAGCGCTCGTAGTGCTCGCGCATCTTCAGGATCTGCAGCGTCCCCCGCTCCTCGCTCCAGTACGCCCTGATGCCCTCGAAGACGCCCGTGCCGTAGTTCAGGGCGTGGGTGGCGGGGGAGAGGCGTATCTCGCCCATCCTGACCAGCTCACCCCCATGGTAGGCCCACTCGGCGTCCGACGCCGCGAATGCTTTACGACTCATAGGTTCTCACCTCCAGAGGAGCC
>Ga0126307_10002957_pt1 | contig 11560 bp, 10 predicted proteins | sample Plot28_FD_89955 | JGI IMG/M metagenome (GOLD analysis project Ga0126307, IMG submission 89955) | Serpentine soil microbial communities from UC McLaughlin Reserve, CA, USA - Plot28 | ecosystem: Environmental > Terrestrial > Soil > Grasslands | place: USA: UC McLaughlin Reserve, Lake County...
CGGATCGGCAGCGCTGCGTCACCAGGCCCGGGGCTGGAGGCGCCGGCCGGCTGCGCCGATCAGTGGACGGTCGCCGGGGAGGGATACCGACCGTGTCGGCCTCCTCGGACACCGGGCCGGCGGCCGGTGGTGCACGGGCGAGGGGAAACGGCAAGAGGCCGCTGTCGGGCGCCCGGACGCGGCAGACTCGACGGATGGCGTACGACGTCGAGCTCGCCGACCGGGTCCGGGCGGTCGTGGCGGGCGAACCCGGCCTGACCGAGCAGCGCATGTTCGGCGGGCTCGCCTTCCTCCTGCACGGCACCATGGCCGTCGCCGCCGCCGGCCAGGGCGGCCTGCTGCTCCGGGTCGATCCGGCGCGGACCGAGTCGCTGCTGAACGAGCCGCACGTCCGCCGCTTCCAGATGCGCGGCCGGGAGATGGACGGCTGGCTCCAGGTGGACGCCGCGGCGGTCGAGACCGAGGACGATCTGAGGTCCTGGGTCGCCCACGGCGTCGCCTACGCGCGGTCGCTGCCACCGAAGCGGGCGCGCTGAGCGGACGGCGGGGGGCGGACGGCGGGGGGCGGACGGCGGGTCCCGGGACACGCCTAGCCTGCCCGGCATGGCCTTCTCCTGGGACGACTCCGGCCGGGCGTTCGCCGCCGCCGCCGGCTGGTTCGTGCGCACAGCCGGGCTGGTCGGGGACCGCTGGGATCGGCCGGCCCTGGGCGAGTGGGACGTCCGCGCCCTCGTCGGCCACACCAGCCGGTCGTTGCTGACGGTCGAGGCGTACCTGGCCCGCCCCGCCGCGGCGGTCGAGGTCGGCTCGGCGGCGGACTACTTCCGGGCGACGAGCGCGGCTGCCGCCGGCCCGGCGGTCGCGGTGCGGGGGCGAGAGGCCGGGACCGCGCTGGGCGCCGACCCCGCCGCCGCGGTGGCCCGGATCGCGGCCCGGGTGCTGCCGCTGGTCGACGCCCGGGACGGCACCGAGCTGCTGACCACGGCGGCCGGCGGGATGCGGCTGGCGGACTACCTCCCGACGCGGACCTTCGAGCTGGCCGTGCACACAGCGGACCTGGCCACGGCGCTCGGCGGGCCGGCCGAGGTCCCGGCGCCGGCCGCGGTCCAGGCGCTCGCCATCCTCACCGACCTCGCCCTCGCCGCGGGTCTCGCCGGGCCGCTGCTGCTGGCGGCCACCGGCCGCCCGGCGTTCCCGGCCGGCTTCTCGGTGCTCTGACGGGTCGGCGCGCGGACGGGTCGGTGCCCTGGACGCCGGTGCGCGGACGGGCCGGTGCGCTGGGCGGCCGGTGCGCGGACGGGCCGGTGCGCGGACGGGCCGGTGGCGGACGGGTCGGTGCGCCGCGGTCAGGCGGTGCCGAGCATGGTGCCGAGCAGAAGCGCCGCCAGCGCGCTGACGCCGCTGGCCGCCCCCCAGACCGCCAGCCCGCGCCGGCTGCTGGCCTGGGCGTGAGCGTAGGCCGCCACGCCGGACACCGCGACGGCGGCGAGCTTGACGGTGAGGGTCGCGCTGTACCCGCTGCCCCGGTCGCCCTCGGCGGCGACGTTCCAGATGCCGGTCAGCACCAGCAGCAGGTACGCCGGCCAGGCGATCCGCTGGAACTGGCGGGCGACCGCCCGGGGGGCCTCCCCGCCGACCCGGCGCAGCGCCGGGAGCAGCCCGACCAGCGTGAGCTGCCCGCCGACCCACACCGTGGCGGCCAGGATGTGCAGGAACAGCCGGATGACCTCGAGGTCCACGCCGAGCACCGAGCCTCCCTTCCACCGGGGCCGAACTGTCTCATGCCTCGGCGGCCTGCCCGCCCCGCGGTACCTGGACATCTGGCCAAGCCGCCGGTCGCGTACGGTCGGCGGATGGCCTGCCGGATCACCGAGGTGGTGCTGGACTGTGCGGACCCGGTCAAGCTGGCCGCGTTCTGGAGCGAGGTGCTCGGCTACGTGGAGCTGGGCCGGGCCGAGGACGAGGTCGAGATCGGGCCGAGCTCCGGCTTCGGCGGGCCGCAGCCGACGCTGGTGCTCAGCCTGAGCAGCGAGCCCAAGCGGCAGAAGCTGCGCCTGCACCTGGACCTCAACCCCACCGACCGCGACCAGGACGCCGAGCTGCAGCGGCTGCTCGCTGCCGGTGCCCGTCCGGTCGACGTCGGGCAGACCGGCGAGGAGTCCTGGCACGTGCTCGCCGACCCCGAGGGCAACGAGTTCTGCCTGCTGCGCCGGCGGGTCGACCCGGTCTGAGCGCGGGGCCGGCCGCCAGCCGCGCCGGAACGTCGACACTCCGGCCAGGGCGGCGCGGGATCCCCGGACGCTCCGCTACCCGGCCAGGACCAGCTCCGGCTCCCGGGGCGGCACCGGCACCGGGACCGGGCCGGCGCGGCGGGCCGACAGCGTCCACAGCGCCCAGGCCTGGGCGGCCACCCCGGCGACGAGCAGCACGGCGGCCGGCACCAGCACCCAGGCCGGGACGTGGCCCGACCGCAGCCCGGTCAGGATGACGTTCTCGCCCTCGTCCGGCTGCAGGGTGACCTTGAGGTAGCGCGGCCAGACGATCAGGTTCACCACGACCAGCACGACAAGCATGATCACGATCTGCAGGCCGCGCCGACCCGGGAACCCGGCCATCCCCGCCGCCGCCGCCACGGCCAGCACGGACAGCCCGGGCAGCAGGTAGCGGCCGTGCGGGTTGCCGCCGAGGCTGTAGAACGAGACGGCGCTGAGCTCGACCAGCACCGCCACGCCGAGGCAGGCCACCCAGGCCAGCACCAGCGGGGTCCGAGGCGGCACGGCCCGGCGCAGCCAGCGGGCGCCGGCCAGCGCCAGACCGAGGACCGGCACGAAGGTCAGGTACCAGTACTTCGTCACGCCGTTCCGGCCGGTCGGGCCGGCCGAGTCGTCCCACAGCCGGCGCAGGTGGTCGTGCCAGTAGCTCGGGTCGACGAGCGCCTGCGGGATCGTGCCGCGGGCGTTGCGGGAGAACTTCTGCAGCAGCACCCCGGTCCCGGTGGCGCTGCCGTACAGCGCGCGGTTGCGCAGGTAGAACCAGCCAGCCGCGGCCACGGTGGCGCCGACGACGGCGCCGGCGGCGGCGATCGCGAGCAGCACCCGGACCCGCGCCGGCCGGCGGTCGTGCAGCAGGACCGCGGCGAGCAGGGCGGCGGCGGCGACGGCGGCGACCAGCAGCCCGGTCGCTCGGGTCAGCGCGCACGCCGCGGCGAGCACCGCGAGCAGCGCCACGCGCCGAGCGGTCGGGCCCCGGCGCAGCACCCGGGCCACCAGCAGCAGCACGGCCGTGGTCAGGGTGAACATGAGCGCGTCGTTGTAGACGATCGCCGAAGTCATGACGAACCCGGGCAGGAGTGCCGCCAGCCCGGCGGCACCGACCCAGAGCTCCGGCCGGGCCGGCACCAGCTCCCGGGCCAGCAGCAGGACCAGGACCAGCCCGGAGAGGCTGATCCCGACGTTGACCATCCGGGCGGCGCGGATCCCGCCCAGCGGGTGGCCGAGGTCCACCCCGAGTCGCAGCGGCACCGCGGCCACCAGGTAGTACAGCGGCGGGTGGTTGGCGGTCCAGATCGTCCGGTTCGCCGGCCGCGAGTTGTTCACGCGGTGCTGCAGGACCGGCGTCTCGTGGCCGGGGATCGGCGTGTCGACGGTGGGCAGGTCCCCGTGGCTGACGGTGAGGGCGTACCCGATGTGGCTGATCTCGTCCGGCGGGTGGAACGGGTAGATCGTGAACGCCTGCAGGCTGGCCAGCACCGCGAAGGTGAGCAGCACCCCGGCCAGCCCGACGCCGACCACCGAGCGCCGCCGGCGGCCCAACTCCCGGACACGGGCGCGGGCGGCCGTCCCCACCACGGACATGCACCCTCCGGCCGGAGTCGGCCCGACCGGCCCCGGCGGCGCACCCTGCGCCGCTGGCCGACGACTGCGGCTGCGGCTGGGTACGGTACACCAACCCCCGGGGGCGGTCCCGGCGCCGGAGGACGGCCACCGGCCCGTGTCGCCGGGTGCGGCATACTGCTGCGGACCGGCCCTGCGCGCCCGGCGCAGGCCGCGCCCCCACCCTCCCAGCGCCGACGAAAGGGATCGATCCCATGCAGGCCGGACCCCGAGACAACCGCACCGTCGCCCGGCGGGCCGCCGGAAAGGCCAAGGCGGGGGTGCGCTCGACGGTGCGGGCCCTGCCCCGGGGGGTCCGGGAGCGGATCGCCGGGCTCATGGTGCCGCCCGAGCCGGCCGCCCCGTCGGAGGAGGCGGAGCTCGTCCGCCGCGGTGCCGAGGTGCCCTTCGAGGCCTGGGAGCGGCACGGCTGGCACCTGACCGCCAACCACTTCTACTCCACCATCCCGGACACCCGGGAGCTCCCGGACTTGCTCTGGGAGCGGGAGTCCGAGCTGCCTGGCATCGACATGCGCGACGACCGGCAGCTGGCCTTCCTCGACGACGCGGTCGCCCGCTTCGGCGACGAGCTGGCCGCGCTGCCCCGCAAGCAGGCCGACGCGCCGGACGGCGGCTACTTCGTCGACAACGGCGCCTTCGAGTCGGTGGACGCCGAGGTGCTCTACGCGATGATCCGCAGCGCCAAGCCGGCGCGGGTGCTGGAGATCGGCTCCGGTTGGTCGACGCTGCTGTCGCTGCGCGCGCTGGAGGCCAACCGGGCCGAGGGGGCTGGCGACACAGCGGGCCGGCTCACCGCGATCGAGCCCTACCCGCACGCCTTCGTCCGGGACGCCATCGCCGCCCGGCCGGACTTCGCGGAGATGCTCGACGAGCAGGTGCAGGGCCTGCCGCTGGAGTTGTTCTCCTCGCTGGAGGCCGGCGACATCCTCTTCATCGACTCCTCGCACGTGCTGCGCATCGGCAGCGACGTGCAATACGAGTTCCTGGAGGTCCTGCCCCGGCTGCGGCCCGGCGTGCTGGTGCACGTGCACGACATCTTCCTGCCGGGGGAATACCCGCGGGACTGGGTCTTCGGCCCCGAGCACCGCTTCTGGAACGAGCAGTACCTGCTGCAGGCCTACCTGATCGGCAACGCCCACACCGAGGTGGCGTGGGGGAGCAGCTGGATGCACCGCCGGCACCCGGAGGCGCTGGAGAAGGCGATCCCGTCCTACGACCGGGAGACCCGCTTCCCCGGCTCGTTCTGGTTCCGGACGGTCTGACCGCCGGGGCCTACCGGACGCGATAGACGGTGAAGTCGTAGGGGATCTGCCGGGCGCTCGCCGGCCGGCTGATGCTGCTCTCCACCCAGTGCGGCATCGTGCCGGCGAAGCGCCCGGACACCGTCGTGGTCATCCCGGGCAGCGGCGGCGGCGCGGTGCCGGCCTCGTAGACCAGGAAGACCGGGCGGTCCGGGAAGGTCTGCAGGTAGCGCCGCACGTACGGGGCGACCCGCGGGGTGGCTCTGGGCAGCAGCGCGCTGTCCTGATCGGAGACCAGCCACACCGTCGGGGCGAAGAGCAGCTGCGGGGCGACGCAGCAGGCCTTCGCCGGCGCCCACAGGTAGATGCCGCGCTGGTCGCCGGACAGCGCCGCGACCGCCCGGTTGACCCCGTACGAGCCGCCCCACTCGTCGTGCGAGCGCAGCGGCAGCGACTGGTTGAGCTGGACCGCGGCGAGGAACGCGAGCAGCAGCGCGAACGCCGGCACCCCGACCCGGGCCCGCCCGCGCCACCGGCTGGCCCAGATCGCGGCCAGTGCGACCGCGATGAGCAGCACCATCCCGGGCAGCACGGTGGACACGAACCGGCGGCCGACCCACATGAAGTACGGCGAGTTCCGCGCGTGCCAGGCGTAGAGCACCAGCAGGCCGACGGTCGGCACCGTCACCAGCCAGGCCGGCGCCGACCAGCGGCGCAGCGCCAGCACGGCGACACCGGCGACGAGCAGCAGCAGCCCCGGCCAGCTGAAGAACCAGGACAGCCGGTGCAGGTTGAGCTCGTCGTAGCTGCGGGTCAGCCGGCTGCCGTAGTAGAAGTAGTCCGGGCCGAACAGCGGCCGGACCACGCCGAGCGCGAAGAGCGCCAGCATCCCGCCGGTCGCCAGCAGGCCGAGCCGCCGCTGGGTGCCGGCCTCCTCCACCCGGGCGGTGACCCGGTCGACCAGCCCGGCCAGCGGCCGGCGCAGCACCAGCGCGCCGAGCACGCAGGCGCCGAGCAGCCCGAGCATGGTGGCGAGCCCCGGGATGTCGTTGGCCAGCGTGTAGCGGCCGGCCGGCCCGTACGCCTGCCACAGCCCGTACGGCAGCACGACGGCCAGCCCGACGGCGAACCAGCCGGCCCGGGCGTCGAAGCGGCGCAGCACCCAGAGCGCGGCCAGCCCCGCCACGGCCAGCAGCACGATCAGCACGCCGTCCGCCCGGCCCAGGTAGCCCACGCCGACCAGGAGGCCGCCCACCAGTGCCGGCCATCGCCACCCGGTCTGCACCGCCACCAGCACGCCGAGCAGGGCGCCGAGGAAGAGCGCCTGGGACAGGATCTCCGTGGTCGGGTACTTCGCCTGCCAGACCTCCATCATGTTCGTCGCCAGCAGCAGCCCCGCCGCCCAGGCGCCGACCACGCCGGCGACCCGGCGGGCGACCAGGACGGTCAGCACCACGCAGAGCGCGCCCAGCAGCGGGGTGGCGGCGACCAGCGCGCCGTAGCCGCCGACATCGTAGGAGGTCGCCAGCAGCGCCGGCCACAGGTGGTAGAACTGCGGGAAGATCTCCCCGGACGTCGCGTCCGAGACCCACACGGCCGGATAGCGGGCGCCCGGGCTGACCAGCTGCACCGGCAGGTCGCCGGCGGCGAGCAGCCGGTCGTGCACCCACACCGAGCCGTCGCGGGCGATCGCGAATGCGTGCATGACGTAACCGCCGGGGTCCTTGTCGCCGGCCAGGTAGTGGAAGCCGGGCAGGAACATCGCCAGCGCGAGCAGCCCCGACGCGGCGGCCGGGAGGAGCCCGGCGGGGTCGAGCGCAACCGGGGGGAACGCCGCCGCGCGCAGCCGGGCCAGCGCCGCCAGCACCACGACACCGGCCGCGCTCAGCCCGAGCACCATGCCAAGCGAGTGCACGCCGAGGTGGGCGGCGACCAGGGACGCGGTCGCGATCGTGGCGACGCCGGTGGCGGCGCCGAGCGCGGCCAGCTCGGCCAGGGTGACCCTGTCGGCTGGCGGGGTGGCCCACCGGCGCCAGCGGGTCGGCCGGAGTGCCGGCGCGGGCGGCTCGCCGGGCCTGGCCGGCGTGGCGGGCGTGGCCGGCGTGGCCGCCGGAGCTGCCGGGGCGGCTGTGGCGGGCGTGGCCGGGGTGGCGGGGACGGCGGTGGTGGGCGCGGCCACATCGGCGGTGCCAGGCCGCGCGCCGGCCGGGGTCGGGGAGCCCATGTGCTCAGAGACTATCGACGCGGCGCGAGCGCCGGTCCGCCGCCCGCCCCGGCGCCGCCCGTCGGCGGTCGGCCAGCAACCCCCGCCACCGGGAAGGGGCCGCCGAGCGGGGCAGGCCGACGAAGTCGGTGATCCGGGCGTCGAGCCGGCGGGCGTCCCAATTGTTGATGCCGGGCTTGGCGTGCCGCAGGTAGTAGCGGTCCTCTCGGCTCAGCCTCCGGCTGTTCGCATACCAGGGCAGGTGCCGGCCCAGGTAGGGCGGGCCGGTCCGCAGCGCCGGGATCATCGTGGCGCCGGTGCGTGGCCGGTACATCGCGAAGGTGGTGTCCACCGGGGCGATGTAGAGACCCGGGCGGTATTCCTCCTGCCAGAACCGCGCCTCCCAGCGGCGCACCGCCTCGGCGTGCGCGTAGTGGTCCGGCAGGTCGTCGATCCGCAGCCCCAGGCCGGCCTTGACGTACTCCGGGTAGCGGTAGACGACGTCGTAGAGGTGGTCCAGCGCGTCCAGCGGGCAGTCCTCGTCGGGGACGACGTCCGGGTCGGTCTCGACGAAGAACTCCATGTCGCCGGTCATCCGCTCGATCGTGCCGGACAGCCAGGGGGCGAGCTGGCCGAGGTTGTCCCGGAGCCGGACGACGTGGTGCGGGGTGTGGTCGAGGTAGTCCAGCAGCGGCTCGTACGTCGAGGCGTTGTCCACGATGACGATGTGCTGGACGCCGGCGCGCTCGAGCCAGCAGACGAGCTTGACCAGCGGCGTCACCCGATCGCGGGTGTTGATGAACACCCGGAAGCGCGAGGACATGGGCGACACTGTAGAGGTCTCCGGGCATGTACCGGGCGCTCAAGGCTTCGTTACAGATAGTGACAGTCATCCCGATCCCGCCCGGGCTCCGGCCCGGCCGGGCCCGATTCGGTCGCCGTGGGTAGTCTGGGATGTCCTCGGATCCGCGTCTGCAAGGAGGAGCATGGCCGGCCAGACCGCCGCCGAGCAGCGGGCCCAGGCGCAGAGCCGGATCCGGTGGGAGCTGCTCAGCGGCCTGGTCCGCAAGGACCTGCGGGTGAAATACCAGGGCTCCACCCTGGGCTTCCTGTGGTCGCTGGCCAACCCGCTGCTGCTTCTGGTGGTCTACTCCTTCGTCTTCCAGGTGGTCTTCCGCAGCGGCATCCCGTCCTTCGGGATCTACCTGATGAGCGGCCTGCTGGTGTGGAACGCGTTCGCCGGCGCGCTCAGCTCGGCCTGCACCAGCGTCGTCGGCAACGCCGGGCTGGTGAAGAAGGTGCGCTTCCCGCTCGCCGTGCTGCCGCTGTCCTCTGTCGGCTTCGCGATGATCCACCTGGCCCTGCAGCTCGGCGTGCTGGCCGTCGTCATGCTGGTGATCGGGTACCCGTTCCTGGGCCCGCAGCTGCTGCTCGCGGTCCCGGCCGTGGCGGTGGCCCTGCTGCTCGCGGTGGCGCTGAGCTACGTCGTGGCCGCGCTCAACGTCCGCTACCGGGACACCCAGCACTTCCTCGAGGTCCTGCTGGTCGCCTGGTTCTGGGTGAACCCGATCGTCTACCCGGTCGCCTTCGTCCGCGACCGCTTCGGCGAGTGGTTCTGGCTCTACTTCCTCAACCCGATGGCCGGAGTCACCACGGCGATGCATCGGGCGATCTACAACGAGGCGTACTACGACCCGCCCGGCGGGCCGCCGAACCAGCTGCTCCTGGCCGACCCGGGCTACCTGTTCTACGTGCGCCAGCTCGGGCTCGGGGCGGCCGTCTCGCTGGTCCTGTTGGCGGTCGGCTGGTGGCTGTTCCGCCGGCTGCAGGGCGACTTCGCCGAGGAGCTGTAGAGCGTGGAGCTCGCGATCAAGGCGACCGGGGTCAGCAAGCGCTTCCGGGGGCACCGGCCAGCCACGAGCGTCAAGGAGCGGCTGATCCGCCGGCCCACCGGCCGCCCGGACGACGCCTTCTGGGCGCTGCGGGACGTCACGGTCCAGGCGCCGCAGGGGCAGACACTCGGCCTGATCGGCGCGAACGGGTCGGGCAAGTCCACACTGCTCAAGGTCCTCGCCGGCATCCTGCGGCCGACCACCGGCACGGTCGAGGTCCGGGGCCGGATCGCGTCCCTGCTGGAGCTCGGCGCCGGCTTCAACGGCGAGCTGTCCGGCCGGGAGAACGTGTACCTCAACGCGTCCCTGCTCGGGCTGTCCCGGCAGCAGACCCGGGAGCTGTTCGACTCGATCGTCGACTTCGCCGAGCTCGCCGACTTCATCGACGACCCGGTCAAGCACTACTCCTCGGGCATGTACGTCCGGCTCGGCTTCGCGGTGGCCGTGCACGTCGACCCGGACATCCTGCTGGTGGACGAGGTGCTCGCGGTCGGCGACGAGGCGTTCTCCCGCAAGTGCCTGGACCGCATCGCGCGCTTCCAGGAGGAGGGCCGCACCATCCTGGTGGTCAGCCACGCGCTGGACCTCATCGAGCGGATGTGCAACCGGTGCGTGGTGCTCGACCACGGCCGGGTCGCCTACGACGGCGACCCCGAGTGGGCCACCGGGACGCTGCGCGGCCTGCTGGGGATGGACCAGCCGGCCGAGACCGAGGCCGCGGACGCCGTCCTCACCTTCGACAGCGTCCGCTTCCTGTCCCGGCCCGACGGCCCCGACCGGGACGTGTACGCGGGCGGCGAGCCGCTCTGCGTGCGGGTGACGCTCACCGTCGACCCGGCGACGGCCCGCCGGGCCGGCCGGCTCACGGTCGTGATGATGGGAGCCGGTGGCATCCCGGTCTGGCGGATGACCGCCGACCGGGACAGCGGCCTGCCGACCGAGCCCGGCGTCTGGCAGGTCGACTTCGTCGTCGAGGAACTGCCCCCGCTGCTCGGCCGCCTGGTGCCGGCGGTAGGGCTGGTCGAGCCCGGCGACGACGGCGCCGTACTGGCCGCGCAGACCTTCGCCGACGGCATCAACCTCAAGGGGGGCGGCCAGGACACCGGCCTTCTGCTGGTGCCCCACTCGGTGGCCGCGACGGTCCGGTCGGCGCCGTGACGCCCGTCGCGACCGTGGTGGTCGTCAACTACAACGGCGCGCACCTGCTGCCGCCTTGCCTGGACGGGCTGCGCCGGCAGGACACCGAGCCCGGCTTCTTCGACACCGTGGTGGTGGACAACGCGTCGGTGGACGGCTCCCGGGAGCTGCTCGCCCGCGACTACCCCGAGGTGCCGGTGATCGCCAGCCCGACCAACACCGGCTTCGCCGGCGGCAACAACTTGGCGCTGCGCGAGGTGCGCACGCCGTACGCGGTCCTGCTGAACAACGACGCGGTGCCGGAGCCGGACTGGCTGCGTCTCCTCCTCGCCCCGTTCCAGGCGCCGGGCGGCGACCGGCTCGCCGTGGTCACCGGCAAGGTCGTCTTCGCGCCCCGCTTCCTGCCGCTGCGCCTGGCCACCGAGGGCTTCACCCCCGGTCCGCAGGACGCGCGCGAGCTCGGGGTGCGGATTCTCGCCGTCGAGGTGGACGGCCGGGACGTCACCGACAAGGTGCTCTGGGAGAAGCTGTCGTACGGCCCGGAGGGCAGTGCAGCCAGCGGGGCAGCCGGCCGGTTCCGGTGGACCCGGCCGAGCGGCACCTTCCTGCTGCCGGTGCAGGACGCGCCCGGCACCGGGTTGACCATGCCGGGCTCGATCAAGGTGACCTTCCGGTGGGCGGCCGTGCGGGACAAGCCCGTGACCGTGACCGGCGACGGCGTCGCGCTGGCGGCGACGGTGGCCGCGGCCGGCAGCGAAGCGGTGCTCGCGGTCGCCGACAGCGTCCCGCTGGTCGACGTGGTCAACAACGCCGGCAGCATCGTGCTGCGCAGCGGGCACGGCGCCGACCGCGGCTTCCAGGAGCCGGACACCGGGCAGTACGACGAGCCCACCGAGGTATTCGCCGCCTGCGGCAACGGGATGGCGCTGCGTACCGCGGCCGGCCGCGAGGTCGACTGGTTCGACGACGACTTCTTCCTCTACTACGAGGACACCGACCTGTCCTGGCGGCTGCGGGCCCGCGGCTGGGCGATCCGGTACGAGCCGTCCGCGGTGCTGCGGCACCTGCACTCCGCGTCCAGCACCGAGTGGTCGCCGCTGTGGCTGTTCCACGTCGAGCGCAACCGGCTGCTGATGCTGACCAAGGACGCGTCCCGGCCGCTGGCGCTCACCGCGCTGCGCGACTACCTGCTGA
>Ga0126307_10002958_pt1 | contig 11559 bp, 15 predicted proteins | sample Plot28_FD_89955 | JGI IMG/M metagenome (GOLD analysis project Ga0126307, IMG submission 89955) | Serpentine soil microbial communities from UC McLaughlin Reserve, CA, USA - Plot28 | ecosystem: Environmental > Terrestrial > Soil > Grasslands | place: USA: UC McLaughlin Reserve, Lake County...
GCCACCGAGACGGAGATGAAGGAGAAGAAGCACCGCGTCGAGGACGCGCTGCAGGCCACCCGCGCCGCCCTCGAGGAGGGCATCGTGCCGGGCGGCGGCGTCGCGCTCCTGCAGGCGATCGACTCGATCAAGCTCGATTCGTTCGAGGGCGACGAGAAGACGGGCGCGCAGATCATCGCCCGCTCGCTCGAGGAGCCGCTCCGCCAGCTCGCTTACAACGCCGGGCTGGAGGGCTCGGTCGTCGTCAACCAGGTCCGCTCGGCCGCCAAGGGCCAGGGCCTGAACGTCGACACGGGCGAGGTCGAGGACCTGGTCAAGGCCGGGATCATCGACCCGACGATGGTGACCCGCTCGGCGCTGCAGAACGCGGCGTCGATCGGCAAGAACATCCTCACGACCGAGGCGATCGTGGCCGAGGCCCCCGAGAAGGCGGGCGCCGGCGCCGGCATGCCCGACATGGGCGGCATGGGCGGCATGATGTAGGAACCGTGGGGGAACCCATGGTTCCCCCACGAACCCCCCTCCTTCTTCGCCAGCGCGAGAGGGAGCGGGGTCTGGGCTCCCGCCGGGCAAAGCCCGGCTTCGCCCGAAACAGCCGGCTCAAGGGTCGGCGCAAGATCAGAAGGGCCGGCCCGCGCCGGCCCTTCGTCGTTCTTCCGTCGGCGAGGCGCCAACGTACGTGGCCGGAGCGGGGTTCATCCCGGCGGGAGGCCCAGTGCGTCCGACGGGCCTGCTGCGAGGAAGGAGGCGGCCTGTGGGGGAACCATGGGTTCCCCCACAAGAAACGATCGGTTCCCCCGCATAAGGGAAGACCCGGTGGGGCCGGGTCTTCGAGGGGTGAAACGAGGGGGAGGTGGGTAGCCCAGATATCGGCGGCCCGCTCTCCGACTTAGCCCCTCGAACGAGTGATCTGCGCTGAGGCAATTTTGGACTCGTTGCGGAAGCATGGGTTCCCAGTTCCTAGAACTGGTAGCGCTGCTCCTCGAACGGATCCGCGTCGTTGTGGTAGCCGTACCGCTCCCAGAAGCCCAGCACGTCGGTCGCCGACAGCTCGATCCCGCGCAGCCACTTGGCGCTCTTCCAGAAGTACTTGCCCGGGATCACCAGGCGCAGCGGGTAGCCGTGCTCGGCGCTCAGCGGCTCGCCGTTCGCGTGCGTCGCGAGCAGGGCATGCTCGTTGCGGAGAAACGAGAGCGGCACGTTGGCGGTGAAGCCCTGCTCGGCGTGCGCGATCGCGTAGTGCGCGCCGGGCTTCGGCCGGACGAGCTCCTCCAGCTCGCGCCAGTGGATCCCCTCGAAGGTCATGTCGAACTTCGACCAGCGCGTGACGCAGTGGATGTCCTGCGTGTGCGCCGTCCGCGGAAGCGCATTCAGCTCCTCCCACGAGAGCGAGACGGGGTTCTCGACCTCGCCCGACACCTCGAACGTCCAGGTCGCCAGGTCGGTCGAGGGCACCGAGCCGGCGTGCAGGACCGGCCACTTCTCCGTCAGGTACTGGCCGGGCGGCAGCCGCGCCGGGTCGTACCCCGCCTCGAGCACCTTCTTTTCCGCCTTGGACCGGAACACGGTCTCTACAGTAATCATCCATGCGTTCTGCGTTACGGCCCCGCTCCTTCGTCCGGGTCTCTGGCCCGGCCGCCGAGGAGTACCTCGACCGGATGGTCTCCAACGACGTGGCCGCTCTCGGTCCGGGCGAGTCGTGCCAGGCGCTGCTGTTGACGGCGAAGGCGCGCGTGATCGCGCCGCTGGTCGTGCTGCGCCGCGCCCACGACGACTTCCTCCTCCTGACCGAGCCCGAGCTCGGAGAGCGCGTGCGGGCCGAGCTGCTGCGCTCGCGCTTCGCGGCGAAGGTGGAGATCGAGCCGGAGGAGCACACGTCGCACGTCGTCTTCGGCGGCGAGGGAATCGAGACCCACGACTACGGCGAGCCCGCCGCCGAGGTCCTCGACGCCGCGCTCGAGCCGACCGTCTCCGCAGGTGAGCTCGAGCTGCGCCGCATTCGCGCCGGCACGCCCGCGTGGGGGAAGGAGATCGACGATCGCGTCCTTCCGGCCGAGGCGGGTCTGACCGACCGGGCCGTCAGCTTCACGAAGGGCTGCTATCCGGGGCAGGAGCCGATCGCGCGGCTGCATTACCGCGGCCACGCGAACCGCGGCCTGCGGGTGCTCGAGCTGGCCGAGCTGCCGGCTCCCGAGACGGAGCTCGTCTTCGAGGGCAAGAAGGTCGGCCGCGTCACGAGCGCGGCCCGCGACGGCGAGCGGGTGATCGCGTTGGCCTACGTGCGCCGGGAGGTGCCCGAAGGCGCGCCGCTCGATCTCGCACTTCCCTCCGTTGCGCCGCGTTGACATTCCTCGGTCGCAGGGCGAGGATCGGCACGGCGGGCCTCACGGTTCGCCCCTGCTGCGGAAGGAGGGTCTCGTGAGCGAAGTGCATTCGCGTCTCGTCGTCCGCGTGGCGACGATTGCCGACGCACCGGCGATCTCGGCGATCGGTCGTGTTGCGTTTCGGGCGGTGCACGACGAAATCGTCGGAGCCGAGTTTGCGGCCGCAGTCGTGGAGCAGACCTACTCCGTTGCGGCGCTGACGCAGTGCTTTACACGGTGCGGTGACGCAGGTGACGCCGAGTTTTCTCGTCGCTGAGCGTGACGGCGAGGTGCTCGGCTATCTCCACTACGACTCGGAAGGAGCTGAGCCGGAGCTCCACCGCATCTATGTAGATCCCGCTCGAAAGCGGGGCGGCATCGGCAGCGCATTGATGCGAGACCTACACAGTCGTCTGACAGCCGGCTGTTCGTATGTCCTGCTCGTCGCCGAAGCGAACACGGCCGCGCAGGCGTTCTACGAGCGGTATGGGTTGGTTGTGGAGAGGCGCGTCGAGGGCCCCAACTACTACACCAGTGCCATGAACCTGGAAATGAAGTCTCAGCCGCCGCCGGCACCGGCGGTGGTGATGAGGTTCACCAAGGTCGCCGCGCTCAGCTCCCCCGTCGGTCGGTGCGCCTACGGGTCCCCAGGCGGAATCCTCTTGGTTGCACGTGAAAGGACGGAGGTGCGCCCGGCATGATTCGAACATGCGACCTCTGCCTCCGCAGGGCAGCGCTCTATCCCCTGAGCTACGGGCGCCCGGAGAGGCCCTAGTGTAGCGGCCCCTGGTAGGAGAGCTTCCACGCCGCGAGAACTGCACGGCGTGGCCTCGTCGCCGGACCAGCTGACCCTCGCACGCCACCGTGACCTGCGGGGCCGCGAGCACAAGCCGTACCTGCGCTGGCTGCTCCTGACGCTGCTCGCGTTCTTCTGCCTGCTCGGGCTCATGAACACGTTCGGACAGCGCCCCGACACGGCGACGGGCGCGGCCGACGGCGTCCAGCTCGAGGTCTACTCGCCCGAGAAGCTGCGCAGCGGCCTCTTCTTCATGTCCCGCTTCACGATTCGCGCCGACCGCGAGCTGGAGGCAGCGACGCTGCTCCTCGACCCTGGCTGGCTCGAGGGGATCACGCTGAACACGCTCGTCCCCTCTCCCGTCGGCGAGGCGAACCGCGACGGGAAGATCGCCTTCGACCTGGGCCGCGTCCGGGCCGGCACCGACCACGTCTTCTTCCTCCACTTCCAGGTCAACCCGACCGAGGTCGGGCAGCGTCCGCAGGACGTCGAGCTGCTCGACGGCGAGACGTCGATCGTCCGCCTCGACCGCTCGGTGACCATCTTCCCCTGATGGATCTCGTGATTCGCGCAGCCGTCGCGTTCCTCTTCGTCTATCTGCTGACGCGCGTGATCGGCCGCCGCGAGCTCTCCTCGATGGAGCCGTTCGACCTGATCCTGCTCGTGATGATCGGCGACCTCGTCCAGCAGGGGGTGACGCAGAACGACTTCTCCGTCACGGGCGCGCTCCTCGTCGGCAGCACGATCGCGCTGATGACGGTCGGGGTCTCGTACGCGAGCTTCAGGTTCCCCCGCCTCCGCCCCGCGCTCGATGGTGAGCCGGTGATCGTGGTCGAAGACGGGAAGCCGATCGACCGCAATCTGCGCCGGAACAGGATCACAATCGAGGAGCTCGCGGCGGCCGGGCGCCAGAACGGGATCGACACGCTCGACAAGGTTCGGTGGGCGGTGCTCGAGACCAACGGCAGGATCAGCTTCATCGAGTAGTCGGGCTCGTAGACTTCGGGGCTTGCCGCTCTACCTGAACGAGTCCGACGTCGAGGGCCTGATCACGGCCGGCGAGGCGGTACCGGTGGTCGAGGATTGCTTCCGGAGAATGGCCGCGGGCGCCGTCGAGAACGTGCCGCGTCGTCGCCTCGCGTTCGATGAGGGCAGCTTCGCGGTGATGTCCGCGGTCGACCGCGAGCTCGGCTACGCGGTTCGAAGACGTACGTCGGCACGGCGGGCAAGGCGACCTTCGCCCTCACGCTGTTCGGCCTCGACGGCGAGCTCGTCGCCGTGGTCGAAGCGGACGCGGCCGGGCAGCGGCGCACGGGAGGGGCGAGTGGCGTCGCTGCGAGGCACCTCGCGCGCCGAGGCGCAACCACCCTCGGCGTGATCGGCTGCGGCTGGCAGGCGGAGGCGCAGGTGGAGGCGGTCCGCGCGGCGGTCCCGACGGTCGTGCGAGTCCTCGCCTACTGCCGGACGACGGAGCGGCTGCTGGCGTTCTGCGCCAAGAACGGCGTCGAGCCCGCCGAGTCTGCTGCGGAGGCGGCCGCGCAGGAGATCGTGGTCACGATCACGACGTCACGTGATCCCGTCCTCCGGGGCGAATGGCTGCGGGCGGGGGCTCTCGTCTGCGCCGCCGGGGCAAACGACCCGCGCAAGCGCGAGCTCGACGACGTCGTCCTCGAGCGTGCGAGCTTCGTCTGTTGCGACTCGAAGGACGACGCGAGGCTCGAGTCGGGCGACCTGATCGAGCCGGTCCGGAACGGCGTACTGGATTGGCTCGAGGTGCACGAGCTCCAGGAGGTGGTGGTGGGCGGCGAGGTGCGCGGGCGCGGGTCCGACGACGACATCGTCGTCTTCAAGTCGAACGGCCTCGCCGCGTGGGACGTCGCCATCGCCGCCGAGCTCGTGCGGCGCGCGCGGGAGCGGGGAGTCGGGACGGAGCTCTAGGCCTGCAGCTCGGCGGTCGTGCGCACGTCCTCGATCGTGTCCTTGCCGATCGCCTTGACCACCTCGGGCCGGTCGAGCAGACGCGCGCGCTGCTGGGGCGTGAGCCGGTTCTGGACGTAGCGGTCCTCCAGGATCTCGGCGAGGTCGCGGCCGCGATCGTGCTCGCGGATCACGTACGCGGCCACCCGTTCATCGGCCGAGGAGCGCTGGAAGAGGAACGAAAAGAGGTTCCTGAACGCCATCGCAAGCGATTGTATCCTCCTTTGGATGCGTAGGACCACCTCCGACAGCAGGTGCGCGGAGCGGACGCTGCGGGGGTTCGACGACGCAGGGCGCGAGGAGCGGATCGTGATCTGGCTCGAGCGCCGAGAGGGGGCGCTCTGGGCGGTCGGGCGGGCCGTCAACCCGCAGCACCGGCGCAGCGACGAGCCGCGGCGCGACGACTACCTCTTCGAGGGCCACGAGCTCGGCGACGCGCTCGAAGCGGCAAACGGGGCGCTCGAGGACGACGCGCGCGTGCTGGAGGACGACGGCTCGACCGAGCGAGTACACCCGTTCACGCGCAAGGAAGTCCTGCCTGTGCTCGAGCGCTTCTTCTTCGGACGCCGCTGACGCCTGGCCGGTCCGCTCGCTGCCACGCGCGAGACGCCAGCGGAAGGCGCTACGCCTCTTTCGGCCACTCCAGGTTGGCGTCCGGGATCGGATCGCCGTGCGGATCGTGCGTCGGGAAGCCGAGCGCCCTGTCGATCCGCGCCTCCAGCTCCTCCGAGAGCGCGTGCTCGAGCCGGGCGGCCTCGTCGTGGACGTCCTCGATGCCGATCCCCAGCGTCTCGGCGAGGTAGAGCTCGAGCAGGCGGTGGTGGCGGATCACCTCGAGCGCGACCTGCTCGCCCGCGTGGGTGAGCGTGACGCCGCGGTACGGTGCATGCTCGGCGAGTCCGAGCGCCGCGAGCTTCTTGACCATCGCGCTCGCCGACGCGGCCGAGACCTGCTGCCGCTCGGCGAGCGCCGAGGTCGAGACGCGTTCGGTCTCGGTGCCCAGCTTGTAGATCTCCTTCAGGTAGTCCTGGATCGCGTCGCTCAGCTCGACCATCCCGGCTCAGTCTAGGTCGGTTGGTAGCCTCGACCGGTGCTGATCAAGCTGGGTCACAGCCCGGATCCCGACGACGCGTTCATGTTCTGGGCGATCGCCGCCGGGGCTATCGACACGCGCGGCTTTCGCTTCGAGCAGGTGCTGCAGGACATCCAGACGCTGAACGAGTGGGCGCTGGACGCCCGGCTCGAGGTGACCGCGACCTCGCTGCACGCGTACCCGTTCGTGCAGGACCGTTATGCCCTGCTGCCGCACGGGGCCAGCATCGGCTCCGGCTACGGGCCGATCCTCGTCGCCCGCGAGCCGCTCGGCTTCGAGCAGCTGCGCTTCGCGGAGATCGTCGTACCCGGCCGGATGACGACTGCCTTCCTGACGCTCAGGCTCGCGCTCGGCGATTTCGCCCACCGCGAGCTCCCGTTCGACCGGATCCTGGACGAAGTCTCCTCGGGGCGAGCCGACGCGGGGCTCGTCATCCACGAGGGGCAGCTGACGTACGAGGCCCAGGGGCTGCACAAGGTGCTCGACCTCGGCGAGTGGTGGCTCCTCGAGACCGGGCTGCCGCTGCCGCTGGGCGTCAACCTCGCGCGGCGCGACGTCGGCGACCGCCTGCCCGATCTCTCGGCTGTGCTGCTCGACTCGATCCGGGCCGGGCTCGCGAACCGGCGCGAGGCCATGCGCTACGCCATGCGCTTCGGCCGTGGCATCGATGCCGCCACGAACGAGCGCTTCGTCGACATGTACGTCAACGAGCTCACGTGCGACTACGGCGACGAGGGGCGCAGGGCGGTCGAGGAGCTGCTCCGCCGAGGTGAGGCGATCGGCGCCTTCCCCGAGCCCGTCCGGCTCGACTACGTCTAGCGCCTCCCTGGCCGGCGCCGCCTGCGGCCGGCGGAGCCGCCCTCCGGCCCCGCCTCGCCCGCCCGAGCGCACGCGGCTCTCCGGGTCTGGCCACTCGGCCTATCCGCTCCGGCCGCGCACGCTCGGTCGAGCGCCAGGAAGGCGCTAGCGTGCGGGCGATGGCACAGGCAGTTGTGATCTCGGCGGTGCGGACGCCCGTCGGGCGCTACGGCGGGGCGCTCGCCGGGGTGCGGCCCGACGACCTCGCCGCGATCGCGGTCGCCGCCGCGGTCGAGCGGGCGGCCGTGAACCCGGGCGAGATCGAGGACGTCTATCTCGGCTGCGCGAACCAGGCGGGCGAGGACAACCGCAACGTCGCCCGGATGGCGGCGCTGCTCGCCGGGCTGCCGGAGTCGGTGGCGGGCGTGACCGTGAACCGGCTGTGCGCGTCGGGGCTCTCGGCGGTCGTCGGCGCCTGCCACGCGATCGCGGCCGGGGACGGCGAGCTGTTCGTCGCGGGCGGCGTCGAGTCGATGAGCCGCGCACCGCTCGTGACGGCGAAGCCGGACGCCGCCTATCCGCGCGGCGACCGCACCATGTACGACACCACACTCGGCTGGCGGTTCCCGAACCCGGCGCTCGAGGCGACGTTCCCGCTCGAGACGATGGGTGAGACGGGGGAGAACGTCGCCGAGCGCTGGGGGGTCTCGCGCGAGGATCAGGACGCATTCGCGCTCCGCTCGCAGCGGCGCTGGGCGGAGGCCGACTTCTCCGACGAGCTCGTCCCGCTCGGGGAGCTCGACCGCGACGAGCACCCGCGCCCGGACACGAGCGCCGAGAAGCTCGCGACCCTGAAACCGGCCTTCCGCGAGGCCGGGTCTGTCACCGCGGGCAACTCGAGCGGTCTCAACGACGGTGCCGCGGCGCTCGTGATCGCGTCGGACGAGAAGGCGCGTGAGCTCGGGGCCGAGCCGCTGGGATCCTTCGTCGCGAGCGCCGTCGCCGGGGTCGACCCGCGCGTGATGGGGATCGGGCCGGTGCCGGCCGTGCGCAAGCTGCTCGCGCGGGCGGGAATCGGGGTCGGCGATCTCGACCTCGTCGAGCTGAACGAGGCGTTCGCGTCGCAGAGCCTCGCCGTCGTGCGCGAGCTCGGGCTCGACGAGGACACGGTGAACGTCAACGGCGGCGCGATCGCGATCGGGCACCCGCTCGGAATGAGCGGCGCGCGCCTCGTCGTCACGCTGCTGCACGAGCTGCGCCGCCGCGGGGGCCGCTTCGGCGTCGCGACGATGTGCGTCGGCGTCGGCCAGGGGCAGGCTGCGCTGTTCGAGCGGTGAACACCCGCGCCAAGCTCCTCGCTGCCGTCGCGGCGGGCGGCGTGCTCGTCCTGCTGCTCGCGCAACGAGAGGAGCCGAGCGCGCGGGTGCAGGCGCTGCGCGACGACGCGATGGCAGGCTACGCGCCGCCCGGCGGGGCCCTGGTCGACACCGCGTCCCGGAACGAGGGCCGCGTGGGCGGCGAGCCCGTCCCGGCGTCGTACACGCGCCTGTTCCGGCTCGACGCCGACGCCGACGCCGAGCGCGCGCTCGAGGACGCGCGTGCCGCGGCGGAGGCGGCCGGGTGGGAGCGGCTGGGCGAGGCGACCGCGACGACGTTCGTCGGCTCAAAGCGTGTCCCTTCCGGGCGGATCACGCTCACGCTCGCCCTCGTCGAGGATCCGCGTCTGCTCCCGGAAGGCGTCGAGCCGCCGGTGCTCTCCGTCGGCCTGCGCCATCTCGGCGGGTAGCGCTATCGTCCCTGCCGTGGCGGTCGTGACGAACGAGTACGGGCTCTTCATCAACGGCGAGGTCGTGGAAGGCTCGTCCGTCCGCGACCTGGTCGAGCCCGCGTCCGGGGAGCCCCTCGGCAGAGCGCAGCTCGCGGGCGAGGCCGAGATCGATCGTGCGGTCGAGGCCGCGCGCGCAGCGCTCGACGGCGACTGGGGCAAGACGCCCGCGAACGAGCGCTCCCGCCTCCTGCACGCACTCGCCGACGCGATCAAGGCGAGCCGCAACGAGCTGTCCGAGCTCGAGGCTCGTAACGTCGGCAAGGCGATCGCCTCGACGAAGGCCGAACTCCATGGCGCGGTCGAGAACTTCCGTTACTACGCCTCGGCGATCGGCTCGATCGGCGGCCGCTCCAACCCGATCGGCGGCTCGCTCCTCTCCTACACGCTGAAGGAGCCCGTCGGCGTGGCCGGCCAGATCGTCCCCTGGAACTACCCGTTGCTGATGACGACGTGGAAGCTCGCACCGGCGCTTGCCGCCGGCTGCTCTGTCGTGCTCAAGCCCGATCCGCAGACGCCCGTGACGGCGCTGCGGCTGGCCGAGCTCGCCGCGGAAGTCGGCTTCCCGGCCGGCGCGATCAACATCGTTCCCAGCGACGGCCCCGGCACGGGCGCATACCTGGTCCGGCACCCCGGCGTCGACAAGGTCGCGTTCACGGGCTCGACGAAGACGGGCGGCGAGATCATGCGGCTCTGCTCCGAGCCGATCAAGCGGCTGACGCTCGAGCTCGGCGGCAAGAGCCCCAACGTCGTCTTCGCCGACGCCGACCTCGACTCGGCGGTGCCGAGCGCCGTCTGGTCGATCTACTACTCCGCGGGCCAGAGCTGCGAGGCGCGCTCGCGCGTGCTCGTCGAGGCTTCGATCTACGACGGCTTCGTCGCAGCGTTCACGGAGAAGGCGTCCCAGCTGAAGGTCGGCGACCCGCTCGACGCGGAGACCCAGATGGGCTCGCTGATCTCGCAGGCCCATCGCGAGCGCGTCCACTCGTTCGTCGAGGGCGCGCGCGAAGAGGGCGGCGAGGTCGTGCTGGGGGGCGAGCCCGGGGAGCACGCCTTCTACCCGCCCACCGTCGTCGCGAAGGTCGACAACGCGTCGACGATCGCGCAGGAGGAGGTCTTCGGCCCGGTCGTCACGATCACGCCGTTCGAGGACGAGCGGGACGCGATCCGGCTTGCGAATGACGTCAAGTACGGCCTGATGGCGTCCGTCTGGACCGGCGACCCAGCGCGCGGCCACCGGCTGGCGGCACGGATCAAGGCCGGCACGGTCGGGATCAACATGCCCTACACGGCGTTTCCAGGCCTGCCGTTCGGCGGCTACAAGCAGTCCGGCTTCGGCCGCGAGCTGGGTCTCGACTCGCTCGACCTCTACCTCGAGACGAAGAGCGTGACCGTCAACACCGGCTCCCGCCCGATCAACCCCTTCGGGCTCTAGAGGGCGATCCTGAGCTACCGCTGGGCGGTCCTGGCGGCGGGCACCGTCGCGCAGGCGTCCTTCTCGACGGTCGCGTTCGCGATCGCCGTCCTCGCGCCGGCGCTGCGGGAGGAGTACGACCTCAGCCTGACGGAGATCGGCGTCGTCCTCGCGGCCGAGTGGATCGGGCTGACCTTCGCCCTCCTGCCCTGGGGCTTCGCCGTCGACCGCTGGGGCGAGCGCTGGACGCTCGCGGGCGGGCTCGCAGCCTGCTCCCTCTTCCTCGCCGGAGCCGCGTTCGCGCCCAGCTTCGGCTGGCTCGTCGTCCTGCTCGGGCACGCCGGGATCGCGGGCGGCAGCGTCCAGTCCGGCAGCGGCCGAGCCGTGATGCGCTGGTTCTCGGCGCGCGAGCGCGGGCTGGCGCTCGGCGTACGCCAGACGGCGGTGCCGATCGGCGGCGGCGTCGCCGCGCTCGTCCTGCCCCTGCTCGAGACGCCTCGCGCGGGCTTGCTCTTCGTCGCGGGCTTCGTGCTCGTCGGCGCGCTCGCCGGGGCGCTCGTCCTCCGCGCAGGCACGGAGGAGCATCTGGAGGCGGTCGACGTGGAGATCACCCTGCGGGACCGCCGGCTCTGGCTCGCCTGCTGGGGCAGCGGGCTCTACCTCGTCGCCCAGGTGGCGATGATGGGCTTCGTCGTCCTCTTCCTCCACGACGAGCGCGGCTTCTCGACGGGAGAGGCCGCTGCGGTGTTCGCGGTCGGCCAGGCGCTGGCGGCGGTGCTTCGGATCGCGGTCGGCCGCTGGTCGGACGTGCTCGGCTCGCGCGTGCGGCCGCTGCGCTGGATCGGCGTCGCCGTTGCGGTCACTCTCGGCGCCGTCGCCGTGCTCACGGACGCCCCGGCGTGGCTGCTGCTCCCCGCCCTGGCGCTCGCGACGGGGATGTCGATGGCGTGGAACGGGCTCTCCTACACGATCGCCGCCGAGCTCGGCGGCCGCCGTAGCGGCGCGGCAATCGGCTTCCAACAGACCGTGCTCTCGGCGATCGGCGTCGCCGCGCCCGTGGCCTTCGCCGCGGCCGTGTCCGAGACGTCGTGGGGTCTCGCCTTCGCGCTGGCGGCGCTCTTCCCGCTTGCCGGCGCCTGGCTGCTGCGGCCGCTTGCGACCGCCGGAAACGGGTAGAGGCTCCACGTGCGCCTCTACCCCGAGCAGCGCGCCCGACGCATCGACCTGATCGCACGCGACCTCGCCGTGCTGTTCGCGCTCGTCTTCTTCGCGCTGATCGCGTTCAAGGTGCAC
>Ga0126307_10002959_pt1 | contig 11558 bp, 16 predicted proteins | sample Plot28_FD_89955 | JGI IMG/M metagenome (GOLD analysis project Ga0126307, IMG submission 89955) | Serpentine soil microbial communities from UC McLaughlin Reserve, CA, USA - Plot28 | ecosystem: Environmental > Terrestrial > Soil > Grasslands | place: USA: UC McLaughlin Reserve, Lake County...
TGGCCCATTACCTCTACTATTCCCGCACGCCCTACCTCACACCTCCGGAGGGGAGACAAGGGTAAAATTAACTATCTAGCCCGGCTAGTAGGTGGGGCCGGGGGAAAGGAGCTGAGTGTAGTGGAGAGTGAACGATGGTTATAGCTACTAGGGGTGCGACCGTCCTCAGCGAATACGAGGGGGCCTACACGTGCGGGGCAATCTACAAGAGGCGGTGCGATAGCTGTGCGTACGTCCCTCCGACGCGCCCTATCTGCGTCTCGCTGCCGCTTGGAGGAACCGTAGCCCACGGCACCTACCATAAGGAGAGCTTTATCTGCCCCTTTTGCGAAAGTCGCCAAGTAGTGCAGCTTCGAGGATAAGGGTCTTCTAGTACTCCGGCATTCTTGGGGCGTTTATGGCTCACCCGGAGGGGTAGATGACCTCTTGGTGCGCGGGCGTTTATAGCCTGCCCGGAGAGGGTAGGTATATTTAAGAACTCCTTGTAGTAGCCCGATAGCTTATCTCGTTTCCCTTTTGTCACCCCCTAGCGCAGCGTGGTCGCGAGGGCGGCGTGGGTGGCGAAGTAGCCGCACATGCCGTGCACCCCGCCACCTGGCGGTGTGGAAGAGGAGCAAAGGTAAAGGCCTTTGGCGGGGGTGGAGTAGGGCGTGAGGCGTGCGACGGGGCGGGTGAAGAGCTGGCGGAAGTCCTGTGCCCCACCGTAGATGTCGCCGCCCATGAGGTTGGCGTTGGTGCGCTCCATATCCGCCGTGTCCATCGCGCTCTTGGCCAGGATGCGGCCCTTAAAGCCGGGCGCGAAGCGTTCTATCTGGGCCTCTATGCGCTCCGTCATGTCGAAGGTAGACCCGTTCGGGACGTGGCAGTAGGCCCAGACGGTGTGCTTCCCCCCAGGCGCGCGCGTCTCATCGAAGAGGCTCTGCTAAGCGAGCAAGACGAACGGCCTCTCGGGGTGTTCGCCCCGCCACACGGCGGCTTCTCCGGTGGAGATCTCATCCAGCGTGCCGCCGAGGTGGACGGTCGCTGCACGTTTGCAGACCTCGGCCTTCCAGGGTACCGGGGCATCGAGCGCGAAGTCCACCTTGAAGACCCCAGGACCGTATCGGTAGCGCTCGAGAGCCCGCCTGTAGCGCTTCGGGAAGTGATCGCCAGTGATCTTTAAGAGCTGGCGCGGCGTCACGTCGAAGAGGACCGAGCGCGTCCGGGGCACCTCCTCTACGGAGTCGACACGAACGCCTGTGTAGACCTCACCCCCCAAAGAGAGCAGATAAGAGGCCAGCGCGTCGGCGATCTTCTGCGAGCCACCTTTCGGGAACGGCCAGCCAACCGCGTGGCTGAGGGTGGCGAAGACGAGGCCGAACGCGCCGCTCGGTACCCGCTCCATGGGTAAGGCGGAGTGGGCGGCGTTTCCGGCGAAGAGGCCGCGGGCCTTCTCGCCCTCAAACAGGGTTTCGGCCAAGCCGCGAGCGCTGCGGACGGCCTTAAGGCCGAAGCGGGCCAGCGCTATTGGATGGCGCGGGAGCCGCGGCGGGCCGAGCAGGGCTCCTAAGAGCCTGTCGAAGTCCCGGGCTATCGGCTGCATGAGCTTGCGGTAGGCCTCGACGTCGTTGCAGTCGAGTGTGGCCCCTGTTTCTTGCACGGAGCGTTCGAGGACGGCCGCCGAGCCGTCGTCGAAGGGGTGGGCGAGCGGGGCGGGCGGGTGAACCCATCCCAAACCGTGCTCTTCGAGAGGCAGGGAGGAGAAGAAGGGTGAGGCGTATCCGAAAGGGTGGATGGCCGAGCAGACGTCGTGGACGTAGCCAGGCAGTGTCAGCTCCGCCGAGCGGGTACCGCCACCTATAGGTCTCTCCTTCTAGGACGACCACAGAACGCCCGTTTCGCGCCACTCCGCGGCCGCTGCGAGGCCGTTGGGGCCAGAGCCGACGACCACCGCGTCGTAGGCCCCGCCTCCTCTTCGTCTGCTCATAGCCCGGATTGTTCCGTGCGTTCCCTTGGTGCCTCTTGCGATGGGTTAACGGGTAGACGGAGCGAGCGTGCTCCGCTTTGCCTTCTTAAAGACGGATGAGGCACCACGGGGAACTATCTACATATAGCGACTTGCGTGTATACGTTGGTGTAGAGAGAATCAAAGACATGGAAAGAGGGCCGGTAGCTGACGCAAATCGCTTGTCGGTTCGAGCACGCCCACCGGGATGGACGATCATGTACTAGTCCTGGGGCAAGCTTCTGTTCTTGAACTGGCCCGTGCCGGCAGGGTTACTCACCTTCGTGGTTTAGACGAGTTGGCTAGAGACCAAGAACAGCTAACTATCTGGGGTGTTGTTACTGGGGACCTATTGCTGAGTAGGCGAACAGCTTGCACTATCCTCGCAGACAGCGAGTACCCTTGCTATGGGCGGAGCGTCTGAGCCGTTTGGCCTCTGCAACTCCAAGAGGACCGAAGCTGCGTTATTCGAGTAGTCGCTTTCGGATACGCTTGCATTTAGCCGGTGCACCAAGTAATAGTGCCCCTCGGGCACGTCGGTGATATCGATGGACTGCCCGTCTAGAAAAGTCTTGTAGTTGTCACCGTAGCCTACCGAAAGGCCCATCGTAAGAGTTGTACGGTCCGGCTCGTTCTGGGCACACCAGTCGTTGCTGGGAGGCACGTCGAACGCGCCTGGCATCGGTGGCTCCCCCGGTAGGGTGTCGCTGGGGTCCGTGTTGTAGCGATCTCCGAGGCAGAAGCCCGTCTTCTGGTCAGGAGCAACCGCCTCCTCGTCGGCTGGCCGCGCAAGCTCATAACGCATGAACTGAAAGAAATGCCAGTGCCGGTGGTCCTCTGACTCCGCAAACTGAAGCTCACCGACCTCTTGGTTTAGCCGCGTAGAACCATCAGAGTAACTGATTACTTGGTCGGCTACCATTCGGTCCGAAGCGTTCTCGCTTTTATGTCCCTCGATACGTAGCGGCCCCCCGCCCACGTTATCGAATGCCGCATCGAAGCTCAGTTGGATCGTACGGCTCTCGTCCTGTCTTATCTGCAATCCCCTTGGGGCAGCCGGGTCGATATCCGGCAGCAACTCTTCAGCCCCCGAAAAGAATCGTATGAGTCCCGGCGCGACAACGGGCAAAACGATGAGTGCTAATCCGCAAAGCATAGTGATGAAGACGAGCAGCCATTGTGTTGTGCGTATAATCGACCTCCTCCACCTCCCCAAGTCTGCAGGTAAGGTACCAAAATACCAGCCTAACGTAAGTGGTCTGCCAAAGCGCCTACCTCTAGTTAAGTAGAGGCTTGCCTGCCCATTGCCTCTATTCGGTGGAATTGCGAGAGCTAGTCTTCTCGGAAACCGAGCTTTTGGGTTACTCCTAACATCGTTGGTTGAGGCGTAAGCGCTAGAGGACTAAAACTAGCACTCCCGGATACCTGGAGCGTTTATAGCCTGCCTGGAGAGGGTAGGTGTGTTGTCTGAAGCCTGGCGGCACGTGTGCATAATGTCGCGTGGGTATCGCTCCGTCGGGCTTCTAGAGGCCCGGCGGCTCTTGGGGAGCTAGTTGCCGCTGGGCTTCTTGCTTCAAGCGCGCTTATAGGCTATCCAAAAAGGGTAGGGATGTTACCCCTATCACGCCTAGCCCGCCGGCAACGTCGTCGTTGTCGTTGGGCTTATTCCTTTGCGTTTATGGCACGCCTGGAGAGGTAGGGGCTGCGAACCGCACCAGCATCCGGTACTTTCACAATATTAGCAAGCGCTGAGAAATACTTTAATCGAGAATCTCTACAAGCCTACCTAAAGAGGGCGTTAAACTCCTCCGGCAGTTGCGCCATCACGTCGTCTAGTTGACCTGGCGTGAGCGCCAACCCAAGTACCGTTATTACCGCTGAGGCATCCTGGCGTGCCGTTTGAATATCTACCTCTTCGCGCTCAGCCACCCGCTCATAGAACTCTTTCAGCGAAAAATCTTCGGCCTCTTCGGTTGTTCGTTGGAGCGGCTCTTGCAGCTCTCTTGGGAGCTGCGCAGCGAGGTCGTTTGCCTCACCTCCGGTAAGACGCTCACCCAACGTCTCAAGGGTAGCAGTTATTGCGCCCTCCGCTACGCGTTGTGTATCAGTAGCTGGTTGAGTAGCGTCGATTTGCTCCTTTACCCTATAAACAAACTCTTGGTACTGCACGGTACTCTTCCCTCCGCTGTGCTTCGGGGAGCAGAAACCATCGCCCACGGAAAAGGGATGCTTGGCTTCTACCACTGCCGGAACAGAGACTTTCCCTACTCTTATCCTCACAAAACTTAGCGTCGCAAACCTCCAGCAACTCAAATCTTGCAGTTCTCGCACTCTTCACGACTCCATGCGATAGGGGCAAGAATCTCCGGAGAGGGCCGGGTTTTGGCTGCTGCACCCGGGCCTCGTTTCGTAATAGATCTCCCTTTCGTTTTAGCCTCGCGAGAGATGAAGGTCGAACTTGCGCCAAGATTTGCCCTCCGTAGAATTTCGTTTGATGTGTTAAGGTAGAAGCAAAGGAGGAGTAGGAGGAATCATGGCTCAAATCAGGGTAGACGACTTCGTCGGGTCCTCTAACGAGAGCTGGTCTGACGCAGCAAGGAATGCCATCTCACAAATGGCGAGTATGGCCGATTCGATACAGGGTGTAGACGTTCTCTCCCAGAGCGCCGAGGTGGAGAACCAGGAAATTACCGAGTATCGCACCACGGTACGGGTGGCCTATATCCCAAGCAGCTAAGGTCAGAGATAGCCACCAATCGATATTAGCGGCGACTTCACCGCACAGCGGGGTCGGGGTCTTATCACGGGCTCCGACCCTTTTTGCCCACTATGCAGAGAGCTGGGAGAGGCAGTTTATCGAGGACGGGAGAGGGGAATGCTGCACCTAAAAGAGTAGCGTTATCCAAGGAGGGAGAAAGACACCGTGCGGTACGAAGAGTTCCGTCAGAGGGTGGAGGAGCAACTTGGTGGTAATAGGTCTGGTGGCGAAGCACATCAGGCAATAATAGCTACCCTGGAGACCCTTAGCGAGCGTATTACCGGTGGAGAGTCTAGAGACCTCGCTGAACAGCTGCCGGGAGAATTGCAGGGACCCCTTCAGCAAGCCGCCGAAGCAGCGGAAGACTTTTCGATAGAAGAGATCTTCCGGCGCGTCGCTAAGCGTGAGGGCGTAGATGTCGATACTGCGCGCAAAGATGTTCCTGCAGTAATGACAGTACTTGGGGAGGCTCTCACTCAGGGAGAGTTAGACGACGTGGTGGCGCAGCTGCCGCCGGAGTTTAACGAGCGCCTTTTTCAGTCCTAGCAGCTGCCGCGAGAGCTTGAGCCTTTTTTGAGTACGGAAGGTATTTTGGGTCTTCTAGGTGAGGAGGTGCCTAAATGCATGATCCCCCGCAACGACAACAATTTCGGGAACGGATCAGGGACCTGATAGCAAGGAAATCTGCCAGAGGCGCTGAGGCTTCCGTGAACAGGCAAGATGTGGAAGATATAGGCGCCTCTTTGGGGATGAAGTCGGACGAGGCTTGCCAAGAGTTTCTGGCCCTCTACGGCACATTGTGGACTACCAGAACAGGCACCATAGCGGCCAGCAGGGTCGAGACTGACGAGAGCAGGGCGTACCCACCGCCCAGGAACTGGTCGACCTTCGAGGAGGTGGTACTCGCGTGAAGCCCGCTCGGCGGGGGGCCGTTTGCGCCGCCGCTGAGGAGCGAGCGTGGCGCGTGTAGGGAGACAATAGACACCTTCTCCGAAGAGTTGGAGGGCTGTAAGATGTCTTGGCCTCCGGGCTAATGGGTGCGTGAGGCCGGCTCGAAGGGCACAGTAAAATAAGCGTTAATTCAACCAATCTATACGTCCTTCTCACCGAGGCGATAGACTGAGAAACAGTATGGACTGGTACCCGCAAAGACCCAAAGTCCAAACATACTTCTTCGAGGACAACTACCACCTCCCGAACAACCCCGAGTTGCTTCTCCTAGTGTATACGGAGGCGATCCCAGCATGAAGCCGGTCTGGATCGGCTGCTCAGGCTGGAATTACCCGCATTGGCGCCGGAAGGTGTTAGCAGGTAGGTAAATGATGGAGAAAAACCTAAACCCGAACGAGCCCATCAAGGTACTCTTGGCCGAAGGAGCAGTAAATGGAGTCTAGAACCGTTGACGTCAGCGGCATCCGCATACGCTGGGAAGAGGAGGGAGAGGGACCTCCGGTCGTCTTTATCCACGGCATTCCCACTTCTCCGCGCCTCTGGCGGCACGTGGTCCCCCGCGTGCAGGGTGCCCGCTCTATGGCCTGGGAGAGGGTTGGCTACGGCGCTTCGATAGAAGAAGGCTGGGAGCGCGATATCTCGGTGGCAAAACAGACGGACTATTTGGCCTATTGGATTCGTGAGGTAGGGCTGGAGAGCGTCTTCCTCGTCGGCCACGATCTCGGGGAGACCGCCCTGACCCCCTATAAAGGCTACGAAAAAACACGAAATAATGCTGCCGCACTCAACGTAACGACTGCTAATGAGCGTATTTACGAGGTGTGTCCCGGCGAGATCTGGAGAACGGATGGACGTGCATGGTGAGCAACGCTGAATCGACGAGAGAACGCCTGCGAGCGCGTCCGGCGGCAGAGCTGATCGGTGAGGCACAGCCGTTGGGCTTGCGGTCGCTGGAGCTCGGGGCCTCAGCACGCGGGGACCATCTCCTGTACGCGCCGATGGGCTACGAGGTGGGGCGGGGCGCCCCACTGGTGGTCCTGCTGCACGGGGCGGGTGGAGATGCACGCGCCACCCTAGATCTTCTCCGGGGGCTGGCGGACGCGACCGGCATCATCCTGCTTGCCCCGACCTCGCGCAAGTACACCTGGGACGTAATCGTCGGGGGGTATGGCCCGGACGTAGAGGCCATCGACCGCGCCCTGGAAGAAACGTTCTCCCGCTACGCAGTGGATCCCGCCCGCCTGGCCGTTGGGGGATTCTCAGACGGGGCCTCCTACGCGCTCTCTTTAGGGATCAACAACGGCGACCTCTTCACCGACGTTTTGGCTTTCTCGCCGGGTTTCATGGCGCCGTCGGCGAGCGTAGGCACCCCGCGGTTCTTCGTCTCCCACGGCAGGCGCGACAGCGTGCTCCCGATCGAGCGGTGCAGCCGTAGGATCGTCCCCCGGCTCGAGCGCGCCGGTTACGAGGTGACGTACAGGGAGTTCGATGGCGGCCATACGGTCCCTCCGGAGATAGCGTTCGAGGCCGCCGGCCGGTTCGCGCTGAATGAGGGCAGGGAAGAGGGCCAGAGCTCTCCGTAGGACTATCCGAGGAGAAGTAAGGGCATCAGATTTGACAGTAGGTTGACAGTAGCCCTGAGCAACAACCTGAAACACCGAGCAACGTGAGAATGAAGAATCTAGCTTAGTGATGCGGTTTTTGAGACCCCCAGAAACGTCCGGAAACACGTCTAACATGACTGAAAATCATGGTGTCCCCGGCTCGAGTCCGGGTCCCGCCAATCCTATTTTCTAGCAATTAAGGTAAAACATGACTCGTAAGAAGAGCTTCAGTTTTCCATGAACCTCTTTGACAGTAATTTGACAGTGATTTGTGTAGGCAAGTAAGCGTCGCGCCGTAGTCATGCCCGTCTTTACAAATAGGTGGTTTGCCGGTTGGCCCGGCGACCGCCCTTCGCGGCGGGTAACACTCGAGATCGTATGCTGGATGCTCCATGCTCAGAGTTTGCTTCGTACCGACTACCCAAAGATACCCAGTCTACCTACATCCTTACCTTAGACCCCATAACCTGCCCGTAGTTGAGCAGCGTAACCAGGACTAGCCCGCCGATGGTGTTGCCAAGCGTGGCTGGAACCAAGAAACGGAATAGAAATTCTACCCAGGAGGTCTCGCCGACGAAGACACTTATCAAGACTTCCGTAGCACCCGCGATGCAGTGCACTAGCCCACCTAGCGGTATGGCAAAGACCAGCAGCCAAACGAAGAATATTTGAGAGATAGTGTCTTGGGAAGCCGCAATTAACCAGGCCACGAGCGCCACAAGCCAGCCCCCGAACACCGCTTTTAGGGTCATCAGCCAGAACCCATTCTCCATCTTTTTCGCGACCTCCTCCAACAAGAGGTCGAGACCGGAGCCCGCGAGTATTTCTCCATAGGTCACAGCGAAAGCGAAGGCTATAGCGCCAAAAATGTTGAAGACAAAGAGTATTCCCCACATCCGCAGCATATTCGTTATCTGGCTTGTATCCGTGAGTGCCACGGCTACCGGAGTCACAGTGTTTTCGGTGTAAAGTTCCTCCTTACCTAGTATAACGATCAGAAAGCCTAGCGGGTAGGCAGCCATGGCCAACAGCCCTACTCCGCCGGTCAGAGACCCTACTAGGGCTAGGACAACCGCCGAAAATGAGATGTTGAGCCCAGCGCCAAGGGCGCTAAGCGCGAGTCCTGTATTGGCTCGGCCTAATTCATCTCTTCCCTCTATGACTACGGTTTCTAAGATTTCTCCGGCTGTCTTCGTAGCAGCCAACCCCGATCCCTACCTTCCCACGTCTATCACTCTGACAACAAGTCTTCTACGCGCCTGGCTGGTACCACAGTGGCTTCGAAATGATCCTCCCATCTAGTTACCATGTCCATGATCGCGCGGGGTTCGTCTGTCTCGAAGATCACTATGTACTTCGGATCTTCCGTTTGAAGCCAGTATTCATCTATCAGGTTCACCGCAGAGGAGTACTTTCCTTCGGGGTGGCCCCATTCCCCTCTCCGATAGACGAACTTATTGACGTCGATGGGGGTGCTTCCCTCCCTTACCTTGAGTAACGCCACAAATATCAATTAACTTGTCCCCTTCTTTCAGCTTTCTCTTACTATCGTCCTTAGTGCCCAGGCTAGAGTGATCCGCAAACCAGTTAAAGAGGGCACGCGCCTAAAGGTAGGGCGTAGATTGTCGGGACTTTTGACAGTTTTGAGTGGCAACTCGACTGGCTAGCTAGACGCAAGCAGCTCTCTGTTGCCAAACTGTTACAGCACCGTGGTCAGGTTGTAATATGGGGTATTCATAATGAGAGCCTAAAATAACTTGGTACTCTCACTCCTCCTACACCTTCCCTAGAGGGCACCAGGCTCCCTTCCGCAGTTAACTCTTCCCGGCATGGACGCCGCTGTTCTCTCAGGCATGTAGGCTGGTGACTGTCATCGGCGAGGTCTTGGCCCACGGCGCGATCGTCGCTCGCGAGTTCGGCCTACCGGCTGTGCTTGGAATGGGGCAAGCCTACTAGGGCCGCCACGCTCCAGATGGGGAGTCATAGTGCCTAAATTAGGTTAGCCACAATTTCTGAAGGGCCTGTAGAGATTCCTGTTCGTCGGCCCGGTATATGAAAATAAATGTACTAAGCCCGAACTCGTTTCACTGCGCGCCTAATCTGTTTTACGTGGCTTTATGAAGGCTCATCTCCTCCTCGATGCCCTTTCGCAACTCCATAAGCCTTTTAGCATACCGCTCCAGAGCTACATCTTCCTCTGTTTCTGGCTCCCAACGTTTGACCTCGACGGGCGTTCCTTGATCATCAACCGCCACGAAGACGATGATGCAGTGCGTAGCTTGGGTGTATAGACTCTCTTTCGGGTCGCCTGCGCTCACATCCACCGCGATGTGCATACTTGTCTTACCGGTGTGGATAAGCTTAGCCCGCACCTCCACCATGTTACCGATAGGCACAGGCCTATAGAAACCTATGCCGCTAACGTAAATCGTGACGCAGTACTGCCCGCTTCATCCAGCTGCGCAAGCGTACCCGGCCTGATCGATCCACTTCATAACCGCGCCGTCATGCACTTTACCGCCGAAGTTGACGTCCGTTGGCTCAGCTAAGAATCGTAGGGTGACTTCCCGTTCCCTTTGCGCCATGGCGACGTTATCCTACCGCACGCACTCAAGCCATGCAGCCGCCGTCTAAGTATCTAATGCCGTAGACGAAGGACCTATTCGGCTACGATGAAGCCGCTCTGCGCCGCGTGCTCGGCAGCGGTGCTCGTGTCTGTAACGAGTGCCAATTCGACACCCAGGGAGCGCACCTCATGGGCTATAGCACGGACGGCAGTATCTCGCTCCTGCGAGCTCACACTACGGATATAGATCGCGCGTATCCGCCCCGGGTGCTCCTGCACCACTTTGTGGTAGATCTCTGGGTCCTTCTCTCCCGAATCCCCGATGAGGATGAACGGGAGCTTCGGATAGGTTGCCAGGAGCGTCTGTATAACACTGAGCTTATGCTTGTCACGGTCTTGTATGCTTGGCGGGCTCCAGTCCTTGAGAAACAGCGGGCCTGCCGGTATGCCGTGCACGTCCAGAAAATCCTCGAGTAAGTCATATAGGTTCCATGGGCTGCTCGACACGTAGAAGATTGGGTTGGACTCCCGTCCTCCGTCCCCCCGCTGTAGTGCGCGGTAGAAGGAGGCTACGCCATCGAACGGGAGTCGTGTGTGGGCGTTGTTGAGGAGCGTTATCGGCACCATCTTAAAGAAGCTCGTAACTCTCGAGCGCACCACCGTATCGTCGAGGTCACTGATCACGCCGAAACTCGCTCCTATGGGAACGAGTACGCTTCCGGTGGCCTGCCCCACGGTTTCGTTCTCCTTAGGCCATAAGAGTTCGACCTTAACTGGGTGCCACGCCGTAGAGGTGCTGGGCGAAGCTACAAGCTCGAAGCGCAGGTCGAAAAATCCCTCCTCATCTGCCACTGTCTCTACCTCGTGGTCGTCGAAACGAGCGCGGATGCGGGCGAAGGGAATCTCAGCACTCGCGAACCTGCGGAGCATGTTGCGCAGGTTGGTACCGACGGTGTCGCTCGCACTCGGTTGGGTGATGCCTTGCTCCTCAAGCACCCGCCCCTTCATAAACAGCGCTTCAGGCGTACCATAACCGCGATAAGGTAGAACCTCGATCGGGCCCAACCACCCTGTCTGCTGCTTTAGTTGGAATTTTAGCCGGTCGAACCGCTTCTCGGCTGCCCTTCCCGCTGTGACTACCCAACGCCTCCAACCCATTACGCACTATCCTACCGCAAGCGCCGTACGTTCGGTCTTTCCCTCCTAACTTCCGGACTTCCGCGCGGTCTCTTCACCATGCCTACCGCTTAGAATACCCGACGCTTCGGCTTGATGTCCGCCCTCATCAAGAATGGGAGTGCAGTACTAAGACGCTACAAAGGCACTCACGGTATGATAATCAAAGGCACCATAGACAGAACCATGCTGCCGGTGCTGCTGCTGGACCGTTTGGGGTAGGCGCTACCTACCTCTAGAGGCAGCGGCAGCCTCTAGCGCTAGGCGCAAGCTCTCTTTGACTACCGTGTGCAAAGCCCGATTCAGTGATGTGGCCTACTAAGCCGGGTGGATATGCATAGCTACCTCTAAACGTTAGGCACAGTCCTTGGGTGTGGGGGATAATGACCCTACAGCACTCACTAGGCAACTGCCGGGAGGGACGAGAGAATGCACCACGACGAGCACCAGCGGATCAAGAAGGAAGCCACGGCCAGGAAAGTCGCTGACGAGCTTAAGAGGCACGCACTAGAAGCCGAA
>Ga0126307_10002960_pt1 | contig 11558 bp, 9 predicted proteins | sample Plot28_FD_89955 | JGI IMG/M metagenome (GOLD analysis project Ga0126307, IMG submission 89955) | Serpentine soil microbial communities from UC McLaughlin Reserve, CA, USA - Plot28 | ecosystem: Environmental > Terrestrial > Soil > Grasslands | place: USA: UC McLaughlin Reserve, Lake County...
CATGGAGCACCTTCCCCTTCGTGCTCGCCCTCGCCGCGGTCACCGACCGTGACGAAGTGGAACGCGGTGCCTACGTCCTCGCCGCCGCCGCGCTGGTGGGGTACTCGACCCTCGCATTCCTGGGTGTCCAGGGACCCTGACCGACCGGCCCACGAACCCGGGTCCGACCCGCGACTACCCGTAGACTGACCGGGCGCGCCGGGGGGTGACCGTCCTGTCGCGCCCCTGCAACCACACCGGAGACCTCCACGTGAGCGATGCCAACGTGACCCGACCAACGCCGAAGCCCGAGACCCGTGCCTCCGAGCGCGACGCCTCCCAGCACGACGTCGTGATCATCGGAGCGGGACCGGCCGGACTCACCGCGGCCTACATGCTCACCAAGCGCGGCGAGCGTCCCACGGTGCTCGAATCCGAGCAGGTCGTCGGCGGGATCAGCCGCACCGCGGTGCGCGACGGCTGGCGCTTCGACATCGGCGGCCACCGCTTCTTCACCAAGGTGAAGCCGGTGAACGACCTGTGGTTCGAGATCCTCGGTCCCGACGACTTCCTGCGTCGACCGCGCATGAGCCACATCCACTACCGCGGCAAGCTCTACGACTACCCGATCAAGCCGCTGAACGCGTTGAAGAACCTCGGTCCGGTCGAAGCGGTGCTGTGTGGGTTCTCGTACCTGTGGGCGAAGGTCCGTCCTCCGAAGAACCAGGACACGCTCGAGGGCTATGTCGTCGCCAACTACGGCTGGCGTCTCTACAACCACTTCTTCAAGACCTACAACGAGAAGGTCTGGGGAGTCTCGGCATCGGAGATCGCGGCCGACTGGGGCGCGCAGCGCATCAAGGGCATGTCGCTGTTCGCCGCGGTGTGGGAGCCGATCCGAGCGAAGGTGGTCGGCAACCGCGACAAGTCGAAGCAGGTCACCAGCCTGATCGAGGAGTTCAACTACCCCAAGTACGGCCCCGGCCAGATGTGGGAGAAGTGCACCGAACTGGTCGAGGAGGGCGGCGGGACCGTCACCTTCGACTCCGCGGTCGTGAAGATCGAGCACGCCGACGGCGCCGCGAAGGCAGTGATCGCGCGCCATCCCGACGGCAGCACGAGTCGCTACGAGTGCACCGACATCGTCTCGTCGATGCCGATCAGCGCGCTGCTCGAGGCGATGGACCCGCCGGTGCCGTCGGAGGTGCTGAAGGCGGCCGAGTCGCTGCGCTACCGCGACTTCATGACCGTCGCCGTGGTGGTGCCGGAGGAGTACGGCTTCCCCGACACGTGGATCTACATCCACGACCCCGACGTCGAGGTCGGTCGCATCCAGAACTTCGCGTCGTGGTCGCCGTACCTGGTGAAGGACGGCCGCACCTGTCTCGGCCTCGAGTTCTTCGTGCAGGAGGGCGACGAGATGTGGACGAAGTCCGACGACGACCTCGTCGAGCAGGCCAAGCGCGAGCTGCAGCACCTCGGCCTCGTCGATCCCGCCAAGGTGGAGATCGGCTACGTGGAGCGCACGCCGAAGGCGTATCCGTTCTACGACTGGGAGTACAAGGCCCACGTCGAGACGCTGCGCCGCTGGCTGGAGGAGAACACCGCCAACGTGTATCCGGTCGGCCGCAACGGCATGCACCGCTACAACAACCAGGACCACTCGATGTACACCGCGATGCTCAGCGTCGAGAACATCTTCGGCGCCGACCACGACGTCTGGTCGGTGAACGTCGAGGAGGAGTACCACGAAGAGCTCGCTGAGTCGTCTGGCTGACGCGGGGTGAGCCCGACCGGGGGGGCGTCGCAGGAGATCGGGGCAGCTGGGTTCGAAGCCGGGCCCACGCTGCACTTCCCGTGCTTCGACGCGTTCCGGTTCTTCGGCATGACCATGGTGTTGCTCGTGCACGCGGCGTTCGCGACGCGCCCGTGGGTGCAGGAACACCTGCCGGAATGGGTGCAGGCGCTGCTGCAACGCATGGACGTCGGGGTGGCGATCTTCTTCGTCCTCTCCGGCTTCCTGCTCTTCCGCCCGTTCGTGTCTCGGCACCTGACGGGACGGCCGCCGGCCAAGACCGGCACGTTCCTGCGCCGACGATCGCTGCGCGTGCTCCCGGGCTACTGGTTCGCGCTCACCTTCTGCGTGCTGTTCCTCGGTCAGATACTCGGCAGCGGGAAGAACGCCTTCCTCTACTACTCGTTGCTCTTCCCGTTCGCGAGCCAGAACGTCGCCGTGGGCGGTGGTCCGGGCCACGAGGGCCAATACGCGATCCCGCAGGCGTGGAGCCTCACGGCGGAGTACGTCTTCTACTTCATGCTCCCGGTGATCGCGATCCTTCTCGTGCGCCTCGGCGCGAAGAAGGCACCACAGGTGCAGGTGCGCAACGCGTTGTTGATCTGCGCGGCGCTCTACCTGTTCGGCCAACTGTTCCGCCTCTACTTCCTGGTCGCCGAGCCGTCGTGGGCGCGCGTGGCCGTCATCTGGGCGCCCAACTGGATCGACTTCTTCGCCATCGGGATGGCCACCGCCACGTGGAGCGCGGCGCACCACGCGGGCATGCGGTTGCCGTCGCTCCTGCGCTCTCTGGGCGACCACCCCGCGTTGTCGTGGTGGATCGCCGCGCTCGTGGGCTTCAGCTTCGCCACGTTCTCGCCGCCCGACACACCCGGCGTGTACGGCGCCGAGTACTGGGTGCGCTGGTTCCTCTTCGGCGTATTCGCGTTCTTCCTGCTCGCGCCGGCGATGTTCGGCGACCAGACCCAGGGGCGAGGCCGGCGCTTCCTCTCCAGCAAGCCGCTGGTGCTGCTCGGCACCGTGTCGCTCGGGTTCTACCTGTTTCACCTTGCGGTACTCACCAATGTGCAGGAGTGGCTGGCGCCGGAAGGCACGAGCAGCAGCTTCTACGGTTCGCTGCCCACGGTGTTCTCACTCACGTTCGTCGTTGCCATCGCGCTCGCATTCCTGAGCTACTACATGGTCGAGAAGCCGTTCCTGCGGTTGAAGGACAAGCCGCTCTCGTCGCTGTGGCGGCGCAGCCGGGCGGAGACGCCCTCATGACCGACGGCGTGACCACACGTCCCCTGATCATCCTCCCCGCGTACAACGAGGAGGAGTCGCTGCCCGCGGTGCTCAAGGAGCTCGCCGAGCAGACCCCCGACTACGACGTGTTGGTCGTGTCCGACGGTTCCACCGACCGCACCGCCGAGCTCGCCTCGGCCGCCGGCGTGCACGTTGCGGTGTTGCCCTTCAACCTCGGCATCGGTGGCGCCTTGCGCACCGGCTTCGCGTACGCGGTGCGCCAAGGATACGAGCGCGCCGTCCAGTTCGACGCCGACGGCCAGCACGACCCGCTCGCGGTGCAGGCGTTGCTCGACGGACTCGAGCGCGGAGCCGACATGGTCATCGGCAGTCGCTTCACCGAAGGCGGCGCGGTCACGTATTCGGTGAGCGGCGTCCGCCGACGCGCCATGAGGGTGCTCCAGTGGTTGGTGAAGGTGCTCGTCCGCCAACGCTTCACCGACACCAGTTCCGGATTCCGGGCATTCTCGCGTCCGATGCTCGAGTACTTCGCGCACAGCTACCCGGTCGAGTACATGGATTCGGTCGAGGCACTGGTGCAGGCGTGCAACGCCGGGTTCCGAGTGGAAGAGGTGCCCGCCAACATGCGCGGCCGCACCGGCGGCGCGCCGAGCACGCGCAACTTCAAGCTCGTCTACTACTACGTGCGCCTCCTGGTCGTGTTGCTGGTGTCGACGACGAGCCGCGGCCAGCGCCAGCGTCGGTCGGCGCGACTCGGGGAAGGCCGGGACGGGGAGATCACCGGGTGAGCACCGAAGCGCACGTTCTCATCATCGTGCTGGCGGCCGCGGTGATCGCATTCATCATCCACCTGGTGCGCAGCCGTCGTCTGCGCGCCAAGTACTCGGTGCTCTGGTTCTCGATCGGGTTGGGACTCGCGGTGCTGGCCATCTTCCCCGACCTGCTCGTGTGGGTCTCCGACCTGTTCGGCATCGGCTACGCACCGGCCACCTTCATGTTGCTGGCGTTGAGCTTCCTGCTGGTGCTCGCGCTCCACTTCTCGTGGGAGCTCTCCCGACTCGAAGATCGGACGCGCGCGCTTGCGGAGGAGTACGCGCTGCTCCGCGAAGAGGTCGAAGCGCGGCTGCCGCGGCGGGCGGGCGACGGTTCAGGGTGACGTCGACCGCGCGGTGACGATCAGGCCGTCGGCCGCGTAGGGCCGCCCGAGCCGTGCCAGCAAACGCTCGAGACCGAGGACGGCGCGCGCGCCGGTGACGAGCAACCGGCTTCGTGCATCCGTCGCGTCGCTCTTGACCTGCTGCAGGTACACGGCGTGTTCGACCGGCTGCCAGGCGTGCCGGCTCAGCATTGCGTCGAGTGTGGTGCAGGTGAACAAGACGACGTGGTCGGGGTGGTTCACCTCGTAGTTCCCCAGCAACGCCGCCGCGTTGACGAGCCCGGCGGCGTTCGGAGTCGTCACGACGAGCAGGCCGCCGGGCGCGACGAGCGCGTGCAGACCATCGAGGAACGAGCCCGGATCGTCGAGGTGCTCGATCACCTCGCCGGCCACCACGAGGTCTGCCGGCGCGAGCTCGAGGTCGCGAACGGCCTCGATGTCGCGACAGTCGACCGCGTGCGCGGAATAGCCGCGCCGACGGGCGTCTTCGACGCCGGCGACATCGAGGTCCAGGCCGACGAGATCCGCGGCCACGGCGGCGAGGTGCTCGTGCAGCCATGCGCCGGACTGCTGGTTGAGGAGCTGGCAGCCTGCGTCGACGAACCCGACATGGACGACGCGACGGCCCTGAGCGAGCGCGCAGAGGTACGAGAACCGGTCGACGAGCGAGGCCGGCGGGAGCCGGTGCACCATGTCGAGTTGCGTGAAGTCGTTGTCGGTCATGCGACGGCGGGCACCTCGGTGAGACGTTCGACGAGCGGCGGACCGGCTCGACCGCGCAACATCGCCTCGACCTTGGCGAAGGTGCGCCGCCGGTTGTACCAGAGCAGCCGGCTGCCGAGCCGACCGGCGTCGGGCACGACCCAGAACTCTTCGCCGGGATCGAAGTCGTAGGGGTGGCAGTAGATCCACAGCAGCTGGCCACGCCCGACGCTCCGGCGGGCCAAAGTCGACGCCGCCGCGGGGATGGCGCGCAGGTACACACCACCGAGATAGGGCAGGCCGAAGCCGCGGGCGCGCACCACCGGGCACGGGAGCTCGGCGAGGCCGTTGGGCCAGCGGAAGGGCGTGGCGGGTGTGCCCGGATCACCGAAGAGGGGGCTGCGCGCCGGCAACACGCTGGAGGAGTAGCTGAAGCCGACGTCGCCCAGCACGTCGATCGCCCATCGCGACTCTGGCACGAGCGAGAACGTGGGCGCGCGGAACCCGAGCACCTGCGTGCCGGTCAGATCCTCGAGCAACGCCTTGCCCCGAGTGGCATCGGCCTCGAACCGGTCCGGGGTCAGCTCGGTGATCGGCTGGTGCCGCCAGCCGTGGAGCCCCACCTCGTGGCCACGAGCGGCGATCTCGCGCACAAGTTCGGGATGCTGGGCGGCGGTCTCGCCGACGACGAAGAAGGTGCCGCGCACGTCACGTGCGTCGAGGAAGTCGAGCACCGCATGGGTGAGCGCGGGATAGCGCTCGGGCGCATCGGGCGATGGACGATGGTCTTCGAGGTCGAACGTGAAGGTCACGAGCGCGGACGCCATCAGTAGGCGTCCATGTCGAGGAACTCGAAGGTGTCCACCGCGAGCGTGTCCTGGTCGACGGCGGAGGACAGCGAGCGAAGGATGAGGTGCAGCGGAGACGGCTGCAGGCGGCGCGGTGGCTGGATCCCTCGCACGCGCACTCGAGTGTTGAACCCTGCATAGACGGCGTACGGAGCCCGGTGAAAGCGGCACGCGGCACCGACGATGCTGTCCGCGGTCGTCGGTTCGGTGGCGGAGCCGCGCCGCAACACCTTGAGGATCACCGCGGCGCGGACACCGAAGCGCACGTCGGTCGTCGTGACCGCGAACAAGTCGTCAGTCGTGTGGATCGCATACCGGGTGCTCGGGCAGGCGAGTCGCCACCGCAGGTAGTCGGTGCAGTAGGAGTTGGTCCACTGCTCGACCGGGAAGTTGTCGAGTTCGGCCGTGAAGTCGGCGAATCGGCTCGATGCGAGGAATGCCGCGTCGACGGACTCGTTGTGCACACCGCGGCCGGTGTGCAGGGGCACGCAGAGCTTGACCGGGAGGGGGCCCGGCGTCTTCCAGCCCATGTACTTCACCACCGCGCCGATCGACTTGTCGTTGCAGACGCCGGTCGAGAACTGCCATCCGGCCGCGGTCGCCTCCTCGTAGATCTCCATGCCCAGCTGCTGGAAGTAGCCCTTCCGCTGGCTGCCACTGCGCACCACGGCGTGCAGGGAGAACGCCGCCGGCACCGCGCCCGCGCGACCCCGATAGCGCTGGGGCACCAGCGCGTAGTGCGCGACGCGGACGCCGTCGTCGTCGACGGCGCGCTGGATGGCCGGGCCGTACGGGTTCTCGTCGTACAACCAGCGGAGGTACACCTCATCGACGTAGCGCGCCGCCGGCAGCTCGGCCCGCAGCAGCTCGGTGTTGCGCTCGTTGTCGACGGTGCGGTCAGGCGGGTCGGAGGCCGGCATCGGCGTCGAGGCTATCGGGCGCCCCCTCCACGAATCGCGGAGGACGCGTTGCGTCCAACGGATCGCGGCGGCCACGCCACCGATCCCAGACCGCCGCCGCACCGACCGAGGCGGCGAGCACCAGTGCCACTTCGGCGGGGGCGCGGTAGCGCGTGACGCCGAACGTGATCGCAGCCGCGAGGGTGGCGACGACCGCGATGGCGATGAGCGGGAGAATGGGGATCCGACGTCGCCGCATGACGACGAGGCCGAAGAGCGCGAACGGCACCATCGCGTAGTAAGCGAACAGCGCGATCCAGCTCGGGGCGCGACCGCGCCCTTCGATCCACCAGTCGAGCGCTGTCGTCTGACCGGGCTTGAAGACGTCCCAGAGGCGCCCGATCCGCGCCGCGATCACGAGCGGGAAGCGATCGAGGTGCTCCTTGGTGTACTTGATCGCCTGCTTCTTGGGTTCGATGTCCCGCTGCGATTCGTCGGCTGAGGGCGGCGGCCACGGCCCCTGGAAGCAGTTCGCGTAGTAGCCGATCAAGCGCCCGTACCAGACCTCGTCGCAACTGCCCGCCGACACCACTGCGAACGTCCCGCTGCTCAACGTCGTCGTCTCCTCGAAGCGGAACAGGTTGAACAGGACCCACGGGCCGAGCACCAGGCCCCCGACCACGCACGCAACCACCGCCAGGCGCACCCGTCGACGCCAGTCGGCATTGCGGACGAGCAAGGCGAGTGGGATGAGGACCAGCGGGAACAACAGGGTCAGCTCGGTGCGGCTGAGCGCGGTGAAGCCGCACGCGAGCCCGGCGAGCGCTGCACTCCGGACGGTGGGGGAGCGCCAGAACGCGTAGATCGCGGTGAGGGCCACCGCGGTCATGAAGATGCTCATGGTCTCCGACAGCAGCATCCCGTCGTTGATCCACATGCCGGGGTACAGCGCGGTGATGGTCGCCGCGATCAGACCTGCGGCGTTGCCGGCCAGCCTCCGTGCGAGCAGCCCCACCAGGACGATCGTCGCGGTCCCGAGGACCGACGACGCCAGCCGGTGCGCAGTGACGCCGTCGAGACCGAGGAGCGACCACAGCGCGAGGTACGACGTGTACATCGGCGGATGGCCCGCGCTCGGGCGTTGGAGGCCATCGAAGAACCAGGGGCCGGGATCGATGAACCATGCGCCGTGGGTGAGCGCGTTCGCCTGCCAGTGGTAGAAGAACGCGTCGCCCCAGAGGCGGTAGCCGTGATAGCCGGGCGTGTTGGTGGTCGGACGCCACCAGAGGACGTTCAGGACCCGCACGACGAAGCCGAGCAGGGTCACCGCCGCGAGCCACGCGAGGAATCGCGAGGACGCCGGCGTGACCGGACCCGGCTCGTTCGAGGGCGTCGGCGGCGCGTCCTCGACGACGGGCGCGGGGGAGGTGCTGACGGTCACGAGGTCTCCGAGACGGCCGGCACGGGCAGCCGTTCGTCAGGTGCTGGTTCGGTGCCGGCGTCGACGGGGATGTCGGCCGCCCCACCGCGGTGCTCACGACGGCGCCAGAGGGCGTCGAGCGCCACCGCCGCGAGCACTGGGAGCACCGCGTCGACCGGGGCCCGGTAGCGGGTGATCCCGAAGCTCAACGCGACCGTGATCGTCACCGACACCGCGATCGCAATCATCGGGAAGATCGGCACCCGACGTCGGCGCATCACGACGAGTCCACCGATCGCGAACGGCAGCAGCAGGTAGTAACCGATCAGCACGGCCCAGCTCGCCGCGTCACCCCGACGCTCGTAGAACGCGTTGAAGTGCACGTTCTGCGTGGGGCGAAAGACGTCCCACACGCGACCGACGCGCGCCGCGACCACGACCGGCGCTCGCGAGAGGTGGTCATCGATGTAGGCGGTGGCCCGGTGGCGCGCCCGCAGGTCGATGCGCGACTCCTCCAGGTGCGGCGGGTAGTCCTTCAACGCGCACTGGTCACTCCAGTACCCGAGCAACTCGCCGTGGTAGGTCGGGTCGCAGTTGCCGTAGGCGAGCACCCATCCGAACCCGGTACCGAGCACGGTCGGTTCGTCGAACGTCGTGAGGTTGCGCACCACCCACGGGCCCATCACGAGCAGCGCGACGAGCGCGGTCGCGCCGACGTACTTGGCGCGGTCGCGTCCGGCGACCCCGGGGACGAGGAGCAACGCCGGCAGCGCGAGCAGGACGAACAGGAGTGTGCCCTCCGAGCGGGTGAGCGCGCCGACCGCGAGCGCGGCCGCCATGCCGAGCACCGGACCGATCGACGGCGACGACCAGAACCGATAGAGGCACAGCAGCGCGACCACCACGCAGAAGCAGTAGAGCGTCTCGAGCCCGAGGACGGCGTCGTTGACCCAGAGCGCGGGTGCCGCGGCCGCGAGCACCGCGGCGATGATCCCGGCGCGCTCACCGGCGAGCCGGCGGCCCAGCATTCCGAGGAGGAACACGGTGGCCGTGCCGAGCAGCGCGGTGAGGATGCGCTGCGACAGCACGCTGTCGATGCCGAGCTTGGCCGGCACCGCGAGGAACATCGTGTAGGCGGGCGGGTGCACCGCGGTCTCGAACACCCGGTGCGCGGGTGTTCCGACGGGCGCGAAGTAGCCGAACGGGTTGACGAATCCGACGCCGTCCGCGACCAGCCGCGCCTGTTGGTGGTAGAAGGTCTCGTCGGACAGCGCGAGCTTGGGCGTGCGCGGATCGGCGACGGCGACGACGTACCAGATGCGCCAGACGCCGGCTGCGGCGGTAACGAGCCCGAGGCGCGCCAAGAATCGCCGAGAGCCACCCACCGGCCGAACGCTAGTCAAGCCTCGCTTGCCAGCCCTCGCACACGGACCGACGCCGCGTCGTGCCGTGCCAGGTGCCCGGGCCGTACGCGGCCAGCTGGGCGGGGATCGACGAGGGTCGTGGCCTACGCTGCATGGCTGGGCAACCGCCCGCCGACCGTCCTCGGGGGAGACCGTTCTGGCTCGCACGATCCACGATGCACCGCTGGGTGTCGCGGGCGGACCCTCCGAATCGGCGGAGAGCCGGCAGTCGTTGCAGCGGGCCCGCCGTGCCGACCGGCGCGCCGGTTCGTCGGGCCACTTCGGGTACCAACCTGCGCTCGACGGCATCCGTGCCTTCGCGGTGGCGGCCGTGCTCTTCTACCACGCCGGTCAGTCGTGGGCGGTGGGCGGTTTCCTCGGTGTCGACACGTTCTTCGTGCTCAGCGGGTTCCTGATCACGACGCTGCTCATCACCGAGTGGACCAACCGCTCCACCATCGACCTGCTCGCGTTCTGGGTCAGGCGCGCCCGGCGTCTGCTGCCCGCGTTGTTGCTGGTGATGGTGGGGATCGTCGTGTACGCCGCAGTCTTCGCCGCACCCGGGGAGCTCCAGCGCACCCGTGCGGACTCGTTTGCCTCCTTGGGGTACGTCGCGAACTGGCGCTTCATCTTCTCGGGTCAGTCGTACTTCGACCAGTTCTCGCAGCCCTCGCCATTGCGGCACATGTGGTCGCTGGCGATCGAGGAGCAGTTCTACCTCGTGTGGCCGCTGGTCGTTGCGGGACTGCTGTGGTGGCGACGTTCGTTGCGAGTGCTGCTCGCGGCCTGCGTCGTGATGATCGCGGCGTCGGCGGTGCTGATGGCGGCGCTCTACCAGCCGGGCAGCGACCCTTCCCGCGTCTACTACGGCACCGACACGCGGGCGCAGTCGTTGCTGATCGGCGCGGTCGTAGGGATCCTCCTCTTCATGCACGGGCCGTTGCGGAGCTTCGGTGCGCGCCTCGCGATCCGCGTCGCGGCAGTGGTGGGAGCCGGCTACACCCTCTGGTTGTTCTGGCGGATGTCCGAACGCACCGACGCCCTCTACCAGGGCGGCTTCCTGTTCGCTGCGTTGGCGGTGTCGGCGGTGATCGTCTCGGTGGTGCAGCCCGACCTTGATGTGCTCGGTTGGTTCCTGTCGCTGGCGCCGCTGCGCTGGGTGGGCCGCATCTCGTACGGCCTCTACCTCTGGCACTGGCCCGTGTACCTCACGCTCACGCAGACGCGCACCGGCCTCGACGGGTTCTGGTTGCTGGCGGTGCGCATCGCGGTGAGCGTCGCGTTCGCCACCCTCTCCTTCTACGCGCTCGAGCGACCGATCCGCGCCGGCACGTTCCGAATCCCCAAAACGCCGGTCGTCGCGTTCGTCGCGGTGATCGCGCTCGTGATCGCGCTGTTCGTGACCACCGCCGGCGGCGGCAACTCCGTGGCCGCCAGAACCGAGCGCGCGTTGCGTCAGCCGGCGGACGCGCCACCGTCGACGGTTCCGATCGACGGCGGCCCCGCCGCGGCGCCGACGCCGAAGATCATGCTCGTGGGCGACTCGGTCGCGGGCAGCGTCGGCCTCGGGTTCCCGATGCTCGGCCCGCAGTCCGGCCTCACGGTCTGGAATCGCGGCGCGCTGGGTTGCGGGCTGTTCTACGACGGTTCCATCTTCGAGGGTGGCCGGCTCATGCCGGTCGACAACGTGACGTGCAACTGGCGCGAGAAGTGGCCGGGCGAACTGCAGCTGTTCAACCCCGACGTGGTGGTGCTGCTCGTGGGCGCGTGGGACATCCTCGACCGCGAGGTCGACGGCCACGTCGTGAAGTTCGGCAGTGTCGAGTACGACTCGTCGTTCCTGCACCAGCTCGACGACGCCACGACCCTCTTGAGCTCCACCGGCGCGAAGGTCGTGGTGCTCACCACGCCGTTCTTCTCGAGGCCGGAGCTCGTCGGCCAGACCGGTCGCGAGTGGCCGGAGTACGACCCGTGGCGGGTCGATCGCATCAATTCGTTGTATCGCTACTTTCTGACGAACCATCCCGCTCGCTACCGGATCATCGCCCTCAACCGGTTCGTATCTCCGCAGGGCAGGTTCGCGGACGAGCTCGACGGTCAGGTGCTCCGCG
>Ga0126307_10002961_pt1 | contig 11557 bp, 11 predicted proteins | sample Plot28_FD_89955 | JGI IMG/M metagenome (GOLD analysis project Ga0126307, IMG submission 89955) | Serpentine soil microbial communities from UC McLaughlin Reserve, CA, USA - Plot28 | ecosystem: Environmental > Terrestrial > Soil > Grasslands | place: USA: UC McLaughlin Reserve, Lake County...
GTTCCCTCGCGATTGCCCTGATCTGGCGTTCGGTGTTGTTCTCCGCCGTGTACGGGCCCGAGATCCACACGGACGGGGTCGGCGGCGACAGCGCGACCGTGCCGTCGGTCGTGGTCGTGTCGTTCTTCGCGTTCCTGTCGACCTGGGCGGTCGCCGCGTCCGGATGCCGCAGCAGGCGCTGACGCGCCCGTCGATCAGCCGCCGGTGGGGCCGCCCGCGGCGGTCGGGCGGTCGTTGTCCAAAGCGCGCGTCCTTCCGCGGGCCTCGCCGGCGGCTCGTCGCGATCCTCGAGACGCGGACGCGATCGTTCTCGAAGACGACCGTCTACTTGTGGGGTCGGTCGCGGTCCGGGTCGGCGGTCGCTAGGGCTGTGAGCCGCGGTAGTGGCCTTCGCCGGGCCATGGCGCAAGCAGCAGCAGAATCCGGGCGCCCTCGTCGCTCGCGAGGGAGTGGCGCTCGTCGGGATCGAACCGGAACAGCATCCCCGGCGCCGCGGACACGTGCTCGCCGTCGGCGGAGACGGTGGCGCTCCCCTCGAGCACCGTGATCCACGCGTTCTCCTTCACCTGGTGGTCACCGAGACTTTGCCCGGGCATCAGCACGATCAGCACCGCCCGCGCCTCGTTGCCGGAATGGACGACGACCGGATCGCGCGTTCCCGCCGGCGCCTCGATCACCATCAGGTTCCAGTGCTGCACGGGGGCCAAGGATAGACTCATCCGCCCATGAGCCTCGCGATCGACCAGCTTTCCCTCGGCGACATCGGCACGAACTGCTACCTCGTCCGCAGCGACGCGACGGCCACCGAAGCCGTCGTCCTCGACCCGGGCGACCGGGCCGACGAGATCGTTCGCAGGCTCGAGCAGGTCGGCGCACGATGCGCCGGGATCCTCCTCACGCACAGCCATTACGACCACTTCGGGGCCCTCGCCGACCTGGCCGAGTCAGCGGCGGCGCCGGTCTGGCTGCCGGAGGCCGAGGTCGACGTCTTCCGCCGGCCCGGAGACTTCTTCTCGGGCATCCCGATGCGCCCGTACACCGGCGACGCGACCCTGCTTTCGGGCGGGGAGACGGTCCAGGTCGCCGGCATCTCCTTTCAGGTACGCCACGTGCCCGGCCACTCGCCCGGACATCTCTCCTACTACGCCGACGGCGCGCTCTTCTCCGGCGACGTCCTCTTCTCCGGCTCCGTCGGCCGCGTCGATCTCCCCTTCGGCGACTGGGACACGCTGCTCGAGTCGATCCGCTCGCTCGCGGACGCCTACCCGCCCGAGACGGTCGTTCTCTCTGGCCACGGGCCTGCGACGACGCTCGGCGACGAGCTGGCGCGCAACCCGTTCCTCGCCGAGCTTCGCGCATGACCCGCATCGAACGGCCGCGCGGGACACACGACATCCTCCCGTCCGAGCAGCAGCGGTGGCGGCGTGTGACGGGGGAGATGCAGCGGCTGGCCGCCCTCAACGGCTACCGGCCGATCCAGACGCCCGTCTTCGAGGACACGGATCTCTTCCTGCGCACGTCGGGGCAGGGCTCGGACGTCGTGCAGAAGGAGATGTACACGTTCACCGACCGCTCCGACCGCTCGCTGACGCTGCGGCCGGAGGGAACGGCGCCGATCGCGCGCGCGTACGTCGAGCACGGCCTCCACCGCGAGCCGCAGCCGCAGAAGCTCTACACGATCGCGCCGATGTACCGGTATGGCGCGCCCGGCCGCGGCCGCTACCGGGAGCACTGGCAGCTCTCGCTGGAGGCCCTGGGCACCGACGACCCTGCGATCGACGCGGAGATCATCGGCCTCTACGAGACGCTGCTCCGCCGGCTCACGATCGAAAGCTATCGGCTGGAGCTGAACTCGATCGGTTGTCGCGAGTGCCGTCCGGCGTACGTCGAGACGCTGACCGCGTGGCTCGACCAGCACCGGGACGAGCTCGGTGAGGACGCGCGGCAGAAGCTGGCGACGAGCCCGCTCCGCGTGTTCGACGTGAAGGACGAGCGGACGCGCGCGCTGCTCGAGGAGGCGCCGAAGATCGGCGAGTCGCTCTGCGACGCCTGCCGCGCGCACTTCGCAGCCGTGCGCGCCGACCTGGACGCCACGGGCGTCGCCTACGAGCTCGTTCCGACTCTCGTTCGTGGCCTCGACTACTACTCGCGCACGACGTGGGAGTTCATCGGTCCGATGGAGAACGAGAACTCGACCATCTCCGGCGGCGGCCGCTACGACTATCTCGTCGAGGAGATCGGCGGCGGTGCGACGCCGGGCGTCGGCTTCGGCGCCGGGATCGAGCGACTGCTGATCGCGATGGAGGACGAGGGCGTCGCCGAGGCGGAGGCTGCCGCGATCGACGTGTTCATCGCCCGCGAGCCGGAGGCTCCCCGCGCGCTGGTGCCGCCGCTGCTGAAGGGGCTGCGCGATGCAGGCGTCGCCGCGGACGCCGACTACGCGGGTCGCTCGCTGAAGGGCCAGCTGACGCAGGCCGGCCGTTCGGGCGCGAAGGCGACGGTGATCGTCCGTCCCGGCGACGCGCTCATCCGCCGCTCGGGCCAGCAGGACGAGCCGGTCGACCACGCGGACGTTCTCGGCAGACTGCTGCGATGAAACGGTGGCGCACACACATGGCCGGCGAGCCGAACACGGAGCTCGTCGGGGAGAAGATCGTCCTCGCGGGCTGGGTTGCGCGACGCCGTGACCACGGCGGCCTCGTCTTCATCGATCTCCGCGACCGCACGGGTGTGACGCAGCTCGTGATCAACCCCGAGATCGCCCCCGAGGCGGCCGAGCTCGCGCACCAGATCCGGAACGAGTTCGTCCTCCGTGCGGACGGAACGCTGGTCGCGCGCAGCTCGGAGACGGTCAATCCGAACATGCCCACCGGCGAGGTCGAGCTGCAGGTCGAGGAACTCGAGATCGTCAGCCGCTCCACGCCGCTGCCCTTCCAGCTCGACGATGAGAACGTCGACGAGACGCTGCGCCTGCGCTACCGCTGGCTCGACCTCCGCCGCGAGAAGCTGCAGCGCAACGTCACGCTGCGCGCGCAGATGGTCGGGATCATCCGCCGCGAGATGGAGGCCGCCGGCTTTCTCGACATCCAGACGCCGATCCTCTTCAAGCCGACCCCGGAGGGCGCGCGCGACTTCATCGTTCCGTCGCGGCTGCAGAACGGCCGCTTCTACGCGCTGCCACAGAGCCCGCAGATCCTGAAACAGCTGACGATGGTGGCCGGCTTCGACCGTTACTACCAGATCGCGATCTGCTTTCGGGACGAGGACCTCCGCGCCGACCGGGTCCAGGAGATCACCCAGCTCGACGTCGAGATGAGCTTCCCCGACCAGGAGCTCCTCTACGACGTGATGGAGCGGATGTACGCGCGGATCTGGCGCGAGCTGCTGGGGATCGAGATCCCGACGCCGTTCCCGCGCATGACCTTCGGGGAAGCGGACCGCCGCTTCGGCACCGACAAGCCGGACACGCGCTTTGGGCTGGAGATCGAGGACGCGACCGAGGCGACACGGACTTCCGAGTTCGGCGTCTTCAAGAGCGCCGACGCCGTCCGGTTCCTGCGCCTGCCTCAGGAGCTCAGCCGCGGCGACCTCGCGAAGCTCGAGGAGCTCGCGAAGGAGTGGGGGGCGAAAGGGCTCGCCTATCTCGTCTACGACGAGGAGGGCGAGGTGCGGTCGCCGATCGCCAAGTTCCTCTCCGAGGAGGAGCTCGCCGTCTTTCGGAGCGACCCCGGCACGACCGTCCTCTTCGCGGCCGACACGTGGCCGGCGACGTCGCGCGTGCTTGGTGCGCTGCGCACGCACCTCGCCCGTGAGCTCGGCCTGGTCGACGACGACGCGTTCACGTTCCTCTGGGTCTACGACTTCCCGATGTTCGAGCGCGATGAGGAGGAGGGGCGCTGGACGGCCGTGCATCACCCGTTTACGCGGCCGACGGACGAGTGGAAGGAGCGCTTCCACGAGGCTCCTGAACACGCGCTCGCGCACGCGTACGACCTGATCGTGAACGGGAACGAGCTCGGCGGCGGCAGCTTCAGGATCCACGAACCCGAGATCCAGGCGAAGGTCTTCGAGCTCCTCGGCATGTCGGACGAGGAGCAGCGGTCGAAGTTCGGCTTCCTGCTCGACGCGCTCGCCATGGGCGCCCCGCCGATGGGCGGGATTGCGCTGGGGGTCGATCGGATGACGATGGTGCTCGCCGGCGAGCCGAATCTTCGCGACGTGATCGCGTTCCCGAAGAATCAGGCCGGCGTCGACCCGATGAGCGGTGCGCCGTCCGAGGTGACGCAGGAACAGCTGGACGAGCTCGGAATACGGCTCCTCGAGCAGTCCGGTTGAAGGTTTTCGGGTCTCCAGCCGATGAAGAGGGCATACTTTCGGCAAGCCGCGCGCCGCGGCATGTCAGGCAACCAGAAAGCGTGAGCAGCCATGTCGTCAGGTGAATCAGAGCGTTCGGCCGCGGGATTGACCGCGCTTCCGAGCCTGGAGCAGCTCCAGCGCGCGGGCGACGGCTACGACGCGAACAGCGTTCGCGAGGCGTTCGACGCCTTCCGCCGCCACACCGCCCAGCTGCAGGCGCAGCTACGCGTCCTGCAGGCGTCGCGCAAGACTGCGGACCTCGGTGCGACAGGCCACGCGATGCGCATGGACTCGCTCCATCTGATCCGGGCCGCGGCAGAGTTCGCCGACACGCTCGAGCGCGACGCGCAGGCGGCGTCCGCGTCGCAGCTGCAGCGCACGGAGGAAGAGGTGCGCGCGAAGCAGCGCGAGCTGCAGGAGCGCGAGGCCGAGATCGAGCGCTACCGGACCGACTCGGAGCGTCAGCGCGCCGAGATCGTGAACGCGGCCAAGGCGGAGGCGCGCGACCTGCTGACGAAGTCGAACGCCGACGCCACCCGTGAGCTGCGCGAGGCCGAGACCAGCGGCAACCGGCTGCTCGAGCAGTCCCGCCACCAGGCGACCGAACTGACGAACTCCGCCCGTGCCGAGGTCGAGCAGACGCTCGAATGGGCCCGTGCGCAGGCGACGGCGATCATGGCCCGCGCGCAGAAGGGCGCCGAGCAGCTCCTGGCGGCAGCGGGTCTCGGGGAGCCGGCGATCGCGCAGGTCGTGCAGTCGATCATGGCCGCGAACGAGAGCGAGATCGCGCGCAGCGCGCCCGCGGCGGCGCGCCCGGTCGAGGCCGTGGTGGAGCCGCAGCGCGACTCAGAGCCGGAGCCCGAGGAAGCGCCGGTCGCAAGCGAGGACCATGAGCCCGACGCTCCCCCCGCACCGCCGACCGCCCACGCCGACGAGGCGCGGGAGGAGCCGGCCGAGGGCGGGGAGCCCGAGCGCGAGACGTAGGCGGAGCGCCGGTGCTCGGTCGCCTCTGGCCGCGCTTCGCACTCGAAGCGTTCTTCCTGGTCGCCGTTGCCCTGGGTGCGGGGCTGCTCGACCTGTCGGTGACGGAGGTGATCGTCGTGATGGCGGTTGCGTACGGGCTGACCGTCGCACTCGAGCTCGTGGCGTCGCGGTCCAGGCGAAGGTCGCACCCCCCGGTGCAGGACACGTCGGAGGCGGCGGAGACGGCGCCTGCAGAGGAGGTTCCCGTCGTCGAGTCGCACGGCGCGGCCGCGGTCGTGCGGGCAGGCGACCGGCCGCCGCGGCCGGAGGAGGACGAGGCGTGGCTCGACGAAATTGCGGCGCCCGTGCCGGAGCCGGAGCCGGTGGCCCGGCTCGTCGAGGAGCCGGAGCGAGAGCCGGAGCCGGAGCCGGAGCTAGAGCCGGAGCCGGAGCCGGAGCCAGAGCCGCTGCCGACGGCTGAGCCGCAGCCGGCCGAGCCGCAGCCGGTGGTGGCCGAGCAGGAGTCCGAGCCCGAGGAGGAGGCAGAGCCGGAGCCCGTCGTCGCCGCGGTCCTCACCGCCGTCCCGGAACCGGTCCCGGAACCCGTGCCGGAGCCCGAGCCGGAACGCGAGCTGGAGCCCGCCGCCGAGTCGGTCGCGACCCTGCCGCTCCCGTCGGAGCCACGGGAGTGGAACCTGTGGGAGCTCGAGCGGCTCAGCCGCGACCGTGCCGGCGCAGACGACCTCCGGGCCGTCGAGTGGAGCTACCTGACCGTCTACCTCCGCGATTTCGCCCGCCCCGACGGCACCCTGCCGGCGGAGTTCGACGACCTCGTCCGCGAGTCGTTCGGCGACCTGCTCACGACCCGCGCCGCCCCGTGATGGTCGCGATCGTCCAGCGCTCGGTCGCGCTCGCCGCCGTTGCGCTCCTCGCGGCGGTTGCGGCGCTGGCGCTCAGTCGCGAGACGCAGGGACACGACGCCGGGCCTGGCGAGGCCGAGCCCGTCACGGTCGCCGACACCGGCTGGTACAGCGCGCTCGCCGGCTCCCGCGGTGCGCCCAGCGACGCCGAGAGGACGACCTGCCGACGGGTCCTCACGAACCGGTCGCTCGGTCTCACGCATGCCGTGCTCCCATGCGGCGCCAAGATCTACATCGCCTACGGCGGGACGGAGGTGCTCACGGAGGTCCTCGACAACCGGATGCGCCGCCAGGGCCGACAGTTCGAGCTGACCGAAGCGCTTGCGCAGCGGCTCGGAATCGACGGCACTCAGCAAATCCGCTGGCGCTTCGCGCGGCCATAGCCGGTGCCACGGTTACAATGCTCCTTGCTCGACCCTGTACGTGGCCTTGCGCGTAAACGTGAACCAACGCTCACGTGAAGGGAGCCTGGGTTCGGTCTAGACCTCACCCGTCGACGTCCGGCACGGCACCCACCTGGTTCAGCCAGGTTCGCATCGGCGCAAGGAAGCATCGGCAGGGTGGAGCAGTTTTATCGGCGCAAGATCCGGGATCCGCGAAAGCGGATTCCGGATCGCGCCAAGATCCCTAAGGTCGGCCCGCCTCCCAGAATCAGAGGGACGAGGCCGCTACGCTGGTTCGATGATCGAGGTCATCGGTGACTCTGCGCGCGGGTCGGAGTTCGCGTTCGTGCGGCTCGTCGTCGAGGGCGACAGGATGCTCGAGGCCGACGCGCCGGGGATGTCCCGGCCGCTCGCCGGGCTGACGCTGCTCGAGGCTGCGGCCGTGCCGGGCGACACGCTGGCGGCCGACGCGCTCGCGAACGCGCTCGCGCAGGTCTTCCGTGCCGAGCCCGATCCGAATCGCGTCGCGGTGGCGATGAGTGGGGGCGTCGACAGCGCCGTCGCACTCCTGCGCGCGGGCGACAGCGCGATCGGCGTCACCCTGCGGCTGTGGCTCGACCCGGCCGGCCCGGACTCCGAGCGCGCCTGCTGCTCGCCGGCGGCCGTGATCGCCGCGCGCGAAACGTGCCACTCGCTCGGGATCCCGCATGTGACGCTCGACCTGCGGGAGGAGTTCCGCCGCGCAGTGGTCGAGCCGTTCGTCGCCGGCTACGGGCGCGGCGAGACGCCGAACCCGTGCGGGCGCTGCAACGGCGAGTTCCGCTTCGACGAGCTGCTCGCCTTCGCCGACCGCGCCGGCGCCGCGAAGCTATGGACGGGCCACTACGCCCGGATCGTCGAACGTGGCGGCCGCCGGCTGCTCGCCAGCGCAGCCGATCCGGACAAGGACCAGTCGTACATGCTCGCGCCGCTCGACCCGGCGCTTCTGCGCCGGATCGAGTTCCCGCTCGGCGAACAGACGAAGGCGGAGACGCGCGGCGAGGCCGGGGCGGCAGGTCTCGCGGTCGCGGAGCGGCGCGAGAGCCAGGAGGCGTGCTTCCTGGCCGGCGACGACTACCGAGCCTTCCTCCAGCGCCACGGGTTCGACGCCAGCGACGGCCCGATCGTGGATGAAGGCGGCCGCGAACTCGGCCGGCATGGCGGCGTCTGGCGCTACACGCCGGGGCAGCGGCGAGGGATCGGAGTCCCGGCGTCGGAGCCGCTCTACGCGCTCCGCACCGATGCCGCCACGAACACGCTGATCGTGGGTCCGCGCGGCTCGCTCGCCTGCTCCGCCGTTCGCGTGCGGGGAACCCTCCATGCACCCGTGGAGCACGTCGAGGCCAAGCTGCGCTACCGCTCTGCGCCGTTGCCCGCTCGGGTGACGCCGACGCCCGACGGCTTCGCCCTCGAGCTCGAGCAGCCTGCCTACGGTGTCGCTGCCGGGCAGATCGCGGCCCTTTACGACCACGGAGCCGTGGTCGGTTGCGGCGTGGTTTCTTCCGCACGGCACGACTAGGATGCTCGGCGTGCAGCTTCTCGCCGCCAGCGCGGGCGATATCGCCAAGTACGCCCTCGCCGTCTTCCTGCTCGCCGTCGGGCTCGGCCTCGGGTACGCGTTCGTACGTCTGGGCGGAACCTTCGGGCGCCTTTCTTCGTTCATCTATGGAACGGAACGCGAGCTCCTGCCGGTCATCCACAAGGTCGGCGAGAGCGTCGACAAGGTGAACGGGCAGCTCGACAAGGTGGACCGGGTGACGGACAGCGCAGTGGACATGGCGGACAGCGCGGACACGGCGGTACGTGCCGTGAGTTTGGCAATCGCACGGCCGGTGCAGAAGGTTTCCGGCCTTGCGGCGGGACTCACACACGGCATCGCCACGTTCAAGGCCCGCCGCAGTGTCGGCGAGGCCGTCCAGAGCGCGAAGGAAGCAGCCGCCCGCCGGGAGCGCGACCTCGAAGAGGAGCTTCGCGCGGCCGGTGGTGACACGACTTGATGGAGGGGCCGGTGCAGGACACCGTCGAGATCACGATCCCGCGTGAGCGAGACTTCTCGATCGTGGCCGAGCTCGTCATCGGTGGGATGGCGGCGCGCCACGACGTCACCCTCGACGCGCTCGACGATCTCCAGCTCGCGCTCGGTTCGCTGCTCGAGCGCACGGAGCACGACGACGGTGAGATCACCGTACTGCTCCGCGTCGGCGGCAGTCAGATCGACGTCTCGGTCGGGCCGGTCGGCGACCGGACGATTGCGGAGCTCGAGAGGGACGGCGACGGCGAGACGATCGGGCTGCGCCGGCTGCTCGATGCGACGGTCGAGGACGTCTCGCTCAGCTCCCGCGAGGATGGGACGTGGGTCGAGCTGCACAAGGCATTTGCGCTCCAGGAGCCGACCCTATGACGCGCGTATCCGACAAGGTGTTGCTGCGCCGCTACCACGAGGAAGGCGACCTCGCCGCCCGCGAGCAGCTGATCGAGCAGTACCTTTCACTCGTCCGTTCGCTCGCCCGCCGGTACGCATATCGCGGCGAGCAGCTCGACGACCTCGTCCAGATCGGATGCATCGGCCTGATCAAGGCGATCGACCGCTTCGACATCGACCGCGGTGTCGAGCTGACGACCTACGCGACCCCGAACATCATCGGTGAGATCAAGCGCCACTTCCGCGACAAGGGCTGGGCCGTACGCGTGCCACGCGGGCTCCAGGAGCTGAACGTCCAGCTCTCGAAGATCGTCGAGGACCAGACGGTGCAGCTCGGCCGCTCGCCGACCATCCCCGAGCTCGCGAAGGCTGCGGGCGTCGAGGAGGAGCTCGTGCTCGAGGCACTCGAGTCGGGCCGCGCGTACACGTCGCTCTCGCTCTCCGCCGGGGGTTCCGACGAGGACGGCGAGCTCGACCCGCTGGAGTCGCTCGGCACGGAGGAGCACCAGTACTCGGTGTCGGAGGATCGCGCCGTGCTCGCGCCCGGCTTCAAGGCCCTCGACGAGCGCGAGCGCCGCATTCTTCACCTCCGCTTCTTCGACGGCCTCACGCAGAGCCAGATCGCCCAGCAGGTCGGAATCTCGCAGATGCACGTCTCGCGGCTGATCCGCCGCGCGCTCGAGAAGATCCGCGACGAGATCGCGACCGAAGAGCAGCTCGACGCGCTGGCGTCGAAGCGCCGCGCGAGCTAGAGGGGTCTGACCCACCGGCTGAGCCGCCGGTACGCCGAACCCGTCCCGGCGCTCCCTACAATCGCGTGGTGCACACGTCCGCGGAGCTACGTGAGGGATTTCTCTCGTTCATGGAGGAGAAGGGCCACAAGCGCCTGCCCTCATGGCCGCTGATCCCGCGTCAGCACGACCATTCGACGCTGCTGACGACGGCCGGGATGCAGCCGCAGATGCCGTACTTTCTCGGGCGTGAGGGGCCGCCGGCCCCCTTGACGGCGACGTCGCAGAAGTGCTTCCGGACGCCGGACATCGACGAGGTCGGCAACGACGGCCACCACCTCACGTTCTTCGAGATGCTCGGCAACTTTTCGTTCGGGCAGTACTTCAAGCCGGGTGCGATCGAGCTCGCGAAGGAATTCGTCGTGGAGCGGCTCGGCCTCGACTGGGATCGCATCTGGGTGACCGTCCATGCGGGCGATCCCGCCTTCGAGCTCGGGCCGGACGAGGTCGCGATCCGCGAGTGGGAGGCGGTCGGGATGCCCGCGGAGCGGATCGTCGCGCTGCCGAGCTCGGAGAATTTCTGGTCGGTGGGCGGCCCAGGGCCGTGCGGCCCCGACTCCGAGATCTACTGGGACTGGGGCGTGGAGCACGGCTGCGGCGACCCCACCTGCGCGCCCGCATGCAACCGCTGCGACCGCTTCCTCGAGTTCTGGAACCTCGTCTTCATGGAGTACGAGCAGCACGGCGACGGCACGCTGACGCCGCTGCCGAAGCAGAACATCGACACGGGGATGGGGCTCGAGCGTCTCTCCGCGATCGTCCAGGACGTCCCGAACCGCTCCGTCTACGAGACCGACGGCTACCAGGCGATCATGGCGTGGGTCGCGCAGGAGAGCGGGGTCGCATACGGCGACTCCGACGCCGCGACGAAGGCGCACCGGATCCTCGCCGACCACGGCCGCGGGATGACGTTCCTCGTCGGCGACGGCGTCACGCCATCCAACGAGGGCCGCGGCTACCTGCTCCGCCGGATCGTGAGGCGCGCCGTCCATCAGGCCCGCACCATCGGGCTCGACGACTTCTGGCGGATCAGCGACGTGGTCAGCGACCAGATGGGCCCATGGTTCCCGGAGCTGGTCGAGAACCGAGACCGGATCCGCGGGGCACTCCGCGCCGAGGAGGAGCGGTTCACCGAGACGCTGGCGCGTGGAGTGAGGCTCTTCGATGAGGTCGCCGCCCGCGGCGCGATCTCCGGCAAGGACGCCTTCGACCTGACCGCCACGTACGGCTTCCCGTTCGAGCTGACGAGAGAGCTCGCGCTCGAGCGCAGCATCCCTGTCGACGAGGACGGCTTCCAGCGGCTCATGGCCGAGCACCGCGAGATCTCCCGCGCCGGCACGACCGGGATCGGTGCCCGCGCGGCCGACTTCTCCGTCGCCGCCGGCTTCCGCACCGAGTTCGTCGGCCACGAGAAGACGGAGGTGCTGACGCAGATCGGCGCGCTCGAGCAGGTCGACGATGACCTCTTCCTCGCGAAGCTGCGCGAGTCGCCGTTCTACGCGGAGGGTGGCGGCCAGGTCTCGGATCAGGGCCTGCTGGAGCACGAGGACACGCAGGCGAAGGCGGAGCTGCGCGAGGCAATCCGGCTCGGGGACGACCAGGTGCTCGTCTTCGAGGGCTCCGGGTTCGCCGCCGGCGACCGCGTCCGCGCCGTCGTGCCGTGGAGCGTCCGCTTCCCGACGA
>Ga0126307_10002962_pt1 | contig 11557 bp, 5 predicted proteins | sample Plot28_FD_89955 | JGI IMG/M metagenome (GOLD analysis project Ga0126307, IMG submission 89955) | Serpentine soil microbial communities from UC McLaughlin Reserve, CA, USA - Plot28 | ecosystem: Environmental > Terrestrial > Soil > Grasslands | place: USA: UC McLaughlin Reserve, Lake County...
CACGCAGATCGTCGAGGTCCCGGTCCGCCATCAGGTGGAACAGTCCTGCCGTGAGCCAGAGCGTGGTGACACCCCGCTCCCGGACAATCCGTCCGATCTCCACCAAGCTGAGCGCTCCCGGCGGGGCGACCACCAGGCGCGCCCCGGTCAGCAACGCGCCCCAGATCTCGAAGTTCGAGGCATCGAAGGCGACAGGTGCGAGCTGGAGAAAGGTTTCGTCCGGCCCGCCGCGGAAGTAATCCGTGTCCCTGACCAGCCGCACCACCGCACGGTGCGGCACCGCGACACCCTTGGGAACACCGGTGGAACCCGAGGTGTACATGACGCAGGCGAGGTTTCCGGCGAGAACCCGGCACTGCGGTGGCTCGCTGGACTCGCGGGCGATCACCGCACGCTCGTCGTCCAGGCAAATCGTCGTCCGAACGGAGTCCGATGGCACCCGTCCGGCATTCCGGCCATCAGTGAGAAGCACAGCCACCTGCGCGTCGGCGAGAAGAAATCGGAGCCGATCTGTCGGATGGCTCGGGTCGAGCGGGACGTATGCCGCTCCCGCCTTGAGGATCCCCAACAGGCCGACAACGAGGTCGACCGAGCGCTCGAGGCAGATGCCGACCCTTCCCTCGGGACCCACGCTCCTGCACCGGAGGTAGTGAGCCAGCCGGTTGGCCCGGGCATCGAGCTCTTGATAGGTGAGTCGCTCACCCTGGGCGACCAGGGCAACGGCCTCAGGCGTTCTCGCCGCCTGAGACAGAAACAGGTCCCCGATGGTGGCCTCGCGCGGGTAGTCGGTGGTCGTCGCGTTCCATTCGGCCAGGACCTGGTACCGCTCGGGCTCGGTGAGCAGGGGCAACTCCGCCAGCCGCCGGTCGGGGTCCGCGACGACGCCGTCGAGCAGGACGCGGAAATGGCCCAGCAGCCGTACGATGGTGCCGGCATTGAACAGGTCGGTGCTGTACTCCATCTCCGCCCGGAGGCCGTCTTCCAGCTCGGTGACGAACAACGTAAGGTCGAACTTCGCGGTCCCGCTGTCGGTCGGCTCGGATCGCAGCGTGAGTCCCCGCAACTCCAGCCTGTGACGGTGAGTGTTCTGCATGGCCAGCGCCACCTGGAAGATCGGCGTCCGGCTCATGTCCCGCTGGGGATGGAGCTCTTCGACCAGCTGCTCGAATGGGATGTCCGGGTTGGCATAGGCGCCGAGCGTCACCCCACGCACCCGCTGAAGCAACTCGCGGAAGGTCGGGTCTCCCGACAGATCGGTTCGTAGGGCCAGCGTATTCACGAAGAAGCCGATCAGCCCTTCCAGCTCCGCGCGCGTTCGTCCCGCCATGGGTGATCCCACCACGATGTCGTCCTGCCCGGTGTACCGGCCCAGCAAGGCCTGGAACGCCGCGAGTACCGTGGCGAACAGCGTGACCCCCTCGCGCCGGCTCAGCGCTCGGAGCTGCTGCGCCAGCTCTGGCGGGAGCAGGATGCTCTCCCTCGCCCCCCGAGAGCTCCGCATCGGCGGGCGCGGGCGGTCGGTAGGCAGATCGATCACGGCAGGCGCTCCCTGGAGCTGCTTGCGCCAGTAGGCCAGCTCTCGCTCCAATCGCTCGCCCCGGAGTCGCTCGCGTTGCCACAGCGCGTAGTCGGCGTACTGGATCGGGAGCTCCGGGAGTCCTGCCGGTGCGCCCGTCGTAAACGCCTCGTACAACACCGTCAGCTCCCACCACAGGAGACCCATCGACCAGCCGTCGCTGACGATATGATGCGTGGCCAGGAGCAGCAGATGCTCTTCGGCTCCAAGGCGCAGCAACATGCTCCGGAAGAGCGGCCCGCGAGCGAGGTCGAACGGGCGCCGGGTCTCCGCCTCGACCAGCCGGCGCGCCTCGGCCTCGCGCTCGGATTCCGGCACACCACGAAGGTCGGTGAAGTCCATCGGCACCCTCGAAGCGGCCGCCACGACCTGCATGGGAGTGCCGTGCATTGCCGCGATCGTCGTGCGCAGGGCTTCATGCCGTGCGGCGATGGCGTCGAGTGTCCGCTGCAGCGCCTCCAGGTCGAGGGCGCCGCTCAATCGCATCAGGTGCGAGATGTTGTGGAGGGGGATCCCGGGGTAGAGTTGCTCCAGAAACCAGAGCCGCTGCTGCGCGAAAGAGAGGGGCGTGGGACCGGATCCGCCCCGCCGCGCGATACGGGTTGTGCGGGCCTCGCCACTCCGCTGCCGGTGCTGCTCCAGTTCGGCCGGTTTCGCTGCGCTCCGCGCCGATGCCTGGCCAATCACCCGAGCCGCGAGCATGGCTACCGTGGGTGCCTCGAAGATCGCGCGCAACGGCAGCTCGACGTCGAGCGTCGCGATGATCCGCGAGATGACCTGGGCGGCGAGCAAGGAGTGCCCGCCAAGCGCGAAGAAATTGTTGTCAATCCCCACCCGATCGACCCGCAGGACCGCGGACCAGATGTCGGCCACGACCTCCTCGATCGGGTTGCGCGGAACGACGAAGGCTTGCTCCAGCTCCGGTCTCGCTTCGGTCGGGGCGGGCAACGCCCCACGATCCAGCTTGCCGGTGGATGAGAGCGGGAGGGTTTCCATGGCCATGAAGACCGATGGCACCATGAAATCGGGCAGCCGCTGTCGCAGGAAGCGGTGCAGCTCTTCGCTCCGTGGCGCGGCTTCCTCCGCAACCAGATAGGCCACCAGTCGCTTCTCGCCCGGAGTATCCTCCCGCGCGACCACGGCCACCGCGCGGATTCCGGGGTACCCTCGAAGCGCCGTTTCGATTTCACCGGGCTCGATCCGATGACCGCGCAGCTTGATCTGCCCATCCAGCCGGCCGAGGAACTCGAGCACACCATCGGCGCGCCAGCGCACCCGGTCTCCCGTCCGGTAGAGCCGTCCACCTGCAACACCCCCGAACGCCGGGCTGAAGGGATCGGGAACGAAGCGTTCCGCCGTGAGGCCGGGCTGGTTGAAGTAGCCCCGCCCCAGTCCGGCACCGCCGATGTAGAGCTCTCCTGGAACCCCCACCGGGACCGGTTCCATATGACGGTCGAGCACGTGAACGCGCGCGCTGGCGATCGGTCGGCCGAGAGGGACAGTTGCGGTGCCGGGAGCGACCTGGGATACCTCATGCCAGGTCACGAAGGTCGTGGTCTCGGTGGGCCCGTACACGTTGAGCAGATGCTCGGGGCGTCCCTGCTGGAGGATCTCGCGCACCCAGCCGGGATCGGCGGCTTCCCCGCCGAACAAGACGTGGCGCACCCCCCGGAACGCCCCGGGTGCATCGCGGGCCATCTGGTTGAAGAGCGCCGTGGCCAGGTTGAACACCGTGATGCCATGATCGCGGATCTCGGCTGCCAGATGGAGGGGAGACAACACCACGTCCCGGGGAATGACGACCAGGCAGGCCCCGTTGAGCAGCGCTCCCCAGATCTCGAAAGTGGCGATGTCGAAAGAGACGTTAGAGGCGTGGGCAACCCGGTCCGCCGGCGTCAGCTCGATGTAATCGCTGCCGCAGACCAGCCCGATGATGGCGCGGTGAGGGACGGCGACGCCCTTGGGCCGGCCTGTCGAGCCCGACGTGTACATCACGAAGGCGAGATTCTCGTCGAGCGAGCCGCTCCCCAGCCGGCCGCTGGGCTGGCAGGCGATCGCCGCGCGCTCGCCGTCGAGGCACACGATCGTGGAGACGCTGCCCGGTAGGATTCGCTCGCTCTGGCGGCTGTCGGTGATCAGCACGCTCACCTGAGCGTCGCTCAGCAGGAAGTGCAGGCGCTCCAAGGGATAGCCCGGGTCCAGCGGCAGGTACGCGGCGCCGGCCTTGATGATCGCCAACGCGCTGACCACTAGGTCCACCGAGCGCTCGAGGCAGAGGCCGACCCGGCTCTCCCGGCCCACACCATGGGCCCGAAGGTAATGGGCCAGCCGGTCGGCTCGCTGGTCCAGCCCGCGGTAGGTCAGCCGCTCCTGCCCACAGACCACCGCGGGGCCATCCGGCCTGAGGGCGACGTGAGCCTCGAACAGCTCCGCCAGCGTGGTCCTTCCCGGCCGGTCGGTGGTCGACGGGTTCCAGCCCGCCAGGATCTGGTGTCGCTCCGGCTCGGTGAGCAGAGGCAGCCGGGAGAGTCGCGTGTCGGGATCGGCGATGATGCCTTCGAGCAGGGTCCGAAAATGCCCCAACATCCGGGCGATCGTGCCGGGCTCGTACAGGTCGCTGCAGTATTCCATCGACAGCCGCAGGCCTGCTCCCTCATCGACCACGAAGAGACCGAGGTCGAACTTTGCGGTCCCGCTGTCGGCTTCCTCGGACCGCAGCGTGAGCCCGGGGAGCTCCATTTCATACCGGGGCATGTTCTGCATCGCCAGCGACACCTGGACGATCGGTGTCCGGCTCAGGTCACGCTCGGGTTGCAGTTCCTCGACCACCTGCTCGAAGGGGACATTCTGGTGGGTGAATGCCCCGAGCGCCACCTCGCGCACCCGGACGAGCAGCTCGCGGAAGCTGGGATCCCCCGAGAGATCGGACCGCAGCGCCAGGGTGTTCACGAAGAACCCAATTAAGCCCGCGGTTTCCGCCTGGGTGCGTCCCGCGACCGGCGAGCCCACCACGATGTCGTCCTGCCCGGTATGGCGTGCCAGCAACACCTTGAACGCGGCGAGCACGGTCGTGAACAGCGTGACGCCCTCCGCCTGGCTCAGCGCCCGCAACGCGTCGGACAATCGCGACGTGAGGAGGAGGCTCTCGCGGCCTCCTCGCGAGCTTCGCACCGGCGGCCGGGGCCGGTCGGTGGGCAGCTCGAGCACCGCCGGCGCGCCGCGGAGGCGCTCCCGCCAATAACTGAGCTCGCGTTCCAGCCGCTCGCCCTGGAGCCACTCGCGCTGCCATAGGGCATAGTCGGCGTACTGGATGGGGAGATCCGCGAGCCCGGCCGGTCGGCCGGTCGCAAATTCTTGGTAGAACGACGTGAACTCCCGGGAGAGAACCTCGCGTGACCAGCCATCGCTGATGATGTGATGCATGCTCAGCACCAGCAGGTGCTCTCGGTCGTCCAGCCGCAGCAGCACGGTTCGGAAGAGCGGTCCGTGGGTAAGATCGAAGGGTCGCCGAGCCTCCTCCGACACCAATCGGTGGGCCTCGGCCTCCCGCGCTGGTTGCGCCAGTCCCCGAAGGTCGGTGATTCCCAGTGGCACCGTGGAAGGCGGCGACACGATCTGCATAGGAACCCCGTCGGCCGCCACGATGGTAGTGCGCAACGCCTCGTGCCGGGCGACGATGGCCTCGAGCGTCCGGTGCAACACCGCGACGTCGAGCGTTCCCCTCAACCGAATCAGGCGGGACATGTTGTGAAGCGGAGTTCCTTGATCGAGCCGCTCCAGGAACCAGAGCCGCTGCTGGGCGAAGGACAGCGGCGCCGGGCCAGAGCCAGTGCGCCGGGGGATTCCCGGTGCGGCGCGCTCGGCGAGCCGCCGGACCAAGCGGAGCTCGAGCTCTGCGCGCTCCGCGACCGAAAGGTCGGCGACCCGCCTGCTCAGCCCGTCCATTGCTCAGGCCATTGCATCGGCGGTCCCGCCGTTCCTGGCCGCCGTTGCCGGCGCGTTCTCCAGGGCGGCGAGCAGGTGTCGGGTGATCATGAGGGCCAGACCGGCCACCGTGGGGGCTTCGAAGAGAGCGCGCAGCGGCAACTCGATCCGGAACGCCGTCCGCACCCGCGCCACGATCCGGGTGGCCATGAGGGAGTGCCCGACTAGCGCGAAGAAATCGTCGTGGATGCCCACCCGGGCGAGGCCCGGGTCGCCCTGCGGCCGCGCGGCAAGCAGCGCGCGCAGCTCGGGAGTGAGGGTCGCGAGCCACTCCGCCGACTGGCTCATCTGGCGACCTCGGGCCGCCGGGATGAGGCCTCCGTCTCCTGGAGGAGCAGCTCCAGCACCGCGCTGGCTTGATCCGCGATGGTGGGCGCATCGAAGATCACCCGCAGTGGGATTTCGAGCTTGAGCTCCTGGCGGATGTGCGCCGCCAGCAGGGTCGCCAGTATCGAGTCGCCACCCAGATCGAGAAAATCCTCATCGACGCCCACCCGCTCCAGTTTGAGTACCTCGGCCCACAGCCCTGTCAGCCACTGTTCGACCGGAGTCACGGGCGCATTGTATGTCCGCCGCGGTGTGGATTCGGGCCGGCTCGCCCGGCTGAGCCCTAGCCGCTCGGCTAAACCGATCCGCTGGAGCTTGCCGGTCGCCCCTTTGGGAATCTCTTCGAGGAAGAGAACCGTGCACGGCACCTTGAAATCGGCCAGTCTGGTCGCGGCGAAGTCTCGGATCTCCTTCTCCGTCGCTTCGGCACCTTGGTGGAGGACCACGACGGCACCGACCTCCTCACCTAAGGTGCCGCTGGGAATCGCGAACGTGACCACCTGGGCCACGGCCGGGTGGTCCATCAGCACTTCGTCGACTTCCCGCGGCGAGATCTTTTCACCCCCACGGTTGATGACTTCCTTGAGCCGGCCGGTCAGAGAGAGATACCCGTCCTGATCGAGGCGGCCCTGGTCGCCGGTCCGGAACCAGCCGCCAGTGAACGCGACCCGGTTCGCCTCGGCATTCCCCTCGTATCCGTTGGTCACGTTGGGCCCGCGAACTACCACTTCTCCCTGCTCGCCGGCTGACAGTAGGTTCCCCGCGTGGTCCATGATCGCAATCTCGGGTCCCGCGGCAACGCCGACGGAACCGGGCTTCCGGGACCGTGGCGGCAACGGATTGCTCGCCATCTGATGCGCGGCCTCGGTCATGCCGTAGGCCTCGATGACCGGGGCGGCGAAGATCTCTTCCAACCGGGTCATCACCTGAGGCGGCAACGCGGAAGAGGACGAGCGAATGAAGCGCAGCGGAACCCGCTGGATGATTTCCCGGTGCTCAGGGGCCCGCACCAGGATCGCCTGGTGCATGGCGGGCACCGCCGAGTACCAGGTGGGACGACACTGGTCCATCCAATCGAAGAACTGCGGCGCATAGAACCCGGGCGTGCAGATCACCGATGCACCGCTCGCGAGGGTCGCGAGCACGGACGCGACCAGGCCGTGAATGTGGAACAGCGGCATCACGTTCAGGCACCGATCCGCGGCCGTCAGAGCGAGCGCGGTTCGAACGTGCTCCGCCGACGCGCAGAGATTCGACTGGGTCAGCGGCACCAGCTTCGGGCGAGATGTGGTTCCCGACGTGTGAAGCACGAGGGCGACATCCTCCGAATCCGCGAATCCTGCCGACGCCGCGGGGGCCGCACCGGGGCTCCCGGTGATGGTGAAAACACCGGCTTCTGCCTGGGGAGCAATGGAGAGCTCGATGATCGACATGCCGAGGGTCTCGGCGGCTGCGATCGCCGGAGAATCGGAGCCGGCGGAAACGATTAGCGCCTTGGCGCCGAGATCGGATAGGTAGAACTCGAACTCTTCCGCGCGGTAGGTGGGGTTGAGTGGGGCGGCCGCGGCGCCCGATGCCACCCCCAGAAACGCGACGGCCATATCGGGCCCGTTGGGCACCACAATGGCGATTCGGTCTTGCCGACCCACCCCGAGTGCATTGAGGGTGGTTACCACCTCTTCCACCCGGGCCTGCAGCCGCGAGTAGGTCAGCGAAGGCCGCCCGGGCGCGGCCAGCGCGACCGCATATGGGTGGAGCGCCGCCTGCCACGCCAGCAGCTGGTGGATGCTCATCATTCCTTGGGCAGTCGTTGGTTGCGCCAGGCGAGATCCTCCCGCAGCCTCGCTCGCAGGCCACGCCCCCAAGATCGATCTATCGGATGACACCGCTCTGCGGCAAGTCCATGAAGCCAGCCCGCATTCGGATTGGGAAGGAGGGTGTAGCGCTGTCCCCTGTCACGCGCTCACCACAAACGGGCGCCGGCCCGCCCGGCCAACGGTGTTGAGGCTCGTGGACTGTAGCTTGGGTGCGCTGGGAGCGACGAAGGTAGACCTTGGCGCGCCTTCTGGACGGCGCAAGATGTACCCCCATCAAGGCCACGGCGGGGCGCCGCAGTGACCGCTCCGAGCTCAGCTGGAGAGCAACCTCCGAAGCCTGATCATCCGCCGCCGCACGGAGCCATCGTGGATCCCCTCACCCATGCGGACCACGGTGCAGCCCAGAATCTGTGGGTCGACGTGGAAGGCCGCAAGCACCTGCTTGCCGAGCTGGCGGCTAAGGGCAGCCTGGATGTGGCGCTGAAGCGATTGGTCCGCCGGCCGGGCGAGAGAGACACCGGTGCGGACCCGATTGTGCTTGATATCGAGCAGCGACTGGATGAACAACGCGAACTCGTTGGGGGCGGCCTCGAGCGACTCGCCCAGGAGCTGGGCCTTCTTGGACGTTATCAGCGGGAGGCGGAGCCTATCGAGAGCTATCTGAGCGCACTCGAAAGCAGCGGGATAGCCATGCCCGGCTCCTTCTCGCAGCCTGCGGACACGACTAGGTAGTCCTGAGTATCTCACGCTGGCGGATGCAGGGCGCTATGTCTCGCTCCGAAAGCCGCGGCACGGCACCTCGCCGCCCATTGGCTCAAACGTGCGTACGAGTTATCGGGAGCGGCCAAGCCGGACGGAAGCATGTGGCACGCGTTCCGGCGGCTGTGGGCGACGGAGCGCAAGGCGTTTCCGGTCAAGGGCGTAGCGGCGGCCGGCGGGTGGAAGGACATACCACGCTCATCGACTGCTACCAGCAGCCCGATGATGACACCTTCGGGGCTGTCGTGGAGTTCGTGAAGCCCGCGCCGCCACGTTCGACGATGAAGCGCAGGGCGTGAGGTCGCGAAGATAACTCACACACCCCGCAGATAGGGAAAGCCCGACATGACCTAAGTCATTGTCGGGCTTGATTGCCCCCCTGAGCTCGAACCAGGACTCTCCTGATCCAGAGTCGGTGCCGCGGGGGACACCGCGTCCAACCCGCGGGAACACTCTCTACGAACCTCGGTGCCCGCTTCCGACCCTAGAATTCCCGCTTCTGTCTGGAGAAACGGTCGTGGAAAAGATAGCGATCCCAGATATGACTGGCTTACTGCAGACGATGGAAGTAGTGTGCAGAGTAGTTCGTCACGGACTTCCGACTGACGGACACCCGTGATAACGCCCGGGTGGCTCTGGTCGAGCGCTGCCCCATCGAGAGCTCCCGTTCCGATGATCCGTCTACAAGTAAATCCTGATGTTCTCACCGCGTCACTCGAGCACGGCGCCCTGCTGCTCAACCTGCAGACGGCAAGCTATTACAGCCTTGACCAACTCGGCCTGAGCGTCTGGCGCGACCTCCAGTCGATCCGGACTGCAAACGTTGCCCTCCGGTCGTCCTGGGCGAAATTCTTGGCCGACCTTGAGCGGGAGCAACTGTTGGTCCCCTGTTTGAACAAGACGAGCGAGGGGATCGAACCGCCGTGCACCGCATGGCATGACGGTGGGGGGCCCCGTCTGAGCAAGCACGGCGAGCCGCTGCATGGGGCGGCCGCAACCCTGGCAGACTCCGACGCCCTACCCAGCTGGGCGGACCTGCGGGACCCGCCACCATTCGTCACGGTCATCGTGCCCGTCCGCGACGGCGAGCAAACCCTTGGAGACTGCCTCGCGTCGCTGTTGGCATCGGACTACCCTGTGGAACACCGTGAGATCGTGGTGGTCGACAACAACTCGAAGGATCGGACTGCCGAGATCATCCGGGCATTTCCGGTTCGCTCTGCCTGGGAGCAGCAGCGGGGCGCCTCAGCAGCCAGGAATCGCGGCATCGCGGTCAGCCAAGGGGAGATTCTGGCGTTCACCGATGCCGACTGCGTAGTCACCCGCGGCTGGCTGCGCGAGCTCGTCCGAGGCTTCGAGGGAGGAGACACTGCGGCTGTCGCGGGGGAGATCATGGCCTTCCCCCCGTCGACCAAAGCTGAACGATACATGGCGAAAAGAGCGCCGCGCTGGCAGTGCGCCAACCTCTGCGCCCCGCAGCCGAGTATCGTGACCGCGAGTATCGCGTTTCGGAGGACTGTCTTCGAGCAGATCGGGCTCTTCGATCCGCGGTTGACCAGGGCACAGGATACCGATATCGGCTGGCGGTTCCTTCGGAGCCGCCAACTTCAGCTCCGGTACTCTCCCCGGGCCATCGTACTTCATCGGCACCGAGCCACTACCGCCCAGTTCCTCCTCCACCAGGCCAAGTGGGGCTATGGCGGGGCACTGATCGGTTCCAAGTACGAGCTGCCGTCGCGGGTGCAGGAGGAGCTTCGAAGCTATCGAGCGCTCTTGGTCCAGCTGCTGCGCCTCGCAAGAACAGGCGTGCGATCCACATGGCACCGGCGAGACTGGGACGACCTCGGGTACGCCTATTTCGAGTTCCTCCGTCAACTCGGACGTCGCGTTGGCGCCCTTGCTTGGCTGCTGGCCGGCAGTCGCTTCAAGCGATGAGGATCAGCGGTGGAGGCGTTCGAGTAGCACATCGATGCAGTCTAGATCGCGGTATGCGTCCCGGCCGAGGCGGCACTCGAAACACTGCACCCGAGATGTCAGGGCGCGACACCTCGCCTGAAGCGGGGAATCCCAGGCGACCGGTTCATCAACGGCGAAGTCAAAGATGCTTCGCTTCTCCGGGCTGCGCCCCATCCGGAGGAGGAAGTTCCCGAGTTTGACTGCCGCCACCCCGGGGGAGAGTGGCTCCAGCTCGATTCCACCCCGCCCGCCGATGACGCGAGGGAAGAGCAGGCCTGTGAGGAGCGTTTGGGTCACGCGGGTAACACCCAGCAGCTCGCAGAACTGCCCCGGGCTGAGAGAACGCCCACCGTGGGTCGCCAGGCGCGGGATCTCCGACGATTCCGGGGCGGCCTCCCTCAAGCCGGTGGAATGGTCGTAGGAACGCGTGGCGAGCTGATCACGCAGCGCGGGGAACATGGCTAAGGTTCCTGACCTGACGCTGACGAGCGTGGGCAAGCCTCGGAGGAGCGGCCGGCCGTTCTCGATCCGTAGCAGCACGCGGTCGTTCGACACATACTGCGCATCTCGGTGCCGCAGCAGGAACGTGAGAAGACTGGTCTTGCCGGCGCCCTTCGGACCCACGATCGCGAGCCCTTCATCACCCAGTCGAACCGCCGCCGCGTGCGCCACGATCCCGCCCGATCGCCACACGTAGCTCATCCCGAGCTCGCGGACCACGCGCATGAGACCGATCCGAGCCGCGCGATTGCCCTCAGCCGTGACCACGCGGACGTGAAGGGCTCCGGCACGCACGTGATAGAACACGTCGAACTCCTGATCGTACACGATCCGCTCACCGGAACGCAATGCCCAGACAGGGTGGTGGACCAGTTGCTGATCGAGGGCAAAGCAGGGGGCTGTCACACCATGGTTGGTCCCCAAGTCCATGAGCGCTGCGTGCTGCTGCGTTTCGACCTCGAAGGATACGGCGCGGTTCCACCCGCCCGCATCTACCACTTCGAACGGGGGGGCCACAAACTCCTGGAGCCAGGTCAGGTCCCGAGTGTCCGCGCTCTCGACCCGGACCCTCAGGCCAAGATATCGAAGACCGCTCGCTGGGTGCGCACTCATGGATGGAGTCTCTCAGAGAACTCCG
>Ga0126307_10002963_pt1 | contig 11556 bp, 9 predicted proteins | sample Plot28_FD_89955 | JGI IMG/M metagenome (GOLD analysis project Ga0126307, IMG submission 89955) | Serpentine soil microbial communities from UC McLaughlin Reserve, CA, USA - Plot28 | ecosystem: Environmental > Terrestrial > Soil > Grasslands | place: USA: UC McLaughlin Reserve, Lake County...
TAATAAGTACAATAACGAGTATCCAAAAGTAGATTCAAACAAACAATATCCAAAAGCATATCCTGAACCAGACAAACAAGCATATTCTGACAGTTACGATAAGAATGAAACAGCTAAATATGATGACAATAATAAGTACAATAACGAGTATCCAAAAGTAGATTCAAACAAACAATATCCAAAAGCATATCCTGAACCAGACAAAAAAGCATATGCTGACAGTTACGATGTTAAATCACCTAAAAAAATAAAAATAATTGACTGTAATAATCTAAATGTCAATGCTGATGAATTAAAAGATTTAGAGCAAGTGAGTCCTAGTATACAAAAAGCTATTGCCTCAGATGATGCCGAGGAATCACAATATGGAACTTACAATGAATACAGCGAAAATAGTCCAAATACTGGTGTATACTATATCCAACCAGATACCAAAGTAATATTCAAATGTAATAATGAGAATCATAATCTTATAAACCAGACTACTTCGGTTGTATCTGATACTGATACTTCTACTACAACTGACACTCAAACAACAACTAACCCTCGAACTATAACTGATGTGTTAGGAGCAGTCGCTCAAAGCAATATAGGCGCAAACAATCTAGCAGAAAGCCTTGGTACAACATCACAATCTAATTCAGCAGAAAGCCTTGGTACAACATCACAATCTAATTCAGCAGAAAGCCTTGGTACAACATCACAATCTAATTCAGCAGAAAGCCTTGGTACAACATCACAATCTGAAAATACTATAACCACGCCTTCTGTGCCTCCTAATGGATTGTTTACAGATGAATCATCTCTAAAACCATTCGTATTACCAATCCCCAATTACTTACAGTAGAAGTTCCCAAAAATTTTTTTTTATTTATAATTAGTTTAGCTATCGTAAATAAAATTGCAACTTTATTTGTTCTAAAATATTGGTAATGACCTATTTTAAAGAAATATAAAAGAAAAGATTATTTTTCCAACGAATTTTAATTTTAATGGTCTTTATGGTTGGTAATAGATATTAATAATAGCGAAAGTATAAAAATAATTATTGACAATTCAAAGATGTATTTACAATTTATATTAAATATTTCTCTCAGAAGTCAATATTAATATTCTACTACAAATTCATTTATAATAATCAAAAGTATTTGATAGACGAATGAAAGAACTATATTTATAGAATAGCCATATAAACTAATAAAATAAATCTTTCATATTTCTATCTATTATACTTGTTTTATAATAGAAGGATATATCAATGTATTCAATAGGTTAGCTAAATAACATTGCTATATACTGTTTAATAATCTTGTAGCTCTAATAAAATTAAATAATGTTTCACCATCATGATGATCCTGCATTTAAAAAAATTATAGATGATTTTATATTATCTTCAATAAACGCTGATAAAGCATTATCCTATGCTATAAAAAATATTGACCTAGCGGCAGCAAAAAAAGGAGTCTCATTTTATCAGATGATGTTTATATTGATTCAAAAAACTTCACTTGAAAATAGAAAAAAGAAATGGTTAAATAAACATCTGCGATAAGCCAAATTTTTTATTAAAAAAAATGATTAGCAATTATTTCATAATTGATCGCATAACTTTACCTCTTACTACCTAGTTAAACTTGAAAATAATTAATATGTTATTGCATTCTGTACGTTAACTTTTATGATTAAGTCTAAATTTTTATAGGATATAGTATAATAATTGAAAATTTAGACCATGATAAATTAATATTATTATCTTTTTTTAATGATTTCTTTTCAAACTAAATTATATGCCAATTACAATGAGTCAATTACAAAATATGCCATATCGCAAGCTTGAATAATTGTAAAAATTATATTATACTGATATGATCTTAAATAATTTACTATAAGATTAAAGCAAAATTTTGTCTTTAATTTATATCATAATTAAGATCACATAATTCTAGAAATCATATGGATAGCAATTAATAAATTTCAAAAAGTTCTTCTGTCCTAAGTAATCCAAGTACAATAGATAATTATATAATTAGCAAAATAAAATGGCTATAGTAAAATAATTAGTTATCTTATTAATCTTAATCCCATTTCTTCTAACTCTGAGAATTCTTGATGAAATGTACCAAAGTTTCCCATTTCTTGATTGTTGTTGATGCTATTATTATATCAGTTCTTTTGATTCTTTTACCCTTTTTCTCTAACTCAAGATGTAGTCTAGCTGCATGGTGAGCGTCTTCCTTGCTAAACTCATAAACATTAAACAAAGATAAATAATAAAATGGTTTATTGGGATTTCATTAGTCCATAAAGAGTTTCATAATATGTTATTGAAGTTATCGCAATGTCCTCTCAAGTTGGCATTATTTTTTGATATATTTGAGCCCATTTCTCAAAGCATCTGACAGAATTTCTATTAATACATCTGTATCTATTATGATCAAATTCCGCGTTTTACTCTGTTCGAAGCAATGTCTTTTAAAATTATATCTTTGTCATTTCTATCAAATTCTAGAGCTCCTCTCCATTTTTTAAGCATCAATACCACTAAGGTAATTTTCTTCTAACAGTCTCTCAAATAAATCACTAAAACTTTCATCTTTACCCTTGTCGCAATCAGTTTTTTGTACATTTGTTTTAATAGTTATAGTCTTGATCATTAGCATTGATTGTTTAAACAGTATTTAAACACAGGTTTTAACTATTTATAAATCAGATACCATTGATAAAATCAAAATAAGGAGGGCTAAGAAAAATTTTTTTTATAAAGTAAACGTAATTTTAATAGTAATAGAGAAGAACTGATCAATTTCTCTCAGTCAATAATATAATTCTCATGTAATGTTTAATCTTAAAAAATCCCGTTCTCAGCCTAATCAACTTACGAACTTATTAGTATTATTCAAAGTTGTATTATTTTTATTATACAAATCATTGAAAGAGTACACAATAACTATTCTTTTCCTTTGAATTAGAAAATATTTTCAAGAATATTGGTTAGTTGTTATTTCATTTGAAAAATTCATTTAGAAAATTACCACTAAATTCGTACACTATGTAACACTGTGTAACACAGTTATCTTAATTTATATAAATCGAAATTTATATTATAAATATGAGAAGTAAGCCAAATTGGATATGTTCAATATGTGGACAGACATTTACAAGGAATACGATTGGCAAGAGACATAACCTAAATTTGCATTCAGGCATGTCGCAAATTGTTAATTATACTGAATATTACGTTGGCAGGCTATGGAAAATACCTTCAACCATCTAATTCACCTTTATCTTTTAGAAGAAAAAAATCATTAGAGATTAATTATTTAGATGTGCAAGATAAACAACAACAACAACAACAACAAAATAATCCATATAATTTTATTCCAAATATATCTGAAGTTAAAAATAATCTTTTTTATGATATTTATGATAATACTCTTACAGATCTTACTGAATCCAAAGATGAATTATCCAATAATTTCTTTCAAGAGAATGCTGATATGATCGCTTCTCTAATAGAAGAACATCAAGAAAAAAATGCAACCATATCTAAGTATAAAAGAAATAAATGAATATATTATGCCGTTTATTGTTATTCCACTTTTTTCAATTATAATTCCAAAGAGGTATTTTTTCATTCTAAGATGCTTCTTGACAATATATTCGCAGGTATTAGAATTTCGAAGGGAATCAACTCTTGAATATCTTGTACTTCTAATATACAGTATACTATTAAATAAAGAAGATAAAAACAAATGATTATTGTTATTAGATTTTCTTAATCTTTTGCATAAATCCTACGAATATTATAGCAGAGGCACCTAATCCTGTAGCAATATAACTTAATATGTTAGTTTTGTCTATCTCAGATCTTATAGAATTATTCTCTTCATTTATTTGTTGTAATATTCCTTTTGTTGTATTGATTTCTTGTGTTGATTCGTCTATTTGATTAGATAAATCCTTCATCAAGGGAGCAATTTGATTTCCAATATTTTCTCTATTGTTACTAGAATCTTCAGCAGAAACAAGAGGAAAAGTTAATTTTTTTGCATCTTCTATATCTTCAATCTGAATATCATTATTTATGCTCTGTGTTCCTATTGTTCCTTTTAGATTAAGAGAAAAAGTCCCTAGTTGTGAGGGAATTATATCTGCTAAATATTGACCAGGGCTTTCTTCAGATGGAACAAAATTTAACTTTTTGCTAAGTCCACCATAATTGATACTTATGGAAAGGTCTTTAATGGCATTTCTAACTGGATTATCATTTTCAAATACACCTATAACTATATTATTTAAATTATTTAATAAAGGGGGTTCTTCAACCCAGCCTCCCTCTATAGTGTAATTTCCAACTTGAATCTCAGTATGCCCGTAAATGGTCTGTATACTAAAAGCAAATGAAAATAAAAAAAAGATCATAGCCAAAGAAGATAAAATAAGGTTCTTGCTATTCATAATTGCGAATAAATCTGTATCATTATTTTAATGTAACAGATTAAAAAAACCAAATTATTATTATTATTATTATTATTGAGGTTATTTGACCTGTATTTCAAATTCAGTATTATCTGGTTCTATGGGCTGGAATAGGATTCCTTCAATACGCAATTTTCCTATAAAGGTGCCACTAGAATCAAATTTATGCGAAGCTTGTTCAATCCCCCATGCTGAATGAGTAACTGCATTTTTATATAAAACTGTGTCTGATGTCGAATTATGTATAGTAAATGAATAATCTATATGTTCCTGATTTCTTTCACTTTTTTTATCTACAAATATTATTTTAAATATTATTTTTTCTCCCGATTTGATAGATGAAGAAGGCATCCAACTTATATAAATATCAATATCATTTTCCATACTCTTTTTTATATTTTTGATATCATCTGTCACAATGATTTTTCCCTTCATCCAATTATACTTTGATGACTGAAAAGTATACTCTCCTTGTTTGGCAAATTTATAAGAGAAAAATTCTTTTGGTTTGATATCTGCTGATTGTGCAACTATAGTTTTTCCATTGCTGGAAGTAACTATAATATTGTGAATAATGTTGTCAGCATTATACCATTTTATTTCTTCGCCAACGCTAATAGGATATTCAGTTATATCAAAAAATCTATACCTATTAGGATCACTTGATCCAGGAACTATTGTTATGATTTCTTCTTGTGCATTAGCAAAATAGAAAGAGAAAGAAAATAATAGTAACAAAGTTGAAAAGGAAAATAATACTATATTGGTAGTATTCTTTATTTGGAAAAATTTTTTCATTAATGTGTAAAAGGAAGAAGTATATTAAAATATTATATTTATTTTAATTATTCTTCTTCTTCTTCTTATATTTGAGTTAATTATGATCTTTTTCTCTTTTTCAATTCTTATTTTTAAAAGATTTACTTTACAACTTTTATTCTAAGGTTAGCAAACTCACTTCTTTTATCTTTGAAATTGTAAAATGATCTATTGCATTATTCTGATTTCCTACATAATGATAACCTGGTTCATTTTCATTTTCATTTGCATAGAAGGTTCCTTTCAACGTTTTATCAGTAATATCGATATTTAGAAATCCAAAATGCTCATCATCCTGTGCTGCAATATATGATTCTTGTTGCTCTATTTCATAGTGAGATTTACCAGCAGTTCCAGCTGTTAGATAGATTACACCATTATTTTCTTTATAATTATTCATATTTGTACTTGCTGATATAGGGTTAGAACTATCTCCATTGTCATTATTGTATTTTAATGGAAAAGTCCTCTGATAATTGTGATTATCTCCATTGAATACTATGTCAACACCATATTTCTCAAATAGAGGATGAAAGACATCTCTGATTTTAGAATCTGCAGGATGTTCGGTAGGTGAAGTGTATATAGGTCTATGTTCCATCACAAATATCCAATCTATTTTTGGATCAGCAGCAGAATTCTTTAAATCATTTTCAATGAATTGATATTGATCTGAATTGTGATTATAATCAACGTATGGATCAATGGCAATAACGTGAACATTATTAAAGTCAAAAGAATAATATGTTTTTGGCAATGCTAGTGGATTCAAATAATCATTCATTATACCTGATTCGCCTCCTTGAGTATCCTGATATTCATGATCTCCCATTGATATCATTAATTTTGATTTAAATGGAGAAATTATATTAGTCCAACAATCTGCAGAGTCCTCATAACTTAGATCACCTGGTGCAATTACAAGGTCGGGATTCTTACTTTGGATATTTTGTGATGTTTTTTTAGTATCTTCTGTACATCCCCAATCTGATGCAACTGCAATATTTAACGAGTTCCCAGTTAGAATGGTATCACTGTCGATATTTTCTGCTGCATATATATGATGGGTAGTAAAGAGAACAATAACAAAAATTGTTATCATTACAATTGGAGAAAGATTAAGATTCATTATAGTCAGTCAAAACTTATTCTTATCATTATTAAACCGAACCTATCTTTTCATTAGAGAAAATATCTATAAAATAAAAATAGATAATATTTATCACTAAAAAATATTTCTTTTCTATATAATTACGATTCAGAGTGCTTCTACCAATAATATAATAGTCAATATTTTATATAGAATTTTTTCCTCAACTATATAAACTACATAAACTAATCAAAAATATGAGAAAAAAAAGTATTTTTTTGATATTGCCGATGTATTTAATCTCTTTTGTATTTTTGTCATCTCTTTCTGCTTTTGGTGCTCCTCAAGGTGGAATTTCGCCTGGATGTAGTAATTCTATAGACGAATTTGAAGCACGTTTTAATGTAAATGGATTTTTACCGAATTCTTTTGTTGGTTGGGAATTCATAGCCCCAGATGGAACTAGAACAATGCATGGATATTTTGCTACCAATAGTACTGGTGGATTTGCAGAAGATGCTGAGATAGAGAGTCTCACTCAGGGAGACCATACCTTGTTCCTTTACGATGATTTAGAGCATGATTACATTGTTGATCAAAATGGAAACCTCGCAAAAATAACTCTTGAAGTTCCTTGTACATAATGCTATAGAAGAACTTATTTGATCTGACATTAAAGAAAATCTCCTAATTTTTCTTTTTATTAATGTACACAATTTAAATAAATAGATTTGAATTATCTATGCAATACAATGGTAATATTATTATTTTCTGCTTTTCACAATAAGATATCAATTCATAATAATATCATAGTAATTGAAATACTTAGTCAAAAATTGTGAATTGAAGTCAAACATATGATAGGTCATAATAATAATAATAATAATAATAATGAGATTTGATCAACATTATTCTAGTATTATATAGAAATATTTTCTTAGCGTATTATACTAATCATATATTGCTATAGAATCTATATGTTATTATATAATCTACATATTATTATACAACCTTTAAGAAACTTGAATCCGAATTCAAATATACTTTTTTTTCAAATAGCTTAAGTTGATACCTGAAAAATTTCGAAACTTAGATGTATTATTATTTTCATTTTTGATGTTTAGTAGTATTGGTGGAATAATTGGAGGGGCTTTTTCTATTCCCAATGCATCTGCACAAAGTCCATTTCCAAATTTCAATTTTGCTGCAGTTGGTGATTGGGATTGTGGAAGCAATGCTGTCGCAACAAGAAATTCTGTTATAAACACTAATCCAGAGCTGGTAGTAGGATTGGGGGATTACTCTTATGAAGCAAATGCGGGTTGTTGGTTAAATATAGTAGATCCATTTGATCATAAAATGAAAATTGCTATAGGCAATCATGAAATTGAGGAGTCATCACAAAGTTTGGGACAGTATCTCAGTCACTTTAACATGTCTAGGCAGTATCATTCATTTAATTTTCATAATATTCATTTTCTAATTCTTGCTACTGATGATAGTTTTGGTACAACTTCAAGTCAGTACTCTTTTGCAGTAAACGATCTCAAGGCAGCTTCAACCAATTCAAACATAGACTGGATTGTTGTTGCTTTCCACAAACCTCTATATGATGTTCCATGTTCTTCGGATTCTTGTGATGATGAGGATGCATTTAGAAATATTTATCATCCACTTTTTGATCAGTATGATGTAGATTTAGCTTTATATGGTCATGCTCATAATTATGTTAGAACCTTTCCAATTAAACATGATACAGTTTCAAGTGATAGTCCTATTATTACTAGTACAAATCGAAATAATTACGTCAATCCCGATGGGGAAATATTTGTACAATCAGGTGCAGGAGGAAGGAGTTTACGAGACTTGACTGGTACTGCAAATTATAATGTATTTCAAAGTGATAGTGAATTTGGAATATTAAATGTCGATGTTGTAAATACTAATAGTGGGAATCTTCAACTCTTGGGAAAATTCATACAAAATGATGGGGACGTGATTGATCAATTTACGATTACCAAACAAGTTACTAATCCTCCACCACCATCAACAGAAATATGTAATAACGGATCTGATGATGATGGTGATGGAAAGATAGATGCTGAAGATCTAGACTGTCCCGCGGTACCGGAGATATGTAATAACGGACTAGATGATGATCGTGATGGATTGAAAGATGCAGCAGACCCAAATTGTCAGACTACTGGTACTGATTATCATTATGAACCATTTCTAACTGTAAATACTCATAATGATGTAGTTTCTATACCAAGTAACCAAACCTTGAAACTTACAAAATTTAGTGTAGCCTCATGGTTTAAGACAACATCAAATTTTGGAGATTTAGCTATTATGGTAAATAAAGGAGGACATGGAACAGACACATCTGGCAACAATTTGAATTATGGTATTTGGATGACATCCGCAGAAAAGGTTGAAGGCGGATTTGAAACTTCTAGTGGTGCTAACAGATTTGTTGCTTCCCAAAATTCATATAACAATGGACAATGGCATCATGGTGTTGTCACATTTGATGGCTCAATCCTAAGACTATATGTGGATGGTGTTCAAGTACCTACTACATTCTCTACCTCCAGCATTCCAGAAACAGCAGGTAATCATCCTCTGAAAATAGGTGCTAATTCTCGTATTGCTAGTAATCTCTTTACTGGAAGTATAGATGAAGTAGGAGTTTGGAGTAGAGCATTAACAACTACAGAAATCGCCAACTTAATGAATAATGGTGTCTTTGCAACAAATGGGTTAGTATATAGTAACTCATTTAATTCATCTCCACCTCCACCTTCCTCTACTAAACTAATTCCAATATCGGTGGTGGCTTCTTCACAGGACTCTGGAAAGGAGGCTCCAAAAGCTGCAGACGGTGACTTTGCAACAAGATGGTCATCTGATGGAGATGGTGAATCAATTGAATTTACATTCAATGGAATTTATCCAATAACTAAAGTAGGATTAACTGGCTATCATTATGACAAGACATACTTTTTTGAAATCAACGGAAAACAATTTGAGAACTTAGCTAATAGACCTCAAGGGACACTTATAGAATATGATCTTTCAGACCTTAACATTCAGAGCAACAAAGTCAAAATTATTGGACATGGTAACAGTGGAAGTTCATATAATTCCTACAGGGAGATCCAATTTTATACACAATGACCTTTTTCTAATGACTTTTTTCCAATGACAGATCAGATATTTTACATTAAGATCTGGTAGAATTTGAGAATTTAATAAGAAAAATAGTAAAGAATTTAAGAATTAAACTTTAACAAATGCTTATTTTTTCATAATTAATCCCTTTTTTTTGTCAAGGTATTTTAATCCTACAACAACCTTCATTATATTTTTTGTTTGTTGTGAAACTTGGTTAGTATTTAAATTTGTTAATAAGACAATTAACTCTACTAACCTAATTAAGGATAACATAGATGGTAACAAAATATATGAATTATGCTTATTTTTTAGTATTATTAATTCTTTACAGAATTAAAAAGTATAACTAAAAATAAATGACTAATACAATAAATACTTCCAATAAATCAGCATATCTCTATATGATATTTTACATATTGATTTGCTTTAACATTATCAAAAAGAAAAGAAAATAATGGATTTAATTATTTACATATCTTTGCAGTACTATGACTAAATATCTATTTTTTTTAGAAAGTACGTTGCCATATAGTAAAAACATAATATCGAAACATATAATTAATTAATCTATTTTTAAAATAAAAAAATATAACGAATTATCTATGCCTTGAGAAATCAAAATGGAAATTGTTAGTAATCAAACAAATAATAAAACATAGAACTTTGATATTATACTATTTTTTTTAAGAATGTTTTACAATTCATAAATAATCAATAATTGTGACATATTTGATTAATATCGTGAGAAACTATAGGAATCAATATTTTATTTTTACTTCAATTCTCTTATTGTTCTTGGTGACCTTTACTATATTTAATTTTAGTAGTGTTTTATCTGCAGATGATGAATTTTATGGTATAGGTACAGAATATTTTGATCCATTGGATTATAGTGAAGAATCACAAGTTCCTAAACATACAGCTGATAAGAATCCTTATGATTTAGAGCGTCATCTACAGCCATCTGAAAACAAATATAGAGAATTTAAAACAAATACTACACCTGACAATTATTCAAATGATATTAATTTTATAGCTGCTGGCGATTGGAATTGTAATAAAGAAACAGAAAAGACAATAAACAAAATTACAAAACTAGAACCTGAACTTATCATAGGCCTTGGTGATTATACCGTTGACAATATCTCTCCACAATGTTGGTTTGATATTTCAGAACCTATTAACGATAAAATTAAAATTGCTACAGGCAATCATGATTTGGACTATCAAAGTTCTTATCATAAATTACTTGATCATTATAATTTAAAAGAACCTTATTATTCTTTTAATTTTCACAATATTCATTTTTTAGCCATCTCTTCTGAACACCCTTATGAAACTGGAAGTAAACAATATGAATTTATCAAAAATGATCTAGAAGAATCCCTACAAGACCCTTCTATATTGTGGAGGATTGTATTCCTACATAAGCCTCTATATACTACTGCTGAATTTGATGAAAAACAATCTGAGGAATTGGGAAATACATTTCATGAACTATTTGAAAAATATAAAGTTGATTTAGTTTTATCAGGACATACTCAATATTATCAAAGGTCCCTTCCTATTTCATATAACCAAGATAATCCTATTCATCCAGTTGTAATGGATCAGAGTAATAATGAATATACAAACAATGAGGGTATTATCTTTGTGACAGCAGGTACAGCAGGTGATGAATTACATGATATTGCATATTCTCCTCCTTATTATGTAATTCAAAAAGAACAATTTGGATTCCTAAACTTTGATTTAACAAATAGAGGACAAACACTAGTAGGTACCTTCCATGACACTGATGACATTAATATCCTAGACAAATTTGTCATTTCAAAAGATACTACAGGAAAGAAAACATATTCAGAAGAAAATTCTGAGCACTATGATGATGATAATAACAATAACAATGATAATAACAATAACAATGATAATAACAATAACAATGATAATAACAATAACAATGATAATAACAATAACAATGATAATAACAA
>Ga0126307_10002964_pt1 | contig 11556 bp, 13 predicted proteins | sample Plot28_FD_89955 | JGI IMG/M metagenome (GOLD analysis project Ga0126307, IMG submission 89955) | Serpentine soil microbial communities from UC McLaughlin Reserve, CA, USA - Plot28 | ecosystem: Environmental > Terrestrial > Soil > Grasslands | place: USA: UC McLaughlin Reserve, Lake County...
AGGAGCGGGCATGAGCGAGCGCGAGGGCTCGCAGCGCGAGCGGGGAGCGAGGAGGGCCGGTCGGCCGGCGCTTGCGTCTGCCGGCCTGTCCGAGGAGCGGGCATGAGCGAGCGCGAGGGCTCGCAGCGCGAGCGGGGAGCGAGGAGGGCCGGTCGGCCGGCGCTTGCGTCTGCCGGCCTGTCCGAGGAGCGGGCATGAGCGTGGAAGTCGCCAACGAGTCCGGCATCGAGGTCGACGAGGCCGAGCTGTCCTCGGTGGCCCGGCACGCGCTCGAGCGGCTGGGGGTCAACCCGCTGGCCGAGCTGTCGGTGATCGTGGTGGACACCGCGACGATGTCGGCGCTGCACGAACGGTGGATGGGCGAGCCGGGGCCGACCGACGTGCTCGCCTTCCCGATGGACGAGCTGGACACCTCCCGCGGGCCGGACGACGACGAGCCCGGGCCGACGCTGCTCGGCGACGTCGTGCTCTGCCCGGAGTACGCCCGCCGCGGCGCCCGGGCGGCCGGCCACTCGCTGGCCGACGAGCTCCACCTGCTGACCACCCACGGCGTGCTGCACCTGCTCGGCTACGACCACGCCGAGCCAGAGGAGGAGCAGGAGATGTTCGCGCTGCAGGCGGAGCTGCTCGGGTCCTGGCGGGGGAGCGCGCGGACCTCATGAGCGGCGACCGCCCGCGGGGACCGACCCGGCGGCGTGCCGACGGGGGCCGGGCGTGAGCCGCCCGGACGTCGTGCTGCTGGTCGTTGCGGCGGTGCTGGTGCCGCTGGCCGGCGTGCTGGCCGCCATCGACGCCGCGCTGGTCGGGGTGTCCGCAGCCCGGATCGAGGAGATGGAGCGGGAGGGCGTGCGCGGCGCCCGCACGCTGGCGGCCGTCGTCGCCGACCGCCCCCGGCACACCAACCTCCTGCTGCTGCTCCGGCTGGCCTGCGAGCTGGGCGCGACGACGCTGGTCGCCCGGGTGGTGATCAACTGGCTGGGTCCGAGCTGGGCCGCGGTCGGCTTCACCGTCGCGGTGATGGTGCTGGTCACGTACGTGCTGGCCGGGGTGGGCCCGCGGACGCTGGGCCGGCAGCACCCTTACCGGGTGGCGCTGGCCTCGGCCGGCGTGGTCCGGGCGCTGGCCCGGCTGCTCGGCCCGCTGGCCAGCCTGCTGATCCTGCTCGGCAACGCGATCACGCCCGGCCGGGGGTTCCGGGAGGGACCGTTCGCCACCGAGGTGGAGCTGCGCGAGCTGGTCGACCTCGCCGAGCAGCGCGGGGTGGTCGAGCACGGCGAGCGGAACATGATCCACTCGGTCTTCGAGCTCGGCGACACGATCGCCCGGGAGGTGATGGTGCCGCGCACCGAGGTGGTCTGGATCGAGCGCGGCAAGAGCGTCCGGCAGGCGCTCGCGCTGGCGCTGCGGTCCGGCTTCTCCCGGATCCCGGTGATCGGCGAGAACGTCGACGACGTCATCGGCATCGCCTACCTCAAGGACATGGCCGCCCGCGCCCAGGACCCGCAGGCCCGCAACACCAAAGTCGAGGAGGTCATGCGGCGCCCGACGTTCGTGCCGGAGTCCAAACCGGTGGACGAGCTGCTGCGGGAGATGCAGGCGCGGCGCACGCACATCGCGGTGGTGATCGACGAGTACGGCGGCACCGCCGGCCTCGTCACCATCGAGGACATCCTCGAGGAGATCGTCGGCGAGATCACCGACGAGTACGACACCGAGCGGCCGCCAGTGGAGTGGGTGGACTCCGACACCGCCCGGGTGACCGCGCGGATGGCGGTGGAGGACCTCGGCGAGCTGTTCAGCACGGAGGTGCCCGACCTCGGCGACGTGGAGACCGTCGGCGGGCTGCTGGCCCGGGAGCTGGGCCGGGTGCCGATCCCCGGCGCGTCGGTGCCGGTGGCCGGGCTGGTGCTCACCGCGGAGACCACCGGAGGGCGGCGCAACCGGATCGACACCGTGCTGGTGCACCGGGAGCCGTCGGCGGAGCCGCCAGCCGAACCGGACCAGCGCCGGTCCCGGCAGCCGGCCGAGCAGGCCGCGGAGGGCTGAGCCGCTGACCGAGCCGCTGGGCCGCCGACCGAGCCGGCTGGGCCGCCGACCGAGCCGCTGGGCCGGGCGGCCGGCTGGTTGGATGGGCGGGTGACCGAGCTGGACCCCGAGGACGCGAAGATCGTGACCCTGGCCCGGTCCGCCCGGGCCCGGACCGGTGTCGCCGAGGGTGCCGCGGTGCGGGACACCGACGGGCGGACGTACGTCGGCACCACCGTGGCGCTGCCGTCGCTGTCGCTCACCGCGCTGCAGGCCGCGGTCGCTGCCGCGGTGGCCAGCGGCGCGACCGGGCTCGAGGCCGCCGCGGTGGTCACCGCCGGCGACGGCGCCGACCCCGCCGGCCGCGCCGCGGTCGCCGACCTGACGCCGACCGCGCCGGTCCTCGTCGCCGACCTCACCGGCGCGCCCCGCCCCGGCTGACCGATCCGCCCGCCGGCCGCGGCCGCCCCGGCGGCCCCCGTGGTCCTGGCCGCCCGGCGGCCCCGGGGGCCCGGCGGCCCCGGCGGCCCCGGGGGCCCGGCGGCCCCGGCGGCCCCGGCGGCCCCGACCGTCCCAGCCGGCCCCAGCCGCCTCAAACGTGCGACAAAGAACCTCGAGACACGCCGAAAGGGCGGCTCCGCCGGAGCCGCCCTCTCAGACGTTCGCACCGACCCGGCTGGTCGCCTCTCGGCGAGTGGTCGCTCTCGGCGACTGAGTGTGGAGCCCGGGGACACAGATCCAGGTCGATACGTCCCCACCAACGTACCGTGGTCCGGGCGGATTCCCCGTTCCGGCGGAGTTACTCGGTGAGCACGACCCGGTCGTTCGGCTCGGTCTGGTCGGCGGAGCGGGCCGGCAGCCGTCGGAGTCGGTCCGGCCCGTCTCGGCCCGGGATGGCGTCTCTGGAGCCGGCTGGAGCCGCCACGCCGGACGGGCCCGGCCGGTGGGCTGGCAGGATGGCTCGGTGACCTCCCGCTCCGGCTTCGCCAGCCTCGTCGGCCGGCCCAACGCGGGCAAGTCCACGCTGACCAACGCGCTGGTCGGCGACAAGGTGGCGATCACCAGCAGCCGGCCGCAGACCACCCGGCGGGCGATCCGCGGCATCCTCACCCGGCCGGACGCCCAGCTGGTCCTCGTCGACACCCCGGGCCTGCACCGGCCGCGCACGCTGCTGGGGCAGCGGCTGAACGCGGTCGTCCGCGAGACCTGGGCCGAGGTGGACGTCATCGCGCTGTGCCTGCCGGCCGACCAGGAGGTCGGCGCCGGCGACCGGTTCATCGCCCGGGAGCTGGCCGAGCTGCCCGGCACCCCGGTGCTGGCCGTGGTGACCAAGACCGACCTGGTCGACCCGGACCGGATCGCCGGCGCCCTGCTGGCTGCGCAGCGGCTGGGGGAGCGGTCCGGGCTGGCCTTCGCCGACATCGTCCCGGTCTCCGCGGTGACCCGCTTACAAGTCGACCTGCTCGCCGACCTGCTCGTCGCCCGGCTGCCGGAGGGGCCACCGCTCTACCCGGACAACGAGCTCACCGACGAGCCGACCGAGACCCGCATCGCCGAGCTGATCCGGGAGGCGGCGCTGGAGGGCGTCCGGGACGAGCTGCCGCACTCGCTGGCCGTCTCCGTCGAGGAGATGGCGGCCGAGCGGGACGTCACGGTGATCCACGCGACCGTGTACGTCGAGCGCGACAGCCAGAAGCCGATCGTGCTCGGCGCCGGGGGTGGCCGGCTCCGCGAGGTCGGCACCGCCGCCCGCCGGGAGATCGAGGCGCTGCTCGGCCGCCGGGTCTACCTGGACCTGCACGTCACCGTGCTCAAGGACTGGCAGCGCGACCCCCGCCAGCTGCGCCGTCTCGGTTTCTGATGCTGGGCCCGTACCGGCGGGTGCTGGCCGTTCCCGGCGGCGCCGCCATGTCCCTGGCCGGGTTCGTCGCCCGGCTGCCGATCTCCATGCAGACGCTCGGCATCGTGCTGCTGATCTCGGCCACCCGAGGGTCGTACGGGCTGGCCGGCGCGGTGTCCGCGACCTTCCTGGTGGCCGGCGCGGCGGCGGCGCCGGTGCTGGGCCGGCTGGCCGACCGGCTCGGTCAGGCCCGGGTGCTGCTGGCCACGCTGGCCGTGCACACCGTCGGGCTCGGCGCGCTGGTCACGCTGGTGTTGGCGGACGCGCCGGCGTGGTCGTTCTTCCCGGCCGCCGGCGTGGCTGGCGGCAGCTACGCGCAGCCCGGCTCGCTGGTCCGGGCCCGCTGGTCGCACGTGCTGGCCGGCACCCCGCTGTTGTCCACCGCCTTCTCCTGGGAGTCGGTGGTCGACGAGTTCATCTTCGTGGTCGGCCCCGTGCTGGTCACCGCGCTGGCCACCGGCATCGCGCCGGCCGCCGGGTTGCTCACCGCGTACGGCTTCACGCTGGTCGGCTGCCTCGCGCTGACCGTCCAGCGGCGCACCCAGCCGCCGCCGCACCCGGTCGAGGTCGGCGGCCGCCGCGGCTCGGCGCTGCGGCAGCCCGGGCTGCCGGTGCTGGTCGGCGCGGCGATCGGACTGGGCTCGATCTTCGGCTCGGTGGAGGTGGCCACAGTCGCCTTCACCGCCGAGCGGGATCAGCCGGCCGCCGCGGGCGTTGTGCTGGCGCTGCTGGCCGGCGGCAGCCTGCTCGCCGGATTGTGGTACGGCACGGTGGCGTGGCGGGCGCCCGCGCACCGCCGGTTCGCCGTCGGGGTGGTGCTGCTCGGCCTGGCCACGGTGCCGCTGCCGTTCGCGCCCACCGTGGTGGTGCTGGCCGTGCTCGTCTTCGCCGGTGGCTTCGCCATCTCCCCGGCGCTGATCGCCGGCTTCGCGCTGCTCGACCGGCTGGTGCCACACCGGCTGCGGACCGAGGGGCTGGCCTGGTTCAGCACCGGCATCGGGGTCGGGCTGGCGGTGTCCTCCTCGGTGGCCGGCCAGGTGGTGGACGCCGCCGGCGGGCGGGCGGCGCTGGGGGTCACCGTCGCGGCCGGCCTGCTCACCGCCGCGCTCGTGCTGCTCGGCGCGGGGCGGCTCCGTCCCCGGGAGCAACACCGTCCCCGGGAGCAACACCGTCCCCGGGAGCTACCCGGCCCCGGGGAGCTACCCGGCCCCGGGGAGCTACCCGGCCCCGGGGAGCTACCCGGCCCCCGGGAGCTACCCCGCCCCCGGGAGCCACACGGCCCCCGGGAGCCACCCGCCTAGCCGGTCAGCCCGGCCGGCAGCCGCCGCCGCCGGGCCGCCATCGCGGCGGCAGCGGCGCCCTGCCCCAGCGCGGCGACCACCAGCACGGTCCCCGGCGACGTGACCGCGGCGAGGCCGCCGCCGAGCGCCGCACCCAGCGGCAGCCCGGCCCGGGACAGCAGCCGGCTGGCCGCGATCGCAGTCGCCCGGGACGCCGCCGGCACCACCGCCTGCCGGAAGCTGAGGTTGGTCACCACGAACAGCGCGACGCCGACCGCGTTCACCAGGTAGCCGGCGGCCACCAGCACCACGGCCGCCCGGCCGGCCGACGCGGCGGCGAAGACCAGCAGCGGCGCCGGGGCGGCCACCAGCAGCCCGGCGACCAGGACGGTCCGAGCGCCGACCGCTCGGTTGAGCCGGCCGACCAGCAGCGTGCTCACCACCCCGCCGACGAGCCCGGCGCTGATCGCCGCGCCCAGCGTGGCCGGCTGCAGGCCGACCACCCGGACCGCGTAGAAGACCTCGACCGCGACCGCCATCCCGAGGAACACGTTGAAGCCGCCGGCGCCGAGGCCGAGCAGCCGCAGCCGCGGGTCCCGCCAGACCACCGCCGCCCCGGCCCGGATGGCGGCGAGGTGGCCCCTGACTCCCGTGCCGCCCGGCTCCCGCTCCGGCCGCGGCCGCTCCACCCGCCGCAACCGGTGCACGGTCACCGCGGAGACCGCGAAGGTGGCCACGTCGGCGAGCAGCGCCCGTGCCGGTCCGGCGGCCTGCACCAGCAGTCCGCCGAGCCCGGGGCCGGCGATCTGGGCGAGGGACCGGGTGCCCTCCAGCCGGGCGTTCGCCGGCATGAGGTCGGCCACCGCCACCAGTTCGGGGATCAGCACCATGATCGCCACCTCGTACGCGGCGGTCAGGCCGCCGAGGACGGCGGCCGCGGCCACCAGGGAGCCCATGGACAGCCGGTCGGTGACCGCGAGGACCGTCACCAGCAGCAGGATCGCGGCCCGGCCGTAGTCGGTGGCGAGGATGACCCGGCGCGGCCCGATCCGGTCCACCAGCGGCCCGACCAGCAGGCCGAAGGCCGTCAGCGGCGCCTGCTCGGCGGCGACCAGCAGGCCGACCTCGCCCGGGCCGGCGGACAGCGTCAGCGCTGCCAGCAACGGCAACGCCAGCGCGGTGATCTCGCTGCCGGCGCAGGACAGTCCCTGCCCGACCCACACCGCGAGGAAGCCCGGGGTCCGGCGGACCAGCCCCGCCGCCCCGGGGGCCGTCCCGGTGCTCACCCGGGCGCCGCCGAGAGCCGGCCGACCGCCTGCGCGGCCGCCAGGGTCAGGTCCGACGCCAGCCGCAGCCGGTCCTTCGCCCGGGCCAGCAGCGCGGCCGGATCCGGGTCCGGGTCGAGCTCCGCGGCGAGGATCTGCTCGGCCAGGTCGTCCCGGCCCATCCCGCGCAGCTTGGTGAAGCGCCACTTCGGCTTGGTGTTGGTTGAGCCCGACGCGGCCAGCAGCGCGTCGGTGGCGGCGCCGAGAGCCTCCCGGGAGGTGAGCAGGGCGGTGGCGTGGTCACCGGCCTGCACGGCGCCGACCGCGTCCTCCGAGGTGCCGGTGTAGAGCGCCAGGTGCCGGATGTAGCGCAGCAGGCAGACGTGATCCCAGTCGAAGGCGGCTTGGATCCGGGTGAACTCCTCCGGCGCCGCGACCGGCAGCCCGATGCGGATGCCGTGTACGAGCTGGAACAGCTCCTCCGGCAGCGACACCGGCCTGGTCCAGTCCTCGGCGGAGGAGTCGTTGAGCCGCCGGGCGATGTCCAGCACCGTCGGCAGCGGCCAGCACTCGGTGTCCACCCGCACGCCGTCGGCGTAGTCGAGGTCGACCCGGTAGACCCCGGCCCCGTCGAACGCCGCGGCCGCGCCGCCGTCGGCCGCCGGCGGCGCGCCCTCGAACAGCACGAACAGGTCCAGGTCGGACTGGGTGTTGCCGTAGCCCTCGACGAGCGAGCCGGCCACGTACGCGGTCACCGCGTCCGGGTAGCGGGCCGCGGCCTTGCGCCCGACGGCCTGGAGCTGCTCCCGGGTCGGCCGCGCCGGCGCTGCTGGGGTCTGCATCGGTCCTCCGGAGGCTCAGGACAGGACGGGACGCGCCGCGGACGGGCGCTTGGCGGTGAAGACGACGGTCGGCGCGTTGTAGAGCGTGTGCGCCAGCACCGCGGGCAACCAGCCGCCGCCGGCCTGCACCAGCAGCGCGAGCGACAGCCCGAGCACGGTGTGCACGGCCACGTCCTTGCGGTCCCAGGACGCGCCGCCCTGGACCAGGTGCTCGACCACGAACAGAGCCGCGGACAGCGGCACCACCCCCCAGCCGAGCAGCGGCGCGAACCCGACGATCACCGCGTGCCGGTAGAGGTATTCCTGGCAGCCGCCGGAGGCGGAGTAGTGGATCAGGTCCCGGGCCCGGTCGACCGGCGTCAGCGGCGGGAAGATCCGCAGGTAGGCCGGCTGCAGCCAGCGCCGCGTCTCCGTCCACTGGGTGGCCACCAGGCCGGCACCGACGGCGAGCCCGGTCAGCCAGCCCCACCACGGCGCGGTCAGCGGCGGCGGCGGCAGGAACGGCAGCGCCGGCAGGCAGACCAGGCTGCGCAGACTCCGACGGACGATCTTGGTGCCGCCGGGGGACAGCCGCATCCGCCGCACCCAGTCGAAGGTCGACCGGCAGGAGAGCAGGACCAGCAGCACCGCGGCGCCGGCCACCACCGCGTCCGACGGCGCCAGCGCGATGACGGCGAGGCAGCCCAGCGCGCCGGCGCCGAGCGCGGCGACCGTGCTCGCCGGCCGCCGGTGGTCCGGGGCGGTCACGTCTCCAGCAGGCCCGCGGCGGTCAGCTCGCCGACGAATGCGCGCACGTCCCGGCTGACCCGGTCCCGGTCCTGACCGTACGTGGCCGCCACCTCGTCGACGATCTGGTCCTCGGTGTGCTGGCCGTCGCACCGGGTCCAGACGGCCACGCCGACGGGATCGAGCTCGTACGCGTCCATGCCGCGGACCAGCAGGACGCTGCCGGTCACCGTGTCGGTGCGCACATCGAACGCGCGCCGCAGTGTGCTCATCTGGCCCTCCGGGAGTCCGGCTGACGGTGGGCGCCCGGGTGGCACGGTGGGCGAGCCCGGCCGCGCCACCCGGCTCGCGTCAGGGCGCGAGGCTGGCGCGGCGGATCGACACCTTGCGCAGCTTGGGGGCCTCGTACTTCACGGCGGACACCTCCCCTCCGGCTCGGCGGCGCAGAAGCCCGTGCTCGGGCGCGAAACGCATATCCACGCCAAAGCGACCAGGGCCGGTTCGACAGTACGGACGGGTCCGGCACCGGGCAACGTCAGGAATAACCCCCATCTCCGCCCGGCTGGGACCGACCGGAACTGGCTGGGGCCGGCCTGGGCGGGATGGCGCGGACTGGACCCTCCGGGCCGGCGGTCATGACCGCGCACCGGCGCCGGCGGGTCCGGCCGCCAGCCGGGCGGCGAGCTCGGCGATCCGGGCCTGCCGCTCGACGCAGGTCGCGTACGTGCGGAAGCCGAGCCGCTCGTTGATCCGCCACATGTGCTCGTTCGTCAGCCCGTTGCGGGTGACCACCTCGACCACGTCCGGGCGCTGGGCCAGCAGCCGGCGCACCATCTCGGCCTTGATCCAGAGGCCGAGCCCGGAGCCGCGGTGTGCCGGCACCACCGCCGTGTCGTCGGTCTCCGCCCGGGCCGGCGACCAGCGCGACACGATCACCTCGGTCAGGCCCGCCACCTCGCCGGTCGGCTCGTGCACGGCCACGACCACACGCCACTGCCACCCGCGCCGGCGCAGCACGTCCTCGTCGGCCCGGATGTGCCCGCCGGTGTACTCCAGCCGGTGCCAGTCCATCGACCCGGTGGGCGCGTCGTTCATCGCCTGCTTCGCCCGGGTGTAGGAGTCGAGCAGCTCGTCCGGGCAGCGCTCCTGCCAGCCGACGAGCCGGTAGCCGGGGTGCGGGGCGGCCGCCAGCGACTCGACGTCAGCCCGGTCCACCAGGGCCAGCCGGAGGACCGAACTGCGCTCCGCCTGCGCCTCCTCGAAGCCGAAGGCGTCGCAGAACGCCGCCCCCGCGGAGCCGGCGAAAGCCTCGATGAGCATCGCGCGGCGGCCCTCCGCCACCAGGACGTCGACGGCGGTGCGCAGCAGCCTGGTGCCGATGCCCCGCCGCCGGTCCGCCGGCGAGACGGTCGCGCTGAAGAACGCGGTGTGCCGGTTGTCCCGGTCGGGCAGCGTCAGCCAGCTCCGAGCCACCGTCCGGTCGCCGTCCACCACCAGCCACTGCTGCGTGCGCCGGTCGGCCCGGGACACCCGCAGCAGGGCGTCCAGGTCGGCCGGCGCCGGCGGCGGCCGGTCCGGCTCGTCCACGGCCAGCGCGGCCACCTCCACCTCGTGCAGCGCGGCGACCGTCTCAGCGGTCGCGGTCGCGGCGTCCAGCCGGACGGTCTCCATCGGCTCTGGGTACGCGGTGTGCCGCCGGGCCGCCACCGGATTTCGGCCGGAGTGGGTGGGAGACTGGTGGGGTGAGCCTGTACCGGGACGAGGCGGTGGTGCTCCGGGTGCAGAAGCTCGGCGAGGCCGACCGGATCGTCACCCTGCTCACCCGCCGCAACGGGCGGGTCCGGGCGGTCGGCAAGGGCGTGCGACGGACGATGTCCCGGTTCGGCGCCCGGCTGGAGCCGTTCAGCCACGTCGACCTGCAGCTCTACACCGGCCGGTCGCTGGACGTCGTCACCCAGGCGGAGACCCTGCAGGCCTTCGGGAAGGACATCGTCGGCGACTACCCGCGCTACACCGCGGGCACCGCGGTGCTGGAGACCGCCGAGCGGCTGACCGCGGAGGAGCGGGAGCCGGCGCTGCGGTTGCACCTGCTGGTGGTCGGCGCGCTCCGGGCGCTCGCCGCCGGAGCCCACGACCCGTCGCTGGTGCTGGACGCCTTCCTGGTCCGGGCGATGTCGGTGGCCGGCTGGGAGCCGGCGCTGGCCCAGTGCGCCCGGTGCGGCCGGCCCGGGCCGCACCGGGCCTTCTCGGTGCCGGCCGGGGGAGCGGTGTGCGCCGACTGCCGGCCGGCCGGCTCCGCCACCCCGGACGAGGCGTCGGTCGCGCTGGTGGTCGCGCTGCTGTCCGGCGACTGGGACGCGGCGGACGCCAGCCCGCCGCAGGCCCGCCGGGAGGCCAGCGGGCTGGTCGCCGCGCACCTGCAGTGGCACCTGGAGCGCGGGCTGCGTTCCCTGCCCCTGGTCGAGCGATGATGCAGCCTTAGTTCATCTGTGCTACCGTGTGCGACATGCCTACCGTACTAACCATGGAAGACGTTGGAGTCCGTGAGCTGCGCCAGAATCTCAGCGTCTATCTCCGCCGTATCCAGCAGGGGGAGACGCTCCGGGTCACCGACCACGGCCACCCGGTGGCGCTCCTGACCCCCCTCCGGCATACCGAGAACAGCGTCCTCGACGAGATGGAGGCCCGGGGCGAGCTCATCCGCCCCCGAGGCACACACCGGCGGCGTCGGCCGGTGCCGCTGCCGCCCGACGGCGGCCCGACGCTCAGCGAGGTCCTCCAGCAGATGCGGGACGAGGACGACCGCTGATGGCGCTTTACCTGGACTCCTCTGCCCTGGTGAAACTGATCGCGGTGGAGAAGGAGTCGGACAAGCTGGAGGCCTACATCGGCGGCCGGGAGATCGTGTCCAGCGAGATCGCCAGGACCGAGGTCGTGCGAGCCGTGGTCCGTCGCCACGCCGGCTTGGGCGAAGCCGCGGAAGACCTCCTCGCCGACCTCGGACTGGTCGTGGTGAACACCGTCGTGACGATGGCGGCGGCATGGATTCGCCCCATGACCCTCCGGTCGCTCGACGCGCTCCACGTCGCTAGCGCGCGCCGCTTGGAGGGCGACCTGGAGGCGCTGGTGACCTACGACCGGCGGATGATCGAGGCGGGGCAGATGGCGGGGTTGCCGGTGGCGTCGCCGGGGGGCCAGGCGGCGTGACCCGGTTGCGACGGGCCGCGGCGGTGCCGGCACGGGAGCCGGTGCCGCCGCCGCTGCACCCGTCGGGCGCGCGACCGCCGGCGATCCCGGCCGAGCTGGTGCCCCGGCACGTCGCGCTGGTGATGGACGGCAACGGCCGCTGGGCCAACCAGCGCGGCCTGCCCCGGACCAAGGGCCACGAGGCCGGCGAGGCGGCGCTGCTCGACGTCATCCACGGCGCGATCGAGCTCGGCGTCGGTACCCTGTCTGCGTACGCGTTCTCCACCGAGAACTGGCGGCGCTCCCCGGAGGAGATCCGCTTCCTGATGGGC
>Ga0126307_10002965_pt1 | contig 11555 bp, 11 predicted proteins | sample Plot28_FD_89955 | JGI IMG/M metagenome (GOLD analysis project Ga0126307, IMG submission 89955) | Serpentine soil microbial communities from UC McLaughlin Reserve, CA, USA - Plot28 | ecosystem: Environmental > Terrestrial > Soil > Grasslands | place: USA: UC McLaughlin Reserve, Lake County...
CACCGGCCAGGTGGCGGGGACCATCGACGCCCTCCCGTCGGTGGCCGAGGTCGTCGAAGGGGTCGTGGCGGAGGCGGACGCGGTGGTGCGCCGGCTGTGCGGCGCAGGAACGACGGGCGAGGGCGCCTGATGGACCTGCGGCCCACGGCGGAGGACCAGGCGTTCCGGGCGGACGTACGCGCCTTCCTCGCCGAGTCGCTCGACGGCGACTTCAAGGAGCTGCGCGGCCGCGGCGGCCCGGGCCATGAGGACGAGGCCATCGACGAGCGACGGGCGTGGGAGCGCCACCTGGGCGCCCACGGCTGGACCGGCATCGGCTGGGCGCCCGGCTTCGGGGGGCGGGCGCTGCCGCTCGACCGGCAGGTCGTCTTCAACGAGGAGTACGTGCGCGCCGACGCCCCGGGCCGGCTCGGGCACATCGGCGAGACGCTCGCCGGCCCGACGATCATCGCCTTCGGCACGCCCGAGCAGCAGGGCCGCTTCCTGCCGCCGATCCTGTGCGGCGACGAGCTGTGGTGCCAGGGCTACTCCGAACCCGACGCCGGCTCCGACCTGGCCAACGTCGCCACCCGGGCGGAGCGGGACGGCGACGAGTGGGTCGTGACCGGCCAGAAGGTGTGGACCTCGCTCGCCCACGTCAGCGACTGGTGCTTCGTCGTGGCCCGGACGGACCCCGCCTCGACCCGCCACCGCGGGCTGTCCTACCTGCTGGTGCCGCTCGACCAGCCCGGCGTCGACGTCCGGCCCATCGTGCAACTCACGGGGTCGTCGGAATTCAACGAGGTGTTCTTCGACGGCGCCCGCACGGCGGCGGGCAACGTCGTGGGCCCGGTGGGGGAGGGCTGGTGGGTGGCCATGGGGACGCTCGCCTTCGAGCGCGGCGCCTCGACGCTGGGCCAGGTCCTCTACTTCGAGCACGAGCTGGCCATGATCGTGGACGCCGCCCGCGCCAACGGGACCGTCGGCGACCCACGTGTCCGCCAGCGCCTGGCCGACGTGCGGGGCCGCCTGCGCATCATGCGGTGGAACGCCGTGCGCTTCCTGGCCTCCGACCGGCCCGAGCTCACCGGCGCGGCCATGGTGACCAAGCTCTACTGGGCGACCCTGCACCGCGACATGGGCGAGCTGGCCGCCGACGTGCTCGGCATGGCCGGCACGGTCGACGACGGCCGCCACGCCGCCCTGCGGCGGCTCTTCCTGTTCTCCCGCGCCGACACGATCTACGGCGGCAGCAACCAGGTCCAGCGCAACGTCATCGGCGAGCGGGCGCTGGGCCTCCCCAAGGAGCCGCGGTGACGACCCCCACGACCACGCCCCCCGAGCCGCCGCCCGGGCGCGGCCTGCTGGCCGGCCGCACGGCGATCATCACCGCGGCGGCCGGGACCGGCATCGGCTTCGCCACGGCCGAGCGCTTCCTCGCCGAGGGCGCCCGCGTGCTCGTCAGCGACGCCCACGAGCGGCGCCTGGGCCAGGCGGCCGAGCGGCTCGGCGCCCCGGCCCAGGTGTGCGACGTCACGGACGAGGACCAGGTGCAGGCCCTGTTCGCCGCCGCCGAACGCGAGCTCGGCGGGGCCGACGTCGTGGTGAACAACGCCGGCCTCGGCGGGACGGCCGACCTCGTGGAAATGACCGACGAGCAGTGGTCGACGGTGCTGGACGTGACGCTCAACGGCACGTTCCGCTGCACGCGCGCCGCCCTGCGCCACCTGCGGGACCGGGGCGGCGGCACGATCGTCAACAACGCCTCGGTGCTCGGGTGGCGGGCCCAGGCGGGCCAGGCCCACTACGCCGCGGCCAAGGCCGGCGTGATGGCGCTCACCCGCTGCGCTGCGGTCGAGGCGGCGGCGTACGGCGTGCGGGTCAACGCGGTGGCGCCGTCGCTGGCCATGCACCCGTTCCTCGCTAAGGTCACCACGGATGAACTGCTCGACGACCTCACCCGCCGCGAGGCGTTCGGCCGGGCCGCCGAGCCGTGGGAGGTCGCCAACGTCATCGCCTTCCTCGCCAGCGACCTGTCCTCGTACATGACCGGCGAGGTCGTCAGCGTCTCCAGCCAGCACGCCTGATCAGCCCGCGCCCTCCGGCCGGTCCCGCCCCGAGGCGTCGAGGTAGGGCGGCCGCTCGCCGCCGCCGTGGACGAGCAGGTTCGTGCCGGTGACGTAGGCGGCCAGGGGCGAGGCCAGGTACAGGCAGGCGTCGCCGACGTCGCGGGGCGTGGCCAGCCGGCCCATGGGGATCGTCGCGGCCACCCGGGCGACGCCCGCCTCGTCGCCGTAGAACAGCGCGGCCTGCTCGGTCAGCACCGGGCCGGGGCACACGGCGTTGACCCGCACCGCGGGCGCCCACTCCATGGCGAGCGTCTGGGTGAGGTTGAGCAGCCCGGCCTTGGCGGCGCCGTAGGCGTGGGTGTCGGGGGAGGGGCGCAGCCCGCTGAGGCTGGTGAGGTTGACGATCGAACCGCCCTCGGGCTGGGTGCGCATCACGGCGTGGGCGGCGTGGCAGACGTGCAGGGCGCCGATCAGGTTGAGCCGGATGATCGACTCGGCGAAGCGGGGCGAGGCGTCGGCGGCGGGGACCGGCGGCGACCCGCCGGCGTTGTTGACGGCGACGTCGAGCCGGCCGTGGCGGGCCACGACCTCGTCGACGAGCGCCTGGACCTGCTCCGCCTCGCGGACATCGCACGCCAGCACGTCGGCGCCCGGGATCGGCGCCGCCGGGGGGCGCCGGGCGCAGGTCACCACCGTGGCGCCGGCCGCGGCGAAGCGGTCGACGATCCCGCGGCCGACACCCTTGGTGCCGCCCGTGACGAGCACGACCCGGCCGGTCATGTCGAGCGCGTCGGTCATCCCGCCCACCCTCCCGCGTTCGCCGCGACCGGACCGCCCGGTGCGCAGCCCCTCATCCCGGTGACCGGCACCGCGGCCGACCGCACGGGCGGGCGGCCGCCGGGCCGTCGGTACCGTGCCGCCATGCCCGAGGCGTACCTCGTCGAGGCCGTGCGCACGCCGGTGGGCCGGCGCAACGGCGCCCTGTCGCACCTGCACCCGGCCGACCTCGGCGCCCACGCCGTGGGTGCCCTGGTGGAGCGCACCGGGATCGACCCCGCGGCGGTCGACGACGTGGTGTTCGGTTGCGTCGACACGATCGGCGGCCAGGCCGGCGACATCGCCCGGACCTGCGCCCTCGTGGCAGGGCTACCGGAGACGGTGCCCGGGACCACGGTCGACCGGCAGTGCGGTTCGGCGCAGCAGGCCATCCACTTCGCCGCCCAGGCGGTCATGTCGGGCACCCAGGACGTCGTGATCGCCGGCGGGGTGCAGCAGATGTCGCGCATCCCCATCTCGTCGGCGATGCTCGTCGGCGCCGAGTACGGCTTCGACGACCCGTTCACCGGCTCCCCCGGCTGGGTGGCCCGCTACGGGCCCGGCCCGCTCGACCAGTTCCGGTCGGCCGAGATGATCGCCGAGCAGTGGGGCATCGGCCGCGACGACATGGAGGCCTACGCCGTGCGCTCGCACGAGCGGGCGCTGGCCGCCCGGGCCGAGGGCCGCTTCGAGGCCGAGATCGCCCCGCTGGGCGAGGCGGCGCTCGACGAGGGGCCCCGGCCGCCCGACCTCGACAAGATCCGCTCGCTGCGGCCGCTGATCGACGGCGGGCGCGTCACGGCGGCGGTGGCCTCGCAGATCTCCGACGCCGCCGCTGCGCTGCTGGTCGTCAACGACCGGGCCCTGCGGGACCACGGGCTCACGCCGCGGGCCCGGGTGCACCACCTCTCGGTGCTGGGCGAGGACCCGGTGCGGATGCTCACCGCCCCGATCCCGGCCACGGCGCGGGCGCTGGCCAGGACGGGCCTGGCGGTCGACGAGATCGACCGGTTCGAGGTCAACGAGGCCTTCGCCTCGGTCGTGCTGGCGTGGCTGCACGAGACCCGCGCCGACCCGGACCGGGTCAACGCCAACGGCGGCGCCATCGCCCTCGGCCACCCGCTGGGCGCCACCGGCGCCCGGCTGATGACGACGCTGCTGCACGAGCTCGACCGCACGGGCGGCCGTTACGGCCTCCAGACCATGTGCGAGGGGGGCGGCCAGGCCAACGTCACGATCGTCGAGCGGCTGGGCTGAGCGTCTCCGGGGCGCGGGGCGCCGGCCCCGGTCCCGGGTGCGGGGGCCGCCCGTGCGGCCCCGTCCGCCCTCAGCGGGCGGTCCCGCAGGCGGCGCGGCTGCCGAACAGCTCGTGCCAGATGCCGCCGGCCGCCCGCTGCACCGACCCCGACACGGCCCGCAGGTCGATCTGGCCGGTGAAGTTGGCGACCGACACGGCGCCGATGGCCCGGCCCGACCCCCGGATGGGGGCGGCGACGCACGAGATGCCCTCGCAGCCCTCCTCGCGGTCGTAGGACACGCCGGCCTTGCGGATCGCGGCGAGTTCGGCCCGCAGCCCGTCGGCCGTGGTGATGGTGGTGGGGGTGCGCCGGGGGAGCCCGCGGGCGATCACCCGCTCGACCTCCTTGTCGTCGGCGAAGGCCAGCAGCGCCTTGCCGAGCGAGGTGCAGTGGGCGGGCATGCGCCCGCCCTCGCGGGTGGGCACCTCGAGACCCCGGATCGGCAGCTTGTCGAGGTAGACGACCTCGGAGCGGTCGAGCACGGCCAGGTGGACGGCGCAGTGCGTGGCCGCCGAGAGCTGCTGCAGGATGGGCAGCGCCTTGTCGCGCATGCGGTTGCGGCGCTCGGCCAGGCCCCCGACCTCGAACAGGCGCATGCCGACCCGGTAGCCACCGTTGGCGCGCTCGAGCCAGCCGAGCTCGAGCAGCTGCTCGGCGAAGCGGTGGACGGTCGACTTGGGCAGGCCGGCCCGGCTGCTCAGCACGCTCAGGCTGAGCGACGGCGTGGTGCCGTCGAAGGCGTCGAGGATCATGGCCGCCCGGGCCAGCACGGAGGTCGCCTTCCCCTCGCGTTCGTCTCGCTCGTGTGCGTCGGGCGTGGGTTGGGCTACGACCAGCATCAGCTCTCCTCCACGGTTAGGGCGGCGTTGCCGCCCCGGGTGCGCGACCGCCGACGGTCGCCCTGCTCGTCGCCGGGGTCGTCGACGATGCCGCCATCCCCGCCCTCGACCAGCTGTGCCCCCCACGACTCCACCTCGTCGGCGAGGCGGCTCAGGAGGCGGCGCAGGTCGTCGACCTCGACCGGTGTGAACGACGCCAGCCGCTCGCCCAGCATCTCGCCGCCCACCCGCTCCAGCGCGACCAGCGCGCCCCGGCCCTCGGCGGTGACCTGGAGCAGCGTGACGCGCCGGTCGTCGTCGGGGACCTCCCGCCGGAGCATTCCCGCGTCGACGAGGTCGGTGACGACCTTGCTGGCGTTCGACGCCGTCATGCCCGTCAGCGCCGCCAGCCGGCCCAGCTTCAGCGGGCCGGCCGCCTGGGCCTGGCGGAGGACGACGTGCTGGATCGGCCCGATCCCGATACCGGCCCGGGCGTACAGCAACTGGGTCACGGTGCGGGTCGTCCACGAGGAGACGAGGCGGAACGTGGAGTCGTACAGCTCGGCGACGGGGGTGCGACCACCCCCGTCGGCCTCCCCCCGATGCGACTGCTTCATGACGAACACCCTCCGGCCCCCCGACCGAAGGTAGTTTCCCACCGAAACTATGTCGGTGCAACCATTTTGGTCCTCAGACCATCATGTCGGTCGGGTTGCCGCCCAGCGTTACGTGGCCCCAGCTGAGCAGCGACTTCTCGTAGGTGTTGATCGTGTGGTGGCGGGCGGCGTGCGCGTCCCGCCAGATCCGCTGCATGGGATTGGCCTTCATGATCACCGGGGCCCCGGACCGGTCGAAGACGTCGTCGAGGGCGGCGATGGCCCGCTGGGTGGCCATCACCTGGTCGCGGCGTGCCTGCGACCGCTGCTGGACCGAGATGCGCTCGCCGCTCTCGACCGTGGCCATCATCTCGTCGAGGTTGCGGAACATCTGCAGCCGGCAGGCGTCGATCTCGCACGCCGACTCGCCCAGCGCCGACACCGTGAACGGGTCGTCGGAGGCCTTGCCCCAGTTCTTCGAGACCCGCTTGCGGGTGAGCTCGACACCCTCTGCCAGCATCCCCTCGGCCATGCCGATGATCGGGCCCGTGATTGCGTACGAGAACAGGGTGGCGAACGGCATCTTGTACAGCGGCGCCTCGTTCACCTCGAGGCCCGGCGCCTTGGTGGAGAACATGGCGATGAGGTCGAGCGTGCGGTACTCGGGGACGAACAGGTCCTCGACGACGATGTCGTTGCTGCCCGTGCCGCGCAGGCCGACGGTGTCCCACACGTCCTCGATGACGTACTCGCCCCGGCGCAGCAGCGTGTTGCGGTACTCGCCGGGCTGGCCCTCGCCGTTGTCGACCGGCGTGCCGAGGATGACCCACTGGCAGTGGTCGCTGCCCGAGGAGAAGCCCCACCGCCCGGTGAGGCGGTAGCCGCCCTCGCAGGGCGTGAGCGTGCCGCCCGGCATGTACGAGGACGAGACCCAGGTGTCGGGGTCGTCGCCCCACACCTCGGCCTGGGCCTGGTCGGGCCACTGCCCGACCTGCCACGGGTGGACGCCCACCACGGACGACACCCAGCCGGCCGACCCGCAGGCGGCGGCGATGTCGAGGACGGCCTCGTAGAACGTGCGCGGATGGGCCTCGAGGCCCCCGTAGCGCGTGGGCTGCAGCAGCCGCACGAGCCCGGTGTCCTTCACCTGCTTGACCACGTCGTCGGGCAGGCGGCGCAGCTCCTCACCCTCCGGCGAACGCTCGCGCAGCATCGGGAGCAGGCCACGCACTTTCTCGACGACGTCGTCACCAACCACGGCTCGCTCCTCCTCGTGCTGCGATGCAGCTCATCGCCTCGGCGGCCGGTGGCCCCAGAAGCTCGTCTTCGTGATCTCGTAGGTCGTCTCGGGCTCGTCGACGGCCAGGCCGCCCCAGCCGAACTCGACCATCGCCCCGTCGGGGGCCATGCAGTAGAACGACACCATCCGGTCGTTGCTGTGGCGCCCGAGCGTCATGGCGATCGGCACCTTCCGGTCGTGCACCCGGTCGTAGGCGCGGCCCACGTCGTCGAGCTCGGCGGCCTCGAGCATGAAGTGCACGAGGTTCCCGGGGAACGGCATGGCCACGACGCCCAGCGTGTGGTGCCGCGGGTTGCAGCCGAGGAAGTGCAGGACCGAGTACGGCGTGCCGTCGGGGTCGGGCATGGCGAGGCGCATCGTGTTGCGCCGGCGGAAGCCCAGCACGCGGCGGTAGAGCTCGACCGTGGCCGTCACCCGCTCGGTGCCGACCACGACGTGGCCCATGCCCTGCTCTCCGGTGACGAACCGGCTGACCAGCGGCGTCTGCACGGGCTCGTGGTCGAGGACCGGGCCGTGGTACAGCTCGACGGGCACGCCGGCCGGGTCCTCGAAGCGGGCCAGCCCGGTGACGAGGCGCCGGCGGGCCTCCTCGTCGGTGGCCAGCTCGACCTTGGTGCCGCCGTCCTCCAGCGCCCGGACGACATCCTCGAGGTCGAGGTCGTCGTCCACCTCGAAGCCGAGTGTCACCTGTGGCTCGTCGCCCGGCACGGCCACGAAGCGGAAGGGACGGTCGTCGGTGCGGAAGTACGTGGCGTCGGGGTCGGGCCCGTCGACGGCCATCATCCCGAGGACCTCGGTGCCGAACTCCCGCCAGGTGTCCGCCTGCGGCGTCTGCCAGAGGAGGTAACCGAGGCTGCGAATGGGCATGGTCTTGCGCTCCCTCGACGGGTGGTGGTCGCTACGCCCGGGCCGGACGGGTGAGGAACTCGGTCACGACGCGCTCGAACTCGTCCTTGCGCTCGACCTGGGCCCAGTGCCCGCAGCGCGAGAACACGTGCAGTTCGGCGCGGGGCATGCGGCGGAAGGGGAGGAGGGCGCCCTCGAACGGCAGCATCCGGTCGTCGCGGCCCCAGGTGATGAGGGCCGGATGGCGGATGCGGTCGGCCCGGGCCCACAGCGGCACCTCCTCCGGGTGCTGCAGGAGGCTCATGAAGATCGCCATGGCCGACTCGAGCGCGCCGGGCGCCAGGGCGTTCGCCATGCGCTCGTCGATCAGGGCGTCGTCGACGACCTTCTTGTTGGCCACCATGCAGTCGACCCAGGCGACCATGCCCTCGCGGCTCGGCGACAGCATGAACTCGCTGAGGCGGCGGGCGCCCTCGCTCTGCTCGGGGCCGAGCGGGTTGACCGCCAGGCCGCCGGGCCCCATGAGCACGAGCCGGTCGACCCGGTCCGGGTGGGCCAGCGCGGCCTCGGCCGCCACGTAGCCGCCCATCGAGTTGCCGAGCAGGTGCGCCTTCTCGATGCCGAGCGTGTCGAGCAGGTCGACCACGGCGTCGGCGGCGACCCGCGGGTAGGCCCGGTCGAGCTCCACGGACGGGCTGCGCCCGAAGCCGGGCATGTCCAGGAGCACGGTGCGGAAGCCGGCGGCGAGCGTGGCGAGGTTGCCCTTGAAGTTCGACCAGCCGCTCACCCCGGGACCGGACCCGTGGAGGAGCACCAGCGCCGCCCCCTCGCCGGCGTCGTGGTAGTGGAGCGTGAAGCGCCCCTGCACGACCCTGCTGGTGGCGTCGAAGTCGAGCGTCGCGGTCATCGTCCCCCTCGGTGCCGGCGCGACCGGCGGCCTACGCAGGGACGGTACGTCACCCCACCCGCACCCACCCGACCCCTGTTCCGCTGACCGGGTTCCAGGGAGGATGGCCGGCTCACGCGTGGGTGGCGCCGTCGATGAGGAGGGTCGTGCCGTTGACGAAGGAGCCGTCGTCGGAGGCGAGGGCCGCCACCATGCCGGCCACTTCGTGCGGCTCCGCGAAGCCCCGGCCGTTGGGCATGAGGCGGCGGAAGAAGCTCGGGTCGGCGTCCTCGGGAAGCGTGATCTCGAGGACCAGCGGGGTGGCGACGCCGCCCGGCGCCACGCACACGGCCCGCACGTTCCGCTTGCAGTACTCGAGCGCGATCGTCTGCGTGAACGCCGCGACGCCGGCCTTGCTGGCCGAGTAGGCGGCCATGTACGGGTGGGCGTGGAACGCGGACGTCGACGCGAAGTTGACGATCACGCCGCCGCCGTCGAGCAGGTGGGGGAGCGCGGCGCGCGTCACCAGGAACGTGCCGGTGAGGTTCACGCCGATGACCTGTTCCCACAGGTCGAGCGAGCACTCGTGCGTGTGCGCCGAGCGCAGGATCCCCGCGGCGTTGATGAGCACGTCGAGGCCGCCCAGCGTGCCGGCCGCCGCGGCGACCATCTCCGCCACGCCCGGCTCGCTCGCTACGTCGGCCTCGATCGTGGTCAGCCGCCCGGCGATGCCCTCCGCCTCGGCCCGGTCGGTCGTGTCGGCCAGCCCCTTGCCGCTCACGTCGACGGCGACGACCGTGCCGGCCTCGCGCAGCAGACGCACGACGGTCGCCTGCCCCATGCCGCTGCCGCCCCCGGTGATCAGGCACCGTTTCCCCTCGAACCGCTCCACGACTCCCCCTCGCGTTCAGGTGGTGGCGCCGGCGGTGGCCCGCTGCCGCAGCTCGTACTTCAGGACCTTGCCGCTGGCGTTCAGCGGCAGGGCGTCGACCACGACGACCCGGCGCGGCACCTTGTAGTTGGCCATGGTGGCGCGCGCCCACGCCATGATGTCGTCCGGCGACGGGTCGGTGCCCGGGGCCGGCACGACGTAGGCCACGCCCATCTCACCGAGGCGCTCGTCGGGCACCCCGACCACCGCGACCTGGGCGATGTCGGGGTGGCTCAGCAGCAGGTCCTCGATCTCGGCCGGGTAGGCGTTGAACCCCCCGACGATGAACATGTCCTTCTTGCGGTCGGTGATGCGGACGTAGCCGCGCTCGTCCATGGTCCCGATGTCGCCGGTGTGCAGCCAGCCGTCGGCGTCGATCGCCTCGGCGGTGGCCTCGGTGTCCTCGAAGTAGCCCTGCATGACGTTGTGCCCCCGGCACACGATCTCGCCTGGCTCGCCGCGTGTCACCTCGCGGCCGGCGTCGTCCACGACCCGCACCTCGACGCCGGGGATGGCGCGTCCCGACGTGGTGGCGATGGTCTCGGCGTCGTCGTCGGGCCGGCAGATCGTCACCATGCCGGTCGACTCGGTCAGCCCGTAGGCCGTCACCACGGTGGTGAAGCCCAGGTCGGCGCGCATCCGCTCGACGAGGGACGTGGGCACGGCGGCGGCGCCGGTCACCGCCAGCCGCAGGCTGGACAGGTCGGCGTCGGCCCGCCGCGGGTGGTGCAGCATCGCCTGGTAGAGCGTCGGCGGGCCGGGCAGGACCGTGGCCCGTTCGCGTGCGACGAGGTCCACGACGGCGTCGACGTCGAAGGCCGGCAGCGGCAGCATTGTCGCCCCGGCGAGCAGGCAGGCGAGGATGCCCGCCTTGTAGCCGAACGAGTGCGACATCGGGTTGACGAGGAGGTAGCGGTCGCCGACCCGCAGGCCGACCGTGCTCGCCCACACCTCGAAGACGCGCAGGTCCTGGGCGTGGCTGCACAGGACGCCCTTCGGCCGGCCGGTCGTCCCCGAGGTGAACATGAGGTCGGCGGGGTCGTCCGGACGGACGCTCCGGGCGCGTGCCTCGGCGTCGGCGTCGTTCACGGTCGCACCTGCCGCCACGAACGCCGGCCACGTCGTCGTGCCCGGGCGGGCGTCGGCCGCCACCACGGCGTCGGCGCCACCCTCGGGGCCGTCGAGCACGGCCACCGCCCGCAGGTCCGGGAGGTCCCGGCCGTCGAGCATGGCCGGGTAGCGGGTGCCCAGGAAGTCGCCGACGACGACGAGCACCCGGGCCCGGCTGCCGCCGAGGACGTACGCGGCCTCGGTGCCCTTGAGCCGGGTGCTGAGCGGCACGAGGACGGCCCCCGCCGCCTGGGCGCCGAGGGCGGCGACGACCCAGTCGAGCCCGTTCGGCGCCCACAGCGCCACCCGGTCGCCCGGCTCGACGCCGGCGGCGAGGTGGGCGCGGGCGGCGGCGTCGACGAGGCGTCCGAGCTTGGCGTAGGTGACGCGGGCGTCGCCGTCGACGACCGCCTCGACGTCCGCGTGCCGGGCGGCCGCGTCGAGCACCAGCGCCGGCACGGTCGCGGGGACGCCCGCCGGGCCGGCGCGGTCGGCGGCGTGCTCGGCATCGCCGGCGGGGCTGGCCATCGGCCTCAGCTCGCCCCGTACACCGGCAGGGCCGGCGCGGCCTTCGCCAGCAGGTCGGCGACGACCGGCCCCAGGTCGGCCGCGTCCCACCGCGCGCCCTTGTCGACGTGCGGGCCGCGCTGCCAGCCCTCCATCACCACGACCTTGCCGCCCTCGACCTCGAAGACGCGACCCGTGACGTCCCGCGACTCGCCGGACGCCAGCCAGGCGACGAGCGGTGACACGTTCTCGGGGGCCATGGCGTCGAAGCCGCCGTCGGTCGGGGCGGCCATGGTGGCTGCGAACGCCGCCTCCGTCATGCGGGTGCGGGCGGCGGGGCCGATGGCGTTGACGGCCACGCCGTGCCGGGCCGGCTCGGCCGCCTGCACGAGCGTCACC
>Ga0126307_10002966_pt1 | contig 11554 bp, 12 predicted proteins | sample Plot28_FD_89955 | JGI IMG/M metagenome (GOLD analysis project Ga0126307, IMG submission 89955) | Serpentine soil microbial communities from UC McLaughlin Reserve, CA, USA - Plot28 | ecosystem: Environmental > Terrestrial > Soil > Grasslands | place: USA: UC McLaughlin Reserve, Lake County...
CCTCTATGGTCGGCGCCGCCAAGTCGGCCTTGGACGGCCGCACGGGCAAAGCCCGCACGGCCTCTATGGTCGGCGCCGCCAAGTCGGCGCCTTACTTCGTCCCGTAGAGCCGGTCACCGGCATCGCCCAGGCCCGGGACGATGAAGCCGCGCTCGTCGAGGCCCCTGTCGATGGCGGCGGTCACGACCTTCACGTCCGGGTGTTCGCTTTGGACCTGGGAGATCCCTTCGGGCGCGGCCACGAGGCACACGAGCGAGACCGAGCGCGCGCCCGCCTTCTTCACGGCATCGACCGCCGCCGTGCTCGAGCGCCCGGTGGCGAGCATCGGGTCGAGCACGATCGCGTCCCGCTCACCATCGCCCAGCTCGGGCAGCTTGATGTAGTACTCGACCGGCTGAAGCGTCTCCTCGTCGCGGTAGAGGCCGATGAACCCGACCCGCGCGCTGGAGACGAGCGAAAGGACGCCGTCGAGCATGCCCAGGCCGGCGCGCAGCACCGGGCAGACGGCCACCTTCTTGCCGGCGATGCGCTGTACGGTCGTCCGCTCGAGCGGCGTCTCGACCTCGTCGGGCTCGGTCGGGAAATCTTTGGTGGCCTCGTAGGTCAGGAGCAGCGTCAGCTCGTTGGCGAGCTTGCGGAAATGCACCGTCGGCGTGTGCTTGTCGCGTAGATACGAGAGCTTGTGCTGGACGAGCGGATGCGTGACGACGGTGACGCCGTTGACGACGTCGGTCACGCGATGTACGTGGTGTAGCCCCGGAAGCCCGGGTAGAGCGGCCGCCGCTCGCAGAGCGCCTCGATGCGCGCCGTCAGCGCACGGACGTCCGCCCCGTCGCCGAGCGCGCGCGCGATCACCTGGCCCACCTCTCGGAAGTCCTCCTCGTCGAACCCGCGCATCGTGGCCGCGGGCGTGCCGATCCGGATCCCGGAGGCAACCGTGGGAGGGCGCTCGTCGAACGGCACCGTGTTGCGGTTGACGGTCAGCTTGACCTCCGCGAGCCGCTCCTCGGCATCCTTGCCCGTCCACTCGGTCGAGCGCAGGTCGACCTGGAGGAGGTGGGTGTCGGTGCCGCCGGTGAGGACGTCGAGCCCGCCCTCCTGCAGCGTCGCCGCCAGGGTGTCGGCGTTCGCGCGCACGAGGGACTGGTAGTCCCGGAAGGCCTCGGTCGCGGCGATCTTGAAGCAGGTCGCCTTGGCCGCAATCGTGTGCTCGAGCGGCCCGCCCTGCATCCCCGGGAAGACCGCGCGGTCGATCGCCTGCGCGTGCTCCTCCTTGCACAGCACGAAACCGGCGCGCGGACCCGCGAGGGTCTTGTGGGTGGTCGAGGTGACGAAGTCACAGTGCGGCACCGGATTCGGGTGCAGCCCCGCCGCCACGAGCCCCGCGAAGTGCGCCATGTCGCAGAGAAGAAGCGCGCCGACCTCGTCGGCGATCTCCCGGAAGCGGTCGGCCTCGACGGTGCGCGGATACGCCGAGCCGCCGCAGATGATCAGCTTCGGCTTGTGCTGCTTGGCCAGCGCGAGCACCTCGTCGTAGTCGACGAGGTTCGTCTCGCGGCTGACTCCGTAGTGGACGATCGTGTAGAGCCGGCCCGAGAAGTTGACCTTGAGCCCGTGGGTCAGATGACCACCATGCGAGAGCTCGAGCGAGAGGATCGTGTCGCCCGACTCGAGCGCGGCGAGGTAGACGGCCATGTTCGTCTGGGCTCCGGCGTGGGGCTGCACGTTCGCGTGCTCGGCGCCGAAGAGCTCCCTCGCTCGGTCGATCGCCGTCTGCTCGATCTCGTCGACGATCTCGCAGCCGCCGTAGTAGCGCCGCCCCGGGTAGCCCTCGGCGTACTTGTTGGTCGGCACCGATCCGACCGCCTCGAGCACGGAGGGCCAGGTGAAGTTCTCGGAGGCGATCAGCTCGACCTGACCGCGCTGACGCTCGAGCTCTCGGCCGAGCAACTCGGCGATCGCCGGATCGACCTCGGCCAACCCCGCGGTACGGAGGTGGTGCACGGTTTCCTGCGCTACGGCCATGGCCTCTCCTCGTTCCGATTCGTCGGGAGGGATGGTACTTGGGCTACCTGCCGACGGTAGCTGCGAGCGCCCGTTCCAGGGCCTCCTCGGCGGGCACCGCGCCCTCGCGGAGAATCTGCGGCTCGTCGCCCGTGAGATCGACCACGGTCGAGGGCTTCCCCGGAAGCTCGCCCCCGTCGAGCACCGCCGCCGCGCCTGCGCGGATCTCGACCGGGACCTCCTCGAGCCGGCGCGGGTCAGGGCTGCCGTGCACATTCGCGCTTGTCGCCACGACGGCGCCGACGCGCGCCAGCACCTCCGCGCCTGGACCTGCCAGCTCCGGCACGCGTACGCCGATCCGGTTGGGCATCGACCCTGTGATCCAGCGGTAGCGCTCGGCGGGGTTCGGCAGGATCAACGTGAAAAAGCCAGGCAGGAGCGCGCGAACGATCGTGCCTGAGCGGCCGCGAAGCTCCGGCACGCACTCGAAGAGGAGATCGATGTCGTTCGCCATCAGCGCCATCGGCTGCTCGGGCGGTGTGCCCTTCATCCGATAGAGCTCCCGCGACGGCGCCTCTCGGTAGGGGTCGGCGCAGAGCCCGTAGACGGTGTCGGTCGGCAGCACGACCGGCCGCCCCTCCTTCAGCTCGGCGACGGCCTCGTCGATCACGACCGGACCGGCCCCGTACCCGTGCGCCTGTACGTGCGACGCCGTCCCTCGCGAGTGTCTAGCCCCTCCATCGCCCCTCGACCACCCGATCCCTCCCTGCCAGGTCGGGCGTGATCGTAACCTGCTCGTAGCCGAGCTCGGAAAGCAGCTGCTCCACGCGCTCACCCTTGGTCGCAGAGGTCTCCAGCACGAGCCAACCGCCGGAACGCAGCGCCTCCGTCGCCGCACGGGCGACGGCCTCGGTCGCGCCCGAGGCGACGAGCGCGACGTGCGGCTCCCAGTCGCGCACCTCGGGTTGAAGCGTCTCGAGCTCTTCGGGCTCGACGTAGGGTGGGTTCGAGACGACGAGGTCGAACTGCCCCTCGCCGAGGCCGCTCGTCAGGTCGTGTTCGACGAGCCGGATGCGGCCGTCGATGCCCGTGAGGTCGAGGTTCTCGCGCGCGAGCTCGAGCGCGTCCGGCGAAGCGTCGATCGCCGTCACGCGCGCGTGCGCAGCCTCGTCGGCGATCGCAAGCGCGATCGCGCCGGTACCGGTTCCGACGTCGAGCACGTCCGGCTGTTCCAGGCCACGGATGTGCTCCAGGGCCCGCTCGACTACGACCTCCGTCTCGGGCCGTGGGATCAGGGCCCGCCTGTCGGTCTTCAGCGTGAGGCGGCGGAAGCCCCACTCGCCGAGCACGTAAGCCAGCGGCTCGCGCTTCTCCCGGCGCGCGACCTGCCGCTCGAACGCGGTCTCCTGCTGCTCGCTCAGCTCCCGGTCGAGCTCGGCGTAGAGCAGCGCCCGGGCGCAATCGTCACATGCCTTCGACAGCAGCAGCTCGGCCTCGAGCCGGGCCGACTCGATGCCCGCCTCGGCGAGCCTGGCAGTCGCGTGAGCGAGAGCGTCGCCGAGCGTCACGCCGCCGAGGCGCTCATGCCGTCGCGGTCTCGAGCGCGCGCCGCCGCTCCTCGGCGGCGAGAACCTCCGTGAACTCGTCCAGCTCGCCTTCGAGAATCTTGTCGAGCCGGTGCACGGTGAGGTGGACGCGATGATCGGTCAGCCGGTTCTCGGGAAAGTTGTAGGTACGGATCTTCTCGGCGCGCCGGCCCCCGCCGATCTGCGACCGTCGGGCCTCCGACTGCTCGGCCTGCTGCCGCTCGCGCTCCAGCTCGAATAGGCGCGCGCGCAGCACGCGCAGCGCCTTCGTCTTGTTCTGGAGCTGCGACTTCTCGTCCTGCATCGCGACCACGGTCCCGGTCGGAAGGTGGGTCACTCGGACGGCGGAGTCGGTCGTGTTCACGCTCTGGCCGCCGGGACCGGTCGAGCGGTAGACGTCGATCTTGAGCTCGTTCGCGTCGATCTCGACCTCCACTTCCTCCGCCTCGGGCATCACCGCCACCGTTGCCGTCGAGGTATGGATCCGCCCCTGGGACTCGGTGTCGGGAACTCGCTGGACGCGGTGCGTGCCGGCCTCCCACTTGAAGACGGAGTACGCGCCGTCGCCCTTGACCGCGAAGACGACCTCCTTGAAGCCGCCGGACTCGTTGCCGCTGGTCTCGAGCTGCTCGATCGTAAAGCCGCGCCGCTCGGCGTAGCGGCTCAGCATCCGGAAGATGTCCGCAGCCCAGAGCGCCGCCTCGTCGCCGCCCACGCCCTGGCGGACCTCGACGATCACGTCCTTGCGGTCGGCGGGATCGGTCTCGACGAGCGCCAGCTTGAGCTCCTCTTCGAGCGCTGCCGCCCGCTGCTCCAGATCGGGCACGAGCTCCTTCAGGTCGGAGTCGTTGCGGGCAGCCTCGAGGTCGGCGCTGACGAGACGCCACTCCTGCGCCAGCTTGTAGGGCCCCTCGAGCTCCTTCAAGCGCCGCCCCACATCGGCGGCCTCGCGATGATCGTTGTAGACGGCCGGGTCGCTGAGTCGCTCCTGCGTCTCGCGGTACGAGCGCTCGACTTCCTCGACGAGCTCGTCCATCAGGCCATCACCTCGACCTTGGGCGCCTCACCTGCCGAATCTCGCTTCTCGAGCGCGAGCACGTCGCGGAGGGCGCGAATCGAGACCTCGAGCTGGTCGAGCGTCGGCTCGCGCGTCGTGAGACGCTGCAGCCAGAGCCCGGGCGCGAGCAGAGCCATCAGAAAGCGGTTGCCCGTGTGCTTGCCGGCGAAGCGGATCAGCTCGTAGGCGATCCCGGCGATGACCGGCAGGAGCAGGATCCTCGAGGCGATCAGCCAGTACCAGTGCGGCCGGCCGAAGAACGCGAACACGAAGATCGCGATCACCATCACCCAGAGCAGAAAGGCCGTTCCGCAGCGAGGGTGGATCAGGCTGTAGCGCTGGACGGTCTCCGGCTCGAGCTCCTCGCCGGCCTCATAAGCGTTGATCGCCTTGTGCTCTGCCGCGTGGTACTGGAAGACGCGCCGCAGGTCGGGCAGGAGCGAGATCAGGCTCAGGTACGCGATGAAGAGCGTGACGCGGATCAGGCCCTCGACGATCACGAACCAACCGGTCGTCTCGATCGGGAGCCAGTTCGTGATCAGCGCCGGCGTGACCTTGAAGAGCAGCACGGCGAAGGCGATGGCGACCGCAAAGGCGAAGAAGAGCGCGCCGCGCGAGAGCTCGGTCTGAACCTCTTCGCCTTCCGTCCCGTCTTCCTCCTGCGCCGCGTACTGCGCCGAGATCGAGAGCGCGCGGAAACCGATCGCAAGGGACTCGCCGAGCGCGATCACACCGCGGATGACCGGCAGCCGGAAGAACCAGTGCCGCTTCATCACGGACTCGATCGGGCGGCAGACCTCAGCGATCTGACCGTCGGGCTTGCGTACGGCGACCGCCCAGTTCGATGGGCCGCGCATCATCACGCCCTCGAGGACGGCTTGCCCACCGATGGGCTGCGACATGGCTAGCTAGGCCTTGCGGCCGGCCTTCTCGAGGCGGCGCTGGAAGCGCTCTACCCGGCCGCCGGAGTCCATCAGCTTCTGCTTGCCCGTGTAGAACGGGTGGCAGTTGGAGCAGACCTCGACGTGCAGCTCGGGCTTCGTCGAGCGCGTCTGGAACTCGTTGCCGCAGGCGCAGCGGACGGTCGCCAGGACGTACTCGGGATGAATGTCGGCCTTCATTGTCCACCCAGGATAGCAGCGGCGGTTTGGGTGGCCACGTTGCCGCCCGAGACGACCGCGACGAGCGTTTCGCCCGGCCGGAGCGCGATCTTGCCCGCCAAAAGCGCTCCGGTCGTGGCCGCTCCGGCGGGCTCGCAGGCCAGCTTCGCGCGGGCATAGAGGAAACGCATTCCCTGCTCGATTTCCTCCTCGGTGAGGAGCACGACGCCCTCCACCAGCTCGCGCGCGATCGCGAAACCGTGCTCGCCGGCAAATGGGGCGCCGAGGCCGTCCGCGATCGAGCGGGGGTCGACCGGAACCGGCTTCCCCGCCGCCAGCGCATCGTGCAGCGCCGGCGAGAGCTCCGGCTCCACGCCGATCACCCGGGCTTCTGGTCGCCGGCCCTTCACCGCCACGGCGACCCCGCTGATGAGGCCGCCCCCGCCGACGGGGACGAGCACGACGTCCGCGTCCGGGACGTCCTCCATCAGCTCGAGACCGACCGTCCCCTGGCCCGCGATCGTCAACGGGTGGTCGAACGGATGCACGGGGGTGCGCCCGGTCTGCTCGACCACCTCAGCGAGCCGGTCGAAGGCCTCCGTCGGGCCGGGCGACTCCAGGTCGACCTCGGCCCCGTAGCCGCGCGTGGCCTCGATCTTCGCCTCGCTCGCTCCCTGCCACATGACCACGAGCGCATCGAGCCCCTCCGTGGCGGCGCCCCAGGCCAACGCCTGCGCGTGGTTGCCGGCCGAAATGCCGATCACACCGCGCCGGCGCTGTTCCTCGCTCAGCGCAGCCAGGTTGGTGAGCACCCCCCGCGGCTTGAAGGACCCGGTCTTCTGGAATAGCTCAGCTTTGAGGACGACGCGTGCGCCCAAGAGCTCGCTCAGCGTTGCCGAGCTGAACATCGGCGTCCGGTAGAGCCGGTCGCCGATCGCGCTGCGCGCTGCCTCGACGTCGGCAAGCTCGACCACGGCTAGGTCAGCTTGTATTCGGGGCCCGAGCCGCCCTCGGGCGGGGTTAGGCGGCCGCCCTTGGCGGTGATCGCGCCGCACTGGACGCAGTTCGACGGGGTGACCTCGACGTGCACATCGCCGTCGCCCGCGTCGTCGCCGACTTCGTACACCTGCGCGGGGCACATTCGAGCCCAGAGCTCGGCGATTTCAGGCGGCACGCGATCGCGCACCCGGAGGTGGTTCCGTGCATCGTCGCGTGTCTGGTTGCCGCTGAGGAAGACCGACGAGAGCTTGTCGAAGGTGAGCTTGCCGTCCGAAACCGGGTAGCTCTTCGCTCGATCGGTCCGGAAGAGCTCCTGGTCGGCGTCGTGCTCCAGGCTCGCGTGGCCGGGCGGGAAGTTGCCGCGGCTCGCGGTCATCGCGCCGGCCATGGCGCCCCCGAGCCAGAAGCCGCGGCCGAAGGCGGGCCGCATGTTGCGCACCTGCTTCAGGTCGCTCCAGACGAAGCTCTGCTCGAGCGCCTCGTCGTAGCCTGCGAGCGCGCCCCGCCGGCCCGGAGCCTCGCCCCGCTGCAGCGCAGCGAAGGCGGCCTCGGCCGCGAGCCGGCCCGACTCGACCGCGTAATGGATCCCCTTCAGCGCCGGCACGTTCACGAGCCCCGCCCCGTCGCCGGCGATCAGAAGGCCGGGCGCGTGGAGCCGCCTCGGGAGAGCCAGGAACCCGCCCTCGGGGATCGTCTTCGCGCCCCAGGCGACCCGCTCGCCACCCTCGAGGAGCTTGCGCACGAGCGGGTGCGTCTTGAGCTCCTGGAGCACGTCGTGCACCGAGAGCTCGACGTCACGGTAATCGAGCCCCACCACCATCCCGATCGTGATCATGTCCTCGCCCATCGGGTAGATGAAGGAGCCGCCGAACTCGCGATACTTCGCGCCGGCGCGCAACGGCCAGCCCATCGTGTGGATCACGCTGTCGAGCGGCTTCGCGACCTTCCAGACCTCCTTCACGCCGAGCGCCCAGACCTGGGGGTTGTCGCCCTGGAGCGCGAACCGCTCGAGCGCGATCCCGGTCAGGTGACCCTGAGTCCCCTCGGCCAGCACGGTCACCTTCGCGTGCACCTCGTCGCCGAGGACGAAGTTCGGGAGCTCCTCGCCATTGCGACCGCGGCCTTTGTCCCCCGTCTGGACTCCGCGCACGCGGCCGTCGCCGAGGAGCAGCTTGTGGCCGGTCGTCTCCGGCAGGATCACCGCTCCTGCCTCCTCCGCCTGGTCGGCCAGCCAGCGGCCGAGCTGCGAGAGCGAGGCGACGTAGTTGCCGCTGTTGCGCATCGTCGGGGGCGCCGGGATGCGGAGCGCCCGCTTCGGAGTGAGGAAGTAGACGGACTCGTGCTCGACCCGGCCGAGGAACGGCATCTCGTCGGTGCGCACACGGTCCTTGAAGAGCCGGCGCAGCGAACGCGGGTTCACCACCGCCCCAGAGAGCAGGTGCGAGCCGGCCTGCTTGCCCTTCTCCAGCACCGCCACCGGAACCTCGCCGAGGCGCTCGGCGAGCTCGGGCGCCTCCTCGAGAAGCTGGCCCAGCCGGACCGCGCACGCGAGCCCCGCCGGGCCTGCGCCGACGACCAGCACGCCCACCTCGATCTCGGGCTCGCCGGGCGCCGCGACGAATTCGTCCAGGTCGAACGGCGGTGGGTAGTCGGCGGGTCTCAAGCGGCTTTGCGTGCCCGAACGAGCTCGGTCAGCTGCGGGACGATCTCGTGCAGGTCACCGACGACCCCGAGATCGGCGTACTCGAAGATCGGCGCGTTCGGATCCTTGTTGATCGCGACGATCAGGCCTGAGCTCTGCATCCCGACCTTGTGCTGGATCGCGCCGGAGATCCCGACCGCGACGTAGAGCTTCGGCGAGACGGTCTTGCCGGTCTGGCCGACCTGGGCCGCGTAGGGGTACCAGCCTGCGTCGACGACCGCGCGCGTCGCGGCCACCGCGCCGCCGAGGGCCTTGGCGAGCTCCTCGACGAGCGCGAAGTTCTCCGGGCCGCCGAGGCCGCGGCCGCCGGCCACGATCATGTCGGCGTCCTCGATCGACGGCCCCTCGCTCTCCTCGTGCGCCTGCTCGACCATGCGCGCGGCGAGCGAGAAGTCCTGGAGCCGCGGCTCGATCTTCTCCACTTCCGCGGTGCCGCCGGTCTCGGTGGCCTCGAACGTGCCGGAGCGGATCAGCGCCAGGCGCGGCTCCGAGGTCCAGCCGACGTCGACGTAGACCGAGTCTCCGAGCGCGGGGCGCTTGCCCACGAGCCGCCCGTCCGCCTCGACGAGATCGGTGAGGTCCCAGTTGAGGCCCGCGTCCAAGCGCGCGGCGAGGCCGGCCGCAATATCCGCAGAGAGAACGGTGGCCGCGAAGAGGACGGTGTCGTGGCCGCCGTCGTTGACGAGGCTCTCGAGCGCGTCCACTCGCGGCTGGGGCAGCGGCGCGGCCAGCAGCACGTCGTCGGCCACGTACACGCGCGAGGCACCGTGCTTGCCGGCCTCGGTCGCGAGCCCCTCGACTCCCTCGCCGAGCAGCACCGCCTCCACCTCACCGCCGAGCGAAACCGCCTTGCCGAGCACGCCCAGCGCATCCTTCTGCAGCTTGCCCTCGTGGTGCTCCAAAAAGACCAACGTCTTCACAGGACCTTCTTCTCCTGCAGGAACTGGACGATCTTCTCCGCTGCGGAGCCGTCGTCCTCGATCTTCATCGTTTCGCCTCGCGCAGGCGGCTCGCTCAGCGCATTGACCTCCGTGCGCGAACCCGCCTCGCCCGCCGCGCCCGCGCCGACACCGAGATCGCCGAGCGAGACCGTCTCCTGCGGCTTCTTCTTCGCGCCCATGATCCCCTTCAGCGACGGGTAGCGCGGCTCGTTGATCGCGTCGGAGACGGCGACCACCGCTGGCAGGGGCGCCTCGATCACGTCGTAGCCGAATTCGGTCTGCCGCTTTCCGAGCACTTTCTCGTCCTCGTGACTGAGCTCGGCGACCTGCGAGATCAGCGGCCGCTGCAGCCGGTCGGCGACGGCGGCCCAGAGCACGGCGCCGTCGGAGTCGTTTGCCTGCTGGCCGAAGAGCACGAGGTCGGCGCCTTCCCGTTCGAGAGCCGCCGCGAGGACGCGGCTCGTGGCCACGAGATCCGAGCCCGCGGCGCCCTCGTCGCTGACGAGCACGACGCGGTCGGCGCCCATCGCGAGCGCCTTGCGCAAGGCCTCGAGCGCGCGTTCCGGCCCGAGGGAAACGATCACGACCTCTCCGTCGCCATACGCTTCCTTCAACCTCAGCGCCTCTTCGACCGCATGGATGTCGAACTGGTTCAGCGTGCCCTCGCCGGAGCGGTCGAGCCGCTTGGTCTGCGGGTCGAGCCGCCGCTGGGCGGTCGCTTCGGGGACGTATTTGGCACAGACGGCGATCTTCATGCCGCGCGGACTCTACCGAGGGCGTAACGACGCCCTGCTAGGGTCTGGCGCTTCGGAGCGAACCGGAACAGTGACCAGTCACCGGACCACAGCCCGAGGAACTCTTCTTCTCGTCCTCACCCTCCTGACCCTCGCTGCCGGCGCGGCTGCAGCGCCCCCGGCCAAGATCATCTTCCCGGTGCTGGGCCAGGCGACCTACGCCGACGACTTCGGGGAGCCGCGCGCGCGCGGGGCACACCAGGGGATCGACATCATCGCTCCGAAGCGCAGCCTGGCACTCGCCGCCGAGGCGGGCAAGGTCGAGTTCTGGAAGACCAGCGCCAGCGCCGGTTGCATGCTCTACCTGCACGGCGCGAGCGGCACCACCTACTACTACATCCACCTGAACAACGACGTCACTGGCAAGAACGACAACCGTGGCAAGTGCGTGGCCGGGACCTCGTACGCGAAGGGCCTGAAGAACGGCGCCAAGGTCGCCGCCGGCCAGCCGATCGGCTACGTCGGCGACTCTGGTGACGCGAACGGCGGCAACGCGCACCTGCACTTCGAGCTGCACCCGGGCGGGAAGGGGGCGGTCGACCCGCATGCGTGGCTCCAACGTGGCCAGCACCTGCTCTTCGCGGCGCCGCGCGGGACGCCGTTCACCCTCGAGCTGCGCGGAGCGGTTGCTGCGGTCTCAGGCGACCAGATTCAGATTCGAGTCTCGAGCGTCGGTGCCTGGCCCATGCGGCAGCGCCAGTCGAACCTGCGCCGGCGTCTGCTCGTGGTCGTCCCGGAGACGGCGACCGTCCAGCGAGTTTCCAAGCCCGGCGGCCCCGGCAGTCCTACGGCCTTGACGAGCGCGAAGGTCGGTCAGCAGGTCGTGCTCTGGACGTCGCCCGCGCCGACCACGCTGAAGGCCCAGCGCGGCGACGACCTCTCGCTGAGCGCGGCGCTCGTTTCGCTCGTCTCCGGCTAGCGGCCTCTGAAGACCGGGTCCCGCTTCTCGGCGAAGGCAGTCAGGCCCTCCTTCGCGTCGTCGCTCGCGAAGAGCTCGCCGAAGTCTCTCCCCTCCCGCTCCAGATTCGGATCGTGTTCGCCCTGCAGCGCGCGGTTGGTCGCTGCCTTGGCCGCCGCAAGCGCGACCGGGCTCTTGGAGGCAAGCAGCGCCGCGACCTCATGCGCCTTCTCGAGCACCGGATCGTGCACGCCGTTGACCAGCCCGAGGCGGTGCGCCTCGTCGGCGTTCACGAGCCGGCCGGTGAAGATCAGCTCCTTGGCGATCCCCAGTGTGGTCGCGCGCGCGAGGCGTTGCGTTCCGCCCCAGCCGGGGATGATCCCGAGGTTGATCTCCGGCTGGCCTAGCTTCGCGGTCGACGCCGCGTAGCGCAAGTCGCACGCGAGCGCGAGCTCGCAGCCGCCGCCGAGCGC
>Ga0126307_10002967_pt1 | contig 11553 bp, 11 predicted proteins | sample Plot28_FD_89955 | JGI IMG/M metagenome (GOLD analysis project Ga0126307, IMG submission 89955) | Serpentine soil microbial communities from UC McLaughlin Reserve, CA, USA - Plot28 | ecosystem: Environmental > Terrestrial > Soil > Grasslands | place: USA: UC McLaughlin Reserve, Lake County...
AACCGGTTCACCGAGACCGAGCCGAGCCCGCTGATCGCGGACCTGGAGACCGCAGTGCAGACCGTCGACCCGGCCGTGGAGGCCGCGGCGGTGACGGCCGTGCGGGAGTGGCGCGCCACCCGGGACGCCACCGAGGTCGCCGAGGCGCTGGACGAGCTGCGGTCGGCGGCCAAGACCGAGGCCAGCCTGGTGCCGCCGACGCTGCGCTGCGCCCGGGCCGGGGTCACCACGGGGGAGTGGGCCGGGGTGCTGCGGGAGGTCTTCGGCGAGTACCGGGCGCCGACCGGGGTGTCCGGCGCGCCGACGGCGGGCGCCGAGGCGGCCGGGATCGCCGAGGTCCGGGACCGGGTCCGGGCGACCGCGGCCGAGCTGGGCCGCCCGCGGCTGCGGATGCTGGTCGGCAAGCCGGGGCTGGACGGGCACTCCAATGGCGCCGAGCAGATCGCGGTCCGGGCCCGGGACGTCGGCTTCGAGGTGGTCTACCAGGGGATCCGGCTCACCCCGGCACAGCTGGTGGCCGCGGCGGTCGAGGAGGACGTCGACGTGGTCGGGCTGTCCGTGCTGTCCGGCTCGCATCGCGAGGTGGTGCCGATGGTGGTGGAGGGCCTGCGCGCCGCCGGGCTGGACGACGTGCCGGTCGTCGTCGGCGGGATCATCCCGCCCGCCGACGCCGCCGCGCTGCGCGCCGCCGGGGTCGCCCGCGTCTTCACCCCCAAGGACTACGGCCTGACCGCCATCCTCGACGAGATCGTCAGCGTCCTCCGCGCCGCCCACGCCCTGCCCTGACCCCCAACGTTCATTGTTGGTGGACGCGCCACTTCCAAGGAACACCCGGCTTCATCGCAAGTTCCGGTAGGGATCCCTGACCGCGGTCCTCGACGAGATGGTCAGCGTCCTCCGCGCCGCCACCACCTCCCCTGACCCGGGAGTCAGCCGTAGATGTCCGCGCGGTGCCCCACTCGGACCACCTCGACGACCAGGACTTCGTCGTGGATGCCATAGAGCACGCGCAGCTCCGCCACCCGGGCCGACCACAGGCCATCCAGCTCGTCCTGCAGCGGCTTGCCGACGCGATGCGGGCGAGCCGCCAGCGGGCCCTCGATGAAGTCCAGGACCGCGAACGCGAACTTGGGCGGGAGCCGGTGGATCGAGCGCCGAGCGCCAGACGTGAGCTCGATCTTGTACGTCACCCGGCTTCCCGGACCCGCCGCTCGATCTCGGCCCGCATCTGCTCGACGGTGATGAACTCGCCGCGCTCGATCTCGGCTTTCGCCGCCGCGATGTCCTCCATGATGCCGGGCTGGGACCGCCAGAACTCGGTCTCGGTGATCTCCTCCCACTCGTCGAAGGAGATCATCATCGCCGCCGGGCGGCCGTTCTTGGTGATCATCACGTGCTCGCGGTACTTCTGCACCTCGGTGATGAGCTCCGAGAAGTGCTGGCGTGCCTCGCCGACCGGAACAAACTTCATGTACAGAATCTTAGCCTCTTCAGCCGGCAACAGCACGGGTGCGTTGCTGGCCCGATGGTTGTCGAGACTCCGCGCCGGGCCTTGCCGATCCGTCGCCTCCAACCGGGCGCCCGGACGGCCGGGCCTCAGGCCCGGCCGACGCGCCGGCGGGGTCCGAAGCGGGCGGACACGCCCGGCGACCAGTGGACGGTGTCGGGCCGGCCGGCGATCGGCACGCCGGCTGCGGCGACCAGCTCGTCGGACAGGTGCACGAGCTCCGCGCGGTGCAGCGGCCACTCCTCGTGCTCCACCGGCCACTGCAGCGTCCGGCCCCAGGCGGTCTGGTGCAGCCGCCAGCGGGCGGTGAGGAACAGCTCCAGCGGCGATGGGTCGACCAGCCGCTCGCCGACCCGCACGGTGAGCTCGGCGGATCGCCCCGGCGGCCCGGGCCAGCGCCGCCGGACCCGGTAGTCCCAGCGCTGGCCGCCGCCGGTCACCCGGATCGAGGACCACTGGTACGGCAGCCGGGCCAGTCCGCGGGCCACCAGCACCGGCAGCAGCCGGGACGCGTCCAGGGAGCGGAACACGATCCCGCGGCGGCCGTCGGCGTCCACCGAGTACAGCCGGACGTTCACCTCGGGAAAGGTGCCGAGGTACGGCAGCCCGGGGCTGCCGAGCACGCCGGCCCGCACTCCCCGGAAGCCGAGCAGGCCGACGTACGTGGTGCCGTCGATGAGGTCCGGTCGGGTCGCGGGCGGCAGCAGTGGCGCGACCGCGCCGGGGTCGACCGCCCAGTGCAGGAACGCGACCTGCCGCCAGCCCTGGCTGAACACGGTCCGCCCGGGGTCGTGCGGGGGAAGCGGAGTGATCGGCTCGGCATCCACACTGTCACTGTCTCGCACCAGATGACGAAGCGGAGCCGCCGATCCTGCCTGTGATCCGAGCAGGGCGGGTGGCAAGAGAAAGACCCGGCCCCGCTGACGCGGAGAACCGGATCGGGTGCCATCACCGCACAGCCGCTTCGGAGATGGGGTTGACGGCGGCAGCACCGGTAGCCTGCTCGACCGTGAGGTTGGTGGTCGCCCGGTGCAGCGTGGACTACGTCGGCCGGCTGACCGCCCACCTGCCGATGGCGCCGCGGCTGCTGCTGGTCAAGGCGGACGGGTCGGTCTCGATCCACGCCGACGACCGGGCGTACAAGCCGCTGAACTGGATGAGCCCGCCGTGCACGCTGCGCGAGGAGCCCGGCCGCTGGACGGTGACCAACAAAGCCGGCGAGCAGCTCCTGATCACGCTCGAGGAGGTGTTGCACGACTCCTCGCACGAGCTGGGTGCCGACCCCGGGCTGGTCAAGGACGGGGTGGAGGCCGAGCTGCAGCGGCTGCTGGCCGAGCAGATCCACACCCTAGGTGCGGGCTACCGGCTGGTCCGCCGGGAGCACCCGACCGCGATCGGCCCGGTGGACATCCTCTGCCGGGACGCCACCGGCGCCGCCGTCGCGGTGGAGATCAAGCGGCGGGGTGAGATCGACGGCGTGGAGCAGCTCACCCGCTACCTGGAGCTGATGAACCGGGACCCGGTGCTGGCGCCGGTCCGCGGTATCTTCGCCGCGCAGGCGATCACGCCGCAGGCCCGGGTGCTGGCCGCGGACCGGGGGATCGCCTGCGTGACGCTCGACTACGACGCCCTCCGCGGCGTCGACGACCCGTCGGGCCGCCTCTTCTGACGCCCCGGGACGCCTTCCCTGCTCCACGGGAGGGTGTCACCATGGCGCCCGGGCTCCGGCACGCCGCCCCCGGTCGGAGGTGCGGCATGAGGTTCGCGATGGCGCAGCGCAGTCGCAGGCAGAGGGGATCGCGGACAGCGCCGGCCGCCCGCCCCGCGCCGGCCCCGGCCGGCAAGCACGGCATGCCGCGGACCGCCGCGACCGGCTACCGGCCGGCGTGGTGGGCACAGCCCACGGCGGCACCCCGTACGCTCCCGCCCGGGGTTGCCGGCCCCGGACACCGGTCCCGGGACTCCGCACCGGCGGGCCGGCCCGCTGAGCTGGTTGTCCGCGCTCCGGCGCACGGCGCCGTCCGGGTCGCGCCGTGGACCTTCATCTCCGCGGGCACGGCCCACAAGGTGCGGGTCTCCGGCTCGACCAGCGTGGTGCTCGGCGACTTCTGCGTCCTGCGGGAGCGCGACCACTACCACGTCCGCCGGCTGACCGTGGCGCCGATGCCGGTGCTGCCGCCGAGGGCGGTGGCGGCGCTGGCCCGGGTGGCGGCGAACCCGGCGGACGAGTCCGCGGTCAGCGCCTTCCAGCACGCCATCCGGCCGCTGAGCGAGCCGGCCGCCCGCGTCGCCGAGCCGGGGCAGGTCCGCGTCCACCTCCCGGCCAACTGCCGGAGGGTGGTCGACGACTCGGTCGGCGTCGTGGTCGGCGACTGCGCGCGGGTGAACGCGGAGCATCGGTACGTGCTGGACGAGTCGGTCCTCCACCTGCCCGACCTGCTGGTCCGCAGCCGCGGCCTGGTCCGCGCGTACGCCCGGGCGGTGGCCGAGCCCGGAGCCGGCGAGCGGGCGTTCCTGGCCCGGCTGGTGCACGAGGCCGGCCGGTCCTCCGACCGGGAGCTGCTGGCCGCGGCCGGTGGGAGAGCGGAGGAGGAAACCACGCTGTTCGAGCTCTTCGGCGTGGTCGAGGTCGAGCATGCGGCCGGCGCCACGGTGGGCGTCGACAATCAGATCATCAGCAGCTTCACGGTCGTCAACCCGTCGGCCCGCACACCGCGCGTGCTCAAGCACCTGGACGCGGTGCGCGCCCGGGTCGACGGCCTCCGGGACGAGCGGCAGCCGGCGGAGGCCGACCCGGCGTACTGGCCGCAGTCGACCGGGCTGCCCGAGGACGCCACCGAGCTGTCCGGCGGGCGGGCCGACTCGTGGTACGGGACGGTGTCGGGTCGGTCGCCGGAGGAGGACGCCGGCGGGCGGGTCGACTCGTGGTACGGGCCGGTGCCGGGTCGGTCGCCGGAGGAGGACGGCAGGGCGGACGAGCCGGTCTCGGGCCCGCCGCCCGGGGACGCCGGCGCGCTTGCCTGGGGCCTGCCGGAGTGGCCGTTGTCCCTCCGGGGCGCCGGAGGAGCCGACCGGTCACCGCGGGCGGTTGAGCACGGGCACGGAGGGTCGCAATGAGGTCCCGCAGGCGGGTCGCCGTCCTGGCCGGCCTCGCCGCCACCTCGGCCGTGCTCGTCGGGATCGGTCTGTTCCTGGCGAGCGACACGCTGGAGCGGGCCGACCGGTACGCCAGCGTCGGGAGCCTCTTCGTCGGGATCGTCGGTCTGGCCCTCAGCACTCTGGGGTTCGTGCTCGGCGGGCGCCGCCGGGATGCCGGCCCCGGCTCGGCGGACCGGCTCCCGGCCGGTATCGAGATCCACGACAGCCCGGGGCCGGTGGTGGGTCCGACCGCGCCGGTCTACCAGTACTTCGACCACTCCGGCGCCGGCGGCGCCAGGCGGGGCGCTAGGCGGCGGCGCTAGGCGGCGGCGCGGAGGGCGGCGGGGAGAGCGTCGAGCTCGACCGGGCCGAGGGCGAGTGCGCCGGTGTGCCAGCGCTTGAGGTCGAAGCCGGTGCCGAGCCGGGCCCGGGCCTCGTCCCGGGCGGCCAGCCAGGCCCGCTCGCCCAGCTTGTACGCGGTCGCCTGCGCCGGCCAGCCGCAGTAGCGGACCACCTCCGGATGCAGCCGGTGAGCCGCGATCCGGCCCCGGTCGCGCAGCACCTCGGTCGCCACCTCGAAATTCCACCGCGACCCGTGCCGGGTCGCCTCGGCCGGCGGCAGCGGCAGGCCCAGGTGCAGCCCGATGTCGATGACCACCCGGGCGGCGCGCAGCGCGGACGCCTTGAGCATGCCCAGCCGCCGCCCCGGGGTGTCGAACCAGCCCAGCTCGTCGGCCAGCCGCTCCGCGTACAGCGCCCAACCCTCCGAGTGCCCGGCCACCCCGCCGACCCGCTGGTGCCGGGACAGCCGGTCGCCGAGCACCCGGGTCTGCCCGAGCTGCAGGTGGTGACCGGGCACGCCCTCGTGGAAGACCGTGGTCTGCTCGGCCCACACCCCGAACCGGTCCCGCCCGCCCAGCGGCCACCAGGTCCGACCGGGCCGGGTGAAGGCCTCGTCCGGCGGCGTGTAGTAGGCCGAGCCGGAGCTGGAGCCGACCGCGAGCGTCGCGTCCACCGTCCGCAGCGCCGGCGCGATGTCGAAGTGCACCCCGTCCAGCCGCTCGATCGCGGCGTCGTGCTGCTCCTGCAGCCAGACCTGGTACGCCTCGGCGCCGTCGACCGCGTCGGTCTCGTCCAGCAGCGCGGCCGCCTCGGCCGGGGAGGCGCCCGGCCGCACCCGGTCGGCTTCGGCGGCCAGCTCGTCCTCGATGCGGTGCAGCTCGGCCCAGGCCCACTCGTACGACTCCACCGGGTCGAGGTCGGCGCCGAGGACCAGCCGGCGGGCGATCGCGTGCCGCTCCGACCCGACGGCGTCCCCCTCGGCCGCCCGGGGCGCGTACTCCTCCCGCAGCCAGCGGGCGGTCTCGGCGTACGCGGCGTGCGCGGCGGCCGCCGCCGCGGCCAGCTCGCCGGCCGGCGGGCCGTCGCCGTACCCGCGGACCAGCTCGCCGTGGGTGGCGCTGGTCGCGTACCGGTCGGCCTGGTCGGCGGACTCGACCGCCTGCCGGCGGGCGGCGGGCAGGCCGCGGTCGAGCCCGAGCCGCAGGCTGCGCCGCCAGCTGGCCAGCATGGCCGGCACGGCGGCGAGCCGGGCCAGGACCGGTGCGGCGTCGCCGCTGCCCCGGCTGAGCAGCTCCACGCTGTCCCGGACGCCGGCTACCAGGCCGAAGGGCGCGTGCAGGAGCCGGAGCGGCTCGCCGGCGTCGTGCCAGTCCAGCTCGGCCCGCAGCCGGCCGGCCAGGAACGTCGCGGCGGCCTCGTCAGCGGCCGATTCCGGCGGCAACGGCGCCAGCCTGGACAGCTCCGTCAGGGTGCTCCGCATGAGGTCGGCCCGGGCCGCGTACCCGTCCGGGCCGAAGTCGGTGCCGCCGCCGGCCGGGCCGGTCACCCCGCGCATGGTCGCCCACACCGGGTCCAGAGCCGCCAGCTGGGTCACATACCGGTCGCACAGGTCGAAGACAGGGCTCGTCACCACGCCGACGCTAGTCCGGCGCTCGCCGGACCACTATCGCGGCGGCGACCGCGGCGCCGAGGCAGCCGAGCACCTCGTCGCCGAGCGTGTCGGTGTACGCGGTGTTCAGCTCGGTGCCGTGCCGGATGAAGGTGGCCCACTCGCCGGCCTCCCAGCCGACGGCGAGCAGCGCGCCGAGCCCGGCGACCAGCAGGCCGAGCGCCCACCGCGGCCGGACGCCGCCGCGGGCCAGCAGCAGCCCGGCGCCCAGCGACAGGAAGAACCAGTTGACCAGGTGGTTGGCGTCGTCCCACCAGCTCACCGAGTCGTAGAGGTCCAGGGTGTTGCCGGTGACGTCGACGAAGAAGGGCAGCATCAGCAGCGCGAAGGCGCCCCAGGGCAGCGGGCCGGTGCCGCCGCCGCGGCGGCGGGCCAGCGCCCACAGCGCCGGCACCAGCAGCATGAGCACCGGGTAGGCCAGGAGCCGGCCGGCGAACGCCTTGCCCTCGAACTGCGGCAGTCCCGGCACCAGAGTGGCGACCAGCAATTGCCCGACCGTGCCGACCAGCAGCGCGACCGCCGCCGTCCTGCCGCCGATCTTGGTCATGTCGAGGTCACCGGGTGGCGCACGACGTCGAGTCAACCAAGATCGGCGAGGTGAGCCGGCGGCGGGGTCAGCCGGCGGCGCGGGTGGGGCGGCGGCGGGGTCAGCCGGCGGCGCGGGTGGGGCGGCGGCGGGGTCGGCCTCAAGCGGCGGGGTCAGCCGCCGGCGGAGGCGTCGACGAAGCTGACCTGCACCTCGGTGAAGCCGAGCGAGCGCATCAGCCGTTCCAGCGTGACCCGGGTGTTGTCCTCCGCCCTCTTCTGCAGGCCGACCTGGGTGGCGGCCGCCGCCAGCCGCTGCTGGGCCAGCACGTACATCTGCTGGTTCTGCGGGTTGGGCTGGTCGGAGAAGAGCCCGCCGAGCCGGTCGATCACGCCGAGGTCCTGGTTGAGCACGCGGCTCTGCTCAGGGTCCACGTTCGGCGTGGACAGCTGCGCCCGGGGCAGCCGGAGCGTCACCGTCCGCCGGTCCTCGGAGATCGTCACCGCGTCGTCGTCCAGCTGGCGGAAGTCCACGAACGCGTCCACCGAGCCGATCGCCAGGAAGATCACCCGCCTGCCCTTGAGGATGTCGGGCAGGAAGCGGGCGTCCTGCTCGATGTCGATGACCACCTGGTACTGCCCGACGGCCGCGTGGTATTCGGACAGGTCGCGCATGGCGGTGAGCACGGCCGGCCCGCTGCGGTCGATCTCCTTGTCGCCGAAGGACGGCCAGCCGGCGATCGAGCGCAGCCCGAGCAGCGCCAGCACGCCGACGAGCAGGATGGCCGCACCGGTGCCGACGGTCCGCAGCAGGCCGCGGCGCACGGCGCCGGGAGTCCACCGGGTCGCGCCGCGGCGGACCGGCGGGACCGGGCGCGTCGCCGAGCCCTCCGCCGGGTCGTGCCGGTCGGTGTCACTGGTGGTCATCTCGCGGCCTCCTGGGCGGCGGGGGCTGGTCGGGTGTCCTCCCCGTTGGACCTACCCGCTGGACCGATCCGCCGAACGGCGCCGTGTCGGATGGCGGCGGGCCGGCCGACGGCCTGTCGCCACCACGTTACCCGCAGGTAGCCTGACGGGGGCGTCCGGCGACACCTCGGGAGGCCCTTGTGGACGGCTCGTACGACTTCGTGGTGGTGGGCGCGGGCAGCGCCGGTTGCGTGCTCGCCGGCCGGCTGTCCGAGGACCCGGACTGCCGGGTGCTGCTGCTGGAGGCCGGGCCGCCGGACGACGCGCTGGAGGTGCGCATCCCGGCCGCGTTCTACAAGCTCTTCAAGACCGAGCGCGACTGGGACATCAGCACCGAGGAGCAGAAGCAGCTGCACGGCCGCCGGCTCTACTGGCCGCGCGGCCGGATGCTCGGTGGCTGCTCGTCCATCAACGCGATGATCTACATCCGCGGCGCCCGGCTGGACTACGACAGCTGGCGGGACGAGCACGGCGCGACCGGCTGGGGTTATCCGGACCTGCTGCCGTACTTCCGCCGGGCCGAGGACAACGCGCGCCTCCGGCGTGCCGGTGCCGGAGCCGGCCTGTCGGCCCTCTACCACGGCACCGGCGGGCCACTGCGGGTCGAGGACCTGCGCCAGGTGCACGAGCTCACCGAGGCCTTCCTCGGCTCGGCGACCGCCGCCGGCCTCCCGCCGAACGACGACTTCAACGGACCGGTCCAGGACGGCGCCGGCCGCTACCAGGTCACCCAGCGCGGCGGGCGGCGCTGGTCGACCGCGGACGCCTACCTGCGGCCGGCGCTGCGCCGGCCGAACCTGACCGTGCTCACCGACGCGCTGGTGACCCGCGTCGCGGTCGAGGGCGGCCGCGCCACCGGCGTGGTGGTCCGCCACCGCGGCGCCGAGCTCACCGTGCGGGCCGAGCGCGAGGTGGTGCTCGCCGGCGGCGCGGTGAACAGCCCGCAGCTGCTGCTGCTGTCCGGCATCGGCCCGGCCGCCCAGCTGCGCGAGCACGGCATCGCGGTGGTCGCGGACCTGCCCCCGGTGGGGGAGGGCTTGCAGGACCACCCGTACGTGCCGGTCAGCTGGTTCACCCGCGGCACCACCGACCTGCATGCCGCGGAGACGACGGCCAACCTCCTGCGCTGGGTCGCCGGCCACCGCGGTCCGCTGACCTCGAACGTCTCCGAGTCCGGGGCCTTCGTCCGGACCGCGGCGGACCTGCCGGCGCCGGATGTCCAGCTGCTCGCGATCCCGACGATCGCGACCAACCACGGGCTCACCCCGCCGCCGGGGGTCGGCGTCACCATCGCGCCGACGGTGGTGCACGTGCGCAGCCGCGGCCGGGTGACGCTGCGCTCGGCCGACCCGCGGTGGCGGCCGGCGGTGGATGCCGGCTACTACACCGACCCGGCCGACCTGGACGCGATGGTGGCCGGGGTGCGGGTCGCGCAGGACATCGCCGCCCGCGGGCCGCTGGCTCGGTTCGTCGACCGGCCCTGCCTGCCGGGCCCGGACGCGCGGTCCGACGACGACGTGCGGGAGGCGGTGCGGGCCGCCACCGAGACGCTCTACCACCCGGTGGGCACCTGCGCGATCGGGCCGGTGGTGGATCCGGAGCTGCGGGTGCACGGGGTGGCCGGGCTGCGGGTGGTGGACGCGAGCGTGATGCCGACCGTCCCCCGGGGCAACACCAACGCGCCGGTGATCGCAATCGCCGAGCGCGCCGCGGACCTGGTGCGCGGCCGGCCTCCGCTGCCGGCGGACACCCTGGCCGAGCCGAGCCTCACGAGGACGGGAGCATGATGACCACTGTGGATACTCCGGCAGCGGTGGAGACCTTCGACACGACCGACCCCGCCACCGGCGAGCTCGTCGGTCGCTTCCCGGTGCACGGCCCGGCTGCAGTGCAGTCCACTGTGGAGCGGGCGCGGACCGCGGCACGGTGGTGGGCCGGGCTCGGCTTCGCCGGTCGGGCGGAGCGGCTGGCGGCGTGGCGGGTGCTGCTGGCCGGCAAGGTCGCCGAGCTGGCCGAGCTGGTGCACCGCGAGGGCGGCAAGCCGGTTGCCGACGCGGTCATCGAGATCGCCACCACCCTGGAGCACCTGACCTGGGCGCCGGCGAACGCCGAGCGGGTGCTCGGCCGGCGCAAGGTCCGCTCCGGCCTGCTGCTGGCCAACCACGCGGCCACGGTGGAATACCAGCCCTACGGCGTCGTCGGCGTGATCGGCCCGTGGAACTACCCCGTCTTCACCCCGATGGGCTCGATCGCGTACGCGCTGGCGGCCGGCAACGCGGTGGTCTTCAAGCCGTCGGAGTACACCCCGGCGGTGGGCGACTGGCTGGTCCGCTCCTTCGCCCAGGTGGTGCCGGAGCAGCCGGTGCTCCAGCTGGTCACCGGCGGCGGGCAGACCGGGGCGGCGCTGTGCCGGGCCGGGGTGGACAAGGTCGCCTTCACCGGGTCGACCGCCACCGCGAAGAAGATCATGGCGACCTGCGCGGAGAGGCTCACCCCGGTGCTGCTGGAATGCGGCGGCAAGGACGCGATGGTGGTGGACGCCGACGCGGACGTCGACGCCGCGGCCACCGCGGCGCTGTGGGGCGGCATGGCCAACGCCGGGCAGACCTGTGTGGGCATCGAGCGGGTCTATGCGGTGGACGCGGTCTACGACGACTTCGTGGCGAAGCTGGCCGCGAAGGCGGCGGTGCTGCGGCCCGGGGAGGACCGGGAGGCCGCGTACGGGCCGGCGACCATGCCGTCCCAGGTGGACGTCATCCGCCGGCACGTCACCGACGCCCTCGACCGCGGCGGCCGTGCCGTGGTCGGCGGCGCCGGCTCCGTCCGCGGGCCGTACGTCGAGCCGGTGGTGCTGGTCGACGTGCCGGAGGACGCCGCGGCGGTGCGGGAGGAGACCTTCGGCCCCACGCTCACCGTGACCCGGGTCCGCGACGCCGACGAGGCGGTCGAGAAGGCCAACGCGAGCTCGTACGGGCTGGGCGCGGCCGTCTTCGGCAAGACCCGGGGCGAGGAGATCGCCCGCCGGCTGCGGACCGGGATGGCCAGCGTCAACTCCGTGCTCACCTTCTCCGGGGTGGGCGCGCTGCCGTTCGGCGGGGTGGGCGACTCCGGCTTCGGCCGCATCCACGGCGAGGACGGGCTGCGCGAGTTCGCCCGGTCCAAGGCGGTCACCCGGCAGCGCTTCCCGTCGGTGGTCGACGTGACCCGCTTCGACCGGAAGCCCGCGGCGATCAAGCGGCTCATGACGGTCGTCGGCATCGTCTACGGCCGGCCCCGGCGCCGCCGGCGCTGAGCACCCTGGTCCGGCGCCCGCGCCGTTGAACCTTCTCCCGGTCGCCGGCATAGAGAAGGGTGACCGAGGAGGGCCATGCCGACTTCCGGCCCGGACGGGTTCGCCGCGTACTAC
>Ga0126307_10002968_pt1 | contig 11552 bp, 9 predicted proteins | sample Plot28_FD_89955 | JGI IMG/M metagenome (GOLD analysis project Ga0126307, IMG submission 89955) | Serpentine soil microbial communities from UC McLaughlin Reserve, CA, USA - Plot28 | ecosystem: Environmental > Terrestrial > Soil > Grasslands | place: USA: UC McLaughlin Reserve, Lake County...
CCGATCACCACGCCGAGCATGGTCAGCGCGCTGCGCAGGCGGTTCGCCCGCAGGGCGGTGACCGCGACCTTCCACGCCTCACCGAGCCGCACGGGGGCCTCCGCTCCCGCCGCCGGCCGCGACGCCCGCCACCGCCTCCATCGAGGGGCCCTCAGGGGGGCCCACGGACGTCTCCACGACGGCGCCCTCGGCGGCTCCCGCCCGGATGCCGTGAGGGGTCTCCACGACGGACTCGACAAGCCCGTCGCGCATCCGCAGCTGGCGGCGCGCTCGGGCGGCGAGCTCCAGGTCGTGGGTGACCACCACCAAGGCCACGCCGCGTTCGGTGTTCAGCCGTTCCAGCAGGCCTATGACCTCGGCGCCCCGCCCGCTGTCCAGGTTGCCGGTCGGCTCGTCGGCGAGGATCACCTGCGGGTCGCCGACCAGTGCCCGGGCGATCGCCACCCGCTGCTGCTCGCCGCCGGAGAGCTGGTTGGGCAGGTGGGTCAGCCGGTGCCCCATGCCGACCGCCCGCAGCGCCTCCTCCGCGCGCCGCCGCCGCTCGGCCCGGCGGACCCCGCGGTAGACCAGCGGCATCGCCACGTTGTCCACCGCGGAGGTCCGCGGCAGCAGCTGGAAGGTCTGGAAGACGAAGCCGATGGTCTCGTTGCGGGCCCGCGCCAGCTCGTCCTGGGTGAGCGAGGCGACGTCCCGGCCCCCCACCCGCAGCGTGCCGGTGGACGGCCGGTCCAGCGCGCCGAGCAGGTGCATCAGCGTGGACTTGCCGGACCCGGACGGTCCGACCACCGCTACGTAGTCGCCCGGCTCGACGGCCACCGACACCCCGCGCAACGCCTCCACGGAGACGCCGTCCAGCTCGTACGTCCGGGTCACGTCGACCGCTTCGAGCGCGGCCGCGGCGCTACGGACTGCGGTGCCGGTCAGGGCAGCTCCTGCCCCTCCCGGAGCCGGTCGGCGCCGCGGACGACGACCCGCTCGCCCTCCCGGACGCCGTCGGTGACCTCCACCGCGTCCTCGCCCTGCGTGCCGACGGTGACCGTCCGCCGGTGGGCGACCCGACCGTCCTGCACCCAGACCGCGTCCCGGTCGCCGTCCCGGACCACCGCCGACGCGGGCACCGTGACCGCGTCGCTGGCCGTCCGGACCCGGAGGTCGACCACCGCGCTCATCCCGGGCCGAGGCCGGGGCGCCGGCTCGCCGGTGGCCAGCGTGCCGCCGGCCAGCGACAGCCGCACCCGGTAACTCACCCCGCCGCGGGCCGACGCGGTCGGGGACAGGTCGACCGCGGCGACGGTCGCCGCATACTGCCCGCCGGGGACTGCGTCCAGCTCCGCGACCGCCTTGATCCCGGGCCGGACGAGGAACACGTCGGTCTCGTCGACCTCGGCGACCAGCGAGAGGACCGAGGTGTCCACGATGGTGGCCAGCGGCGTTCCCGGTGCCACCGGCATCCCCTCGGTCACCGGGCCGACCGTCTGCACCGGGGCGCCGCCGCCGGGAGCCGCCGCGCCGCCGAGGGCCGAGGCCGCCTGGTCCTGCACGTCCGCTGGGAGCTGCCCCAGCACCGAGTCCAGCGACGTGCCGGCGCCGGAGGACCCGGCCCCGGCGCTCGAGCCGGTCCCGCCGAGCTGCACCGTGCCGGCGATCGGGGCCCGCACGTCCAGCGCCGCCACCGCCCGCTCGGCGGCGTCGACCGCGGCCTGCGCCTGCACCCGCTGCGCCGCGGTCAGCGAGGCGAGCGCCGCGGACAGGTTGCCGATGCCGGAGTTGATCGCCGCGACCGCCGACCGGGCCTGGGCGGCGGCCAGCGCGTACTGCCGCTCGGCCGCGGCCACTTGGATCAGCGCCGCCGCACGCAGCCGCGGGTCCGGGATCTGCTCGGCCGCCTTTCGAGCGCCGTCGAAGGCGCCATACGCGGCCGTGTCAGCCTCCGCCAGCGGGCCGCCGGAGACGTACGCCGGGGCGCCCGGCGCCGACGACTCGGCCTGGGCCAGCGCGGCTCGCGCCTGGGCGAGCCGGCTGGTCGTCTCCGGCGAGGAGATCCGGACCACCAGCGTGCCGGCGCCGACCCGCTCGCCGTCCCGGACGTAGAGCCGGGCCACCTCGCCGGTGGCCGGCGCGGTCAGCGTCGCGCTGGCCCGGGCTTGCACCGTCGCCGGCGCCTCCACCACCTCGGTCACCGAGGACCGGCCGACGGTCGCCACCTCGATCCCCGACTCGTCCCCGGTGCACCCGGTCAGCACCACGGCGGCCACCGCGACCGCCGCGGTGGCGCCCCTGCGCGGCAGCCTCACAGGCTCATCCTAGGAGCGCCGCCCCGCCCGGGCCTGCCCGTGCTCTCAGCCCCCGCTCAGCCGGGCGCCCGCCGCGAGCGCGGCGCGCACCTCGTCGGCCTCCGGCACGCCGAGCCGGCTGAACAGGGCGAGTGCCTCCCGCCATGCGTTCTCCGCCTCGGCCGGGTCCACCAGGCCGGCGACCCCGCTGAGGGCCCGCGCCTGCTCGTACGGCTCCCCGGCCCGGCGGGCGAGCTCGAGCGCGCGCCGGAAGTGCTCCAGCGCCTCCCGGTGCCGGCCGGCGGCGCGCAGGGTGACGCCGGTGTCGTTGCAGACCTCGCACTCCCCGGTCAGGTCCGCGGCCGCCCGCATGACCGCCAGCGCCTGCCGGTGCCGGTCGAGCGCCTCGGCGTACCGGCCGCGCTGCCGAAGCAGCACGCCGAGGTTGTTCAGCACCGCCGCCTCGCTGCGCCGGTCCCCGGCGGCGCGCAGCTCCGCGGTCGCCGCCCGATAGGACTCGACCGCCTCGTCGTACCGGCCGAGGAGATCCAGCTCGCAGCCGAGGTTGGAGAGGGTTCGGCCGGCGCCGATCCGGGAGCCGGTGTCCCGGTAGATCGCCAGGGCGCGGCCGAGCCGGTCGACGGCCTCGCCGTGCCGCCCGGCCCGGGAGCAGGCACCGGCCAGGCTGTTGAGCAAGGCGGCCTCGGCCGCCCGGTGGCCGAGCCGCTCGGCGGCGGCGAGCCCGAGCTCGTGCGTGGCCATCCAGTCGACGGTGTGGCCCCGCAGGACGTGGAAGGGCCGCAGGCACATTGCAAGCTGCCAGGCCTGCTCGGCGAACCCGTCCGCCGCGGCGAGGCGCACGGCGGCGCGCAGGTTCGGCCGCTCCCGGTCGAACCAGTCCAGTGCGCCGGCCGCCGTCGCCGGGGTCGGGCCGGCGGGCGCCGGCGCCTCGACCGGCAGCGGCCGCGGCTGCCGGTCCACCAGCTCGCTCGCCGCGAGCGCCGTGCCGAGGTAGTGGTCAAGCAGCCGCCGGAGCGCGGCCCGCCGCGCCGGCTCGGGCTCCTCGGCGAGCGCCGTGTCCCGGGCGAAGGAGCGCACCAGGTCGTGCAGCCGGTAGCGGGCGGCAGCGGGCTGCTCGACCAGGTGGTGGTCGACCAGCTCCTCGAGCAGCGCGTCGGCGTCCGGCGGAGTGACACCGACCAGCGCGGCCGCGGCGGCCGGGTCGAGGTCGACGCCCGGATGCAGCCCCAGCCGGCGGAATGCCTGCCGGGGAGCCATCGCGAGGTGCCGGTAGGACAGCGAGAACGCCGCGGACACGCTCCGCTCGCCGCTGGACAGCTCGGCCAGCCGCCGGTGCTCGTCCTGCAGCCGGTCGACGAGGTGCCGCAGCGACCACGTCGGCCGGTGCCGCAGCCGGGAGCCCGCAATCCGCAGCGCCAGCGGGAGGAAGCCGCACAGCTCGGCCAGCGCCGCCGCCGCCTCCGGCTCGGCGGCGACCCGGCCGGGCTCCACCGTCTCCCCGAGCAGGGTCACCGCCTCCTCGGCGGGCAGCCCGCCGATCGACACGGTCGCCACGCCGTCGAGGCCGGTCAGCCGGCTGCGGCTGGTGATCAGAACCAGGCTGCCCGGGCTCGCCGGCAGCAGCGGCCGCAGCTGGCCGGCCCCGGCCGCGTCGTCCAGCACCAGCACCACCCGCCGGGCCGCCAGCTGCGCGCGCCAGAGCGCCGCGCGCTCCTCCGGATCGGCCGGGATCTCCTCCGCCGCCACGCCCAGGGCCCGCAGCAGCACGTCCTGCGCCGCCGCCGGCTCCGTCGGCCCGCGCTCGGCGACGCACGACCTCCGCAGCGCCGCCTGGACGCGGCTGACCGGCTTCACGGTGACCGGGACACGGTGGTCATCGATCCGGACGCCGCTGGCCGTCCCGGGCGGCGACGTGCTCTTCGTCCGGGTGACCGGGGACGCCGCACAGACCGGGGCGCCCTCGTTCGACCTGTGGCGGCTGCGCCAGGGTCGGGCCCGGCTCGAGCGGGCGCTGCCGGCCGAGACGTACCTGGCCGGCCTGGTCGGCTCCGACCTGCTGCTCAACCAGCCGGACGCGGCCAGTGGCGGGTGGCGGCTCCTGCGGGCGACCCCCGCCGGGCTGGTCCCCGCCGCCTGCGGGAGCGCCCTGGTCCCGTCGCTGGCCACTGACCCGGACGCGGAGGTGGCGGTCCCGCCCGGCCCGGCCGGGCCGATCCCGCCCAGCCGGAGCTGGGCGTCGCCATCGGCGACTTCGGCTCCCCGGCGGCGGCCTCGGCGGCCCGCGCCGGCCTGTCGGACCCGGCCGCCTGGACGGTCGCCGGCCACGCCGACGCACCGCTCGCCGTCCGCCCCGGCGCGTGGATCCTGCTCCGCCGGCTCCCCGACGGCGCGGACCCGGCGGCCGAGCTGCAGCGCACCCGCGCGGCCGACCCCGCGGTCGCGGACCGCACCTTCGTCGTTCCCGCCAGCTCGTGAAGGAGACCGACGTGTCCGGCCGGACCAGGCGACCAGCGGTGGTCGCCCTCACCCTCGCCCTGCTCGGCTGCCTCGGTGTCGGCACGGCCCCCAGCGCAGCCGCCGTCTCCGACTACCTGGGCATCTCGGAGTCCTCGGCGAGCTGGGCCAACCCGGACACCGGAACCGTCCACACCTTCCACTGGCGGTTCTCGGTGGAGTGGGACGGCCAGTGGCGCTACCGGTCCCGCACCTGGTGTGACTACCAGCCGCGCGGCACCTCGTACCACGTCGCGGAGAGGTGTCACTTCGACATGTTCCACTCGGCGCTGCAGGTCAAGTACTGCGCCGAGTGGGTCGACTGCCCGGTGAGCGAACCCTGGGGTGACGCCGACTGGGAGGCGGACGGCGTCACGGAGAAGATCTGGCGGGGCCTCCCGCACGCCCCCGGCCGGGACCTGTCCGTCCGCGCCATCACCCTGCACATGCAGGCGCGGTTCCTGGTGCCCAACCACCTGACCCAGGTCTACGTGGGCTGCTCCGACTGGGTCCGGATCACCGGCGACCACACCACGTACCACCTGCCCTGCAGCGCCGTCCCCTGACGGCACCGGCTGAGTCCCCGGCTGGGCCGCCCGCTACTCGTGGAGGCGGCCCAGCTCCCGGGACCGGTCGCGGGCCGCCTCGATGGCGGCCAGCAGCGCCGCCCGCACGCCGTGCTTCTCCAGCTCCCGGATCGCGTTGATGGTCGTGCCGGCCGGGGAGGTCACCGCCTCCCGCAGCTTCACCGGATGCTCGCCGGAGTCGCGGAGCATCACCGCCGCCCCGAGCGCGGTCTGCACCAGCAGGTCCGCCGCCACGGCCCGGGGCAGGCCGAGCAGGATGCCGGCGTCGGTCATCGCTTCGATCAGGAAGAAGATGTACGCCGGCCCGCTGCCGGACAGCGCGGTCACCGCGTCCTGCTGCGCCTCCGGCACCCGGACGACCTTGCCGACCGGCGACAGCAGCTCCTCGGTCAGCAGCAGGTGCCGCTCCTCGGCGTGCGACCCGGCCGACAGCGCGCTCATCGCCTCGTCCACCAGCACCGGCGTGTTCGTCATCACCCGGACCACCGGGGTGCCGGCGGCCAGCCGCTTCGCGTAGTAGGAGGTCGGGATGCCGGCCGCCAGCGACACGACCAGCGTCCCCGGCGGCACGTGCGGCGCCAGGTCGTCCACCAGCGCGTCGATGTCCTGCGGCTTCACCGTGATGAGCAGCACGTCCGCGGCGGCCGCCTCGGCCGCGGACACCGCCCGAACGCCGTACCGCTCCTCCAGCTGCTTGGCCCGCTCCGGCCGGCGCACCACGACGACCATGTCGTCGACCGGCCGGCCGGCGCGCAGCATCCCGGACAGCAGCGCCTCGCCGAGCTTGCCCGCCCCGACGACCGCGAGCCGGCTCACGACCGGGTCGCCAGGGACCGCAAGAAGAACGCCACGTTCGCGGGTCGCTCGGCCAGCCGGCGCATGAAGTACCCGTACCAGTCCGTCCCGTACGGCAGGTAGACCCGCACCGTGTTGCCGGCGGCGACCAGCCGGCGCTGCTCGTTCGGCCGGATCCCGTAGAGCATCTGGTATTCGTACGAGTCCTGCTTGCGGTCGTGCCGGGCGACCAGGTCGGCGGCGATCGCGACCAGCCGCGGGTCGTGGGTGGCCACCATTGGGTAGCCCTCGCCGGCCATCAGCACCGAGAGGCACCGCACGTAGGACAGGTCCACCTCGTGGCGGTCGGTGAAGGCGACCGACTCGGGTTCGTCGTAGGCCCCCTTGCAGAGCCGGACCCGCGAGCCGGCGGTGGCCAGGTCGCGGCAGTCGGACTCGGTGCGTCGCAGGTAGGACTGCAGGACCGCGCCGGTGGCCGGGAAGTCTCGGCGCACCTCCTGCAGGATCCGAAGCGTCGAGTCGGTCGTGGTGTGGTCCTCCATGTCGAGCGTCACGGTGGTGCCGGCCCGCTCGGCCGCGGCGCACACCAGGTGCGCGTGATCCAGCGCGATCCGCTCGCCGTCGCCCGGCAGCGCCTGCCCGACCGCGGACAGCTTGAGGCTCACCTCGGCGGCCGGGGTCAGCCCCTCGGTGGCCAGCCGCTCCAGGATCGCCAGGTAGGCCTTCGCCGCCGCGGCCGCCTGCTCCGGGTCGGTGGTGTCCTCGCCCAGGTGGTCGAGGCTGACCTGGAGCCCGTCGGCCACCAGCCGGCGGGTCGCCGCCACCGCGTCGTCCGCGCCCTCGCCGGGGATGAACCGCTTCACCACGGTCCGGGTGATCGGCGCGGCGGCGACGATCTGCTTGAACCGGGAGTTTCGCGACGCTGCGAGAATCACCGATCGCATGCGATCAGCGTACGGCTCCGTGGCCGGCGCGGAGTCACCCGACCGGTCTCGGGCCCGCGGTCGCCGGCGAACCCCCGCTGTCGCCGGCCGGTGTCCGGTCCTGCGGCCGCCGCCAGCAACGGATCAGGACGAACCCACCTCGTCGGCACCGGTGAGCGCGGCACCGCCGACGTCCGGCACGATCTCGGGATCCGGCGGTTCCGGCGAAGACCGATGCCGGCCGGGCCGCATCGGGTCAACCGACCGGTTGGGCCGCGGCCACCAGGTGCAGCCGGGTGAAAGCGAGCGCCTCCGCGAGGTCGGCCTCCCGCTCCGCCCGGTCGGCGGCCCGCCGGGTGTTGACCTCGACCACAACGGAACCGCCGAAGCCGCGGGCGGCCAGCCGCTCCAGCACATCCCCGCACGGCTGGGTGCCCCGCCCCGGCACCAGGTGCTCGTCCTTGGCGGCGCCGGACCCGTCCGCGATGTGCACGTGGGCCAGCCGGCGACCCATGGTCTCCAGCACGTCGACGGCGTCCACGTGCGCGGTCGCGGTGTGGCTGAGGTCCAGCGTGTACGCCCGGTGCGGTTCGGTCGTCGGGTCCCAGTCCGGCGCGTACGCGGAGACCTCGCGGCCGCGGACCCGCAGCGGGAACATGTTCTCCACCGCGAAGGTCACCGGCGTCTCGTTCGCCATCCGCCGGACCCCCTGCCGGAAGCCGCGCGCGTAGTCGCGCTGCCAGCGGAAAGGCGGATGCACGACGACCGTCCCGGCGCCGAGCCGCTCGGCCGCCGCGCGCGCCCGCTCCAGCTTGACCCACGGCTCGGTGCCCCAGACCCGCTGGGTGATCACCAGGCACGGGGCGTGCACCGCGAGGATCGGCACGCCGTGGTAGTCCGACAACCGGCGCAGGGCGTCGACGTTCTGGCTGACCGGGTCGGTCCAGACCATGATCTCGACCCCGTCGTAGCCGAGCCGGGCCGCAATCTCGAACGCGGTGGCGGTGCTCTCCGGGTAGACCGACGCGGTGGACAGCCCCACGCGGGCCTGCGGCACGGTCACCGGTCCGCTGCTCACCGGACCCAGGGTAGGGATCGCCGGTTACGCCAGGCCCTGCAGGGTGAACGCGGCGGGCAACACCGTGAGAACGGTCCCCACCCCGACCGTGACGATCGCGGTGAGCAGGTCCAGCTCGTGGCCGTACCGGCGGCGCAGCACCCGGGCGACCACCAGCATGCCGATGATCGCGATCCCGACCGCTGGCGCGGCGTAGAACGGCCAGGTCGACCACAGCCGGTAGAAGCCCAGCCAGACACCGAGGCCGACGGCGGCGCCGGTCAGCGTCTGGACCAGGAAGATCCCCCACTGCAGGACCAGCGACGGCTCCTCGGCGTACCCGTCCTCGGCGTACGGCTCCTCGGCCGGCTCGAGGTCGTCGGCCACCCGGAAGGCGCTGCGGGCCCGATGGGCCCCGGTGTCGGTGACCTCGTCCGGCTCCGCGAGGCGTGGCTGCAGCGCGGTGGCACCGGCGGTGTGGGCGAGGTCGCCGCGGGTGGCGCCGGCGCGGCGCCGGCCGCGTGCCGGCTCCTCGGCGGCCGTCCGCTCGGCCGGGCCGGACTCCGTCCCGGCCCGCCCGAGCGGGCCCGGCCCCGCACCCGGGTCGCCCACCCCGGGCGGCCGCAGCCGCGTCCCGGTGTCCGTCGCCTCGCGGCGGCGCCGGGAACCGGTGGCCGCGGCACCCAGCAGCCCCGGCCCGGGTGGCGAATCGACCACCCCCGGCGGCCGCAGCCGCGACCCCGTGTCGGCCGGATCCACCGCCTCCACGCGCCGCCGCCGCGAACCGGTGCCCGCGGCGCCCAGCGGCCCGGGCGCGGCACCAGGATCGGCCACCCCGGGAGCACCGAGCCGCGGCAGACCGGCGCTGGAGTCGGTCACCCCGGCGCGGCCAGGCCGGCCGAGGCCGGCGCTCGACTCCGGCACCCCCGGCGGCCGCAGCCGCGACCCCGTGTCGGCCGGCGGGCCGAGCGGGCTCAGGCCGGCGCTCGACCCGGTCCGGCCCGGCGGCCGCAGCCGCGTCCCGGTGTCAGCGGGGTCCGGCCGGCGCAGCCGGGAGCCGGTGTCCGTGGTGGCACCGGACGGGCCCAGCCCTGCGCTCGGCCCGGTCGTCCCGGGCGGCCGCAGCCGCGTCCCCGTGTCGGCCGGGTCCGGCCGGCGCAGCCGCGAGCCGGTGTCCGAAGGACCGAGCGGCAGGTGACCGGTCGGCTCGGCCACCCCAGGTGGACCGAGCCGGGGGATACCGGCACCGGAGCGGGTGCCGGCTGGGCGGCCCGGGCCGGCGCCCGACTCGGTCAGACCGGGTGGCCGCAGCCGCGTCCCGGTGTCGGCCGGATCCGGCCGGCGCGGCCGCGACCCGGTGCCGGCCGCCGCCGGCGGGCTCAACCCGGCACCGGCGTCGGCGATGCCGGGCGGGCGCAGCCGGGCGCTGGAGTCAGCGGGCCCGGGAGGCGGTGGCGGCACCGAGGTGACCGGGTCGGTCCGAGCCGCGCCGGCCCGCCGCCGCCCCCGGCCCCGCGCCGGCTCCGGCACCGGGCGCAGGTCCGTCCGCCCGCCGGACAGCGGGAATGCCGCGGGCCCCCCGGGCGGCCCGCTCGGCGGCCCGTCGGTGACCGGCGGCTGGTCGCCGGTCTTCTCCCACCACTGCTCTCCCCACGACCCGGTGTCCTCCAGCGACGGCGCACCGCGGCCCACAGCCGGGGATCCGGCCGGCAACGCAGCCGGGGATCCGGCCCGCAACGCAGCCGGGGATCCGGCCCGCAACGCAGCCGGGGATCCGGCCCGCAACGCAGCCGGGGATCCGGCCGGCAACGGAGCCGGAGCCGGCGCCGGCGGTCGCCCAGCGGCCGTCGCGGGCACGTACGGCGGCGGGGAAGGGTACATCGGCCCCCGCTCAGCCGACAGCACCGAAGCCGGCGCGGCCGATCCGCGCGTGTCGGACCGCGAATGTCGTCCCATTCCGCACTCCTCAACCACGTCGGTCGACGGAGAATGACACCCTCTAGGGGGTCCGGAGAGCAAATCTGGCCACGCGCCGTGCCGTACCGTGGCCGGCGTGACGGTGGCGCTCCGGCGGGAGGCCGGCCTGGACTTCGCCCGGGAGTGGGTGGAGTTCACCGACCCGGCCGACCCCGAACACCTGGTCCGCGCCGACCTGACCTGGCTCTGCTCGCGATGGAGCTGCATCTTCGGCCACGGCTGCCGGGGCATCCTGGAGGACCGCCCGGACGACGGCTGCTGCAGCCACGGGGCCTTCTTCTCCGACACCGCGGACGAGAAGCGGGTGTCCCGGGCGGCGCGGGAGCTGAGGCCGGAGGAGTGGCAGTTCTTCAAGGTGGGCACCAAGCGCGGGATCACCGTCCGGGACAAGGTCGGTGACGACGACCGGCGCCGGCGGACGCGCACCGTGGACGGGGCGTGCCTGTTCCTCAACCGGCCCGGGTTCGCCGGCGGCGAAGGGTGCGCGCTGCACGCTCTGGCGCTGCGGACCGGCCAGCACCCGCTGGAGACCAAGCCGGACGTGTGCTGGCAGCTGCCGGTCCGCCGCGAGCAGGAGTGGGTGGACCGGCCGGACGGCAGCCGCGTGCTCGTCTCCACGGTCACCGAGTTCGACCGGCGGTCGTGGGGGGAGGGCGGTCACGACCTGCACTGGTGGTGCACGTCGTCGCCGGAGGCGCACGGCGCCGGCGAGCCGCTCTACCGCTCGTACGCGGCGGAGCTGACCGCCCTGCTCGGCGAGCCCGCGTACGCCGAGCTCGCCCGGCTCTGCGCCGCCCGGCTGAGCACGGGACTCATCGCCCCGCACCCCGCGGACCCCACTTGACCCCGCGCAAGTCCCCGCCGGAGCCGTCCACAGCCTCCCCCGCTTGACCCGCCGGTGAGTTTCGCGGCTCCCGTACGACGGGTCGCTCACCGACGCGGGATCAGGTCGGGTCAGGTGTCGAACTTGTAGCCGAGGCCGCGGACCGTCACCAGGTGGCGGGGGTTGGCCGGATCGGGCTCGATCTTGAGCCGCAGGCGCTTGACGTGGACGTCCAGAGTCTTGGTGTCACCGACGTAGTCGGCGCCCCAGACCCGGTCGATCAGCTGCCCGCGGGTCAGCACCCGGCCGGCGTTGCGGAGCAGCAGCTCCAGCAGCTCGAACTCCTTCAGCGGCATCGGGACCGTCCCCCCGTTGACCGAGACGACGTGCCGCTCGACGTCCATCCGGACCGGGCCGGCCTCCAGCGTGGCCGGGGCCGCCTCCACCTCCGCCGAGCCCCGCCGGCGCAGCACCGCGCGGATCCGGGCCACCAGCTCGCGGGAGGAGAAGGGCTTGGTCACGTAGTCGTCGGCGCCGAGCTCCAAGCCGACCACCTTGTCGATCTCGCTGTCCCGGGCGGTGAGCATGATCACCGGCACCGAG
>Ga0126307_10002970_pt1 | contig 11546 bp, 9 predicted proteins | sample Plot28_FD_89955 | JGI IMG/M metagenome (GOLD analysis project Ga0126307, IMG submission 89955) | Serpentine soil microbial communities from UC McLaughlin Reserve, CA, USA - Plot28 | ecosystem: Environmental > Terrestrial > Soil > Grasslands | place: USA: UC McLaughlin Reserve, Lake County...
CCGCCGAAGCGCAGGTCGACCTCCTCGGACGGCGCCCGCACGACCACGACCTGGCCGGCGCAGACGGCACTCTGCAGGCGAGCCCCGGGCTTGAGCAGCATCACGACGAGACCTCCGGAGGGGTGAGGCCGAGACGGGACCCCGCCTCGGCCAGGGTGGCGGCGGCCGCGGCGGCCCCGCCGGGCGACGACGACCCGGGCCACACCTGGTCCGCCCAGACGAGGACGGATGCGAAGCCGGCCCCCTCGTAGGCATCCAGGGGCACGTCGGGCGAGGCCACGCGGACGTGCATGGGGAACGGCTCGTGCCGGCCCAGCTCGTCCCGCAACTCGAGCAGCCGGCGGCGCAGGACGGCGGCGTCCTCGAACGACGGAGTCCCCGAGGCGAACCAGCCGTCGGCCACCGCGGCCGCCCGCCGCAGCGCGGCCTCGGTGTTCCCGCCCAGGACGAGCGGCACCTCCACGGGGGACGTACTGACCTGGACCCGGCCGAACCGCCAGTACGTCCCGTCGTGAGCGAAGGGCTTGCCGCTCCACGCCTGGCGCAGGATGGCGATCGACTCCTCGTAGCGGGCCCGGCGCTCGTCGAAGGGGACGCCGACGGCGGCGAACTCCTCCTCGAGCCAGCCGGAGCCGACGCCGAGCATGAAGCGGCCGCCGGACACGTCCGCCAGCGTGGCGGTCATGCGCGCCGTGACCAGCGGCGGTCGCAGCGGCAGGAGGTAGATCCCGGTCGCCAGCCGCAGCGACGACGTCGCGGCCGCCACCGCGGACAGCGCCACGAGCGGGTCGACCAGGGTCGTCGAGGGGTCGACGATCGGCCCGGTGTGGTGCTGGTGGGCCGTGTCGCCCGTGGTCGGGTGCTCGCTGCCGTAGCCGACCGGCAGCACGACGTGCTCGCCGAGCCACACCGAGTCGAACCCGGCCGCCTCGGCGGCGACGCCCAGCGCCACCAGCTCGGACGCCGAGATGTCGTAGCAGGACAGGCCGACCCTCACGAGCCACCCCTGGGCGGCGAGCCGGGCGACGCGCCGATCAGCCGATCGGCCTCGACCTGCGCCAGCACGTCGGCGAACCGGGCCTCGGCCTCGGCCTTGCGGCGGGGCAGGTGGCCGGTCGGGAACAGGTCCTCGGTCGGCCTGTACTGCTTGAGGACCTGGCGGGCGACCTGCATCTGGTGCACCTCGGTGGCGCCGTCGGCCAGGCCCATGTGGAAGGACTCGAGGACCATCGAGCCGAACGGCATCTCGTGCGACACGCCCAGCGACCCGTGGACCTGCAGCGCCCGGGCGGCCACGTCGTGCAACACCTTGGGCATGGCCGCCTTCACGGCCGAGATGTCCACCCGGACCTTCTGGTAGTCGTCGTACCGGTCGATCTTCCAGGCCGTCTGTAGGACCAGGAGCCGGAACTGCTCCAGCTGGACCCACGAGTCGGCGATCATCGCCTGCACCAGCTGCTTGCGGGCCAGCGTCTCGCCCTGCGTGACCCGGGACAGGGCCCGCTCGCACATCATCCCGAGCGCCTGCTTGACCAGGCCGACGGTCCGCATGGCGTGGTGGATGCGCCCGCCGCCCAGCCGCGTCTGCGCCACGGCGAAGCCCTCGCCGCGGGCGCCGAGGATGTGGTCCGCCGGGATGCGCACGTCGTGGTAGCGGATGTAGGCGTGGGTGCCCTCGTCGGGGTCGTGCCCGTAGACGCCCACGTTGCGGACGATCTCGATCCCCGGCGTGTCGGCCGGGACCACGAACATCGACATGCGCTTGTGGCGGTCGGCGTCGGGCTCCGTCACCGCCAGCAGGATCAGGAACGAGGCGTAGCGGGCGTGCGACGAGAACCACTTCTCGCCGTTGACCACCCACTCGTCGCCGTCGAGCTCGGCGCGGCACACGAAGCCGGTCGGGTCCGACCCGCCGCGGGGCTCGGTCATCGAGAAGGCGGAAACGATCTCGTTCCGCAGGAGCGGCTCGAGGTACTGCTTCTTGAGCTGCTCGGTGCCGTAGTGGGCCAGGATCTCGGCGTTGCCGGAATCGGGCGCCTGACAGCCGAACACGATCGGCGCGCTGTGCGAGCGCCCGAGGATCTCGTTGAGCAGGGCCAGCTTGACCTGGCCGTAGCCGGGTCCGCCCAGGTGCGGGCCGAGGTGGGTCGCCCACAGGCCCCGCTCCTGCACCTGCCGCTGCAGCGGCGGGATCAGCGCCCGGCGGACCGGGTCGGCCATGTCCCACGCGTGCGTGATGACCTGGTCGACCGGCTCGACCTCCTCGGCGACGAACCGGTCGACCCAGTCCAGCTCGGCCTGGAACTCGGGGTCGGTCTCGAAGTCCCAACTCATGCGCTCGCCCCTCCGTGTGCCTCATCGGGTGCCCAGTTCGGGACCACGGTGCCGTTCCCGCGTGCCTCCCAGGTGACGTGCATCGGCATGCCGATCGTCAGCGGCGGGGCGCCGTCGAGCGTGCCGACCAGCCGCACGGCGGGGTCGTCCGCCAGCTCGACCAGCACGACCGTGTACGGGACCGGGAACGCCGGGTGCACCTGGTGGGTCACCGTCGTGTACGAGTACAGGCGCCCGGCGCCGGACCGGGGCTCCCACGAGCCGTCGAAGCTCCCACAGCGGACGCAGCGCGCCCGGGGCAGGTGGAGCGTGGTCCCGCAGGCGGCGCACACCCGGGCCACGAGCCGGTGGCGGGCGGCGGCCTCCCAGAACCCGGCGCTGTCGTGGTCGTCGGTGACGGGGGCCGGCCATCCCACGCGCACCGGCTCGTCTCCGACGGCCACGTCGGCGGCGTCGGCGGCGCTCATGCGGCCCTCAGCAGGATGGCGCTGCCGGGAGGCAGGGGCGTGCAGGCCACGAGGCACGTCTCCGCACCGGGGACCTGGCTCGTCGACTCGCCCCGGACCTGACGCACGCCCTCGACCACATGGTTCATCCCGTGGATGTAGCCCTCGGACAGGTGGCCGCCGCCGGTGTTGACGGGGATCGTCCCCTCCATGCCGATGCCGCCGCCGGCCACGAACGGGCCGCCCTCGCCCTTGGCGCAGAAGCCCCAGTCCTCCAGCTCCATGAGCACGGTGATCGTGAAGCAGTCGTACAACTGCGCCACGTCGACGTCCTCCGGGCCGATGCCGGCGCGGCGGTAGAGCAGGTCGGCCACGTGCCGGGCCGGCAGGGTGGTCACCGACTCCCGCATGAGGACCGGGAACATGTCGCCGCCCTGGCCGCGGGGCATGCCCGCCTGGGCGACGGCTCGGATCAGCGCCGGCTTCCGGCGGAGGTCCCGCGCCCGCTCGGTCGACGTGACCACCACGGCGCAGGCGCCGTCGGTCTCGAGGCAGAAGTCGAACAGGCGCAGCGGCGCCGAGATCATCCGGCCGGCCAGGTAGTCGTCGAGGGACAGCTTGCGGTCGTGCATCTGGGCCGCCGGGTTGGCGTTGGCCCGCTTGCGGCAGGCCAGCGCGATCGCCCCGAGCTGCTCGGACGTCGTCCCGTACTCCGCCATGTGGCGCTGCGCCAGAAGGGCGAAGGCCTGGCCCGGCGTGAGCAGGCCATGGGGCATGAACCATTCGTCCCAGCTCACGTTGCCGCCGACGACCTCGGTGCCGGCCCCGTCGCCCGCCCGGGCCGGGTCGGCCTGGCCATAGCGCCGGCCCGAGCGCCCGTTGAGCGCACGGAACACGAGGACGCTCGTCGCCTGCCCGCTCTCGATGGCGGCGACCGCCTGGGCCACCTGGGCGCACGGGGCGGCCCCGCCCGGCCCGGTCTCGCCCCAGTAGGTCAGCTCGTCGATGCCGAGCGACTCCGCCAGGTCCTGGTGCTTCACCTGGTCGAGGTCGCAACGGACGATGCCGTCGATGTCCCCGATCGTGAGCCCGGCGTCCTCGATCGCCGCCAGCGACGCCTGCGTGGCGAGCGTCAGGTCGCTGCGGCCCGAGTTGCGGGAGAAGTCGGTCGCCCCGATCCCCACGATGGCGCACCGGTCACGGTGCTCCCAGCCGTCTGGTCCAGCCATCCGTACTGCCCCCTCTCGTCTACGGCGGACTATATCATCATGAGGAATTCGGATCCATGAAACAGGGGGCAAAGATGAAGGACCAGCTCAGCGGGCGGTGGGCCGTGGTGACCGGCGGCAGCAAGGGCATCGGGCTCGGCATCGCCGAGGCGTTCGTGGGGGCGGGCGCCAACGTCGTCCTCGTGGCCCGGGGCGAGAAGGAGCTCGACGCCGCCGCCCACGAGCTGCGCGCGGTGCCGGGGAGCGGCGGCGCCACGCCGGAGGTCCGCACGTACGTCGGCGACACGGGCGACCGGGCGGCCATCGCCGACCTCTTCACCCGCCTGGAGGCGGACCTGCCGTCGCTCGACGTGTTCGTCGCCAACGCCGGCGCCGGCGTGCCCCGCCCGTTCCTCGAGATCACGCCCGAGGAATGGGACTGGTGCATCGACCTCAACCTCACTGGCACGTTCCTGTGCGTGCAGGCGGCCGCCCGCCGGATGATCGCCGACCGGTCGGCGGGCGACGCCGATGCCGGGGCGGACGCAACCGGGATCGACGCAACCGGGACCGCCGCGGCCGCGGCGGACGGTGCCGGCGACCCGGTCGACAAGGCGATCCTCGTCGTGTCGTCCATCCGTGCCCTCGGCGCCCGGCCCACGATCGGCGCCTACTCGGCGGCCAAGGCGGGGCTGAACCAGATGGTCCGGGTGGCGGCCTACGAGCTGGCCGAGCACGACGTGCGCGTCAACACGCTGTCCCCGGGGATCACCGCCACGCCGCTGGCGCTGGAGGGCAACCCGGCGCTGTTCGAGGAGCGGGCCGGCGGGGTCCCCCTTCGCCGGGCCGGCCTGCCGGCGGACATGGCCGCCGGCGCCCTCTACCTCTGCTCCCCCGCCGCCCGCTTCGTCACCGGCGCCAACCTGGTCGTGGACGGCGGCGAGTCGCTCTGGTGAGGGCTACAGCCACTCGATGAAGTCGTCGACCCGGTCGCCGAGGCGCTCGCGGTTGTGGCCGGCGACACCGGCGATGTGCGCCTCCATCAGGTCGCGCGCCCGACGGGGATGGCCGGCCGCCACGGCCCGGGCCAGCTCGCGGTGGTCGTCGGCCAGCATCTGGCGGATGTCGCGCGGGTCCTGGACCGTGGCCAGGTGGTGGCTCACGATCTGGCCGTAGGTCTGGAGCGTCAGCTCGAGCACCCGGTTGTCCACCAGGCTGGCGACGGCCCCGTGGAAGCCGGCGTGGGCCTCGACGAACCGCTCGAGCTCGTCCTCACCCGTGCCGGGGGCGTCGGCCGACAGATAGGGCGCCATGGCCGCCGCCCGGGCCTCGCCGTCGGGGTGGCGGGCCGCCCGCTCGGCCAGCGCCACCTCGGCCATCTGCCAGGCCTCGAACAGCTCGGCGTAGGTGGCGCCCGACATGTGGAAGAACAGCGTCGAGACCCGGCCCAGGTTGGCCGGGTCGACCGTGCCGACCACCGGCCCGCCGCCGGGGCCCCGCCGGATCGAGATCAGCCCCTGCACCTCGAGCAGCCGCAGGCCCTCCCGCAGCGACTCGCGGCTGACCCGGTAGTGGTCGAGCATCGCCGCCTCGGACGGCAGCGCCGCCCCCGGCAGCTGCCCGGCCTCGATGATGTCGTGGACGATGTCGCGCGCCACGCTCTCGGCCGTCTTGAGCGGGCGCATGACGCCGCCACCGGAGCCGATCGAGATGCAGCCGCGCCCGCCCGCGCCGTTGCCGTTCGCCTTCGCCGGGGACTGGGCGGGGGCCGCCGCCCCGCCGCCCGCACGGATCCCACCGTTGCGCCGTGCCATGGGCGCATCGTAGCCGTGCTTCTTTCCTGCTGAAGGTTGTCTCCGCCAAATTCATCATGAGAATCAGTGACAGCTGCCGGGCCGTTGTCACCGGGGGCGGTTCGCGGATCGGGGCGGCCACCGCCCACCGCCTCGTCGCCAGCACCGCGGCTGCTGAAGCCCTGCCCCGGGATGGTGCCGAGGTCGGTCATCCGCCCCCGCCGCCACCGGAAGGCGTGGGTCTCGCCGGTCGCCGTCTCGCTGAAGCCGACCACGTCGCCCCGGTCGTTCACGCCCGTCGCCCGGCCGAACGGCCCGCCGAGCGTGCCGAGGTCGACGATGCGCCCGTCGCGCCACATGGTGGGGTGGTCGATCGGTTGACGCGCGGCGGTCAGAGTTTGGTGAGCGACTCCGAGCCGCCGAGGACCATGGCGATCGACACGCCGATAGCGGTCACCACGGTCATGACCAGCGCCACCGCCGCCACGAGCGGGTAGCCGCCGTTGCCCCAGTAGTCGAACAGCACGGTCCCCATGACCTGCGTCGTCGACGACCGGACCAGTAGCGAGGCGCTGAACTCGTGCGTGAGCAGCACGAAGATGAGGGCCGCCGCCCCGCCGAGGCTCGAGCGCATCAGCGGCAGGATCACCCGCAGGTTCGTGCGGAGAACGCCGGCGCCGCTGACGCGGGACGCCTCGCTGTACGTGTCCCCCAGGGCCAGCAGGGCCGAGAGCTGCATGCGGGTTGCGAACGGGAGCATGAGCGTGACGTAGACGAGGATCACGACCCACGGCGTCCCGTACAGGACGAACGGGCCCTCGGCGTACGTGAGCAGGAAGCCGACGCCGAAGATCACCGCCGGGATGCCCAACGGCATCGACACCACGAAGTCGAGGATCGCCCGCTGCACCGGGAACTGCCGGCCCCGGACCAGCAGGGACGCCGCAACGAACCCGAGCGGCAGGCAGATCGCCACCGCGACGAGCGAGAAGCGGAGGCTGTTGCCGATCGCCGTGGGCACGGCGTCGCCTTCGAAGATCGTCCGGAAGTTGTTCAGGCTCATGAACTCGGTCTGGATCTCGCCGCTCCAGTAGTTCGAGAGGGCGACGATCACGAGGGCCGTGATGGGCAGGACGGTCGCCACGAGGGCGTAGACGACGATGCCGACGGCGGCGAGACGCGACGGGCGCCCCTCCGAGCGGAACGCCTTACCGCCGTGGGTCACGAACCGGCGCTCGTTCCCGAGCATCAGCTTCTGAACGAGCACCACGGCGATCCCGAACACCAACAGCGGCGAGCCCAGCGCCGCCGCCACGCCGTACTCGACCGGCGTCTGGCTGACCTGGCGGTACATGTCGGTGGTCAGCACCGAGATGCCGGAGTTCGTGCCGAGCAGCAGCGGCCCGGTGAACTGGCCGAGGCCCAGCAGGAGGGCCACGCCGCCGCCGTAGATCAGCGTGGGCCGCAGCAGCGGCAGGGTGACCTTGAGGAACACCTTCCACGGCGGCGAGCCGCTGGTCTGGGCGGCCTCGATGTGCTCCGAGCTGATGTTCTCGAAGCCGGCGCTCACGAACAGGTACACGAAGGCGGTGAGCCCGAAGCCCGTGATGACGATGATCCACGGCATCGTGTAGATGTCGACGGGCCCCTCCTGGAGGTGGTCCCACCAGGGCAGCCTGCGCAGCTGGGCATTGAGGTAGCCGGGCCGCGGCGACAGCAGGAAGGCCCAGCCGACGACGTTGGCGATGGCCGGCACCACGATCGGCAGGACCGGGAACAGCCGCAGGAACCGCAGCCGCCGCGGCAGGCGGGTGGCGGCCCACGCCAGCGCCGTCCCGAGGACGAGGGCGATGGCCAGCGACCCGAGGGCGAGGCCGACCGTGTACGAGATGGTCCGCCCGATGCGCGGGCCGGAGAACGCCCGGTCGTAGCCGCCGTCGAACGCCCGCGACTGCAGGCGGACCAGCGGGGCGATGACCAGGTAGGCGAGGACCCCCACGAACACCGTGACGCCCACGTGCCGCAGCAGCCGCCGGGTGTCGACGCGGGCGCGGGGCGGCGCGGCCGACGCCGTGGGCAGGGTCACCGTGGCCACGGCTACCGCGCTCCGGCCGGCGCGCCGGCGGTGGCCGGGGCGGGCACACCCACCGGTGTGTCGTCGCCCGTGGCGGCGGCGTCGGCCTCGCCGGCGGCGGCCCCGCCGGCGTCCGGGGCGTAGAACCGGGCGTCGGTCGGGTCGAAGGCCAGCGTGACCCGGTCGCCGGCGCCGAGCGAGCGCGCCCACCCACCCGCCGGCCCGGTGGGGATGCGGGCGTGGACGCGCGGGGCGTCCCCGACCCCGGCGGCGGACGACGAGCCGCCCGCCCCGGGCCCGCCGTCCACGTCGAGCATGACGTCGAAGTGGCGGCCGCCGTACTCGACGTCGGCCACGGTGGCGGGCAGCCCCGCGTCGCCGGTCCCCAGGTCGTCGGGGTGGGCCACGAGACGCACGTCGTCCGGCCGCAGCCGGGCCACGGTCGAGGCGCCGGCGGACGGCGGCGTGAGCGGCGCGCCGAGTACCGGACGCCCGGCGCACACCCAGCCGCCGTCCGTCCGGACGAGCTCGAGCCGGTTCGACATGCCGATGAAGCTGGCCACGTACTCGCTGGCCGGCTCCTCGAAGACCTCCTGCGGCATCCCCAGCTGCTCCATGCGACCGCGGCGCATGATCGCCATCCGCTGGCCGAGCGCCAGGGCCTCGGACTGGTCGTGGGTCACGAACACCGCCGTGAAGGGCGACCGCCGGTGCAGCTCGTGGAGCTCGGCCCGTACCTGGTCCCGCAGTCGGGCGTCGAGGTTGGACAGCGGCTCGTCGAACAGGACGAGGTCCGGCCGGGCCACGAGGCCGCGGGCCAGGGCCACGCGCTGCTGCTGGCCGCCGGACAGCTGGGCCGGGTACCGGTCGAGCAGCTCGGTGCAGTCGACCAGGGCGGCGGTGTCCTCGACCCAGCCCTCGGCCAGCGCCGTACTCATCTTCCGCGCCCTGAGCGGGTAGGCGACGTTCTTGCGCACGGTCATGTGCGGCCACAGCGCGTACGACTGGAACACCATGCCGATGAAGCGCTTGTCGGGCGACAGGTTGACCTTGCGGGCGCCGTCGTAGACGACCGTGTCGCCCAGCGTGATCCGTCCGGCGGCGGGACTCTCCAGCCCGGCAAGGCAGCGCAGGGTCGTGGTCTTGCCGCAGCCGCTCGGCCCGAGGAGCACGAGGAACTCGCCCTCCTCGATCTCGAGGTCGAGGTCGTCGACGGCCACGGTGGGCGGCTTGCCGTCGAAGCGCTTGGTGAGGCCTTCGATGCGTACGTGGGACACGTGCTCCCCTCCGTTCCGGTACCGGTGGGACTGGGTCGGCGGGGCCGGCGGGCCCCGAACAGGGCACCCGTCCCGACCCGGCGACGGGAGGGACGGGCGCCCGGCAGGACTACTGGAAGAGCTGCTCGAACGTGGCGGTGAACTCGGTCAGCACCTCGGGCGTGATGGTGGAGAGGTCCTGGGTCTGGACCTGGTCGATCGTGGCGACCGAGCCCTCGACGTCGGGCAGGACCGAGGCGGCCTTGCGGGCGATCGCCTCCTGGCCGGCCGGCGTGATCATGAAGTTGGCCAGCACCTGGGCGGCGTTGGGGTGCAGGGCCTCGGCCAGGATGCCGGTCGAGAACCGGGCGCCCCAGATGGTGTCGGACAGGCCCGAGTCGACGGGCGCGCCGGCCTCCTGCTCGTCCTCGAGCACCTGGACGAACGACGCGGCCGTGATCTCGCCGGACGTGAGCGCCTGGGCCATCGGCAGCGAGCTCTCGTAGATCCGCGGCTCCTGGGCCGCCAGGTCCTCGACGAAGTCGTCGCCGAACTTCTCGGCCAGGTAGTTGTCGTAGAAGTCGACGACGGCGGCCGAGCCCGGCGCCATCACGCCGATCTGCCCGCCGGCCAGCTCGGGATCGAGCAGGTCGTCGTAGTCCTCCAGCCCGTCGGGGTAGAGGTTGGTGTTCCAGCCGAACGTGAGGACGGCAGCCGACGAGATGAACACGCCGTTCTCGTCGACGTTCTCGTCGCGGTTGTAGTCGGGCTCGTCGAACGCGGGGCCGGTCGGCTCGGCGAAGTCGCCGGCCGCGCCGTGGGTCTGGGCCCAGTTCGTGTCGGCCTGGGCGATGATGTCGCCGACCATGTTGCCGGTCTGCATCTCGGCCTCGATCGTCTGGTGCAGCGTGGCGTCGATGTCGCGCACCACCTCGACCGAGATGCCGTACTCGTCCTCGAAGCGCTCGCCGAGGTCCTCCAGCTGGTCGAGGCCCTGGCTGGAGTAGATCGTCACCGACCCCTCCTCCTGGGCGGCCGCGACCACCTCTTCCCACGCGGCGTCGCCCGTGGGGCCCGAGTCGGTGTTCCGCTCGGCCTCGTCACTCCCGTCGTCGCCGCCCCCGCCGCACGCGGCCAGGCCCATCACGAACACCGTCACAACTGCGGCCATGCGCCGCCGCCCGAGCCGGTCGATCATGGTCTCCCCCTCCGTTGGGTCCGCCGCCGTCCGCAGGCGACCCGTTCGTTGGACGTCGACGTGTTCGGCGTCACATTCATCATGAGATTAGGCGTGACCTGCACCACTGTCAATGAGAATCCGGTGACAGGCGTCACCCTTGACGAATAAATCTCATGAGCTTTATGGTCCGGGGCGGACGAGAGGGGTCCCCGTGACCGCGCATGCCGACACCGCCCGCACCGCCGACGTGGCCACCCATGCCACCCACGCCGTCCACGTCGCCGAGGGCGACGCCGACCTCGCCGCCTGGGCCGCCGCTGCCCGGGCGTGGCTCGAGGCCCACGCCGCCCGCCGCCCGCGGGGGGCGACGGGCAGCGCGTGGGGCGAGGGCAGCGACGACGTCTCTGTCTTCCACGACCTGAGCGACGACGAGGAGCAGGCCGTCCTCGACCGGGCGATGGCCTGGCAGGTGCTCAAGTACGACGCCGGCTACGGCGCCGTCGACTGGCCGGTGGAGGCCGGCGGCGCCGGGCTCACCCCGGCCCACCGCCAGGCCTTCGAGGACGCCGAGGCGGACTTCGTCACGCCCGGCCACCACGAGACGTTCAGCGTCACCCGCAACCTCGTGGCGCCGACGCTGCTCGCCTACGGCACCCCGGAGCAGCAGCGCGACCTCATGCCCCGGTTCCTGCGGACGACCGAGCTCTGCTGCCAGCTGTTCTCCGAGCCCGGCGCGGGGTCCGACCTCGCCGGGCTGTCGACGCGTGCGGCGCGGGACGGCGACGACTGGGTGGTCAACGGCCAGAAGACGTGGAGCTCGGGCGCCCGCTTCGCGCGCTGGGGCGAGCTCATCGCCCGGACCGACGTCGACGTCCCCAAGCACGCCGGCCAGACCGCGTTCGTCATCCCCATGGACCTTCCCGGCATCACGATCGTGCCGATCCGCCAGATGAGCGGCGGGGCGTCGTTCAACGAGGTGTTCTTCGACGACGTCCGCGTGCCGGACGCGTGCCGTCTCGGCCCCATCGGCGCGGGATGGAAGGTGGCGCTGACGACGCTCGGCTTCGAGCGCTCGACCAGCGGGTCGGATCGCGGTGGCCAGTCCGTCGGCGGCTCGTGGGACCGGCTGCGGGCGCTGGCCGCCCACGTGGGCGCGACCGGCGACCCCGTGGTCCGCCAGGAGCTGGCGACGCTCTACGCCCTCGACCGCATCCGCGATTTCCTCGCGCTGCGGACGCTTGCGACCGTGCGGGGC
>Ga0126307_10002971_pt1 | contig 11543 bp, 13 predicted proteins | sample Plot28_FD_89955 | JGI IMG/M metagenome (GOLD analysis project Ga0126307, IMG submission 89955) | Serpentine soil microbial communities from UC McLaughlin Reserve, CA, USA - Plot28 | ecosystem: Environmental > Terrestrial > Soil > Grasslands | place: USA: UC McLaughlin Reserve, Lake County...
GAGAACAACAAAACCAGGTAGGCAACGTTGCCCACCCAGGCAGACACCCAGTAGCCAAAGGCGGACGTGAAGCCAATGTAGTTGCCGAAACCGGCTCGGGCATAGCCGTAGACACCCCCGTCTACGTCCGGTTTGCGGGTGGCGAGCGTTTGGAAGACGAAGGCGAGCATCAGCATGCCTACGCCGGTAATCAACCAGCCGATGAGGAGCGGACCAGGAGCGGCACTGCCGGCCATCTGGGAGGGCAGGGCGAATATGCCGCTGCCGATCATCGACCCTACGACCAGTGCCGTCAGGGCGATCAGGCTCAAGCCAGCTTTCGCGCCGGCGGGGCGCGGCTCAGCGGGCCTCGAGATTAGGGTGTCTGACATCGTCCTCTCCCCGGCTCAGGTGATGCGAGGTCGCTGGATGTCGCCCCGCGATACTGACGGTATGGGCGGTTCTCGCCGCGCTGAGGAGGCTTTGGTCCTTGATCTTGGGCCGTTGGTCCCACGGGTCGTTCTGGTAAACGGACGGTTAACCCAGGTAAAGTCGCGAAACTCACTGTGCCGCAATGATCAGTGGTCTAGGTTGGACACGTTCCGCTTCGAAACGTGGCGTGTGGCGGTTCAGTTGGGAACAGTCGGGGGTGAGGACGACGTGAGGGGTCGCTTTGATGACCTTCTTCTCTATCCCCGCCGGGCCGGTGCAGTGACGATGAGGGTATGCGTACTACCCAAGGGATTGCGATGACAGCCGCCCAGCGAATCGAGTTGACCGCGCAACAGCTTGATCGGATCGCGTGGGGATTTCTACGTTCCGAGTTCACTGGACAGGTCTACGCCGACTGGCCTATCGACCGACGCGTCGATGCCTATCTGTTGCATCATGGGCTGATCGACATTGTCAATGACGGATCCGCATACGACGCGTTACTGAATCACGTCATGGCAAGTATCGGTCCCGCACACCGGAACGGAGTTCTCGCGCCGCCGAGAACCTAAGCCTGAATCTGTGGACGCAGGCGTTTCACCGCATCCACGGCGCCAGCTATCACGAGTACGCCTCCCGCGTTGGCGGCTTCATGCCCAGCATCGGACGCCTCCACACAACACACCAGCCGCCGAGGTTGGGATCTCCCATGCGGGGCTGTTCTTGCGTTGTGGGGCTTATCCGGTGTTATCGGGAGGTGTGCCTCCACCATCCGTGGGCTGTGGTAGTCAGTGGCGTACTGATCACCAGTTCGACGACGAGCCTTCCTCAGCGTTGCTGGCGGTGGCGTCACTCAGCGCGAGCCCGAGCATCGCGGCCAGGCAGCCGCGATCCGCGCAGTCATGTTGCGCGACCGCTCCGGCGGTCACTCGGCGGGTCGATGCGGTCGTATTGGCAGTCATCTCAATTCTCCTGTTTGCGTTGTCATTTCGAATGCTCACCGGTTTGTTCCGGCGACGTACTACTGTGCTGCGTGCGCTTAGCTCGGCGGCGGTGGGTCACTCGGGGCGCGATCGAAGGATCGTTCCGGCTCTGAGTGCATGCTCTCCGTCAACCATCAGCGGTGGCCGCCGCGGTGATGAAACAGCAGACCGCCATAGCCATACCCGAAGAATGGATACTGCTGCTGAGCGGCGTACAGCGCCGCGTTACCTGGCTGGGTATTGATCTGCACATTGCCAGGCGTCTGGCATTGCGTTGCACTACCCGTATACGTGCAGGCCGGCGGAGTGCTTGCGTTGGCGAGTGCGGCGAAGCCCAAGGCGGCACCGCCCATCATGCCAGCGGCAGCGACTGGGGCCGCAACGAAGCGGATGAGGTTACGAGACATGGTCGCGTTCATTTTGAGTTTTCCTTTGCGAGTGGGTGGTTGGTTTTGTTCAGCACCGGTGTCGATCACGGACCCTTTGTGCGTGAACTTGTCACAGCTCCGAAGTTACGGATCCGCCCTCACCGCGTCGCGGTTGTGCTCACAATCCGCGTAACGAGCGATCTTCGCCTTTTGCGCATTTCGACCATGGACTCGGTGCGAGTCGTACAACAAAACAGAGAAATCGACGGGGCGGGATGGCCTTTAGGCCCTGGCGAGTTCTTGTAAAACGCCGTGGGCTTGACCGGCTGTCGAACGCCCGTCGGCTGTTGGGGTCGGGAAGCGACTGAGTTCGCGAAATCTACGATGGTGGGGCAACGAGTTGCGCTTGTGGTCGACCCGACTCAAGATCGGACCGACCGGTACGGACATACGTTGGAATATTTCGTCCGGGGAGACGGTGGGACTGTTCGGTTGAGTCGGCTCGTGCTGGTGCGGCGTAGTCTTATGTGTATGACGGTCGGCCCGTGAGCCGTTATGCCGCAATAGAAGCAGCACAAAGCGAGGCGAGAGACGCCCAACGCGGGCTGTAGGGTGCGCCGTGTTACGGGAACACCGAATCGGAACTGCGATGAGCGTCATATCGGGTGGCCGAGTCGGAAGCCGCGCACGAGAGTCGTTTTGGCGCCGATGTTCGGCCTGCGGTCGTGTAGTGCCTCCAGCAGTTGCAGTACCCGCCCGGCCCGTGCATATTCGGGTGTGAAGCAGTCCCGGGTTTCATGCACACCTCGTTACGTGTGATCGGTGTGCTGCCCGACTTGGTGGTTGGTCTATTCCGAGACACCAACCCCGGTTTCTACGCCTTCACATCAATTTCGGTCAGCACCCCGAAACCCCGCTCGGCGAACGCCTCACGCGTGCGCTTGACCGCGTCGTCGAACGACGCGGTCAGCGGGGTGGACAGTGTAATTCCCATGTCGCTTCCCTTCCCTGCCGCCCGTCAGGCGAGCGCGAGGAACAGCTTTTCCAATTCGGCTTCCGAGAGCGGGTTCTTGCCGTCAGCGGCCGCACCGGTCACGCATTCCCGCAATCCGGTCGCGACAATCTTGAAGCCGGCCCGGTCCAAGGCGCGCGACACCGCGGCGAGCTGGGTGACGACGTCCTTGCAGTCGCGTCCCTGCTCGATCATCGAAATCACTCCGGCGAGCTGCCCCTGGGCGCGGCGCAGCCGGTTCAGCACCGCGGCAATGGCGTCTTCGTCACCGATCATGGTGTAGTCCTTCCTGAAGCCCTGCCGCCATGGTACCCATGGGGGTATACGGCCCCGGTTAGGTCGCAGCGGCGGCGGCGCCCTGCCAGCCGACGAGCCGCCGCAACGGACAATGCGCATATCGGTTGCACGCGAAGGTGATTCCCGCGGCGAGCACGGTCAGTATCACCGCGGCGATACCCGCAATTGCGTGGATCTCCTGGCCGAGAATGACCGACGACATCGCCAACACGAACCAGCCGAAAGCCTGTCGCAGCGCATCGGGATCGATCATCGCGGTCAGGCGTGCGCCGATCACCCCGCCGACGAGCGCAGCGGCGGTCACCGCCGCCGCAAGTCCCCAGTCGATGTGCACGCTGGCCAGGTATCCACCGAGCCCCGCCAACGACTTCATCGCGATGACGACCAGTGACGTACCGACCGCGATGGGCATGGGCAGCCCGCCGAGCAGGGCAAGCGCGGGCACGACCAGGAAACCACCGCCGGCACCGACGAGACCGGTCACCAGCCCGACCACAAGCCCCTCGATCACGATCTTGACCACCGGCAGGGTATCGGGGTGGCCGCCGGTTCCGGTGCTGTTTCGTCCGCGTAGCATCGCGATCGCGGTGGCGATCATGATCGCGGCGAACCCGATCAGCAACACGGTTCCCGGAATGAACTGAGCGAATAGGCCACCGCCGTAGGCACCGGCCATACCGGCCGCCCCGAACACCAGCCCCGTTCGCCATTGGACTCGGCCGGCCCGCGCGTGCGAGGCGGCGCCAACCGCGCTGGTCACACCAACCACGAGCAGCGAGGTGGCGATCGCCTGTTTGGCGTCCATGCCGGCCACGTAGGCCAGCAGCGGAACGGTCAGGATCGAGCCGCCGCCGCCGAGCAGGCCGAGCGTTACGCCGACGAGAACCGCCAGCGCGATAGTCAAGGCGATCATGGCGTTAGCTCGCTATCCGCTCCCGGATGCCGCCTAGTTTGGCGACGATCGTGCTGGCATCACAGGTGGCGCCCCGGTTGTAGGGTAGACGCGACAACAGCATGCCCATGGCGCAGGTGTTGGTCATTGCCGCCGCGGCCAAACCGCCGCCGATGCCGGCGGCCAGCCACTTGAGCTTGGACGCGGCGATGCTGCCGAGGATGCTGGAGAGCACGATCGACCCGGCGACCAACCGAACCTGACGTTCCATGTCCCACCGTTGGGCGCCCCGGTTGACCGTGCAACCCTTTGCCTCCCAGGTGGCTATCCCGCCGTCAAGGATGTGCACATTGGGCAGACCCGCGTTGCGCAGCGCCGCTTCGGCCTGCACGGCGCGCTGCCCCGAGCGACACACCAGGACGACGTCGCCGTCGAGGTGCTTGATGATCTCGTCGCGGTGCTCGCGCAGCAGGTCGAGCGGAACGTTGTGGGCGCCGGGAAGGTGCACCGTGTCGAACTCGCCGGGGGTTCTGACGTCCAGCACTCGCGGGGGCACTACCGAATCCAGCAACGCGCGCAGATCCTGCGAGTCGATCGTGGCGTTCATGAGGCCCTTTCGTTGGACGGTGATGCGCTGGCTCTTGAAGTTCGATACCCATGGGGGTATAGTGATCCCCATATTACACATACCCCCGGTGGTATACGCAAGCGGGAATAGCTGGCGAGGCCCCACGTGAGAGGCAAGGGAGAAACGATGATCCTCGAGCAGTACTACATCGAGTGCCTGTCGCACGCGTCGTACTTGATCGGTGATGCAACCACCGGGCGCGCAGTCATTGTCGACCCGCGCCGCGACATCACCGAGTACCTCGACGACGCCGCCCGCTACGGATTGACTATCGAAGGGGTGATCAACACCCACTTCCACGCCGACTTCGTCTCCGGCCACCTAGAGCTGGTCGAGGCCACCGGGGCGTGGATCGGGTTCGGCGAGGCCGCCCAGACCGACTACCCCGTTCGCCGGCTGGCCCACGGCGAACACATCTCGCTTGGCGAGGTGAACCTGGAGATCCTGTCCACCCCGGGGCACACGTGGGAGTCGATCAGCGTGCTTGTTCGCGAACATCCCGGCGCCGAACCCACAGCGGTGCTGACCGGTGACTCGCTGTTCATCGGCGACGTCGGCCGCCCCGACCTCGTCAACATCGGCGACAGCTCGACCTCGGACCTGGCGCACGCGATGTACCACACCCTCCACGACACGCTGCTGAAGCTGCCCGACCGGGTGACGGTCATGCCCGCCCACGGTGCGGGGTCGTCGTGCGGCAAGAACATGTCGACCGAACTCACCTCCACCATCGGCGAACAGCGCAACACGAACCCGGCGGTCCAGCCGATGCGCGAGGAGGAATTCGTCGAGCTGATCACCCACGGCCAGCCCGCGGCGCCGGCGTACTTCTCGGTCGACGCAGCGATGAACAAGCGGGTCCATCCGCTGCTGGACCAGGCCCGCAAGATTCCCGCGCTCAGCCCGGCGCAACTCCGCAAGGCGCTCGAAGACGGCGTGCGCGTGGTGGATGCACGCAGCGTGGACGATTTCGCGGCCGGACACTTGCGCGGGGCGGTCAACGTCGGATTCGACGGCCGCTTCGCCGAAACCGCCGGCATGGTCGCCGATATCGGCGAGCGGATCGCGTTGATCACCTACCCCGGCGAGGAGCAGATCGCCGCGCTGCGCCTGGCGCGCGTCGGCTCCGACAACGCTTTCGGATACCTCACCGCCGACCGCGACGGGGTCTTCCCCGCCGAATTGCGGGATCTGGTGCGGACCTCGCCCCGGACCACCGTCGCCGAGCTGGACCGGCTGCTGGAGGAGGACGCGGCGATCAATCATCGATATCCGCAATCCGGGTGAGGTGGAGTCGGGCAGCATCCCCGGCGCGATCCACATCCCGCTGGCCCAGCTGCGAGCCCGACTCGACCTGGTGCCCACCGACCGGCCGATCGTCGTGCACTGCGCCGGCGGCTGGCGGTCGAGCGTGGCCGCCTCGCTCATGCGGGCGCAGGGCTTTGCCAATGTTTCGGATCTAGCCGGCGGTTACAACGCCTGGGCCAACGCCCACGCGGTTGCGTAATACGGTGCAAACCCAGCATTTGAAACGACCATCCCATGAATCACGTCGCCGCCGCGCGTGACCGCGCAGGACGGCAATCCGCTCGCGATATTCGGTCTCGCTGATTTCACCGCTCGCGAACCGAGCGGCAAGCTCTCGCGCTTTAGGCTTCGCTGCCGGTTCGGCAGTCATAGCTCACCCGTGCCTGCCACTCGCGTTCCCAGCGATGTAACGGCGACGGATCAGCCACGAGTGCACGAGCATCGACAACCCGACGACGCCGGCCACCGCGATGGACCTTGCTCCTGCTGCGACGAGGACCGCGGCCTCAACTCGATCACTGAACCAGAAGCAATAGATCGCAATAGCCGACGCAGGGAATGTGAAATGTCAGAGTCCACAACCAAGTAAGGGATCCTGGTAGCCGTCGATGGATCCGCAGATTCGGACGTAGCGGTGCGCTGGGCGGCCCGCGAGGCAGCGCCAAACAAGACCTCGAAATGTCTGAGGACACACGACCGGTCGTCATCGGCGAAGAAGTGAGTCTTGGATTTGTCCTTCATGGCGGATCCTTGCACTGCGGAATGAGGCGCTTGCTCCGCTAACGGTTGTTCCGGTCTGCTGGGATTAACGCCGTGGCGAGTGAGTTCAGGGCGTCCTGAATCCCTTGGGCGCACATGTCGATGTCGGGGCAGGCGTCCTCGTCGGTGACCACGGTGATGTTGAACTGGCCTGCGTAGGAGAGGGCTCCGATTCCCACGGTGATGTTGCCGGTGAGTGGCACGAGCGGGAACAGTTCGAGCAGCCGGGCCCCGGCGAAGTAGAGCGGCATCGGGGGGCCGGGCACGTTGGCGGCGTAGGTGTTGGCCCACCGTTGCCGCGACATCAACCGCATGAGCAGCCGCTGCAGCAAGCTGAACCGGAAGAGGGCACCACCGGCGGCCCTCCGCAGTTTTCGGCGCCCGGCCGTTTCTGCGGCGATCATCCGAAGCCGGTCTATGGGGTCGGCCACTCCGACCGGTAGGCGGACGACCATCATCCCGTCGAGGTTCCCCCGCGCTTTGCCCGGCGGCTCGCGGTGCAGCGACCTCGGCACGTAGGCCCGCAGTGCGATGCCCTCGACGCCTTCGCCGCGGCCCAGCAGCAACGCCCGCAGCCCGCCGGCCATTGCCGTCATGAGCACGTCGTTGACCGTCGCGTCCTGAGCGTGGGCGATCTGCTTGGCCGCCTCCAGGCTCGAGCGAACGAGGGCCAGTCGGCGGCCGACTCCGATGGGCCGGTTCAGGCTGGTCCGGGGTGCGCGTTCTTCAACGAAGGCCTCCCGCAAGGCGGGCCAGGATTCGCGCAGATCTCGCAGCTTGCTGCGCAGCCGGGTGACCCCCACTATCGCCCCGGCCAGCCCACGCGTGCGCCGACGCAGGTTGTCGGCGAATAGCTCGCCTGCCGAGGGTCTCGGTGCCGCAATTGGACTGGGAACCGGTGGCGCCGAAGCCGTGGGATCGGTGTCGAGGAACGCAGCCAGCATGGCGATTCCAGACACACCGTCGGCAATCGTGTGGTGCAACCTCATGAAGAGCCCGATCCGGCCGTCGGTCAATCCGGTAAGGAACCACATCCGCCACAGCGGCCGCTCGCGGTCCCACTGGCGACGGCGCAGTCCCTCCACCGCCAGCAACAGCTGATGCTCGTCACCCGGTGCCGGCACCTCCAGCATGTGCACGTGGTAAGTCAGGTCGACCCCAGTGGCGTCAACCCACAGCGGCCAGCCCAACCCTTTGCGCGGCACCAGAAGAACCCGCCGGAACTGTGGAATCAGCGCCAACCGTCGCTCAATGACGCTACGAGCGTCCCCGATCGAAAAATGCCCCTGCCCATCGACAACGCTGTTCCCGTCAAACACAGTGAGCGCCCCGATGTCCTGCGGCCAGCCCATGTCATCTGGCCAGAGCATGGCGAGGTCGTTTGCGGTCAATCGCTCCACGCCACACCGCCTTCCCTTCCGGCCTCGACGCAGTCCTACGGGACCAAGTACCCACCGCTGGAGAAATACCAAACCGGACACTGTCGTGCTGCGACTCAGAACTGGTTCGTCGACCTGAAACTCGCGCTGCCGCAGCGGCGGTGCACGTGCTGTGACTCGGTAACACCGCCAGGTCGAAGTAGTTAGCGAAAGATGGCGTCGGTGATGGTGGCGCGGAAGAACTCACCTTCGGCCAACCTGCCATTGTCATCGATGTCGAGGTCCACGGTCTCCCGATGGTGTCGATCGACCACATTGCGTGTGCGCCTGTGTCATCACTGCTCCACGCGGGGCCAGCGAACGCCGTTGGCACGAACACAGATTCAGCGGCTAACCGCCCGGCCGCGCTTATGCTGATGTTGGTGTCCCGGGCTGACATCACGGGGACGAGTCCGCCGATCCCCCAACGCATTTCACCGACGCCGTCCACATATTTGTCGTAACCAAGCACCGGAGTGCCAGCGACCTTGGCCGTCGCGGCCCAAATGAAGCCGACCCCGGGCGCAAGCACCTGGGTTGCGACGAACGGTCGCCAGGCGCGGATCCGGATGTGGCCGCGCATCCGCAACCACGCGGTACGCGCCAGCGGCGTCCCTGCCCTGATGGAGTGTTGCAGCCACATGCGAACGGGCAGAGGCAGTTTTGCGGTCGGGGTCGGTTCGAACACTTCGGCCGACGCGCGCAAAGAACTCAGCACCTCCCACTCTCCGCGGATGCGCCGAGCCGAGCTTGGCGGAGGAGGAATCACCTCATCACGGCGTGCATCAATGCCACACTCACGACCTTAGGTGCGAAAGCGCAGCGAGCGTCTACCGGCTACGCGGCAGGGCCCCGCGCCGAGGATTCGAAAGTCGGCCGTCCTGGTTCGCATAGACGGCGCCCGGTCACCTTCTCGGTCCGTATCCGCACGAAATGATCTCGCTGGCCCTCGACCCATGGCTGCAAGAAGGTTCCGGACACCTCCACCAACTCATCGACGTCAGTAATCTGCTGCGCGTGCCCCACAACGGTCACACTCCAGCCCGTGCGGAGGTCGGAATCCAACTCATCGGCCTGGAACGCCACGACGAAATTCCGGGCGGCGGCGGCCAGCTTCGTCCCGCTGGCGACCCGGATCACCACGTTGTCCCGACACAACCGGAAGTTCACCGGCTGCACAGCAGGCAGGGCGTCCTCGGTGAACACAAGACGACCGACCCGCACCGTCTGCAATAGCTGCAGGCACTGCTCACGGTCGAGGGTCTCAAGCTCTTGCCGCTGAGACATGGTTGCTCCCCTCCCCCTCCACTAGTGCGAGCGTGCCGATCGGAGTGGAACGCATTGGGACGGCGCTGATTCGCGCCAAATGCGCGACTGCCCGCTCGATGCCGCCAGCGAGTTCGTCGACGTCAGGCGCGCCGTCGTAGTCGGCTGTAATGCCGAAGACCAGGTGGTCCGCGTAGCTCAGGATCGCGACGGCGGTTCGCAGCTGAAGCGCGATCGGCGGAACCGGCAGCAGCCGTATTACCTCTCGCCCCATGATGCCCATCCGCCGTCGTGGTCCGGGTACGTTTGTCGCCAACGTCGCCACGCCGCGTTGAGGCAGCCGGGTCAACGCGCGCACCGCCCAGGCAGTCAAGGCGAATGGAACGACGTTGGCCGCCGAGACGAACACGCTTCCCGCCTGACGCTGTCCACTCCCCTTCGTCTTCGTCAATCGCCTGTGCACGGCGCGCAATTGCTCCACAGGATCGGCCTTTTCGACGGGAAGATGCGGGAGCATCACCGAGACGCGATTGTCGGTCTTGTCAGCGGCGTCGTTGGACCTCACCGATACCGGCACCAACGTGGGAAGCGAATTCCGCTTGGGCTCCTCACCGCGGCTGATCAGCACGGAGCGGAAACTGTCGGTGATCGCCGCCAGCGCAACATCGTTGACGGTTACGTCGAACTTCTCACATACCCGTGCTACATCTGCGAGGGACACCTCCACGCCGGCGTAGCGGCGCATGGCGGTCACCGGCCCGGTCAACGACGACCCCGCGGGACGAAGGAGTCCCCCAGCAATTTCGACGGCTCCCTGCGCGATCTGTGCGGCGGCGTTTGCCACGCCGAGCGATGTCTGCCACGCCCCGGTGATCCACTCGATTGGATTGAGTGGGACGATCGGCAGGCGCAGTCCGCCCCGCGTTGGCTCCTCCTTGGCCGCACGGATCTTCGTCGCGAAGCTGCCGCCCTCGATGTCGTCACCCAGGTGGGCGAGCATGTTCGTCGCCGCGATCCCATCGGCAATGCAATGGTGGATCTTCATCAGAATCGCCCACCGGTTGTACGGCAGACCGTCGACGATCCAGCATTCCCACAACGGACGGTCACGATCCAGGCGCCGCTCCATGACCTCGGCGACCCACCGGAACAAGGCAGCATCATCGCCGGGGCGCGGGAGTGCGGCACGGCGTACATGATGGGAGATATCGATGTTGTCGTCATCCACCCATTGCGGCGCGCCGAGATCGAGCGGCCGTGTGCGCAGCACTTGTTTGAACCGTGGCACCGACAGTATGCGTTCGGCCAGACCCGCAACGACCGAATCGTAGTCGGGCATCGGTCCGGCGATGACGGCCAGCGCGCCGATCGCGAGGCTGACGTGCCGGTCGGAGTCTTCAGCTTCCAGGAATCCTGCGTCAAGTGTTGACAGTTGCTCCATGACCACACTGTTCACCACGCGTTTTCCCGGTACGAGGGCCGGAAGTCATCAAACCAGAGGGCCTAGCGACCTCGGCCCGAGCCGCGCGGTAAAGACACGATCGTGCCATGACAACAGCCGGCACAGAAGCCTGCTCATTGAACCGGTGATGCCGACCTTCGACGCGGTTATCGCCGAGCACGTCTTGGTGGCCGCGGGCCCGTCGACCACCTTTCAGGGCGCCCGTGACAGATCCGGCCGTTCGTCGGGCACATCATGCGAGCGACGGTGGATCAGATCAAGGACAACGCTGAGTCTCCCGCCAGCGCGCGCGTGCCGCGTCCTTGACCAAATCTTTATGAAATGGCTAGCTGAAGAATAACGGTAGGCGGGAAGCTGTCGAGGTGTCGCAGTCGACGAGTTGCACCACCGTCCTGCATGTGGGCGGGGTGCACTGGGCGACCTCGACGGCATCGGTTGAGGCCGTGTTGGTGCGCCGCCCAGGCGTCGAATCGGTTGAGGCGAATGCGGTTAGCCAGACCGCCACCGTCACGTACGACCCTGCGGAGACGTCCGTCGCGGAGTTGTCGAAGTGGGTCCGCGACTGTGGATTTCACTGTGCGGGCCGCTCGGTGCCGGACCATGTCTGCGACGCGATGACCGAACCTTCCGTCGCTGCACCGGCCGTTCCCACGCCGCAAGAGATGATGGGACACGGCGGGCACGCGGCAATGTCGATGGACGACATGGTCCGCGACATGCGCAACCGCTTTCTGCTGGC
>Ga0126307_10002972_pt1 | contig 11541 bp, 11 predicted proteins | sample Plot28_FD_89955 | JGI IMG/M metagenome (GOLD analysis project Ga0126307, IMG submission 89955) | Serpentine soil microbial communities from UC McLaughlin Reserve, CA, USA - Plot28 | ecosystem: Environmental > Terrestrial > Soil > Grasslands | place: USA: UC McLaughlin Reserve, Lake County...
ACGAGACCTCCGGAGCCGTGTGCGCAGGTTCGAGTCCTGCCGGGGGCGCCGCTGATAGGGGCCTTGACATGGGCGAACCGCCTGGTCACGGCCCGCGCTCGTTTTCCCGCCTTTGACCGCTCTCGTCGTCGTTATTCCCGGACCCCACTGGGTCGGGTAGACGACCGGATCGGACCACCTACTCCCGGGCCAGCCATCACCCTGGCAAGGTGACGTCACATCGGCCGTGGCCGGGATGCTCGACGGTGGGTGCGGAGCCCGTACAGCCGGTGATCCTCACCATGCGATCCGGGCCAGACGGCGACCCGTAGGCCGCCGACGTTGCGGGGCGCCGCTGCTCAGTCCATGGCGGAAAATCGTCCCCAGGGGGTGATGTCGCCTCGCCGTCGGGCGCGTAAGAACGGTGTGTGGGTCCGGGTGGTGAGAAGGGGAGGCGGGTGGCGCAAACGTTGGGTTGGATCGGTCGGCCGAGGTCTCGGCCCACGACCGCTCAGAACGACGCGCCCGAGAGCCGCGCACGCGAAACCTCGCCCTCGTCGCAACAGACAGGTCGGTGAGAGGGGAAGACTCGCTGACGACCGAGTCAAGCCCTCTTGATCGCCATCACGACGCGCTGCTCATGTACGGCAGCCGTTCACACGAACAGAGGCCATCATGGTCAGCAAGTCTGCACCCGTGCTCTCGGCTGAACAGGTCTCGGAAGTGCTACGGCTGATCAAGGGAGCCGACAGCGTCGAGCTCAAACTGACCGTGCCCGACGCCGATCACCGATCGGCAGTCGCCGCGCTCGGCATGGATGTCCTCGACTCTCAGGTCCGACAGGTCGCCTTCCTCGACACGCCCGAGCTGACGCTCAACAAACACGGCGTTCTGGTACGGGCCCGACGGGTCCAGGGCAAGCCGGGTGATTCCGTCGTCAAGCTGCGGCCGATCGTCCCCGACAACATTCCAGCAAAGGTCCGCAAGTCACCGATCTTTGGCATCGAAGTCGACGCCATGCCGGGAGGCTTCGTCTGTTCCGGATCGATGAAGGCCAAGCTCGATCCAGTGAAGGTGAAAGAGGCGTTCGCCGGCCGACGCCGGATATCCACGCTGTTCACGAAGGACCAACGCGACTTCTACACCGACCACGCACCGGAGGGGATCGTGCTCGACGAACTCTCTATGCTCGGACCGATCAACATCATGAAGCTCAAGTTCACGCCCGGCGACTTCGGCCGCCGGCTCGTGGCCGAGCTCTGGTTTTACCCCGACGGTTCGCGCATCCTCGAGCTCTCTACGAAATGTGCCCCCGCCGAAGCTTTCGGCGTTGCGGCCGAGACGAGGACCTTCCTGGCCGAGCACGGCGTCGATCTCGCTGGGGAGCAGCAGACGAAGACCAAGACGGCGCTGGATTTCTTCGCTGGCGAACTCCACGCCGCAGCACGGCAAAGGTCGTGACGCATGAACAGCTCGACTCCGGCCGACATCTACTCACCCGAGTTGCGCAAGATCGACTCGCTCGAGTTGCGCAAGGTTGAAAACCTGGAGGTCCAGCTGATCGCCAGGTTCAGTCCTCCGCTGCATCCGAAGGAGGTGCAGCGCAGTCTGATCGATTGCGCCGCGAGCTACGGGTCAGCGCCTGTGCGCTTGTACGTCCCACTGCTCATCGAGCGTGACGTGACCAGGCGCCTGCGAGGCCTGAGCCGGATCCGACGCACATGGCCGCCACCGGGCGCTTCAGTCTGCTGACGGTGACCGCGGTGGCGATGACGTTCCTCGTGACCACGAGCGTCCGCCTGCAGCGCACCTTCGACACCGGCGACATCGACGGCGATCAGTGGAGAGCGTGCTGCATCGCAGTCGCCGGCTACTTCGTGCTCGCCGAGCTCGGCAAGGTGCTTTCCCGGCAGCTCGACCACAGGAGGACGACATGACCGAGATCGTCAGCCCCGAGGCGGGATCCGACCGGCGGCGTCAGATCATCGACGAGTTGCGGGTGAGGCCCGGCACGCCAGCCAACCTCGGGGGACGCGCCACACGCTGGACGGGAGGCGACACCTTCGCCCAGCTGTCGGCGGACAAGCTCGATGCAAGAGCCAAGGCGGTGCGCACCGAGGGCATCGAGCAGTTGAAGGAAGCACAGGAGCTGCTGTGGGCGAGCGACACCTATTCCTTGCTCGTTGTGTTCCAGGCAATGGACGCGGCCGGCAACGACTCGACGATCGAGCACGTGATGTCCGGCGTCAATCCACAAGGGGTGCAGGTCGTCTCGTTCAAGTCGCCGTCGAGCGAGGAGCTCGACCACCATTTCCTGTGGCGGATCTCCAACAACGCTCCCGAGCGTGGACGGATCGGGATCTTCAACCGGTCCCAATATGAGGAAGTGGTCGCTCTCAAGGTTCATCCGGCATGGCTCGAAAAGCAGAAGCTGCCACCCGGTGATCGCGGGCCAGGGTTCTGGGCCGACCGCTACGAGGACTTGAACGCGTTCGAGCAACACCTCGCTCGCAACGGCACGAAGGTGGTCAAGTTCTTCCTCCATGTCTCCAAGGCCGAGCAGAAGCGGCGCTTCATGGCCCGACTCGACAACCCCGACAAGCAATGGAAGTTCAAGGCCGGCGACGTCGCGGTCCGCGCCGATTGGGACGACTACATGCAGGCCTACGAGGATGCGATCACGGCGACCTCCACCGCCTGGGCACCGTGGTACGTCCTGCCAGCCGACAACAAGCACGTGATGCAAGCGATGACCGCAACGATCATCGTCGACGCGATCACATCGCTCGGCCTCGAATACCCGAGCGTCTCGGAGAAAGACCGCGAGGACAACGCCAAGGCACGCCAGGCGCTCGAGGCCGAGCCGGAGTGATCGGGGGTTGAGATGGTAGTGACGGAGCGGGCCACCGCCGAGGCGAACTGGTACGCGTTGTCGGCGGACGAGGTCGTCGCCCGTGTGGGGGTCGACGCCGACCGGGGACTCGATCCCGACGAGGTGCAGCGGCGGCTCTCGGAGTTCGGGCGCAACGAGATCGCCACCGAACCGCCACCGAGTCTGTGGGAGGTGGCCAAGGGTCAACTGGCGAACCCGATGAACGTCATGCTGCTGATCGTGAGCATCGCCAGCTTCGCCATCGGCCAGGTGGCGACCGGTGCGATCGTGTTGGCCCTGGTGTCGTTCAACGTGATCATGGGAACGAACCAGGAGCGCAAGGCTCTGGCCAGTGTCGAGGCGCTGGCGCAGCTCCAGGTCCCCCAGGCCCGGGTTCGCCGGTCGGGCAGCGTCGTGGAGGTCGACTCGACCGGTCTCGTGCCGGGCGACATCGCCCTGATCGAAGCAGGTGAGCTGGTCCCGGCCGACGCGCGCATCGTCACGGCGGCCTCGTTGGAGGTCCAGGAGGCCTCCCTGACCGGTGAGAGCGCGCCGATCGCCAAGGACGCCACGACGCTCCCCGAAGGGGACACGGCACTCGGCGACAGGACGAACCTCGTCTTCCAGAACACCCAGGTGACCAGGGGCTCGGCGACTTTGGTCGTGGTCGCCACCGGCGGGGCGACCCAGATGGGTCGCATCGCCGACATGGTCACGGCGACGAAGCGCACTAAGTCACCGCTCCAGCGGGAGCTCGACGGCCTGACGAAGCTCTTCGGCATCCTCGCCTGGGCGGCGGTGGCCGTCATCGCCGTATTCGGAATCGCTCGCGGCCAGGACAGCGAGACGCTCGTCCTGCTGTGCGTGTCGACGGCGATCTCGGCCATCCCGACGGGCTTGCCGACGTTCGTGCAGCTGATGCTGTCGTCAGGGGCGCAGCGGCTCGCCGAGGCCAAAGCTGTCGTCAAGTCGCTCACCGACGTCGAGACGCTCGGAGGCACGACGGTGATCAACAGCGACAAGACCGGCACCCTGACGATGAACGCCATGACCGCGACGACGATGTTGGCCGGCGGTGACTGGTACAAGATCGAAGGTGGCGGCTACACGAAGTCCGGCGCCATCCTCGGCACCGCCGGTGTCCCGACGCCGGACTTCACCCGACTGGCGCTGGGGCTCGTGCTGTGCAGCGACGCCACCGTCGCTGACGACGAGTCGATCATCGGCGACCCGACCGAAGCAGCCCTGGTCGTGCTGGCCGCCAAGATCGGTGTCGACGCCGAGGAGACCCGCCGGACCCTGCCCCGGCGGACCACGGTGCCGTTCGACTCCGAGTATAAGTTCATGGCGACGTTCCACGACCGCCCCGACTGGATCGCCGGGGGCGTCCTGCGCGAATTTCACTTCGTCAGTGTGAAGGGTGCGCCGGACATCGTCATCGACCGCTGCGCGACGGTGCTGTGGCATGGCCAGCAGGTCCCGATCGAGCAGGTCCGCGACGAGCTGCTCGAGGCCAACCGGCAACTGTCCGAGCGCGGTCTCCGCGTCCTGGCGTTCGCCATCCGCGATCTACCGTCCGACGCCATGACCGCTGCGCTCGTGGATCCGATGGGCGAGGTGCACGACCTCGTGCTGATCTCGCTCGTCGGGATCATCGACCCGTTGCGCGCTGAGGCCGTCGACGCCGTCCGGGTCGCCCGTACGGCCGGGATCGACGTCCGGATGATCACCGGTGACCACACCGTGACCGCCCGGGCGATCGCCGACGAACTCGGCCTCGGACCGGGCGTGATCACCGGCACCGAGCTCTCCCACCTCAGTGACGACGAGGTGATCGAACAGCTTCCACAGCTGCACGTCTTCGGTCGTGTCGCCCCCGAGGACAAGGTTCGCCTCGCCCGGCTGATGCAGGAGGCCGGCGAGGTCGTGGCGATGACCGGCGACGCCGTCAACGACGCCGCCGCGTTGAAGCAGGCCGACGTCGGCGTCGCGATGGGCAGCGGCTCGGAGGTCACCAAGCAGGCCGGCAAGCTCGTGCTCACCGACGACAACTTCGCCACGCTCGTGCGCGCCGTCGACCTCGGGCGTGACATCTACCGCCGGATCTCGTCCTACGTGAAGCTGCAGCTGACGATCCTGTCGTCGGTGCTGCAGCTGATGCTGTACGCCACCATCTTCAACATCAACGGCGGCGTAGCGCTGTTCCCGATGCAGCTGCTGTTCGCCAAGTTCTTCGTCGTTGTCACCGTGGTCATCGGGTTCATCGTTGACGTCCCAGACCCCGGCGTCATGCAGCGACCCCCGCGCACGCCCGGATCGAGGATCGCCACCCGCGCCCAGACGGTGCGCTGGGCGATCACCGGCTTCATCATCTCCGGCTTGGCGCTGATGGTGCTGGCGTGGGGCCCCGACGAGCCGAGCACGACCAATCCATCGGTGTCGATGACGATGGCCTTCGCCGTCGTCGCGCTCAGCGCCGTCAACAACGGCCTCGTGATGCGCCGCGAGCGCGAACCGTGGTGGTCGGCCCCGATCTTCCCCTACATTGGATGGATCATCCTGGGGTGGGTGCTCACCTGGGCAGCCGTCGAGCTGAACATGCTGCAGCGCCTCCTCGACACCGTCCAGCTCACCGGCGCCCAGTGGGTCCTCGTCATCGCACTGTCGCTCGTGGCTCCGGCATTCACCACGATCGACAAGGTTGTCCAGCTCCGCCGGCTCAACACTCACCGCACGACGCGTATTCGTCGCCGGCGTGACCGTGGCAGCCATCAGGTCCTTGCCCTCACACGAAGGCGGCCCGGCGGGCATCGTGCTCAGGTCTCGGCGGCCCCGTGGCCCGCGGTCTCGATGGCGGTGAGGGCCTCGTCGATCGAGTCGTAGAAGTGGTCGCGGTCGAGTGTTTCGTACAGGCCGTACCGGTAGACGAGGTCCCGTAGCCGTCCTCAAGCTCGACGCACGCGAGGTGGATGCCCTGTGCGTTCAGCTCGGTGTCGAGCTGCTCGAGCGTGTTGGCTGCAGTGACGTCGATGTCGGTGATCGCCTCGCACTGCAGAACGACGCAGGTGGGCCGGCCGTCGCGCACGAGGCGACGGATCTGCTGGCGGAACATGCCGGCGTTGGCGAAGAAGAGCGGGGCTTCCCACCGGTACACGAGCACGCCGGGCCCGGTTGATGCTTGACACTCTCGACACTCTCGATGTTGCGTCGCCCCTGCGGACGTCGCATGTGCTCGTCGACTGTCGGCCGCCGCATCACGCGAGCAGCAGTGTCACCGGCGCTTCGCGACCTCGTGACCTACGCTTCGACCCGAGTACGCGGTCGCGGGCCGTGCGCGGGTGCGTTCCGCGGGCACCTTGAAGGTGTCGCTGGAGAGGCGGTCCGAAGGAGATCCGGCATGGAGCCCATGAATGACGCCACCGACAGCGAAGCCGGCCAAGTGACCGTCGCCAGCTATGCGACGTACGCCGAAGCCCAGCGGGCGGTCGACGCGCTCTCCGACGCCGGCTTCCCGGTCGAGTCGGTCAGCATCGTCGGACACGACGTCCGCCTCGTCGAGCGCATCACCGGCCGGCTCACGACCGCCCGAGCGGCGGGCGCGGGAGCACTCAGCGGCGCTTGGTTCGGCTTGTTCATCGGACTGCTGGTCGGGCTGTTCACCACCGGCCCCGAATGGGTCGGTCTAGTGCTCGGCGGACTGCTGATCGGGGCGCTCTGGGGGGCCGTCTTCGGCTTCGTCGCACACTGGATGACCCGAGGACAGCGTGACTTCTCATCGGTCAGCAGCCTCGTTGCCGGCCGCTACGACGTGACCGTCCGGCCAACCCATGCTGAGCGGGCCCGTGAGCTCCTGGGAGCGCCCCGGTAGCGCCACGGCCGACCGATCAGGTGGAGTCGGACACGCGGAGCGGGCGGTGTGCCTGGCTCCACTTGATGGGTGCCGTTTCGTCCTCCGATGACGGTCGACCCCCCATTTAGGGACGGGGTGACGGTAGTGGCCGGTGGGCTTTCAGGTGGCGGTGTGGCGGTGGGCCGGGTTGGCGGGCGCCTGAAGCATCGGGGGTCGGGGGCACTACTTCAGCGAGTGGTCCTGACCGACTGAACGAACCCTCCTCGTTGCGTCATCGGTCACGTCCAGTCGGCAGGAGTCGGTAGGCAAAGTCAACGCGCGGCGTCGCCTCAGCAAAGCGGCATCAGAGCCGACTCGGGATGAGTCAGGTCATCTGCGAGCACCCGTACTCCGAGGTCGCCCTTGAGAAGCAGCCCGTGGTTGAGTTGCTTGCTGGTCGCCACCTAGTCGCGGGCACCCGCCGTGCGGCGGCGGGAGTCGGTGGTTGGCATTGGGCCTGTTCGACGACGTGCGCTCGCCGGCGGACGATCACTCAGTGGAGGATGGGCGGGAGCGCACCGCTGAGCGTCCCGAAGATGGGACCGGGCACGCCGGGAGTCCCCGGTGAGCACCAGGTGCCGGCGAGCGCGATCGGAGGGCGCGGTTGCCCGTGGACGCGCACCGGCGTGAGCTCCATGCTGAGCGCCGCTGTCAGTCCGCTTGCGCACGGGCCGGGGGTCGTGGTCACGGGCACACTGATGGCGGTCCCCGTGACGCTGTGTCGCCGTGGCCACGCGATCGTGAAGCTGCCGGTGAAGCGGATGTTCGAGGCGTTGCTGAGATCGACGCACCCCTCGATGTGCAAGGTGGCGCCCTTCTTGCCAGTGATGGTGGCGTCGAAGACCTGATGGGGACCCGGGGCGCAGTCGGCCGACCCGAAGTCGAAGGTGCTGGTTCCGGTGAAATCGGCCGTGCCAACCCGTCTCCCGGCAGCCGCGCCGGCGGCGGGCAGGCCGGTGAGGCCCGATCCGACGCGCGTCGCAATGGCGATCGCTCCGATGATCTTGCGCATCACGTCCTCCTGATGAGCGATGTCAATGGGGGGCAGTGAAACATGGCGAACATCCCCGTGCCTGCGCACGGCGACCAGGTCATGGCGCACCAGCACCCGATAGATCGTCGAACGCGACGGTACCGGGCCCGCGCACCCCGCTCGTTCCAGCTCGAAAGCAACCGGCGCGGCCCCCACCGCGGATGCGCCCGCCGTAGGTCACCGATCGCCACCTCCACCGCTGCCGGCACCTGCCACGGATGGGCATGGGGCCGATGCGACCGATCTGCCAACCCCGCCAGTCCACCATGCCGATAGCGGTTCAACCAGGTGTGCACCGTCTTGCGCGACACCCCATAGCGCTATGCCGCCTCCACCACTGGGATCCCGGCCGCCAGCACTTTCATCACCGCGTGATACCGCTGCTCCACAACGCTCACCTCCACCAGCATCAGCCCGAGCGCCCCCTCCAACGACAGGGAAGGAGCAAGCACAGCCCGGACAACGGACGCCGGTGTCACCCATCAACTGAAGCCGCGATGTAACCCATCAAGCGGAGTCGGGCACATGCCTCAGTGAAGCCCGATGACAACTTTCTCTACTCCGTTGAAGCCCGATGACAACTTTCTCTACTCCGTGAACGCCAGGCCGGGGGCAGCCACGCATGCCCACCACCGGCCCCCGGACGCCGTTGTTCTTGCAGGTCACGGCCACGGGGCCGCCAGTCCGCAACGAGTGCACATCGATGTTGAGGGCGGCGGCGCGAGTCGGGCCGCGATCGAGTCGAGAGCGTCGCCGAACAGCCCGCGGGTAGACGAGCGAGGGTGCCCGCCGACGTGGCGTCAGCGTCCGATCGGCCGTCAGCCAGCATCCCGGGCTGGAACGTGCGTATGCCCCTGCGCTACTTGCCGTCGCCGCCCGAGGACCTCGAGCGGGTGCCGCGCTCGGGCCGGCGTTTGGGCTGCCCTTCTCCCGAGCGTCGTCGGCCGGCAGCGGGCCGCTGCCCGGTGCCCGGCGCCGCCTCGCTCTCCTTGCTCGGTGTCCAAGTCGCCTTGCCGTTGGCCTCTACGGACGCCCCGCCGAGCTGCTCGGTTGCCTTGGCGGCTGCCTGGCCAACTTGCTGGACCGCCGCACCGGCCGCCTGGCTGACCTCTTGGACCGCTGCCGCAGCTGCCTGTCGGATATGGTCGGCCGCCTCTTCGCCGGCCTGCGCCCCGCCGCCACCGGCAAGGTGGCCGAGCGCATGCTGCGCTACCTCGCCAATCTTGGCGGCACGGCGTACCACGCGTCCGGGTTCGCTGTCGTCGTCGGAGCGCGAGAGTCGTGTGCCTCGCTTGGAGCCGCGCTTCGTCTTCCCTTCACGCGCCCGGCGGGATGCCGGAAGGCGTTGCTCCCCGGCGCCCGCGCCGACATCCTCAACGACACCGCCAACGGCCTGGCCGGTGTCGTCGACGGCCGCGCCCACCTTCTGGCCGGTCTCACTGATCGCGCCGCCGGGGCCGACTGCTTGCTCAGCGGCCTCGCCCACCGTGTCCAGCGCTTCGCTGCCCGCCCCTCCCGGCCGGAGCGCCGACTGCGCGGTCTGGCCCACCTCATCAACCGTCCGGGACACTGCCCCCTGGGGCCCGAGCGCCGCATGCGCGGTCTGGCCGATGTCGTCAACCGCGCTGTCCACGGTGTTGAGCAGGGCCTCCAGAATCTGCGGGTTGCGGTCGATCGTAGTGAGGGCGCGGTCGAGGATGTCGTAGAGGTTCTCCAGCCGGACCTTGAGCATCGCCTCGGCCTCCACGCCCTTGATGTCGAGCTCGAGCTTGCCCATGTGGACGTGGACGCCCGCTACCAGCTGGACGAGGTTGGCCAGTTTGGCGCGCAGCGACAGGTGCGCATCCATGCCCTCCACGTCCAGGTAGATCTCCTCGACGTTGACTTTGGGGGCATCCAAGAAGACGTCCGGTTCGGGACTGGGCTGGCGGCCGCGCAACCTGGCGCGCTGGTTGCCCTCTTCAGGCTCATGGCGATCTGGCCGACGGCCCCGGCCCGGCTGCGACTCAGCAGGGACGCCGCCCTCCTCCTCGCGCCGCTCCTGCTCGCTCTCCTTGTGCAGCAGCTCTCCTGGATCCTTGCTGTTTGTGTCCTGTGACTTCGGCTGCGGCATCGCTGCACCTCCGACGCCCGCCTCTCCCCAATGAAACTGGTTGCCTACCCATCCGTCAGCCGGCCAATCAGGATCCAGCGTCAGCTCGGCGCCGGGAACGCCCTTTCCAGCTGCAGCGCTCACTCGTCTTCAGCGCGGATGTCGTCCAACACCCGATCCTTGAAGGGCTTGAGCCGCTCGAACAGCTCATCCGCCGGGACCTCCTGCTCGGGCTCACCGCTGCCGACCAGCCACGGTGTGGCCTCAACCGCCGTGCGCCACGCCGCCTCCTCTGGGTCGGTGTCGACCGACTCCCCGCCGGCGGGCCCTATCCGATCCAGATAGACGTTGCGGTAGCCGGCCCGCTTCTCCTCGTGGTACTCGATGTGAGCGCGTCGACCCTCGTAGCGCTCCGCTTCCTCGCCGATGCTCTCCCGGAACGTCGAGAACTCCCGGCCATCAGCATCCCGCACCACGTAGCGGACGTTGCCCGAGCGCGTGGCAACACGCTCGACCGAACGAACGACCACATCGGCCTCCATGCAATACACATACCCACCGAGGCGGGGCTGTCTCCCTAGTGCGACCGCGGCAACGGCAGCTCACGCCGAGTGACCGCCGCCGCGGCCTCCCCACCGCTATACGCGCTGGGAAGGGGGCGGCCGCGACCCTCACCTTGGCGATGGGCGAGCGCGGAGCCCCGGGGAAGAGGCCGGCCGGCCCGCCAGGACGTATACAGCCGTCCGTCAAGGGCCCGGCCGACTGGTTCACCGGCGACGTCTGGATCGACAGCATCGTCCACCCCCACGACCACTCAACGCTGAACGTCGGAGCCGTCCACTTCACGCCCGGCGCACGCACCGCATGGCACACCCACGACGGCGGCCAAACGCTCTATGTCACGCAAGGCGAGGGCCGCGTCCAATCCCGAGGCGAACCGATCGTTACCATCCGCCCCGGCGACATCCTGCACACGCCCTCAGGCGAGTGGCACTGGCACGGCGCCGCACCAGAGCATTTCATGACCCACCTCTCCCTCACCGAAGGCCCAGCTACGTGGGGCGACCACGTCACCGACGACGAGTACCTCCCGCCCGAGTAGCCGCCGGCTTCGGTCGTCCGGTGTCCTCGTCGCCGGCAAGGTCGGCACCGGCTTCCTTCGGCACCGGCGGATCCTCCGCCCTGACCGCGATGTCGCCTCCGGGAGGCTGGCCCTGGGTGTCTGGTACGTCACTCCGATCGTAAGTCGACCGCCGGCTTGGTGCGGGCGGCGAACTGCGCCGGGGCCGCAGCGATGAGGTTGGCGACCAGGAACGCAACTGCGACCGTCACTGCGATCGCTATGGCGGGAACGCGCGGCGCGGCGACGACCCCCAAGCTGTCCGCGAACAGCGTCCACGCCCATCGCCCCGTGGCGATACCCAGAGGGACGCCTATAAGCAGTGCCACCGCCACGAGGGTCGTCGCCTGCCAGGCGACGGTCGATCGCACCTGGCCACGAACGAACCCCAGCGTCTTGAGGATCGCCAGGTCTCGTCGCCGACGGCGGACCCCGCTCACGAGGACGTGCGCCAGTGTCGCCGTCGAGAGCGCCGCGAGGATGCCACCGAGCAGGTACGGCGTGGCCTCGACCCGCCCGAAGTTGACGATGTCGGTCGGCTTGCCCTGGCCGATGA
>Ga0126307_10002973_pt1 | contig 11541 bp, 11 predicted proteins | sample Plot28_FD_89955 | JGI IMG/M metagenome (GOLD analysis project Ga0126307, IMG submission 89955) | Serpentine soil microbial communities from UC McLaughlin Reserve, CA, USA - Plot28 | ecosystem: Environmental > Terrestrial > Soil > Grasslands | place: USA: UC McLaughlin Reserve, Lake County...
CCAGCCCCGCTCGTGGGCGCCGACGATCGTGGCCACGGCCAGCATCAGGCCGGCCGTGACGAGCACGCCGCCCAGGGCGTCGGCCCCGCGCCGCAGGCCAATGCCCGCCTGGTCGGGAAGGACCCGCTGGGCAAGGACGGCGGCCGCCAGGCCGATCGGCACGTTGACGAAGAAGACCCAGTGCCACGACGTGGCCTGGGTGAGAAGGCCGCCGAGGACCAGGCCGATCGACCCGCCGGCGGCCTGGGAGAAGCTGAAGGCGCCGATCGCCCGGGCCTGCGCCCGGGGCTCGGAGAAGGTGGTCACGACCATCCCCAGCGTCACCGCCGAGGTGAGGGCGGCGCCGACACCCTGCACGAACCGGGCCACGACCAGGACGACCGGCGCGGTGGCCAGCCCGCACACCAGCGAGGCCACCACGAACAGGGCCAGGCCGGCCTGGAACACCCGGCGGCGGCCGACCAGGTCGCCGAGCCGGCCGGCCAGGAGCAGCATCCCGCCGAAGGCGACGATGTAGGCGTTCACGACCCAGGCCAGGCCGGAGGGAGAAAAGCCCAGGTCGTCCTGGATGGACGAGAGGGCCACGTTCACGATCGTCTCGTCCAGGATCATCATCAGCGCGGCGGCGCAGAGGACGGCGAGGGCGAGAGGGTGGGGGGCCGGTGGGACGGCGTCCGACCGCGGACTCGGCATGGCGGGCACTCCTGCGTCGTTCACAGGAGTGACCGTAGCGGATAGTTCCGAAGTAGACGATCTTTCTCGGGAAGTTCCCTTCCGGCCTGGCCCTACGTCAGCGCTGGGCGCGGCGCCGCACCGGGCGGGCCGTGTGGCTGGGGGCGGCCAGCGGGCCCTCCACCAGGCGCATCAGGGCGTCGACGAAGGCGCCCCGCTCCTCCTCCGGCAGGTGGGCGAGCGTCTCGTCGAACGTGCCGTCGACGATGCCCTGGGTCCGCTCGACCAGGGCGCGGCCCTTGTCGGTGACCGCCACGATGCGGGCCCGGCGGTCGGTGCTCGACGGCCGGCGCTCGGCCAGGCCGGCCTTCTCGAGGTGGTCGAGCGTCACGACCATCGTCGTCTTGTCGAGGGCGGCCATCGCCGCCAGTTGGCCCTGCGTGTACTCGCCGAGCATCGCCTTCGCCAGGACGCAGTGGTCGCGGGGCGTGACCTCCTCCTCGGCGAGGGCGGCGGTGAGGTGGGTCTGGAGGGCGTGGCTGGCCTGGTTGAGGAGGAACAGCAGGTCGACCGTCGACGGGGCGGCGGCTGTGGTCATGAGATGGATCGTATCCGGATGGTCCGACGACCGAACGGTTCCACGGACGGACCATCTGTTGCGGTCCGGCTTCCCTGTCACACCCCCTCCGTAGGGTCGCCGCATGGACGCAGCCGTCTTCGTCATCGCCGTGATCGCGGTCGGCATCGGTGTGGGGCTCCTCGTCGCCCGCATGGCGGCGCGGGCGGCGCCCGTCCCGCCGGCTCTGCCGCCCGCCGACGGGGTCGAGCGGTCGATCGGCGAGCTGCGCCACGACCTGGCGCGCGTGGCCGACCTGGTCCACGAGCTCGAGGTCGACCGGGCCGAGCAGCAGGGGCGCGTCGAGGGCCGGCTACGCGAGGTGGCCGAGCTGGGCGTTCGGCTGGCCGACACCACGCACGCCCTCCACCGGGCGCTGGCCAGCCCGCAGGCGCGGGGCCAGTGGGGCGAGCGCATGGCCGACGACGTATTACGGGCGGCCGGCCTGGTCGAGGGCGTCAACTACCGCAAGCAGGCCGTGACGGCGGCGGGCACCGTCCCCGACTTCACGTTCCCCCTGCCGGGCGGCCGGGTCCTCCACATGGACGTGAAGTTCCCGCTCGACAACTACCTGCGGCACCTCGAGGCCGACGGCGACGGCGACCGCGAGCGCTACAAGGTCGCCTTCGTGCGCGACGTGCGGGCGCGCGTGCGCGAGCTGTCGGGCCGCGCCTACGTCGACCCCGACCGCACGCTCGACGAGGTGCTGCTGTTCATCCCCAACGAGTCGGTCTACGCCTTCGTGCACACCCACGACCGCGAGCTGATCGAGGTGGCGCTCCGGCAGAAGGTCGTCCTGTGCTCGCCGTGCACGCTGTTCTCGGTGCTGGCCGTGGTGCGCCAGGCGGTCGAGCAGGCCCAGCTCCAGGCCCGGTCCGACGAGATCCTGCAGCTCCTCGGGTCGTTCGAGGCCCAGTGGGCGCGCTTCGTCGACGCCATGGACAAGGTGGGCCGCGGGCTCGACGGGGTCCGCCGCGGGTGGGACGAGCTGACCGGCCCCCGCCGGCGCCAGCTCGAGCGCGAACTCGACCGGGTGGCCGAGCTGCGGGGCCGCCGGCTGCCCGACGACCGATTGCTCGAGGTGGTGCGCGAGGCCGGTCCGGCGGGGTAGAGCGGCGCCGGCCGGGTAGACCGTGGGCCGTGGGTCGCAGCGGCACCGAGCAGTCCGGCACGCCCGAGGTACGGGCCGCGGGAGGCCTCGTGTGGCGCCACGGCATGGTGCCTGGCGCCGACGGCGTGCCCGAGCCGACGATCGAGGTCGTGATCATCCACCGGCCCCGGCAGGACGACTGGTCGTTCCCCAAGGGCAAGCTCGACAAGGGCGAGACCCCCGAGCAGGCCGCCGTGCGCGAGGTCGAGGAGGAGACCGGCCTGGTCTGCGAGCTGGGCGAGGAGGTCGAGTCGGTTCGCTACCGCGACCGCCAGGGCCGGCTCAAGGAGGTCCGCTACTGGGTCATGCACGTGGCCCGCGTGGGCACGTGGCAGCCGGGCGACGAGGTGGACCGGCGGCGCTGGGCCACGGTCGCCGACGCCGACCGGCTGCTCACGTACGACCACGACCGCGAGTTGCTCGCCGGCCTCGCCGCCTCCCTCGCTCGCCGCGACAGCGGCTGACGCCGCCTGCGGCCCGCCCGCGGGCGCCGGCCGTCCAGGCGTGCCGCGGTCAGGCCGGCGAGCGAGTGGGGACCGGGCCGACGTGGGGGAGCGTCTGCTCCACGAGCGTCGGCACCTCGTCGGCCGTGACCGGCCGCCGGTGGAACAGGCGGCACAGCACGATCGGGCCGACCAGCGAGTCCGCCAGCAGGCCGGTGTCGGTGTCGGGTGGCAGTTCGCCGGTCTCGACGGCGTCGTCGAGGACCTTCCGCAACGGCACCGCGCTCTCCTCCGCCAGGCGCCCGCTCAGCATCGCCATCTCGGGGCTGTGCTCGGCGGCGTCGATCAGCGCGGGCATCACGCAGGCCAGGTGGGCCGGGGCGGTGAGGGACTCGACCATGCCGGTGAGGACGGCCGCCACCCGGTCCCGCACGGGACCGGGTGGCGGCTCGGCGTCGCGGCGCTGCAGCGTCGTGAATGCGTCGGTGACCAGCTCGACCTTGCCGGGCCAGTGCCGATAGATCGTGCTCTTGGCCACGCCGGAGCGGGCGGCGACCGCCTCGATCGTCAGCCGGCTGTAGCCGACCTCGCGCAGCAGGTCGACGGTGGCGATGAGGACGTGGTGGCGCGAGCGCTCGATCCGGGGGTCGATCTCGTCGCTCACAGGCACGCCGTCCATCTTGCCTTCGTCCTCACCTCATCGCTCGCTCGCCCGCCCAGAGGCTGCACCGATGGGCGCAGCCCTGGCCCAGCGGCCCGGGCGCCGAAGGCGCCAAGAGCGGAGATACAGCGTCGTTCGACCGCTCGGGGGCGCCAGCGCCCGAGAAAGCAACCGTGCCCATCCGCGCGCCCGCTCAGCCGTCGTCCATGGCGTAGGCGAGGGCCGGCTCGGCGTCCGGCTCGAGGATCGGCTCGACCACGGGCTCGTCGGCGTCGGCGCGGCGGGGGTGCAGGGCCCTCCACACGAAGGCACCGGCCAGGATGGCTACCACCAGCGTGATCGAGTTGGTGAGGCGGAAGGCGTCGACGAAGGCGTCCTGGGCCCGGGCCAGCACGTCGCCCCCGCCCGGCAGGCCTTGGGAAACGCCCCACGCCCCGCCGATCGACTCGTGGGCCGCCTCGGCCGCCCCGTCGCCGAGCCCGGCGTCGACCACGGCCTGCGACCCGGCCTCGCCGAAGCCGGAGCGGTAGGCCGAGCCGGCGATCGTCCCGAACACGGCGATGCCGAGGGCGCCGCCGAACTCGCGGGTCGTGTCGTTGACCGCCGAGCCCACGCCGGCCTTGTCCATCGGGACCGCCGACATGAGCAGGCCCGTCGCCGGGGCGGCGGCCGCGCCGAGCCCCGCGCCCATCAGCCCGAAGGCCAGGGCGAGCACGGGGTAGGGCGAGTCGGTCCCCAGGGTGGTGAACACGGCCAGCGAGGCGCCCAGCGCCACGAACCCGCCGGCGATCACCGGCCCGGGCCCGAACCGCTGGCCCAGGCCAGCGCTGCGGGGCGACACGAGGATCATGGCCACGGCCGACGGCAGGCTGGCGAGGCCGGCCTCGAGCGGCGAGTACCCCAGCACGTACTGGGTGTAGAGCGTGGACAGGAAGAACAGGCCGAACAGCGCGAAGAACGTGAGCGTGATGGCGGCGCTCGCCACGCTGAAGCGGCGGTCCCGGAACAGGCCCAGCGGCAGCATCGGGTGGGCGGCGCGGGACTCCCACGCCACGAACCCGGAACCCACGAGCGCGGCGAGCAGGAACGACCCGAGCACGAGGGTGTCGGTCCACCCCCGTTCGGCGCCCTCGATGATGCCGAACAGCAGGGCGACCATCCCGACCAGCGCCAGGCCCGAGCCGGCCGGGTCGAGCGGGGTGGCGTGGCGGTCCCGCGAGCGGGGCGCCCAGATCGCCACGGCCACGAGCGCCACGGCGACCACGGGCAGGTTCACCAGCACGGCCGAGCCCCACCAGAACCACTCGAGCAGCAGGCCGGCCACGATCGGGCCGATGGCGGCCCCGGCGCCGGCGAACCCGGCCCAGGTGGCGATCGCCTTGCCCCGCTCCTCGGGCGGGAAGATGGCCGTGATCAGGGACAGCGTGGCCGGCATCACGAACGCCGAGCCGACGCCCATGATCCCCCGGCCCGCGATGACCTGGGCCGGCGATGAGCCCAGACCGGCGACCAGCAGGCCGACCCCGAACACGGCGAGCCCGCTGAGCAGGGCTCCCTTGCGTCCGAAGCGGTCGCCCAGCGCGCCCGCCGCGAGGAGTAGGCCGGCGAAGACGAGGGCGTAGGAGTCGATGATCCAGTGCAGGGCGGTCGACGAGGCGTCGAGGTCCTGCTGGAGACGGGGGGCCGCCACGTTGAGCGACGACACGCTCATGACGACGAGGACGAGGCTGAGGCACATCACGGCCAGCAGCAGCCAGCGACGCCGGTGGACGTCGGGGTCTTCGTAGAGCTCGGACATAGCTGTGCAACGTATCCGTATCGCTGTAGAACGCAACCGTTTTACAGAGGGCTCTCGGCTCGCCCCCAACGTTCCGGAGCCGTTCACCCCAGGTTCACCGACGGCCCCTCTGGGCGTTCACCTGCCCTCCCTACCGTCGGGCTCGGACAACAAGCGCTATCGGATCCCGAGCGCTGACCGGGGCGAAGTCGCCCAAGGAGGCATCCAGTGCAGTCCAAGACACAGCGCCGCCTGGCCTGTCTGTCGATCGTCCTGTCCCTCGGCCTGGTGGCCGCGGCGTGTGGTGGCGATGACGACGACACGGCGTCGGACACCGGCGACGCATCCGGGGAGGCCGGCGCCGCCTCCGGAGAGGTGAACGTGTCCGGCTCGTCGACCGTGCTCCCGATCAGCACGGCGGCCGGCGAGGCCTTCATGGCCGAGAACGGCGACGCCACCGTCAACGTCGACGGGCCCGGGACCGGCGACGGCTTCGAGCTCTTCTGCAACGGCGAGACCGACATCTCCGACGCCTCGCGGCCCATCGACGACGAGGAGGCCGCCCTCTGCGAGGAGAATGGCGTCGAGTACGTCGAGCTCCAGGTGGCAAACGACGGCATGGCCGTCATGACCAATCCCAACAACTCGGTGGAGTGCCTGAGCTTCGCCGACCTCTACGCCCTGATCGGGCCCGAGTCGGAGGGCTTCTCCACTTGGGCCGACGCCGAGCCGATCGCCAGCGAGCTGGGCTCGAGCACCGAGTTCCCCGATGCCACGCTCGACCTGACGGGCCCGGGCACCGAGTCCGGCACGTACGACTCGTTCGTCGAGGTGGTGCTCACGCCGATCGCCGAGGAGCGCGGCGTCCCGGAGGACGAGGCCGAGGCGACCCGGCCCGACTACGACGCCTCGCCCGACGACAACGTGATCATCCAGAACATCGAGTCGTCCGACACCTCGCTGGGCTGGGTCGGCTTCGCCTATGCCGAGCAGGCCGGTGAGGGCGTCACCGAGGTCCCCGTGGCCGCCGAGCCCAACGGCGACTGCGTCGAGCCGAGCGCGGAGACGATCGCCGACGGCACCTACCCGCTGTCCCGGCCGCTGTTCATCTACGTGAGCAGCGCGGCGGCCGAGGAGAACGGCGCCGTCGTGCCGTTCGTCGACTTCTACCTGGAGAACCTGGCCGAATTCGTCGAGGGCGCGGGCTACGTGGCGCTCCCCGACGAGCAGGTCTCCGAGGTCATCACGGGCTGGGAGGGTCGCTGACCTCCTCAGCCACACCGAGCGGTCCTGTCCAGGAACCGCGGCCGTCTCGGGGCCGGGCCGTCATGGCCCGGCCCCGGCCGGCGTCCCCACCCGACTCCATCCGGGAGGCTTGAAACGTGGCGACCATCACCCCGCCGACCTCCGACGCTCCGCTGGACCTGTCGGGTGACCCGCGGCGCCACCGCAAGGAGCGCGTGATGGGCGGCCTGTTCTTCACCGCTGCCGCGGCGTCGCTGCTGATCAGCGGCCTCATCCTGTACTCGCTGTTCAGCAACGGCTGGGAGTTCTTCTCCGACGTCGAGTGGTCGACGGTGTTCGGCAGCGACTCGTGGAATCCCCGCCAGAACGCCTTCAGCATCTCCACGCTGCTGGCCGGCAGCCTGGTCGTCACGGCGGTGGCCATGGTCGTCGCCACCCCGCTGGGCCTGGGTGCCGCCATCTACCTGTCGGAGTACGCCCGGCCCCGGGTGCGGGCGACGCTCAAGCCGATCCTCGAGGTGCTGGCCGGCGTGCCGTCGGTCGTCCTCGGCTTCTTCGCCCTCACCTGGATCGCCCCCAACGTCGTGGGGACCTTCTTCGGCGAGGAGCACGGCCGCGGCGGCAGCATGCTGACCGCCGGCATCGGCGTCGGGATCCTGACGATCCCGCTCGTGGCCTCGGTGTCCGAGGACGCCATGCGGGCCGTCCCCGACAGCCTGCGGCAGGCGTCGGCCGGGATGGGCGCCCGGCGCATGAGCACGACGCTCCGGGTCGTCCTGCCGGCCGCGGTGTCCGGCCTGGTGGCGGCCATGATCCTCGCTGTCTCCCGAGCCATCGGCGAGACGATGGTCGTGTTCATCGCCGGCGGCGCCGCCGCCACGGCGCAGTTCACGACCAGCCCGCTCGACTCCAGCCTGACCATGACGGCGGCCATGGCGTCGCTGGCCACCGGCAGCGACAGCGTGCGCGGCGCCGGACTGGCCGTCCCGAGCCTCTACTTCGTGGGGATCGCCCTGTTCGCCGTCACCCTGCTGCTCAACGTCATCGGCAACGGCTTCGTGCGCCGCGTGCGCCAGGCCTACTGAGACCGGGGACCACCCATGGCACTCACGACCATCGGTTCCGCCAGCGAGGCCACCGTCCGGGCCCGCGTCGAGCGGGCGATCACGGGCCGCCGCAGCGACGCCGGTGGGCGGGTGTTCGAGACCGCGCTCATCGCCTGCCTGCTGCTCTCGCTCGCCGTCCTCGGCCTCCTCGTCTACCAGGTGCTCGGCAACGGGCTCACGGTGTTCGGCGACCGGGGCGCCGACTTCCTGGACACCGGCCTGGCCTCGTCTCCCGCCCGCGCCGGTGTCGCGCAGGGGATCATCGGCTCCTTCTGGATCGCCATGTCCGTGGTCGTCCTGGCCCTGCCGCTCGGCATCGGGGCGGCGATCTACCTCGAGGAATACGCCCCGCTGAACCGGCTGACCTCGTTCATCGCCCTCAACATCCGCAACCTGGCCGGCGTCCCCTCGATCGTCTACGGCCTCCTCGGCCTGGCCATCTTCGTCGAGGCCCTCAACGGCTTCAGCGGCAACGAGGGCGTCAACCGGCGGACGCTGGCCGCCGCCGGCGTGACGATCGCGGTGCTGGTCCTCCCCGTCGTGATCATCACGACGCAGGAGGCCATCCGGGCCGTGCCCGTCGCCCTGCGCGAGGGCGCCTACGGGGTCGGGGCCACCAAGTGGGAGGTCATCCGCTCGCAGGTGCTGCCGTACGCCGCCCCCGGCATCCTGACCGGGGCCCTGCTCTCGATCGCGCGGGCGGTCGGCGAGGCCGCGCCGCTCATCGTGGTCGGGGCGGCCACCGGCCTGCTGGGCCGCTCGCCGGGCCTCAGCGCCGGCAGCCTGATCGACATCGAGAACCTCACGTCCCGTTTCACCGCCCTGCCGACGATCGTCTCCACCTGGTCGAAGCTCCCGGACGAGGAGTTCCGCGTGAACCTGTCGGCCGCCACCATCATCACGATGCTGGTGTTCGTCCTGTTCCTCAACTCGATCGCCATCGTGCTCCGGAACCGTTTCGAGAAGAAGAGGTCGGCATGACCGAGCCCACCGCCACACCCACCGCGGGCCGCACGATCGCTCCACGGACCACGGCACCGGCGCCCGAGCCCCTCGCCGCCCCCAGCGCCGCCCCGGGCCCGGTCGACGCCGCAGCGCTGCCGGTCGTGTTCGAGGTGCGCGACCTGAGCGTGTACTACGGCACCTTCCGGGCGGTCCGCGAGGTCACCCTGGACATCCGCCAGCACGAGATCACCGCGTTCATCGGCCCGTCGGGTTGCGGCAAGACGACGGTCCTGCGCTGCTTCGACCGCATGAACGACCTCATCCCCGGCGCCCGGCCGGAGGGCACGCTCAACTACCACGGCGTGCCGCTGTACGGCCCGAAGGTCGACCCGGTCGAGGTCCGCCGGCGGATCGGCATGGTGTTCCAGAAGCCGAACCCGTTCCCCAAGTCGATCTTCGACAACGTCGCCTACGGGCCCCGCCTGTTCGGCACCCGGAAGAAGGCGCAGCTCGACACGGTCGTCGAGGAGTCCCTGACCAAGGCCGCCCTGTGGGACGAGGTCAAGGACCGGCTGAAGGAATCCGCGATGGGCCTGTCCGGCGGCCAGCAGCAGCGGCTCTGCATCGCCCGGGCCGTGGCGACGAAGCCCGAGGTCCTCCTCATGGACGAGCCCTGCTCGGCGCTCGACCCGATCGCCACCGCCCGGATCGAGGACCTGATGCAGGAGATCAAGACCGAGTTCACCATCGTGATCGTCACGCACAACATGCAGCAGGCGGCCCGCGTGTCCGACGCCACGGCGTTCTACTCCACCGACGTGAACCCCGAGTCCGACCGGCGCACCGGCGTGCTCGTGGAGTTCGACCGCACCGAGACGATCTTCTCGAACCCGTCCGACGAGCGGACCGAGAACTACATCACCGGTCGGTTCGGATGACGGGCAGGGACTAGTGGGAAGCGACCCCATGCCCACGCCGCTCCGCACCGCTTTCCACGACGAGCTCGACCAGCTTCGCCTGCAGATCGAGCTCATGGGCATCCGGGTCGACCAGAACCTCGAGCGGATGCGGCAGGTGCTGCGGCACGGCCCGACCGATGCCCTCGTCGACCAGTCCCTCCTGGCCGACGACGAGATCGACGCCATGCACGTCTCGCTGCTCGAGCGGTGCTACTCGCTGCTCAACCGCGAGGCGCCCATGGCCTCCGACCTGCGCTTCGTGCTGTCGTCGGTGCGCATCCTGGGCGAGTTCGAGCGCATCGGCGACCTGGCGCTGCGGGCCATCAAGGTGGCGCCGCCCCTTGCGCAGCTCGAGGCCACCGGCCCGGCGTGGGACATCGTGCTCACGCTGGCCGACGAGGCCGTCGAGCTGTACCGCACGGCGCTGCGGGCCTGGTCCGCCCAGGACCTGGCGCTCGCTACCCGCCTGGCCACCGGCCGGCCGACGTTCGCCTCGTACCACGAGCGCCTGGTGGCCGAGATGCAGCGGTTCCAGGGCCCCGACGCCATCGCCCTCGCCATGGCGCTCTACGCCGCGGGCCACGCCGCCGACCGCATCGCCGATCACGCCACGATCATCGGAGCCCGGCTGCGCTACCTCATCACCGGCGAGCCCGAGCATCTCGCCGCCGAGGTGCGGTGACGTCGCATCCGGCCCCGCCGCCGGGTAGGAACGCGGTGACAGACGCCCCGTCCCCGGAGGACGCCTCGTGAAGATCCTGGTCACCAACGACGACGGCGTCGCCGCCACCGGCCTCCACGTGCTCGCCCGCACGCTGGTGGACGCCGGCTACGACATCGTCGTGGCGGCGCCCGACGGCGAGCGCAGCGGTGCTTCGGCCGCGCTCGGCCACATGCGCCTCGACCAGGCGCTGCCCGTCACGGCCGTCGACGTCGAGGGGCTCGAGGACGTGCCGGTGTGGGCGGTCGGCGGGCCGCCCGGGCTGTGCGTCCTGGCCGGGCGCCTCGGCGGGTTCGGCGACCCGCCGGACCTGATCGTCTCCGGCATCAACTCGGGCGCCAACACCGGCCGGGCGGTCCTCCACTCCGGCACCGTCGGCGCCGCCCTCACGGCCGCGAACTTCGGCGCCAGCGGCATCGCGGTCAGCCTGGACGTGGCCTCCCTCGTGTTCCATGAGGCGGCGGGACGGGGCGGCGCGGCCCCGGCCACGGCTCGGTCCATCACCGGCCCGACGGCCGACGGTGACGACGTCACCGCCGAGGTCGTGCCCGGCCCGCAGACGGGCCCGGACGACCCGCTCGCCGGGGCGCTGTGGCAGACCGCCGCCACCGTGGCCACCTCGTTCGTCGACTGGGTGGCGGGCCAGCCCAAGGGGACGGTCCTCAACGTCAACGTGCCGAACCGGCCGCTCGACGAGCTGGCCGGCGTGCGGCTCGGCCGCCTGGCGCCGTTCGGCACGGTCCGCACCGGCGTGGTCGACGAGGCCACGCGCGACGGCCGCGGCCTGCAGCTCCAGCTCCGCCCCACCGGCGAGACGATGCCCGAGGGGTCCGACACGGCCCTGGTGAGCGAGGGGTTCGTGTCGATCACGCCTCTGCGCGGCATCGACCTCGACGAGGCCGTCGACGTGACCGGCGCCCTCGCCGCGGTGCCCGGAGGCCCGGGGGCGACGTGACCCGGGGCGCGCCGTGGTGACCGTGGGGCTGGCGCTCGCTCTGGCGGCGGCCCTGGCGTGGGCCGTGGGCCTGCTCGTCGCCCAGCGGACCGCGACCGCCCGCGTGCGCGCCGCCGCCGACGCCCTCGCGGGGACGCACCCGGCGACGCCCAGGCTCCACGAGGTCGCCGACGACCGGCCCGGCGGGCTCGACGGGGCGCTCGACCGCCTGGAGGAGACCGTGGCCGAGGCCGTCGCCTCGCACCGCCGCGGCGCCCGCACGGAGGACCGCCTGTCCTGGGCCCTCGGCGC
>Ga0126307_10002975_pt1 | contig 11539 bp, 10 predicted proteins | sample Plot28_FD_89955 | JGI IMG/M metagenome (GOLD analysis project Ga0126307, IMG submission 89955) | Serpentine soil microbial communities from UC McLaughlin Reserve, CA, USA - Plot28 | ecosystem: Environmental > Terrestrial > Soil > Grasslands | place: USA: UC McLaughlin Reserve, Lake County...
CCGGGGTCGGTGTACAGCTTGAACACGCGCTCGGGCGGCGCGTTGATGATCATGCTGACGTGGCGGTCGCCCATGTCACCTCCAGGGTCGTGGCGGGTCAGGGCCGCCGGTAGGCAGGCGCCGGCGCCCTCGCCCAGGAACACGATCACGTCTCATCCCCCCTCGATCACTGGGTCCCTCCTTCGTCCTCGTCGAGGTTCGTTCATCGTTCCCGTTGCCCGTGCCGGGAGGAACAACAGCACCAGCAGGGCCGCCAACGCGGCCACCCCGGCGCCGACCTGAAGGGCGTCGCCCATGCCCTGGATGAACGCCGACCGGGCGGCCTCCAGCAAGCCCGAGCCCTGCGGCCCCAGCTGCGCGGCGATGGTGGCGGCGGCCCCGATGGAGTCGCCGGCGGTCTGGGCGACCTGCGGTGGCGCGCCCCGGAGGGTGGGCTGGATGGCCGCGCCGTAACTGGCGGCGAGGATGCTGCCGAGCACCGCCACGCCCAGTGCGCCGCCGACCTGGCGGGTGGTGTCGTTCATTGCCGAGCCGACCCCGGCCTTGGCCAGCGGCACCGAGCCCATGATCGACTCGGTGGCCGGGGCCACGACCAAGCCCATGCCGATGCCCAGCAAGGCCAGCGCGGCAGCCACCCGGCCGTAGCCGTCGCCGAGCTGGACGGTCGACAACACCCACAGGGCGCCAGCCACAACCAGCAGGCCGGCGGCCACCACCAGCTTGGCGCCGATGCCCTCGGTCAGCCGGGCGGCCAGCGGCGCCGCCACGGCCAGCGCCGCCACCGGCAGGATGCGCACGCCAGCCTGCAGGGGGGTGTAGCCGAGTACGAACTGCAGGTGCTGGGTGAGCAGGAACACCGAGCCGAACAGGGCGAAGAACGCCATGGCGATGGCGCCGCTGGCCGCGCTGAAGCGAGGGTCGCGGAAGAATCCCATCGGCAGCATGGGGTGCTGGATGCGCCGCTCCCACCAGATGAAGGCCACCGCGAGGACGGCGGCGACCCCGAAGGCGCCAAGGACCACGGGATCGGTCCAGCCGTCCTCGGGCGCCTGGATGATGCCGTAGACCAGTGTGACCAGGGCCGCGACGGACAGAGCTGCCCCGGTCGGGTCCAGCGGGGTGGCGCTGGGGTCGCGGGAGTTCGGCACTAGGGGCCAGCCGGCCAGGAGGGCCAGGGCCACCACCGGGAGATTGATCAGGAACACCGACCCCCACCAGAAGTGCTCCAGGAGCCATCCGCCGACCACCGGCCCAAGGACCACGCCCAGCGCCGCCATCCCAGCCCAGACGCCGATGGCCCGGCCGCGCTCGGTGGGCGGGAAGATGTTGGTGATGATCGACAAGGTGGCGGGCATGATCAGGGCGGCGCCGATCCCCATGGCCGCCCGGGCGGCGATCAGGACCTCGGCGGAGCCGGCGAAGGCCGACGCGGCCGAGGCCGCCACAAAGACCAGCAGGCCGGCGTCCAGGGCCAGCTTGCGGCCGAACCGGTCGCCCAGGGCCCCCATGGTGAGCAGCAGCCCGGCGAACACCAGCAGGTAGGCGTCCACCATCCACTGCAGCTGGCTGCCCGTGGCCCCAAGGTCCTGGGCCAGGGTGGGGAGGGCCACGTTGAGGATGGTGTTGTCCATGGCCAGCACCACCAGGCTCAGGCACAGCACCCCAAGCGCCCACCAGCGGTGCTGGTAGGTGGTCGAGCCCGGGGTGGCGACCCGCAGGTCAGGGGTGCCTTCCATCACAACCTCTCTTGCTTGGGCCGGAGGGCGGCTGGCGCCGACCCCAGACGCTCGTCGCTTCCCGCTCCGAGTCGAGGGCGTTCATCAAGAGCGCCGGGGAAGCCGCACCTGGTGCTTGTCGAGCAGGTCCACGCCCAGCAGGCAGCGCCGCGTCTCCTCATCGGCCGTGCCACGCAGCCGGGCGACCAGCCTCGGCAGCGCGTTCAGCTCGCATCCCGGTGTGCGCATCACGATCGCCACCGGGAACGACACCGACAGGGCCGCGAAGACCAGCAGGTCGCCGGCGTACACCCAGGCGGCCAGCGCGGTGGTCCAGACCCCCCCTGCGGCTAGGTAGCCGGCCGCCCCGATCGCTGCTGCGCCGGCCAGGAAGACGACGATCGGCCAGGGGCCCCACCGTCGCCGCAGCCCGATGTTGAACACGTCGGCGAGCAGGCACAGCGTGAACAGGGTGATGAACCAGAAGTCGGACTCGATGAGGTTCTGGTCGCGGAAGATGTCCCACTTGGTGACCAGCTCGACCAGCGCGTAGACGGCGGCCGCCCCCAGGACCACCCGGATCAGCAGCCCGACCGGCCCGGGTCTGGCCGAGCCGGGCCTCATTTCGTCCCTGTCGTTGACGGCTTGCATGGCGCATCCTCCCCCGTGGTCGGCGTTGCTCCGGCCAGCACGCTAGGGACGGGGCCGGTCGGCGGCATCACCCAAACGGGGAAACGGCCGGGGAATCCTCAAGCTGCTGGTGGCGCGTGGCGGGCTACCGACAGGGGTACCAGGCGGCGACGGTGCCGGGCTTACGGCAGCAGCCCCAGCTCCCGTGCCCGGGCGACGGCCTGGGTTCGGTTGGCCACCCCCAGCTTGTCGAACAGGTGGCTGAGGTGCTTTTTCACCGTCTCCTGAGTCACCACCAGCCGCTCGGCGATCGCCCGGTTCGGCGCGCCGGCGGCCAGCAGCTGAAGCACCTCCAGCTCGCGGGCGGTCAGGGGCTCGACCAGGCCCGCCACCACCACGCCGCCGCGGCTTGTGGGTGGGCGGATGGGCAGCCCGGCCTGCTCGAAGGCCTCCACCAGCCGGGCCAGATACTCCGGCGGCACGGCCTCGGCCAGCGCCACCTGTCCCTGGCGTCGGCCCGCCAGCAGGTGGCGGAGCAGGGTGGCCATCGGGGGGCCTTCGTCGAGGAAGACGCGCAGATAGCCCTCTGGCGCGCCGAGGGTGAGCACCTCGGCCAGCGCGGCCTGTGCGCCGGCTTGGTCGCCGCCGGCATGCAACGCGAGCGCCTGTAGGGCGCGCACCTCGATGACGCTGCCGGTCCGCCCCTGGGCGGCCGCCAGGGCGTGCAGCCGTTCCAGCAGCCGCAGCGCCCGCTCGGGTGCCTGTTGGGCGAGCAGCACCCGCACCAGCACCAGGTACTCGCGCTCGCGCGGATAGCTCGGCTCGTCGTCGGCCCCCAGCCCGCGTTGCTGGACCCAGCGGGCGGCCTCGGCGATCTCGCCGTGGGCCAGCGCCAGCCTGGCCCGAACCGCCGGCAGGGGGTTGAGCAGGCCGACCACGGCGGGGCTCAACTCGACCCCCTCGGCCTCACCGATCGCCGCCAGCGCGCCGGCCCGGTCACCCTGGGCCTGCCGGACCCAGGCCAGGATGGCCAGGCTGGCTGCCAGCTGCCGGGTCCAGCCGAGCTGCCGTGACAGCGCGACGGCTTGGGTGGCGTGGTCCAGGGCGGCGTCCAACTCGCCGAGTTCGTAGCAGATCTCGGCCATGCCCACATGGGCGATACCTGCGGGCGGCAGCGGGCGGCCGGCCTGACTGGCGATCCCCAACGCGTTCTGGTAGGTGCGCAGCGCCACGCTTAGGTGGCCGCGGGCGTGCTGCACCTGGCCGAGGTCGCGGTAGAGCGGGGCGAGATAGCGCGCACTGGCGGCCTGCTGCTCGGCGGCCAGGCCGGCCAGGGCTTGCTCGGCCTCCACCAGCCGGCCGCGCAGCCAGTCGGCCATCGCCAGGTAGTACCTGGCAAAGTGGCCGAGCAGCCAGTCCGCCTCACCGAGCTGGGTCAGGGCCTGCTGGCTGAACGCGGTGGTGCGCTCGGCGTCGCCATAGTTGCGGGCGAGCATGGCGCGTACGAGCGTAATCGCCGCCGGCACGTTGGCCAGCAGGCTGGTGGCCCGGCCGACCGACGGCTCGTACGGCTCCTCGGTAACGGCCGCAATGGCCCGCTCGGCGTCGGCCACCAGCGGCTCCACCGCCTCTGGGCGGCCGCCGACCAGCGCCCAGTAGGCCTGGGCCAGGCACAACCGCGGGCGGGAGCGCACCAGCTCCGCCGGCAACGCCTGGAGCCAGCGGCGCAGGGTGGCGTCCTCGCTGCGCCACAGCAACTCCTCGAAATGCTGCTCGACCAGCCGGGCCACCCAGGCGAGCTCGCCGGCGGCCAGCGCGTGCCGCACGGCGTCATCAACCAGCCCGTGCTCCTCCGACCAGGCGGCCGCGCTCGTGTGGAGCTCGGGCACCCGCTCGGGCTGCTCCCGCGCAAGGCGGGCGCGCAGCAGGTCGGCGAACAGGTGGTGGTAGCGCCACCAGCCCCGCACCTCATCCAGCGGGACCAGGAACAGATTCGCCCGCTCCACCTGCTCCAACAGCGCCTGACTGTCAGCCCTACCGGTGACCGCGTCACACAGCGGCCCGCACAGCCGCTCCAAGATCGAGGTTTCCAGCAGGAACCGGACCAGGTGATCAGGCTGGCCGTCCAGCACCTCCTCGGTCAGGTAGTCCAGCACGTAGCGGTGGCTGCCCGAAAAGCCATCGATGAAGGCGGCGGGGTTGATGCGGCCCTGCAGCGACAGCGCCGCCAGCTGCAGGCCGGCCACCCAGCCTTCGGTGCGGTCCGCCAGCGCCACCACGGCCGCCTCGGGCAGCTCGGATCCGACGGCGGTGCGCAGCAGCTCGGCGGTCTCCTCGGGGCTGAAGCGCAGGTCGCGCTCGCGGAGCTCGGCCAGCTGCCCACGGGCGCGCAGGCGGGCCAGGGGCAGCGGCGGGTCGGCGCGGCTGGCCAGCACCAGCCGCAACTGTGCTGGCAGGTGCGCCAGCAGTAACTCCATGGACTGGTGGACCTGGGGCGCCTGGATCAGGTGGTAGTCGTCCAGCAGCAGCACGACCTCACCGGTCACGCCGGCCAGCTCGTTGACCAGGGTGGTCACCACCGCCTCGAAGGAGGTGGGCTGCAGACCCTGCAGGAGCGCGGCGACTCGGTCGGCGACCCCCGGGCACACCGTTTCTAGCGCGGCGGCCAAATGGCGCCAGAACCGCGCCGGGTCGTTGTCGGCGTCATCCAGCGACAGCCAAGCAACCGGTCGGGGATCGCGTCGGGCCCAGTCGGCCAGCAGGGTGGTCTTGCCGAAGCCGGCCGGGGCGCACACCAGGGTCAGCTCGCCCGCCTGCGCCGGGGCGAGCCGGTCGACCAGCCGGGGGCGCGCCACAAAGCCGGGACGGGTGCGCGGGATGTGCAGCTTGGTGGCCAGTAGCGCATCCGGCGCGGCGGTGGCGGCCGTAGAGGAGGTCGTCGCGGGCGGCTCGGCCATCGGTGCCCACCCTCAGCCTGTTCGGCGATGACTGCTTCTCAAGCGGCTCATTGTAGGGCTGGCCGAGGATCGCCGTCTGTGGTCCAGCACCGCCGAAGGCAGGGCACGCGCCGTCGACGTCCTGTCCCATTTCCCGGCTGCCGTTGTGTCGTTGGACTCGCCGTGCCCGCCGACGCTGTGGCGATCTTGAATGCCGTCCTGCGGCTTGGACAGGCCCAGAACCTGGGTGGTCGGTTCGCCGCACCGGCCGGGGCACGAAGATTCCCCCTCGCACTCCACCTTTGCGTGATGACCCTGCCTCGGGCGCGTCCGTAGCGTGCTGGGCCGAACCAACGCCTACTGATGGGCCGAGATGGACCACTACGAACTGCGTGTCGCGGAGCTGGGTGTCGTGCTGGCCGTGGCGCACCTGGCTGAGCTTCTCCGCCATGACCGGCGGCGCCTGGCCAGCCGCATCCCCGGCCGGACCCAAGGTCGGCACAGGGACCGGGCGCCAGGGTCGCCGCGACTCCTGGGCCGAGGAGCCCAGGCCGCCGAGTGCGCGGTCGCTGCCGGAGGTCTCGGGCGAGGAACCGAGGAGGGAGCCATGCTGGTGGGGCATCAGCACAAGCCTGGGGTGTTCGACGCCGGCCACTGCCGGGCCTGCCCCCGCCACGCCGGCCTGCTGGACCACTACTGGCAGGTGCAGCAGCAGGAGGCCACCCTGCGGGAGGCCCACGGGTGGGCGCGTGCGGCCCGCCGGCGCGCCAGCGTGGCGCTGTGGTCGTCCGGCGCCGCGATCCTGCTGGCCGCCGTCGCCATGCTGACCGGATGAGCCGCCCACCAGCCGGTGCAGGACCAGGCGAGCCGGCGCGCTACGAGCTCCGCGTTCAGGGGGTGTTGGAGCCGCGCTGGTCGGCCTGGTTCGAGGGCCTGCAGGTCAGCAGCGACGAGCGCGGCCAGACCACCATCGCCGGGCCGGTCGCTGACCAGGCGGCCCTGCACGGCCTGCTCGCCAAGATCCGCGACCTGGGCCTGCCCCTGCTCTCAGTCCGCCGCATCGACAAAGACCGCTGACCTGATGGAGGCAGCAATGCGACAGCTTCCCACCCCGACGCGCCCGCCCCGGACGCAGCGGTCGCGGCGGCTCCGTATGCCCTGGCGGCAGCGTGGGCGCCGACCGGCCACGCCGATCGATCGGCGGACCCCGTCCGGACGCCTGCTTGCGTACTGAGCGTGAGGCATGACGTCATGAGCGCCACCGCCCAGCGTCCCTTGCCGTTGCACGAGTTGGCCCCCGGCCTGGCTCTGGCTCGCGGCGGGCCCGGCCGCACCCTCAACGTCTACCTGCTCGGCGACGTGGTGGTCGACGCCGGGGTGCGCTGGAGCCGCCGCCGGCTGGCCCGCCAGCTCGCCGGGCGGCGGGTCGCCGCACACGTGCTCACCCATGCCCATTTCGACCACGCCGGCTGCTCGGCCTGGCTGTGCCGCACGTTGGGCGTGCCGTTGTGGTGCGGCGCCGGGGACGCCGCCGCGATCTCGAGCGGCCGGGTCGACACCCACGGCTCCCAGTGGGTCAACCGGCTGGAGCGGATTCTGGCGCCGGTAGCCGCCCACCCGGTCAGCCGCACCGTGGAGGAAGGCGACCTCGTCGGGGGGTTTGAGGTGCTGGAGGTGCCGGGGCACTCGCCGGGGGCGCTGGCGTTCTGGCGGGCGCGGGATCGGGCGTTGGTCTGCGGCGACGTGCTGGCCGACTTCGGCTGCATCCCGAGCGGCCGCGGCTGGTGCTGGCGCCGGCGGCGCTGTCGTCGGAGGACGAGCAGAACCGGCGCTCGGCTGCTCGGCTGGCCGCGCTGCGGCCCCGGCTGGCCTGTTTCGGGCACGGCTTTGCGGTCACCGACCCGGGCCGGTTCGCCGACGCCGTCCACCGACTCCTGTCAGCGCCCTCGTAACGACCCACGGCGGCCTGCGCCAGGCAAGAGGACCCCATGCACGCACACCACACAGGCGGCAATGCCGGAGTGCGGAACAGCCCGCCGAGCCGCACCCGGCCAGACCGCGGACTGGCGTCCCGGGGTGTGTCAGGGCTGCTGGGCGGCGGTGATGACGCCGGCCAGGGCCTGGCGGATGCGGTCGGCGGCCTGGTCGGGGTCGGGTTGGCCGGCGTCCAGCCAGGCCATCACCGCCTCGATGGCGACCACCGGCGCGAGCTGGGCGGCCCACTGCGCCCAGGCTCGGTCGGGGATCACCCGGGCGAGCTCGCGGCGGGCGGTGGTGATCATTCCCTTGCGGAAGCGGTCCATCTGCTGGCGGAACTCCGCCTCCCGGGCGGCGTGGTGGAACAGCAGCCGGAACCCGTCCGGGTCCTCGGCGGCCGCCCCCAGCAAGGCGTCGATGCTGGCGTAGGTGTAGTCGCGGGTGCCGACGGCGGCGGTCAGCCGGGCGATCGCGCGGTCCAGCACGGCCCGGTACAGGTCGGTCTTGGAGTCGAAGTGCCGATAGAGCAGGACCCGGCTGATGCCGGCGGCCTGGGCGATGTCATCCAGGCTGGTGGCGGCGAAGCCGGTGCGGGCGAAGGCCTGGGTGGCGGCGGCCAGGAGCTGCTCGCGGCGTTCAGCGCGGCGCAGCCGTCGCACCGGGGTGGCCGCCGCGGCCGTGGCCGTGGGCTGGTTGGCGGGTGGCTTGTTGGTTGGCATGCCTCGATCCTGATGCTCGTTTTATTGACACGAGAGTATACAACATCTATCATTAACTCCAAAGTATACAACTTGGAGTACACAGACCGGAGGATGGACCCATGGACGATGCCATCATCAAGGTCGAGGGCCTGGTCAAGGTGTTCGGCGGCAAGGTCCCGGTCCGCGCGCTGGACGGCCTCGACCTGACCATGGAGCGCGGCGGCGTCTACGGCCTACTGGGGCCCAACGGGGCCGGCAAGACCACCCTGATCCGCGTCCTGACCACTTTGCTCCCAGCCGACGCCGGAAGCGCCCGCATCACCGGCGTCGATGTCCGCCAGCATCCAGAACAGGTGCGGGCCCGCATCGGCCTGGCCGGCCAGTACGCCGCGGTCGACGACCACCTCACCGGCCTGGAGAACGTCGAGCTGGTCGGCCGCCTCTACGGCCTGCCCCGCCGCCAGGCCCGCCGCCGCGCCGGCGAGCTGCTGGAGCGCATCGGCCTAACTGCGGCCGCCGACCGGCAGGTCAAGACCTACTCGGGCGGCATGCGGCGCCGCCTCGACCTGGCCGCCTGCCTGGTCGGCCGCCCGCAGGTGCTGGTCCTGGACGAGCCCACCGCCGGGCTGGACCCGGCCAGCCGCCGGGACCTCTGGGCGCTGGTCGGCGACCTGGTGGAGGGCGGTACCACCGTGCTGCTGACCACCCAGTACCTGGAAGAGGCCGACCAGCTCGCCCACCGGATCGCCGTCATCGACCACGGACGCCTGGTCAGCGAGGGCACCCCCGACCAGCTCAAGGACCGGGTGGGCGGCGCGGTGCTGGAGCTAACCGTGCCGGACGACGACCGTGCCCGGGCCCTGTCGACGCTGCACACCATGCAGGCCGAAGATCCGACCGACGACCAGCACCGCGGCAGGATCGTGCTCCCGGCGCCCGATGGGGCCAGAACGTTGACCCAGGCGCTACGCCGGCTGGACGCCGCCGGCGTCACCCCCGAGGACGTGGCCCTGCGCAAGCCGACCCTGGACGACGTGTTCCTTGCCCTCACCGGCCACCGTGCCACCACCCCGACCGGCAATGGTCCCCGTCCCCGTGGCGGCGCCGATCGCCACCGCCAGCAACAACCTGAAGGAGCGGCCCGATGAACGCCACCGCAGCGACCCCTACCGTACCCACCGTCCCCGGCGCGCTGGCCCGCGCGGTCAGCGACATCGCGGTCATCACCCGCCGCAACCTGCTATTCACCCTCCGGTTGCCCCAGGTGCTGGTGCTGTCGAGCATCATGCCGGTGATCTTCATCGTCATGTTCACCTACGTGTTCGGCGGCGCCATCCAAGGCGCCCTGCCGCCGGCCGCCGCCGGCCGCTACGTCAACTGGCTGATCCCCGGCCTGCTGGCCCAGTTCGCGCTGTTCGGCGGCTCGGGGACCGCGTCCGGCCTGGCCGAGGATCTCGCCAAGGGGGCCATCGACCGCTTCCGCTCGCTGCCGATGGCCGGCGCGGCGGTGCTTGCCGGCCGGACCCTGTCGGACCTTGCCCGCTCGGCGGTGACCCTGACGCTGATGCTGGCCGTCGGCTATGGCATCGGGTTCCGCCCCCAGACCAGCCTCGGCGGCCTGCTCGGCGCGCTGGCGGTCGGCCTGCTGTTCGGCTACGCCTGGTCGTGGGTGATGGCCCTGGTCGGGTTGGCGGTGCGCAGCGCCGAAGCGGTCCAGGCGGCGACCTACCTGGTCGTGTTCCCGTTAGCCTTCACCAGCTCGGTGTTCGTCCCCGCCCAGACCATGCCCGGCTGGCTCCAGCCGTTCGCCGCCAACCAGCCGGTCACCGTGGCCACCAACGCCCTACGGGGCCTGGTCCTCGGCCAGGGCGCCCTGCCGCCGGGCCGGACCGTCGCCGGGCAGGTCGCCCTGGCGCTCGTCTGGGCCGCCGCGATGATCGCGGTGTTCGCCCCCCTGGCCGTGCACACCTACCGCCGAACCGTCCGCTGACCCGCCCGCAGAAGCAGGTGAGCACGATGCCCATGTCCACCCGCAGCCGGCCCGCACGGGTCCGCCATCCCCTGTTCGCCCGCGTCTATGCCCGGGCCGGCCACCTCATGGAGGCCGAGATCGGCGACCACCGCCGGCGGCTGCTGGCCGGCCTCACCGGTGGGGTGCTGGAGGTCGGGGCCGGCAACGGCCTCAACTTCCCGCACTACCCGGCTACCGTCACCGAAGTCCTGGCCATCGAGCCAGAACCCTATCTGCGCCGCCTGGCCCTGGCCGCGGCCACCCACGCGCCGGTTCCGATCCGAGTGCTGTCCGGCACCGCCGAAGCCCTCCCCGTCCCCGACGGCGCCGTCGATGCGGTGGTGGCTAGCCTGGTGCTGTGCACCGTGGCCGACCTGGATCAGGCCCTGGCCGAGGTCCGTCGGGTGCTGCGCCCCGGCGGGAGCTTGTGCTTCTACGAACACGTGCGGGCCACCGACCCGCGGCTGGCCGGATGGCAGGACCGCCTGGAGCGTCCCTGGGGCTGGCTGGTCGGCGGCTGCCACCCCAACCGCGACATCGTCGCGGCTATCGGCGCCGCCGGGCTCCAGGTGGTCCAGCTGGACCGGTTCGACCTGCAGGCCATGCCCGCACTGGCCCGCCCCCACGTCCTCGGGGTGGCGGAGTAGGGGCCGTAGCAAGAGGTGCAAGCAAGGGAGGGACGATGCAGATGACCGAGGCGAAGAGCCCGCAGCTGGTCAGGCCGGGCCCGATCGGCCTGGGGATCCGGGTGCTCCTGGGGGCGACCGTGTTGTACTGGTTCGCCGCGCTCCTCACCAAGTGGAGCGGGTTCGTGGAGCGCGATCCCATCGAGTCGGGGCGGCTCTACACGCTGTTCACCATCTGGCTGCTGCCCGAGGTATTCGCCCTCACCTTCCGACGGCCGTGGGGGCTGTGGCCGGCCGTGGCGTTCGTCGCCGGGGGCGGGGCGATCGGGCTGGCCGGCTACCTGACCGGCGACGGGGTGTGGAACCCCGTGCTGGCCGGGTGGACCTACGCCGGCGACCTCCTGGTCTGGGGAGCCTTGGCCGTCTCGTTCCCGGTCGCCATCTTGACCCGAAGCCCCGGGTGCGAGCTCGGCGCGCTTCCCTGGCTCCTGGCCGGCCGCCAGGGCGGGGCCGCGCCCAGGCCGGGCTGTGCCGTGGGCCTGGACCGCCTCGACACCTGGGAGGCCGAATGGAGAAGGTGAGAGTGAGCTACAATGTAGGCGTCTAACTGCAGCTCGATAACTTGCCCCCCTAGCTCAGTCGGTAGAGCGCATCCATGGTAAGGAAAAACCCGGGGCTATTCTCCTCGTCCGGTGACCAGCAGGAACAGCCGTTTGCGCAGGTCAGTGCCGATGGTAGCATCTGGATCAAGTAGCAGCGAGTAGCAGCAAGTAGCACCGGCTGGCGACTAATGCTGATGAGTTTCCGGGCGAGAATCCGACAAATGAACCGGCTCGTCTCTGGTTGAAACCTCCAGTGCCGGGGGCCAGCGGGTCAAGCGGATCAATAGTCGGCACCCCAGCCGAACATTCTCCGTAGGCAGAGAGGTTAGGCCGCCAGGCCG
>Ga0126307_10002976_pt1 | contig 11538 bp, 16 predicted proteins | sample Plot28_FD_89955 | JGI IMG/M metagenome (GOLD analysis project Ga0126307, IMG submission 89955) | Serpentine soil microbial communities from UC McLaughlin Reserve, CA, USA - Plot28 | ecosystem: Environmental > Terrestrial > Soil > Grasslands | place: USA: UC McLaughlin Reserve, Lake County...
ATCCACGGCTCGACCGTGCTGCACCCGAGCGACGCGAACCAGACCTCAAAGCTCGTGGCCGAGATGGCCGACACCGACGGCATCTCGTTCCTGCGCACGCTCCGAGGCAAGACGCCGGTGCGCACGCCGGCCGACGAGGACGTCCGCATCGGCGGCTCGCGGATCGCCGCGGGCGAGGGCGCCGACGACGTCGCCATCATCGCCTGCGGCATCACGCTCGACGAGGCGGTCAAGGCCGCCGAGCGGCTGGAGGGCGAGGGCGTCGCGGCCCGCGTGCTCGACTGCTACTCGATCAAGCCGATCGACGCCGAGGCGGTCCGCGCCGCGGCGCGCGAGTGCGGCGTGCTGATCACCGTCGAGGACCACGCGCCCGAGGGCGGCCTCGGCGATGCGGTGCTCGACGCCTTGGCCGACGCCGACGACCGCCCGCGGGTCGTCAAGCTGGCCGTGCGCGAGCTACCGGGGTCGGGGACGCCGGAGGAGCTCCTGCACGGAGCGAAGATCGACGCGGAGGCCATCGCCGCCGCGGCCCGTGAGGTCGCGCGCGCGGGCGCCGGGGCTCAGTAGGCCTCGCCGGTCTCGTCGACCGGCGCCGCCGGGAGCTCCTCGGCGGCATGCACGGAGCACAGGAACGGGCCGCCCGCCTCGCGGGCGGCCTCGATCTCCAGGTCCGTCAGCCGCGCGCCGCAGACCGTGCAGGTCTGCTCGAGGTTGTCCTCGAGGGTCTTCTCTTCGAGGTCCATTCGCGGCGCATGATGTCACGCCGTGGCCGGTAGCTCCTGCTCGAGCTCGACGACGCCGGCGAACAGGTCGCCGTGCTCGGCCACGCGGGCCAGGACCGCGTCCGACGTGAACGTGAGCGGGTCGGGGTCGCCCGATTCCAGCACGCCCTCGACCTCCTCCCAGCGCAGCGGCGTGGAAACCGTCGGGCGCTCGCGCGCGCGCAGCGAGTAGACGCACACGGTCGTCTTGTGCTCGTCGTTCTGGCTCCAGTCGACGAAGACCTTGCCGGCGCGCAGCGTCTTCTTCATGTCGGAGGTCACGAGGTCGGGCCGCCGGCGTTCGAGCAGCTGCGCGAGCGCCAGCGCGAAGCCCTTGGTCTGCTCGTAGGTCGCGGGCGTGTTCAGCGGCACGTAGACCTGCATGCCCTTCGAGCCCGACGTCTTCGGGAACGCCGCCAGGCCGAGGTGGTCGAACGCCTCCCGCAGGTCGAGCGCCACCTGCGCGCACTCGACGATCGTGGCCGGCGGGCCGGGGTCGAGGTCGAAGGCGAGGATCGTCGGCGCCGTCACGTCGGCGGCCAGCGCGAGCGACGTGTGCAGCTCGAGGTCGGCCAGGTTCGCGAGCCAGACGAGCGTCGGCAGGTCGTCGGCGAGGCAGAAGTTGATCGTGCGGGCGTTGTGGCGGCTCCACACCGGCGCCGTGGGCACCCAGTCGGGCCGGTGCGACGGGCACTGCTTCTCGTAGAAGAACTGGCCCTGGATGCCGTCCGGGTAGCGCTTGAGCGTCAGCGGCCGGCCGCGGAGGTGCGGGAGCACGGCCGGCGCGATCCGCGTGTAGTAGTCGATGACCTGGCCCTTGGTGAAGCCGGCGCGCGGATACATGACCTTGTCGAGGTTCGACAGGGACAGCGTGCGGCCGTCGATGTCGACGTCCAGGCGACGTTTCGCTCCAGGAGCCCTCGGCAAGCCCATTCCGTATGCCTGAACCTACCCAGAACGGCAACGGGGCCGGCTCGGCGCCGCTGAACGAGGCCGCCCGCGAGCTGGTCGTCCAGCACCTCGACGAGGCCCAGGCCGTCGAGAAGGCGCTGATCACCACGCTCCAGGCGCACATCGCGATGACGCCGCGCGGCGAGTACCGCCGCCTGCTCGAGCGCCATCTCTCCGAGACGCGCCAGCAATCGGGCGCGATCGAGCGGCGGCTGGAGGCGCTCGGCGCCGGCACGGGGCTGGTCGCGGCCGCCTACGGCCTGGTGCAGACCGCGGTCGGCCAGGCGCTCGCGCTGGCCAAGGGGCCGGTCGACCTCCTGCGCGGCGCCGACGCGCAGGAGAAGCAGCTCAAGAACGCCCGCGACGAGTGCGCCACCGAGGCGCTGGAGATCGCGCTCTACGACGCGCTCGAGGCCATCGCCGGCTCGGTCGGCGACCGCGAGACGGCCGAGCTCGCCGCGCGTCACCGCGAGCAGGAGGAGCGCATGCTCGCCGACCTGCGCGCGCAGATCCCGGCGCTCGCCGGCGCGACGGTGCGCAGCGGCGCCCGCGTCGCCCGCGTCGAGAGCGCCGCCCGCCCGAACGGGGGCGGCGGCGCCGGAGGCGACACGCCCGAGCCGCCGATCGCCGGCTACGACCGGCTGAACGCCGGCCAGGTCGTGTCACGCCTGAAGGGCCTCGACGCCGAGGGCCGGCGGGCCGTGGCCGCGTACGAGCGCCGCCGCCGCGCGCGCCGCTCGATCCTCGACCGGATCGAGGCGCTCGAGCGCCAGGCCTGAAGGTGAGGACGGGGCGGCGAAGGAGGGTCGCCGCCCCGTCCGCAATATCGGGCCGGACGGGGAGTCGATCATGGCGTTCGCCCGGCTCGTCGGTGCACCGAACGTTGTAGAGGTCAACGCGGCCGGGTCAAACCGCGGCGGCGCGGATCTGACCGCAGCGGCACTCGAGCTCGAACCACACCGTCGTCGGCGCGCGCTGCCCGACGCCCCAGCGCCGTGCCACCCGGTCGACGAGCTGGAGGCCGATGCCGCCGCCGTTCTCGACGTCCGCCTCGCGCGGGGCGACCCGGAACGGGTTCGACCCGGGGTCGGCGACCTCCACGCGCAGGCTGCCCGGCCGGCCCTCGAGCCGGATGCGCAGCGCGGTGTCGTCGCCGGCGCCGCCGTGCCGCACGCCGTTGGCCACCAGCTCGGTCGTCAGCAGCTCGGCGTCCTCGAGCACCGCCTCGGGCACCCGGCCCCGCAGCTCGGACTCGAGCAGGCGGCGGCTGCGCCGAGCGGCGTCGATCCCGCCATCGACCGTCGCATCGACGGTGAATGCGTCCACATCTGCGTCCTTCCCGCCTGAGCGCGGAATACGACGTCAGCGACGTGACCGTAGCGGTGAAACGTCAGATTTCCGGTATGAACCGGAACTGCTCGGACATCCCCGCCACGTCGAACACGCGCCGGACGCCGGGCGGCCCGGGCACGAGCGCCAGGTCGCCCCCGTCCCCGCGCAACGCGGCGTCCCAGCGCAGGAGCAGCCGGATGCCGCTGGAGTCCAGGAACGTCGTCTCGCGCAGGTCGACCACGAAACGGCGGAAGCCGGCGTCGTGCAGCTCCTGCATGCGGTCGGCGACCTCGGGCGCCGTCGCCATGTCCAGCTCGCCGACGGGCCGCACACGGACGCAGTCGCGCTCGGGCTCCACCTCGCAGCGGAACACGAAGTCGGGCGGGATCCCCACGCCGAAGGTACGCGGCGACCGGGCGTCGGGATGACGCCCGGTCACATCCATGCCCGTAGCGGCTTCAGGCGCCGGGCGTGACCTTCTCCACCGCCGAGCGGGTGAAGCGGCCCAGCGCGCTCGCGGGCACGTTGCCGGTCGCCTCGGCGCCGGCATGAACCTCCGGCGGCGCGGGCTGCAGCTCGGGCTCCTGGCCCAGCGCGGGCGCGGGCTCGAGCACGTTGAACGCGCCCTTGCCGTCGAGCGACGGCCCGGACGTCCAGCGCGCGTCGGGCGGCAGCGGCGTGTCCATCAGGTGGTTGAAGAAGGCGTACGCGTGCTCCGCGTGGTCGGGCTCGTTCTCGTAGTCGCCCGGCGCGTTCGTCGCAAGCTCCGGCCCGAGTTCCTCGAGCACCGCGAGCCACTGCTGCTGGTGCATCGTGTCGCGCGCGATCAAGAAGCGCAGGAGGTCCTTCATGCCCGGGTCGTCGGTGAGCTCGAGCAGCCGCGTGGCCAGCGTGCGACCGATGGCCTCGGCGGCCACGTTGGCGCGCATGTTGGCGATGAGGTTGCCGCCGGCATCCACGCAGTTGGCGTTGAAGGGAACGCCGTTCGCGTCGGACGGCATCGCGCCCAGCCCGCCGGACAGGAAGTGCCGCGGCTCGAGGGCGCCCATGCGCGCGGCGACGGCGGGATTCGTGACGACGTCGTCGACCTGCGCGGACTTGGCGCCCTCGAGGTTCATGGCGACGGCCGTGGCGAGGACCTCGACGTGGCCCATCTCCTCGGTGCCGGTGGCGATCAGCATGTCGCGGTACTTCTTGGGCCCGCGGTAGCCGAAGCCCTGGAACAAGTACTGCGTCATGACGCGCAGCTCGCCCTCCGGGCCGCCGATCGCCTGCTGCAGCATGCGGGCGAAGACGGGGTTGGGCTTGTCGACACGAACGGTGTACGCGAGATCGCGGTGATGGAAGAACATGCTCCGAGGCTGCCCCGCCGGGCGGCCGCGCACCGCGGCGCGTCGCCCGGCTGACCGTTCAGCCGGTCGTGCCGGTGGCGTCGTGCGGCGTGCCGACGGGCTTGGACTCCGGCGAGCCGCGCTGGCGCAGGTAGATCGAGAGGACGGCCATCGAGCCGACGGCCAGGAACTCGGACTGCCAGTTCTGGAAGGTCCGGTTCCAGAAGTCGCCGGTGCCGAGATAGGCGAGCCACGAGACCGGCGCCTCCTGGTGGTCGAGCTGCTGGTCGTTGTACTCGACGTGGCCGAGGACCGACTGGACGGCCCACGAGGCGAGCCAGATCGTCGTCATCACGACGAGCAGCGAGTTGGACAGCAGCCACAGCCGCCAGCCGTCGGCGCGCGCCCACTTCGGCGAGCGCTGGGTGGCGTGCCGCTTGACCTTCTGATCCGAGTCGCTCTCCGTCCCGGCGTTGTCGAGCTCCTTGGACTCCGGCGACCCGCGCTGGAGCATCCAGACCGTGCCGAGGATGAAGAGCGTGAACTGGAGGTACTCCGACTGCCAGTTCTCCAGCACGTCGTTGCCGAACGTCGAAGAGGTCAGGAACCGCCCGAGCGAGATCGGCGTGTCCTGGTGCGCGAGCTGCTGGTGGTTGAAGTCCGCGTGGCCGGCGATCGCCTGGCCGACGAGGGCCAGCACGAAGATCGTCAGGAAGAAGAGCGACAGCCCCTGCTCGCGGACGAAGCGCCGCATCAGCGCCCGATCAGGCCGATGACGAGGAAGTAGGCCAGTCCGGTCGCGATGACCGTCAGATACAGCGTGAACATCAGGCGCATCAGGCGTCGACCTCACAGTCGCGTGGCATCTTGGTCGGGTCGCCCTCGTCGCGGCAGCCGAGCGCGTCGATCCTCCAGCCCGCGGGCGTCTTGCCGAGGTAGTGGACCGATCCCCCGGTCAGAGTGGCGAGGCCGCTGGTGAGGTAGGCGTCCGTCGTCGCGATGCGGTCGCCGTCGAGGTCGAGTGAGCCGACGGCGTCGCGGCAGGGCTCGCTCTCCTGGCTCTCGACCTGCTGGATCAGCGCGTCCGAGAGCAGTGCGCAGGCGCCGGCGCCGTCATCCGCGCGCAGCGCCGACTGGAAGGCGTCCGCGACCGCGCGCACGTCGCCGCGGGCGCCCGCGCCGCCGCAGCCGGCGAGCGCGAGTGCCGCCAGCCCGAGGAGCGGGAGTCGGCGCATGTGCGTGGCGTGTCTGTTCGGTCAGTCGCCCGCGCGCTCGAGCACGAAGATCTCGAACGTGCGGGTCGGGTTGAAGACGATCTGGCTGTGGTAGCTCATTACACGCCGGCCCACCAGCTCCTCCACGGCGCCGGTGAGCGTGGCGGCCATCGCCTCCTGGAACGCGAGCCGGTAGCTGCGCACGAGATCGGCCCGTCCGGCGGCCAGCAGCGTCTCCTCGTTGCGCGTGAGCCCGTCCTCGAGGACGACGAACACGTAGTCGTCGTTCAGGTAGGTCTTCGCGCCCGTCGGGCCCTTCCCGTAGAACTGCTTCTTCAGGCCGACCATGGCGTTGGCGACCGCGGTGCGGAGCGCGCCCTGCCCCTCGGCGGCGGCGCCCTCCCCGGCCCGCGCCAGCTCGGCGCCCGAGGCCTTGCGAGCGGGAGCCTCGTCGTGCGTCGCCATCGCGCGGGACGCTACTCGAATCGCAGGCGCTCGCGCACGCCCGCGAGCACGATCACGCGCTCGACGTGCTCCGGCGGCGTCGTGACCACGAACTCGATGCCGTCGCTGCGAGCGCGCGCGTCCCACGTGAGCATCAGGCGCAGCCCCGTCGAGTCCATGAAGCGCAGCTCGGAGAGGTCGAGCACGAGCCGCCGCCGGCCGGCGGCGCACTCCGCGCGCAGGCGCGCATCCAGGTCGTCGACGCTGGCGAGGTCGAGCTCGCCCTTCGGGCGCACGCGGACGGCGCCGTCGACGCGCTCGACGTCGACGCGGAACGGTTCGGGCAGGTCTGGGCGGTCGGGCATTCGGACTCCTGGAGGCACGACGGCGAGCGACCGGCTGGGCACCCCGCGGGATGCCGCCCCTTCCACCCGGGACTTTTTCGGCGGCGGAGTGTAGCGGCGGCGCGTGCCGGGGTAGTGCCGGTCGGGTGACCGCCGTCAGCCTGCATTTCGACACGACGCCCGAGCGGACGTTCGAGGTGCTCTCCGAGCCCCGCAGCTATGAGGACTGGGTCACCGGCGCGCGCTCGGTCGAGGCGGCCGACGGCACGTGGCCGGCGCCCGGCTCGACGTTCAAGCACACGCAGGGCATCTGGCCGCTGGTGCTCGCGGACACGACGAGCGTGCTCCGGGCCGACCCGCCGCGCCGGCTGGAGCTCGAGGCGCGCGTGCGGCCGTTCATCGTCAACCACGTCGTGCTCGAGCTCGAGCCCGAGGACGGCGGCACGCGCGTGACCATCGACGAGCGGCCGACGGGCGGCCTGCTCGAGCTGCCGGCGCGGCTGCCGCCCTGGCCGCAGCTCACCCAGCTGCGCAACCTCGAGTCGCTGCGGCGGCTGCGGGCGCTGGCGCAGCGCCGCTAACCGTCGAATCGCTGACAGGTCGGTGTGGAAATCGTGCCGCTCCCTGGGTACGCGGACCGCCGATGACCCCCGCCACTGCTCCCCCCGCTCGCCGGCGCACCACGCCGGTCGAACGCGCCCGGCGACAGCGTGACGACCAGCGGCTCATGCTGCGCCATCGCCGCGGCGACGGCCGCGCTCGTGACGAGCTGATCGAGCGCTACATGCCGCTCGCCCGCTCCCTCGCCCTTCGCTATCGCCGCGCCTCCGAACCCCTCGACGACCTCGTGCAGGTCGCCGCCGTCGGCCTCGTCAAGGCCGTCGATCGCTGGGATCCCGGACGCGGCCTCGCCTTCTCATCCTACGCCGTACCCACGATCCTCGGCGAGCTGCGGCGCTACTTCCGCGACTCGACGTGGGACGTGCGCCCCGCGCGCGACCTCCAGGAGCTGTGCCTCTCCGTCGAGGAGGCCCGCGAGTCGCTGTGGGCGGACCTCGGCCGCTCGCCGACGGTGGGCGACATCGCCGCGCGCCTGCGCCGCTCCGAGGAGGAGGTCGTCGAGGCGCTCCAGGCGACCGAGGGCCGTTCCGTGCGCTCGCTCGACGCACCCGTCCACGACGAGGAGCAGGACTCGGTCAGCGCGGGCGACCTCATCGGCGACGTGGACGCGGAGTACGACCGCGTCGAGGCGGGCGTGACGATCGAGCACCTCGCGGGCATCCTGGACGACCGCGCGCGCGAGATCCTGCGGCTGCGCTTCAAGGAGGACCTCCTGCAGTCCGAGATCGCCGAGCGCGTGGGCTGCTCGCAGATGCACGTCTCCCGGATCATCCGCTCGTCGCTCGAGCGGCTGTACGCGTACGGCTCGGGGCTGAAGGTCGACTAGGCGGCGGGCTCGCCGCCGCGCGGTTCACGAACTTCGGGCTCGCCGCGCGGTTCACGAACTTCGGGCTCGCCGCGCGGTTCACGAACTTCGGCATTGAGGAAGGTGAACGGGGCGGGGGCGGCCGGATGCGGTCAACGTCCACCGCTCACGTGAATCGGGCGTCGCGTGGACGTCGACGTCCATATACGAGGTCAACGTCCACGCCACGGCGAAAACGCCGATCCGTGGACGTTGACCGCAGGATCCGGACCCACCCCCTTCAATGCCCGAAGTTCGTGCCTGCGGGACGCCCGAAGTTCGTGCCGGCACGGCGCCCGAAGTTCAGCCCGGCGCGGCGCCACGCGGGATAACAGCCGCCCCCCACGGGTAGGGCCGCACCATGGAGATCCCCTCGACCCCCGCGGATCCCGGCCAGCCGGTCGTCCCCGACTCTCCCACGGTCCCCGCCGACCCCACGCCCGATCGCGACGTGCCCGCCCAGCCCGCCGAGCCCCCGACGGCGCCGCCGCCGGACGACCCGCCCCCGGCGACGCCGGAGGGGCCCGAGGTCACGCCGCCGAACGAGGGCGGCACCGGTCACAACCCGTAAGTGCTCGCGGTCACGCTCGGCCTGCACGGCGGCGACACCTGGGCGCTGGGGCTGCTGTTCGTCGGCGTCGCGCTGTTCGCCGCCGTCGGCGCGCTCTCGCACCAGCACGAGCGCGCGTTCTCGGCGTCGCTGATCTACCTCGGCTTCGGCGCCGCCGCGGCCGTCGCCATCCAGCTGCTCGGCATCGACTGGATCGACCCGCTCGCCGACGCGGCGGTGGTCGAGCACGTCACCGAGGTGGCGCTCGTCGTCGCGGTGTTCGCCACGGGCCTGCAGCTCGACCGCGCGCTGCGCTGGAGCGAGTGGGGCACCACCCGCCGGCTGATCGTCGTCGCCATGCCGCTGACGATCGCCGGTGTCGCGCTGCTCGGCGGCTGGCTGCTCGGCCTCTCGACCGGCGCGGCGCTGGTGCTCGGCGCGGCGCTCGCGCCCACCGACCCGGTGCTCGCCGGCGACATCGGCGTCGGCCCGCCCGGCGACGAGCACGAGCACGAGCCGAACTTCGGACTCACCTCCGAGGCGGCGCTCAACGACGGGCTCGCGGCGCCGTTCCTGCTCGCGGGCCTGCTCGTCGCCGCGGGCGGCGGCCGCTGGGGCGAATGGCTCGCGTCCGACGTGCTCTACGCCTTGGGGCTCGCCCTCCCGATCGGCGCGGCGACCGGCCTCGCCGCGGCGTGGAGCATCAAGCGCCTGCGCGACCGCGACCTGCTCGCGCGCCAGTTCGACGGCTGGCACGCGATCGCCACGGCGCTCGTGACCTACGGCGCCGCCCAGGGCCTCGACGCCAACGGGCTCGTCGCGGTGTTCGCCGCGGGACTCGCGTTCCGCCGCTACGAGCGCGACCACGAGGTCAACGCCAGCGTGCACCACGGAGCCGAAGTGGTGGAGAAGCTTCTCGAGCTCGCCGTGATCCTCCTGCTCGGCTCGATGCTCACCCTCGACGGGCTCGGCGCCCCGGGCGTGGAGGGCTGGCTGCTCGCCGTCACGCTGCTCGTCGCCGTGCGGCCGCTCGCCTGCCTGATCGCGCTGGCCGGCTCGCGCCTCGACGCGCCGCAGGACCGCGCCTTCGTGAGCTGGTTCGGCGTCCGCGGCGTCGGGACGCTCTACTACGCCGCCGTGGCGGTGGGTGCCGGGGTGCTCTCCCCGGCGGAGGAGCGCGTGATCATGTGGACGGTCGTCGCCGGTGTGCTCATCTCGATCGCCGTCCACGGCGTCACCGGCGGCCCGGCGCTCCGCGGGCTCACGCGGCGACGCGCTCGAGAGCCGGCGAGCTCGCGCGCTCGTTGATGAGGTCCAGCACCGCCTCTTCGACAGCGCGGTGGTGGATCGGCAGCTCGCCCGACGGCCCGTCGGCGGCGTGCTCGAGCGCCGGCCGGATGATCAGCCCGGCGCGGTAGGCGTCGAACACGCGTGGGTCGATGTAGGACGCGCGGCAGACGGCCGGCGTGTTGCCGAGGTAGTGCGAAACCTCCTTGACGGCGCGCGTGATCGCCCGGTTGCGGCCCGTCTTCGTGGCCGCGACCTCGCCGGAGACAGCGAGCGCGACCGCGGCGAGCACCGTGGCGTTCCACGTCCGGAAGTCCTTGGCCGAGAAGTCGTCGCCCGTCGCCTCCTTGAGGTAGGCGTTGATGTCCGGCGAGCGGACGTCCTTCCAGCGGCCGCCCTCCTTGTAGGCCAGGAGCTCCGGTCCCCCGCCGCGGCGGCGCTTGAGCGCGTCGACGATCGCCGCGACGTCGGGGTCGACGACCGCCTGGATGCGCCGCTTGCCGTGCTTGGCCGGGTAGTCGAAGACCATCGTCGCCCCGTCGGCGAGCCGCACGTGCGACTTGCGCATCGTCGCCAGGCCGTAGGTCTCGTTCTGGACGGCGTAGTCCTCGGTGCCGATGCGGAAGAAGCCGCGGTCGAGCAGGCGCACCGCGCAGGCCAGGACGCGCTCGCGCGTGAGCGCGTCCGCCCCGGCGAGGTCGGCGGCCGCGCGCGCCCGCAGCTCGGGCAGCGCGCGCGCGAAGCGCGCCATGTCGACGAACTTCTCGAGGTCCCGCCGGCGGCGCCACTCAGCGTGGTAGAGGTACTGCTTGCGGCCCGCGGCGTCGGTCCCCGTGGCCTGGAGGTGACCGAGCGGATACGGGCAGATCCAGACGGCCTGCCACGCCGGCGGGATGCCGAGCTCCCGGATGCGCTCGAGCACCTCGGCCTCGTCGATCCGCCGGCCGTCCTCGTCGAGGTACTCGAAGCCCTTGCCGCGGCGGCGGCGCGTGATCCCGGGACCGGAGCAGTCGGCTCGCCGCAGACGGGGCATCGTCGTGGTGTTCCCGGCCGCCTCGCCGTTTAGGCTTCCCACGCCATGGCGCCGCTCGAGCACGAGATCGCGGTTCGCGGCGCCGTCGCCGTGGTCCGCGTGAGCGGCGAGCTCGACCTCGCCTCCGCCGCGGAGCTCGCGCCGGAGCTCGACCGCCTCGCGGACGCGGACGGGATCGAGGCCGCCGTCCTCGACCTGCGCGAGCTCGAGTTCATGGATTCGTCCGGGCTGCGGATGGTCGCCCAGTGTCATCTCCGGTTCGTCGACGCCGGCCGCCGGTTCGCGCTGGTCGCCGGGCGGGAACCCGTTCATCGAGTGTTCGAGATCACACGGATGGCCGAGCGCCTGGAGTGGGTGTCCGGTCCGGACGAGCTCGGCGGAGCCCCGTGATGCTCGACCTCGAGCTCCCGGCGTCACCCGAGGCGGTCGCCCAGGCCCGCCACGCCCTCGACGGGCTCGGCGATGCGCTGCCCGACGCCCGGCTGCGCGACCTGCGCCTGCTCGTGTCCGAGCTCGTCACCAACGCCGTGCGCCACGCCGGCCTCGGCCCCGGCGACATGATCCGGCTCGTCGTAAAGGTCGGCGCACGCGTCCTGCGCGTCGAGGTCAACGACCCGGGCGGCGGCTTCGCGCCCGGTCCCGTGTCGCCCGACCCCGCGCGCCCGTCGGGCTGGGGCCTCTACCTCGTCGACGAGCTGGCCGACCGCTGGGGGGTCGACTCGAAGCGGCGCACGCAGGTCTGGTTCGAGATCGACCGGTGACCTCCACGAACGAGACCCCTCATAGGGGTCTTATTCGTAGCGCTCAGCCGAAGAAGATGGCGGCG
>Ga0126307_10002977_pt1 | contig 11538 bp, 11 predicted proteins | sample Plot28_FD_89955 | JGI IMG/M metagenome (GOLD analysis project Ga0126307, IMG submission 89955) | Serpentine soil microbial communities from UC McLaughlin Reserve, CA, USA - Plot28 | ecosystem: Environmental > Terrestrial > Soil > Grasslands | place: USA: UC McLaughlin Reserve, Lake County...
CTCCGTCACGGCCGGCAACGGCGCGATCTACGCGCTGCGGCGCAAGGCGTACATGCACGTCGACGCCGTGATGGGGCACGACTTGTCGTTCCCGTTCAACGTCGTCAAGCGCGGCCGCCGCGCGGTCTACGCGCCGGACGCGATCGCGACCGAGAAGATGGTGCCGACGATCGAGGGCGAGGGCGCCCGCAAGCGGCGGATGATGAGCCACGCCTGGGCGATCCTGCTGCGCGGCGGTCTCCTCTCCCCGCGCGGCTATCCGCCGCTCTACGCGCTGATGATCGTCTCGCACCGGGTGCTGCGCTACGCGTCGCCTTTGCTGCACCTCGCGGCGGCCGGCGCCACGCTCGCGCTGCTGCGCCACGGGCGGACGTATCGCGCCGCGGCGCTCGCCCAGGCCGGGCTGCTGGCCGCGGCGGCCGCCGGCGGCCGCGTGCGGATGCGTCCCGCGCTGGTCGCGCGCTACTACGTCGCGACGACCGCCGCGCTGGGCGCCGGGCTCTACGACCACCTGCGCCACGGGACCGCCGCCGAGTGGGAGGCGGCGGAGGGCACGCGGTGAGCTATCGCGGCAAGCGCGCGCTCGACGTCACGGTGGCGGGGGCGGTGCTGGTGCTCACGGCGCCGGCGCTGGCGCTTGCCGCGCTGCTGATCCGGCTGGAGACACACGGCCACCCGATCTACCGCCAGGTCAGGATCGGCCGCGACGGCGTGCCGTTCGAGCTCTACAAGCTGCGCACGATGGTCAGCGGCGCCGAGACGATGGGCCCCGGCCTCGCCATCAACGTCGGCGACTCGCGCATCACGCGCTTGGGCGCGGTCCTGCGGCGCACGTCGATGGACGAGCTTCCGAACCTCGTGAACGTGCTGCGCGGTGAGATGTCGGTCGTCGGGCCGCGCCCGACGGTTCAGGTCCAGGTCGACCGCTACACCGAGCGCCAGCGCGGCCGGCTCACCGTGCTGCCGGGCCTGACGGGCTGGGCACAGGTCCAGGGCCGCGCGTCGCTGCCGTGGAGCGAGCGGATCGAGCTCGACCTCTGGTACGTCGAGCACGCGTCGCTCGCGCTCGACCTGCGGATTCTCTGGCGGACCGTGCGGATGGTGCTCGGCGGGCACGGGCTCTACAAGGGCGAGACGGGTGGCTGGAGCGAGCCGACCTAGGCCCGAGCGCCCCGCCGAGATCACGTCCGTCCCGGCACGCTGACCGCCAGCCCGCCAGGAAGCCGTGTTCGGGCAGCTCGGCCTGGCGTCGATGGTTGGTCGTCTCCCGGGCGGGTAGCTCCTTCGGATGCGATCGGCAGCAGGGCATGCGCCCGCGGACCGGCGACGTCGCTCGGCTGCCGAGCGCTCACCGCTTCGGGACAGCGGTCCCGGAGTTGCCGTCGAGACGGCCACACCTCGGCCGCTGGCAGCGGCTGCGGGCGCTGCCTTCGGAGCGCTGTCGTGGTTGCGCGGCGCGCGCATCTTTCACCCCGACGGCGTCGGGTATACCGGCATCCTTCGGATCGAACGACCCCAGCCGGAGCACGCCGTGCCACTGCTGGCGCGGCCGGGCGACCATCCGGCGCTGATTCGCTTCTCGCGCGCAGCTGGCGTGCCGGAGCCGTTGCCCGACGCGCTCGGGTTGAGCCTGCGGCTCGTCGACGTCCACGGCCGCGGCCGCCATCAGGACTTCCTGCTCGTGACCTCAGCCGACGGTCCGCTGCTCCACCACCTGGTGTTGCCGGGCGTGCGCGGCTTCTTTGGCCATTCGTTCTCGAGCCTGCTGCCGTACCGCCTCGGTGGACGACTGCGGCTCGTCGGTGCACAGCCGGCGAGGCAGCGGGAGCGTCTCGCGCGCGGTGCGCTGGCCGAGCTGGTCGAGCTCGCCGAGCGGGGCAACCTGCACTTCCGGTTCGCGCTCGCGTCGCTTGTCGGCGGCTGGAGCGCCGTCGGTGACCTCCACGTGGCGGAGCGACTTTCACGCGATGAGACCGAGCGTCTCGCGTTTACGCCCTGGAACACCGGTGGCGGCATCCGTCCCGTCGGGCCGCTGATGGGCCTGCGGAAGGCTGCCTACCGCGCGAGCCAGCGCGCCCGCGGACTCCACCCCAGCGAGATCCCGTGATGGCCGTCGCTACGGAGTTGCCGTCCGTCCCCGGTGTGACGCACCGTGACATCGACGTCGGCGGCGTGCGTCTGCACGTCGCCGAGGCGGGCGACGGCCCGCCGATCGTGCTGCTACACGGCTGGCCGCAGCACTGGTGGTGCTGGCGCCGCGTGATGCCGCAGCTCGCCCGCCGTCATCGCGTGCTCGCGCCCGACTTACGCGGGTTCGGCTGGTCGGACGCTCCATCGGGCAGCTACGCCAAGGCGACGTTCGCCGCCGACCTGCTTGCGCTGCTCGACGCCGAGCGCCTCGAGCAGGTCCGGATCATCGGTCACGACTGGGGCGGATACGCCGCGTTCCTGCTCGCGCTGGAGCGTCCCGAGCGCGTCGAGCGCCTGCTCGCACTCGACATCGTTCCTCCCTGGGCGACAGCTTCCCGCGTACGTCTCAGGCAGCTCGCCGTACCTGTGCTCGCGTCTTACCAGGCGCTACTGGCGACGCCGCTGGTCGGGCCGCGCATCCTCACGACGGGGCCGTGGTTTGTTCGCACCGTGATCCGCGCCGGCAGTGGCCCGCGAGTCCGCTGGACCGAGCAGGAGCTCGACGTCTACGCGAACGTGCTGCGCGACCCGGCCCGCGCCGAGGCCAGCTCTGCCTGCTATCGGACGTTCCTCACGCGCGAGGTTCCGGCCATCGCGCTGCGCGGCGATCGATCCAACGACTTGCAGGTGCCCACGCTGCTGGCCATGGGAGCGACGAGCGCTCTCCACTGGATCCTTCAACCCGAGCCCGCGCGCAACCTCCGGGTCGAGAAGATTCCGTCGGCCGGCCACTTCCTGCCGGAAGAGGCGCCTGACACAGTGCTTCGGCTGGCGCGCCGCTGGTTCGGCCGCTAACGGGGCGACTCGCTGCCGCCTGCGCGGACTGCGGCCCACCGCAGCACCCGCCGCCGATCCGCACCCCTTGCGTCCTGGTCGCCGGGCGATGCGTCGACGCCATAGCGCGCGAAACGCCTGCCTCAGCGGCCATCACGGGTAGAAGGTCGCCATGAAACGACCGATCACCAGCCGTGCACCCGCCGAGCGGCCCGGCCGTCGTCGGGACCCGCGCTCCGCTGGACCGACGCGCGCCGGATACCGGGCTGTGGATGAGTCGCTCCGACCACCCCTAGACGCGCGCAACGAGACGGCGCTGGAGCGCTGTGACCGCAACCTGGCGGAGCTGCTGCAGGAGGTCAGAGTCGCCCAGACCGGCGTACAGGTGCTGTTCGGCTTCCTGCTCACCGTCCCGTTCAGCACCCAGTTCGATCAGGTCACCGCGACCGAGCGCGCCGTCTACTTCGTCACGCTGCTGCTCGCCGGCGCGGCCACGATGCTGCTGATCGCGCCGACGTCACACCACCGGCTCCTGTTTCGCTGTGGCGACAAGGAGCGGCTCGTGCTCATCGCCAACCGTTACGCGATCGCTGGGCTCGTCGCCGTGGCGGCCACGATGGTCGGAGCGGTGCTGCTGGTGAGCCTCCTCGTGATCGGAAGCACGGGCGCGTCACTCGCCGCCGCGGCCGCCGCGGCCGGCTGCGCTTGGTGCTGGTACCTGCAGCCGCTACGCCGCCGGCGCGCGCTCTACCAAGGCTCGAGGACTTCGCTACCCGACGCGGGGTAAGCGCGTGGCAGCAGAGCGGGTGACGCTGCAGACGATCGCCGACGCGCTGGGGGTCTCGCGCACGACGGTCTCGAACGCCTACAACCGGCCCGACCAGCTGGCGCCCGGGCTGCGCCGCAAGGTGCTCGAGAAGGCCGAGGAGCTGGGATACGCCGGGCCGGACCCGGCTGCCCGCCGGCTGCGGTCCGGCCTGCGGGGCGCGATCGGGGTGACGTTCTCCGACCGGCTCTCCTACGCGTTCACCGACCCGGGCGCGGTCGGCTTCCTGCAGGGGTTCACCGAGGCGACCGAGGTCAAGGGCTACGAGCTGCTGCTGCTGCCCGGCATGCGCGGCGAGCACGAGGCGGCGGTCGCCGTCCGCGACGCCGTGGTCGGCGCGTTCTGCCTCTACTGCATGCCCGAGGGCCATGCCGCCGTGGCGGCCGCGCTCGACCGGCGCCTGCCCGTGGTGATCGTGGACGAGCCGCGCGACGGCGGGAGACTGTTCGTCGGCATCGACGACCGCGAGGGCGCGCGCCTTGTCGCAGCCCACGTGGCGGCGCTCGGGCACGAGCGCGTCGCGGTCGTCGCCGACCGGCTGGTCGACGACTACACCGAGGGGCTTGCGAGCCCGGACCGGATGGCGCGCTCGAACTGCAAGGTCAGCCGCGAGCGCGTGGCCGGCTACGCTGCCGGCCTCGGCGGCATGCAGCCGCTGCCGATCTACGAGGCGCTGGCGAACTTCCCCGAGTGCGGCGAGCGCGCGGCGGTCGAGCTGCTCGCGCTCGAGCCGCGCCCGACCGCGCTCCTGTGCTCGACCGACGTTCTCGCGCTCGGCGCGATCGGGGCGCTGACGGCGCGCGGAGTCGACGTCCCGGGCGACATCTCGGTCGCCGGCTTCGACGACGTTCCGGCCGCGGAGCCCGCCGGCCTCACGACGGTGCGCCAGCCGCTGCTGGAGAAGGGTCGTGCGGCCGGCCGGCTGCTGCTCGAGCCGAGCGCGGAGCGCGAGGTCCTGCTGCCGGTCGAGCTGGTGGCCCGCCGCTCGACCGCGCGGCCGGCCTAGGGCACCTTCTCGGGGCCGCGGTCGATGTAGCGGGCGCGGAAAGTCCTGATCGCGTCGAACACCTCGTCGTTCATCCGCGGGCAGGTGAGCGAGTGGGTCCAGGCGGTCGCGGCGATCGCGGGCGTCATCCCGGTCGTGTTCTCGAACAGCAGCATGTGGTAGCCGTCGTTCTGCTCGGAGAGCAGCGCCTCGAGCCGCTTGACCGTCGCGGCGGGGGTGCCCTTCTTGTACTGGACGTCGATCCGCCCGTGCTCGAGCGTGTGGACGAGCATGCCGAGGTTGGGCGTCGTGCCCGGCTCGTAGACGCCGTCGTCATACCACTGGGGGAAGTGGTTGCCCGAGGTCGGCGGGTTCGTCTTGTAGTCCGACGGCTTGAAGTCCTTCTGCTCGTGCGAGTTTCCCTCGTACGGGGGGTTGTGGAGGGTGCAGCCGGCGGCCTTCGCCGCCTCTTGGTAGTCCGACGTCTGCTGCGCCGGCAGCTTGACCGCCGCCTCCTCGCTCGAGGCTGGCGTCTTCGCCTGGCCGTTGTCGTCGCCGCCGCCGAGCCCGGCGACGAGCGCGATCACGACCGCGGCGACCGCTGCTAGCCCGAGCAGGACGCCGCCGCCCAGCTGCAGGCGCTTGCGCCGCGCCGCCGCGGCCGCCTCCTTGCGCTCTCGCTCGAGCCGCTCGCGCCGGCGTGCTTCCTTTTCCTCCTGACGGCTGGCCACCCGGCGGAAAGGCTAGCGGAGGCTCATCCCCGCGCCGCGCGCCTGCGCTCGCGCTCGGCGGGCCGCGGGAGCCAGCATCGGTCGATGAAGCCGGCGATCTCGTTCGTCAGGCGCTCGGGGGCGACGCGCAGCTCGAGGATCGAGCTCGCCTCGAGCAGCGTGCTGTTCGGCAGCTCCTCCGCCAGCAGGCCGGCGTCGGAGAACGGGTGCACGGGATCGCGGTGGTGCCCGATCACGAGCGTCGGCGCGGTGAACGTGCGCCGCTCGGACCGGTGCGGCGCGGTGCGGCCCGAGAACAGGCCCTGCAGCACGGCGGCGCTCGGCTCCGGCTCCTGCCGCACCGTGTCGAGCAGCACGTTCGCGGCCCACGGCAGGCGCGACTCCGGCAGCAGCCGTGCGGCCCGGGCGACCAGCTTCATGATCGGCTCCCCGACCGTCAGCGCGACCAGCAGCGGGGTGAAGGCGACTGCGCAGGCGAGCAGCGCATTGTCGAGCACCGGCATCTCGACGACCATGCCGCGCAGCCGCTCGGGCGCGAGCGAGGCGACCTCGAGCGTCACGTTGGCGCCCAGCGACGTGCCGCCGACGACGGCCTCGTCGACGTCGAGGTGGTCGAGCAGCCCGACTACCTCCTGGGCGAAGAAGCCCATCGAGTAGCGCCACATGTCCGGCGGCCGCTCGGACTGGCCGTGCCCGAGCAGGTCGAGCGTGACGACACGGTTGCCGCGCTCCGCCAGCGCGTCCGCGAGCGGCGCGTGCATGCGCTGGCTCAGCAGCAGGCCGTGGAGCAGCACGGTCACGCGCGAGCCCTCCCCGTACAATCGATAGGCCAGCTCCCGCTCCTGGCAGCGGAATTTCCCGGTCTGCGTGCGCGTGGTCATCGCGCGCACTCTAGGGCCGGTGTTCCCGGACGGCGCAGGTCGGGGTAGATCCAACCTTTGTCCCCCCGTCGAGTTCAACCTTCAGGAAGCGACTCGCACTAGTGCCATTCCCGGCAACGGTCGATAATGCAACGACGATGGAAGCCTCGGCCGCTCGGCGGCCCTCACACGCCGCTCCGCGCGTGCCAGCCCGGCTGCTGCGGCTCGCATCCGACGACCGGCTCGTGGACCAGGTCCGCGGCGGCTCGGAGCCCGCGTTCGAGGTCATGTTCGACCGCCATCACCGCGGGATCCTCGCCTTTTGCCGCCACATGCTGGGATCGGCCGACGAGGCCGAGGACGCCGTCCAGCACACGTTCATGGCGGCCTACCGCAGCCTGCTGGGGTCGCGCAGGCCGATCCAGCTGCGGCCGTGGCTCTACACGATCGCGCGCAACCGCTGCCTGTCGGTGCTGCGCGCCCGGCGCGAGCAGCCGGTCGAGCACCTCGACGAGCTGCAGACCGAGAACCTCTCGGCCGAGGTACAGCGCCGCCAGGACCTGCGCGACCTGCTGCGCGACGTCGGCGACCTGCCCGACGAGCAGCGCGCGGCGCTCGTGCTTGCCGAGGTCGGCGGCATCTCCCACGACGAGATCGCCCAGGTGCTGGGCGTCCAGCGGGAGAAGGTGAAGGCGCTCGTGTTCCAGGCCCGGTCGTCGCTGATCGCCAGCCGCGACGCGCGCGAGACGCCGTGCGAGGAGATCCGCGAGCAGCTCGCCGAGCTGCGGGGCGGGTCGCTGCGGCGCAACACGCTGCGCCGCCACCTGAAGGCGTGCCCGGGCTGCCGCGACTTCCGCGCCGCGCTGCAGGACCAGCGCAAGGCGCTCGCCCTGGCGCTGCCGGTCGTTCCGACGGTGGCGCTCAAGCACGGCGTGATGGCAGGCGCCCTGGGGACCGGCGCGACCGCCGCGGGCGGCGCCGCGGCCGGCGGCGTGGCCGGGGCCGGCGCGGGCGGGTCGCTGCTCGGCGGCGGCGCGGCGATCACCGCGAAGGTGCTCGCGGTCGCAGCGCTCGCGGGCGGCGGAGCGGTCGGCGTCAAGGCCGTCGCGATCGACGACCAGCCCGGCACACGCACCGTGCCGGCGGCGCCGGGCGGCAGCATGCGCATGGACGAGCGTGCGCCGGCCGCCAGGGACGCGGGGGCGGCTGGGGGAGCCGCCCCCGCCCCGGTCGGCGGCTCGGAGGAGCAGGCGCCCGCGGACGCGCCGGGCGTCAGGACCCGCCGCAGCGAGCAGCGCTCGAAGGGCCGCAGGGGCATCGAGCGGCGGTCGCGGCGCGCGAACGAGCGCGCGGCGGGCCCGCGCCCCGGCGCGCGCCAGCCGGGACCCAGCGAGCGCGCGCTCGAGCGGCGCGCGCAGCGCCGTCGCGCCGAGCGGTCGAGCGGCAGCGCCGGGCAGTCCGAGCGCGCGGCGCAGCGGCCCGCGAAGACCGAGAGCGTGCCCGCGCCGCGGCCGCAGAGCCCGCCGCGGGCCGCTGCCGCGGCGCCGCGTGCCGCGCCCGTCCCGCCGCCGCGCGCGACGCTGAGGTCCGCGCCGTCCGCGAAGGCCGGCGGCAAGGGCAAGCTCGACCGCTGACCGCCCCGCGCCCGCCCTATCGTGGTCGGGGTGCCGGAGCCGAGGCCGATGACCGACGCGGACGTGCCCGCCGCGCAGGAGCTGATGGTCACCACGTTCTCTGACCTCGCGCGGCGGATGCACGAGCCCGAGCCGCCGCAGCCGGACCCCGATCCCGGACCCGGCTACGTGCGCCTGCGCCGCGTGCTCGAGAGCGATCCCGGCGGCTGCTGGGTCTGCGACGACGGCGACGGCGAGCTGACCGGCGCCGGGCTCGCGATCCTGCGCGAGGGCGTCTGGGGCCTGTCGCTGCTCGTCGTGCGGCCCGGGCGGCAGTCGGCGGGCCTCGGCAGCGAGCTGCTGAGCCGGACGCTCGCCTACGGCGACGGCGCGCACGGCGGGATCATCCTCGCCTCGCTCGACCCGCGCGCGCTGCGCGCGTACGCGCGCGCCGGCTTCGCGCTGCACCCGACGGTGTCGGCGAGCGGCGTGCCGCGCGGCGTCGCCGCGGCGCCGGAGGTGCGCCCATTCACGCGCGCCGATCACGAGCTCGCGGCCGCCGTCGACCGCGCGGTGCGCGGCGCGGCGCACGGCGCCGACCTCGACGCGATGGCCGCGGGCGGCTGCGAGCTGCTGACGTTCCCCGAGCGCGGCTATGCCGTGCACAGGGCGGGCGAGGTCAAGGCGATCGCCGCGTTCGACGCCCAGGCCGCCGCGGCGCTGCTGCGCACCGTACTGGCGCGTGTGCCGGCGTCCGGCAAGGCGCAGGTCGACTGGCTGACCGGCTCCCAGCAGTGGGCGATCGCCGTCGCCGTCGCCGCCCGGCTGGAGCTGCGGGCCGGCGGGGCCGTGATGCTGCGCGGCGATGCCGGCCCGTTCCATCCGTACCTTCCCAGCGGCGCCTACCTGTAGGGTCTGTTCTCATTGACGTCGCGTCGAAAAGAGAGGAACTGAGACATGGCCAAGCAGCGGCGCTCGCTTCACGGCAAGGTTGCCGTCGTTACGGGCGGCGGACGGGGCATCGGCAAGGCGCTCGCGCAAGCGCTTGCGAACGCCGGCTGTCGCGTCGCGATCGGCGACGTCGACGCCGCGTCGGCCGAGGCCGCGGCTGCTGAGCTCGGCGCCGGGACGGTCGGGCTCGCGCTCGACGTCACCGACCGACCGGGCTTCACCGCGTTCCTCGACGACGTCGAGCGGCGGCTGGGCCCGATCGACGTGCTCGTGAACAACGCGGGCATCATGCCGGTCGGCCCGCTCGACGAGGAGGACGACGCGACCGTGATTCGGCTGATCGAGATCAACCTCCACGCCGTGATCCACGGCACCAAGGAGGCGATGCGGCGGATGAAGCCGCGCGGGACCGGCCACATCGTCAACGTCGCCTCCAGCGCGGGCAAGTCCGGCTTCCCGAACCTCGCGAGCTACTGCGCGACCAAGCACGGCGTCGTCGGCCTCTCCGAGGCGGTGCGCAGCGAGCTGCGCGGCACCGGCGTCGAGGTCTCGGTCGTGATGCCGGGGATCGTCAAGACCGAGCTCTCGACCGGCCTCGTCGAGACGCCCGCCTTCAAGAGCGTGACGCCGGAGGAGGTCGCCGACGCGGTCGTCGACGCGATCGCGTTCGCGCGCTTCGACGTGTTCGTGCCGCGGTCGATCGGCCCGACGCTCGCGTTCTTCAACCTCTGGCCGCGGCGCGCCCGCGAGGCGATCGGGCGCGCGCTGAAGCTCGACCGCGCGCTGCGCGACGCCGACCGCGCGGCGCGCGCGGCCTACGAGGCGCGCGCGGCGGCCAGCGCGCCGGCGACGGAGGTCGTGATCGCGGAGACGGCGGCCGAGCGCGAGGCGCGCGAGTCGGCGGCCGCCTAGCCCTCCCCGATCCGCCCGAGCAGCGGCAGCAGCGCGTTGGCGTCGTCCGCGGCGGTGATGTGGATCGCGCCGGGCTCGCGCACCCACGCGATCACGTTCAGCACCTGCAGGCGGTCGAGCACGAACTGGAACGCGCGCGCCTGGCGCTCTGACCGGTAGCGGCGAGCGATGTCGAACGCCCAGCCGGTCGTGTGGAGCGAGTAGTTGCGCGTCGCCTCGCGGTTGCCGCGCATGAGCCGGCGCTGATACTGCTCGTCGCGCACGGTCGACGTGACGACCAGCGGGCCCTGACCGCCGCTGTACTCGCGCGTCTGTGCGCCGACGTAGAGCGCCAGCGCGAGCGCCTCCGGTCGCAGGCCGCGGTAGAGCCCGGGCACGGCGCCGATCCGGCCCGCCAGCTCGCCCATGCGCGAGTCGCGCGCGAGGCCGGTGAGCTCGCGGTCGCTGGGCAGCGCGCGGATGACGCCGTCGTCCCACGCCGCGCGCAGCTGCTGCGGTGTCGCGAAGCGCGGGGTGGAGCCGGCCGGGTGCAGCACCTCCTCGGCCGAGTTCTTCGCCGTCTGGAGCGCCTGCGCCCGCGCGAGCGCCGCGGGGTCCTCGCGGTACAGGCGCATGATCTCGCGCGCCGCGTAGAGCTTCCAGAGGTAGTTCGACGAGTCGTCGCCGAACGCGGCGAGCCGCCGCTGCACGTCCGCGTGGCGGGTCGGCGTCGAGTCGAAGTAGACGCGCGCATACGACGGCCGATCGTCCCCGTAGGCGCGCAGCACGCCCTGCAGGTTCCCGATGCCCATGTGGTACGAGACGAACGCCAGGTCGTCGCGGCCGAGCGCGCGCTTGGCGATCGTCAGGTAGCGGGCGGTGGCGGCGAGCGCCTTCCCGGGGTCGAAGCGATCGTCGACGGCGCGGCGCTTCGCGCGCAGCCGCTGCACTTCGAGCAGCCGCCCGCGGCGCAGCGCGCGGTCGATCCGGCGCGTGAGCCGGCCGCTGCGCCGCGTGTCGACGCGCATGCCGAGCAGGTTGGTGGCGGTCTCCGCGAGGATCTGTGTCAGCCCCGCCGCGTCCTGGATCCCGCCGGCAAGCGCGTCCTCGCGCCCGGCGCTCTCGAGGAATACGAGCCCTTCGAGCAGGTCGGGCTCGACCGCGGCCGCCTGGGCGGCGGCCTCGACCTGAGCGCGCCAGCGCGCGACCCGCGCCGCCGTCGCGGTCGCGCCGCCGGGCGAGCGCGCATAGAGCACGTGGGCCGAGCCCGCCGCGGCGCGGCGGACGAAAGCGTCCTCCTCGTCCGGGTCGTAAGCGAACGGGTCCGGCACGGGGGCGCCGGCGTCCCCGCCGGGCGGCGTCGGCACGAGCGGCACGCCCGGCGCGGGCGCGTCGCCGCGCAGGCCGACGCCCGCCGCCACGGCGAGGACGACCAGTGCGCCCGCGAGCACGGCGACGCGGGCGCGCACGTTGACGGGGGAGCGGCGCACCGCCCGTCACCTTGGCACAAGCGCGTGCATGCCCTGCGGCGCTCCGGGTAGTCCGGTGGCATGAGACTCCGACGCCAGAGCAAGAAGAGCCGCTTCGCCAACGCCGTTGCCACCTACCTGAAGTTCAAGGCGATCTCGAAGGCCGCGAAGGGCGCCCGCAAGGGGCTGAAGGGCTACGCCGCGTACAAGGCGGCAAAGCAGGCCCCGACGGCGGTCAAGGCGCTCCC
>Ga0126307_10002978_pt1 | contig 11537 bp, 7 predicted proteins | sample Plot28_FD_89955 | JGI IMG/M metagenome (GOLD analysis project Ga0126307, IMG submission 89955) | Serpentine soil microbial communities from UC McLaughlin Reserve, CA, USA - Plot28 | ecosystem: Environmental > Terrestrial > Soil > Grasslands | place: USA: UC McLaughlin Reserve, Lake County...
AGCTCGTCACCGTTCATCGCCAGCACAGGCCCCTCCTCCCGACGAGCCCGCGCCGCGAAGCGCAGCGCGCCGCCGCGACCGAGCGGCTCCGGCTCCTCGACGACCTCGATCTCGGGCCCGATCCCGGAGAGCTCCCGCTCGAACAGCTCGCCGGCCCCGGCGGCGGCCGCAACGATGACCCGATCGACGCCGGCCCGCGAGAGGAGAGCGACGGCGTACGCCGCGAGCGGGCGATCGCCGACGGGAACGAGCGGCTTGGGGAGACCGCGTGCCGCGTCGCCAAGGCGCTCGGCCTTGCCGCCGGCGAGCAGGATCGCTTCCACTACCTGGCCGGGGCCGGCTCTTCTTCGCTCTCGGGCAGGCCTGCGAACGGCGAGCTCGGCCTCCCCATGCCCTCGTAGACGAACCCGGCCGCGCGGACCTCGGCCGGGTCGAGCAGGTTGCGACCGTCGACGATCAGATTGCCCCGCATCGCTTCGAGCACCTCGGGCGAGGCGAGGTCGCTCAGCTGCGGCCACTCGGTCACGATCACGGCGGCGTCGGCGTCGCGTACGGCCGCCAGCGGCGTATCCCGCACTTCGACGCCGCGGAGGAGCTCGTTCGGCTTTGCAACGGGATCCCAGGCCGTCACCTCGGCGCCCTCCGCCTGGAGCCGCGAGGCGAGCACGATGCTCGGCGCCTCGCGCATGTCGTCGGTGTGCGGCTTGAAGGCGAGCCCCAGCAGGGCGACGCGCGTTCCGCGCAGGCGGCCGAGGTGCTTCTGCAGCTTCGCGACCACCCGCCGCTTCTGCAGCTCGTTGACCTCGATCACGGCTGCCAGGAGCTGGAAGTGGTAGCCGGAGTTCGACGCCAGCTGCTTGAGCGCGAGCGAGTCTTTCGGGAAACACGAACCACCGAAGCCGATACCGGCTCGCAGGAAGTGCGGGCCGAGGCGGTGATCGAGGCCGATACCCTCGGCGACCTTCGTCACGTCTGCCCCCGTGAGCTCGCAGACGTTCGCGATCTCGTTGATGAAGCTGATGCGCGTCATCAGGAAGGCATTGGCGGCGAGCTTGATCATCTCGGCGGAATTGACGTCGCACCGCACGACGGGACGCTCGATGCCGTCGTAGAGCGACTCGACGGCGTCGCCGTCGGCCTCCTCGAAGGCGCCGATGACGATGCGGTCGGGGTGCATGAAGTCGCTCACGGCGCGGCCCTCGGAGAGGAACTCGGGGTTCGAGACGTAGCCGACGTCGTCGAGCCCGCGCGCGTCGAGCCCCGCGCGGACCTTATCCCCCGTCCCGACGGGAACCGTCGACTTCATCACCAGCACCGTCCGCTCGTCTAGCCGCGGCAGCTCGTCGACGACGGTCCAGACGCGCGAGAGGTCGGCATCGCCCGAGTACGTCGGAGGCGTGTCGACGCAGACGAAGAGGAAGTCCGCGCCATCCGCCACCTCACGGACGTCCAGCGTGTAGGTCAGCCGCTCCGCGTTTCGCTCGAGCAGCTCCGGCACGTCCTCCTCGTGGAACGGCACCTGCCCGGCACGCAGCGCCTCGATCTTCTCTCCGACGATGTCGCGGATCACGACCTCGTGGCCGAGCTCCGCGAAGCACGCGCCCGTGACGACGCCGACCCAACCGGCGCCGAAGATCCCGACTTTGCTCACTTGGAGGCCTGCGGCCGGAGGCCTTTCGCGATCGCGATCATCGTCTCGTTCGAGAGCTTGTCGAGCAGGGTGTTGACGACCCAGTAGGTCGCACCCTTGTCACGGAGGACGACCATGTGGAGCTTCGAGCCCGAGTAGTGGAGCTCGAACTTCCGCCCGCCGATCGTCGTCGTCTCGTTCGCCTCGGCCAGGACCGGCGCGTCCTCCCAGTCGGTCTGCTGGATCCCCCAGTACTGGTAGACGCCGTCGGTGAAGAAGCGGTACGTCAGCCGCACGGTCTTGTGGCCATTCGTCTCGTAGGCGCGCACGGGCATCGCGGGGTCGGGCGACGACGACCGCTCGAGGATCGTCGGCAGCATCAGCGGGAAGTTCACCTTCCTCCGAACCGAGCGCACCAGCGGCAGGCTCGTGGCGGGGTCCTTCACCACGACCGGCGCCTCGCGCTTCTTCGGCGTGCGGTCGACGGGCGTCGGCGCGAGACCCCCGTGGAACGTCTGGCCGACCACGACGGCGACCATCGCCTCGCCGGTGAGCCGCGAGATCTTCCCGGCCGGCATCTTCTGGACATCGGCGCTGCCGACGACGGAGGCGAGCTTCTGCGCGGCCTCACGCGCACCGGGCCGCTTAGCGCGGTAGTAGATGCGCGACCGGAAGTACTTGTAGCTGGGAGCGTCCGCTCGCGCGTTTCCGGCCGGCACGAGCCACTGATACCCGCGCTGCGAGAGCAGGAAGCCTGCGTTCGCGGCCGAGCCGTTGACGCCGTTTCCGTTCAGGACCACGAGCGTCACCCGGCTGGGCGGCGGGCCTGCTGCCTTCTTGCGCTTGAGCTTGCGCCCGAGCGCCACGGCAGTCGCCTTGTCGGCTGCGTCGACGTCGGGCGCGAGGAACTCCTGCACCGCCTCGTCGATGTCCGACTGCGGCGCCGTCAGCTCCTGAGCACCGGCGTAGCCCTGGTAGTCGCTGACCTGGTCGATCCGGCTCTGGAAGAAGTGGCCGGGCGGGAGCTGGTAGCCGAAGACCGCGTAGCGCAGGATCGTGTCGAGGTCGATACGGGAGCCGCCGCCCGCGGCGATGTCGACGTTGTCGGTGATCGCGTCGATGATCTTCGGCACGCTCGTCGGCAGGAAGCTGTGCGTGATCTGCTGCTTGAACGCGCGCACGAACATCTGCTGACGCGCGTTGCGGAAGAGGTCGTTGTCGAGATGGCGGTAGCGCGCGAAGTCGAGCGTCTTCTGCCCGTTCAGCTTCTGGTAGCCGGGCTGGAGGTTGATCGCCGCGTACCGCTCGCCGCCGTCGCTGTTGTCGTTGAAGTAGCGGCGGTCGACGTCCATCCAGACGCCGCCGACGTTGGCGACCAGCTGCTTGAAGCCGCGGAAGTTGACCATGATCAGATAGTTGACGTCGAGCCCGGTCAGGTGCTTCACGGTCTCGAGGGAGCCCTTCGGCCCGCAGGTCGCATACGCCTGGTTGATCCGGTCGCCGAACGTCGACCTGCCCGGGCAGTGGATCTCGACGTGGAGGTCGCGCGGGAAGGACAGCATCGAAATCGTGTCCGTGGTCGGATCCGCGCGGACGAGCATCAGGGTGTCCGACCGCGACTCGTTTCCGTTCTTGATGTCCTCGAGGCGGCGGTCGTAGCCGATCACGAGTGCGGTCGACGGCTGGTCGGGCGGCGGCACCTTGTCGAGCTGCTTCTGCGCGACCTTTACCTCCGGCGAGGACGTGTTCAGGTTCTCGACCTTGGTGTCGAGGTAGAGGTAGTAGCCACCGGCGAGCCCCAACGCGACCATCAGTGCGACCGCGAAGAGCGAGAAGACAATCTTGCCGACGAAGCGGAGAGTGCTCCGCTTGGGCTGCCGGTAGCGCGTCATCTCGGTGATGACGGCAGGCGGCAGAACGGCATGGCCGTTCCCGTTCAGGTCGGCGCGACGGCCGATTCCTTTCTTCAGCGTCGTCCGCATCAGGCCTAGAAAAGGCGAGGAACCCCTTGCGGGCGTTCGCCGAAGGCGCAGGATACCCGAGGTCCCGGAGGGCTATACGTCAGCCGAGGTCGTCTCCGCAAGCCATTGAGCGACGGCGAGGAGACTGCCGGTCTCCTCGTGGACCTGCCGCTGCTCGTCGGCGCCCGTGCCACGCTCCACGAGCCGTTCGACCTCGCTCAGCTCCTCCCTGCAGCCCAGCCGCGCCGCGGCGGGCTCAGCCCGCTCCACCAGCGCGAGAACGGCGTCGCGCGCCGGCCGCTCCTCGTCGCGCTCGAGATCGATGAGCTTGCCGTTCAGGCCGTCGCGAGCGGCGCGCCACTTGTTCTCGCTGACGAGCGTGACCGGCTGGAACCGCGGCCGCTCACCGCGTTCGAACTCGTCGGCCAGCGTTGCGACGAGGCTCTGGACGAGCGCCACGATCGCAGCCGTGTTCTCGAGCCGCGTCTGCGCATCCGGGATCCGCACCTCGAGCGTTCCGAGCTTCGGGTGGGGACGGACGTCCCACCAGATGAACGTGTATTCGGGGAACGACCCGGTCTTGACCCCGCGGTCGACGAGCAGCTCGAACTCCTCGAACGACCCGAACGCCGGCGGTAGCCCGCTGCGCGGGAAGGATTCGAAGACCTTCGTGCGCGTGGACGCGAGGCCGGTGTCGCGGCCGAGCCAGAACGGGGAGTTCGCAGAGAGCGCGAGCAGCTCGGGAAGCCACGTCCGCAGGCCGTTCATCACGGCGATCGCCTCGTCCGGCGAGGCGAGCCCCACGTGCACGTGGAGACCGAAGATGACCTCGCGCTCGGCGACCCAGCGCATCTCCGCCATGAGCGCGCGGTACCGCTCGTGGTCCGTGACGTCCTGGTGCTCCCAGCGCGAGAACGGATGGGTACCCGCGCCGGCGATGACGGCGCCGCGCTCGGCCGCGGCGTCCCGGAGCGTCGCGCGGAGCCCGCGCGCGTCCTCGACCGCCTCCGCGACCGAGCCCGCCACGTGAGTGGCGACCTCGACCACCGACTGGAGCAGCTCGGCCTTGATCCGCCGCTCGTGCGCGGCGGCTTCCGCCACCTCGTCGAAGCGCGAGACGAGCTCGTAGCTCTCCTCGTGGAGCAGCTGGAACTCCTCCTCGACGCCCAGGCTGAAGGGCGCGCTCTGGCCGAAGTTGATCTCGATGGCTACGCCGGCACGAGGTCGGCGGTCTCGGGCTCGTAGCCGAGGTTGGGCCGAAGCCAACGCTCGACCTCGGCGACGTCCATGCCCTTTCGGCGTGCGTAGTCCTCGACCTGGTCGCGCCCGACACGGCCGACCGAGAAGTAGCGCGCCTGCGGGTGGTGGAGGTAGATGCCGCTGACGGCCGCGGCCGGCGTCATCGCGAAGGTCTCGGTCAGTGCGATCCCGGCCTCTTCGGCGGCGAGGAGGTCGAAGAGCTTGCGCTTCTCGGTGTGATCCGGGCACGCGGGGTAGCCGAACGCGGGCCGGATCCCGCTGAACTTCTCGGCGATCAGCTCTTCGTTCGAAAGCTGCGGGCCGGTCTCGTACCACTCGCGACGGGCCTGCGCGTGCAACCACTCGGCGAACGCCTCGGCGAACCGATCGGCGAGCGCCTTGGTCATGATCGCGCGGTAGTCGTCCAGCTCGGCCTGGTACCGCGCGGCGACCTCGTCGGCGCCGTGGAGCGCGACAGCGAAGGCGCCGATGTGGTCGCCGTCCGGCGCCACGTAGTCGGCGAGCGAGCGGTTCGGGCGCGAGTCGCCGTACGCCGACTGCTGGCGGAGCATCGAGAAGCGGGTGGGGTCGAGGACGATGTCGTCCCCGTCCCGTGCGGCCGGCCAGAACCCGTAGACCCCTCTCGCCTGGAGGAGCTCGTCGCGCACGATCTCGTCCAGCAGTTCCGTCGCGTCGTCGTAGAGGGAGCGCGCCTCGGGCCGCTCGAGGATCGCCGGGAACTTGCCCTTCAGCTCCCAGGCGTAGAAGAAGAACTGCCAGTCGATGTAGCCGCGGAGCGTCTCGAGGTCCGGCTCGACGAGCCGCGCGCCGGTGAACTGCGGCTTCGGCAGCTCGGCGAACGAGACTCGCTCGGCGTTCGCGCGCGCCTCCTCTAGCGGGAGCAGCGGCTTGCGCGTCTTCTCGTCGTGCTGGTCGCGAAGACGCTCCTGTAGCTCGCGGTTGTCGGCGTCGAGGCTCTTGCGCCGGTCCGGGTCGAGCAGGTCGGAGACGACGCCGACCACGCGTGACGCGTCGAGGACGTGGACGACGGGCTCCGAGTACGCCGGCGCGATCTTGACGGCAGTGTGCTGCTTCGAGGTCGTCGCGCCGCCGATCAGCAGCGGCAGCTCGAGCCCGCGTCGCTCCATCTCGCTCGCGACGCCGACCATCTCGTCGAGCGACGGCGTGATCAGGCCCGAAAGGCCCACGACGTCCGCGTTCTCGGCGGCTGCCGTATCCAGGATCGTCTCGGCCGCGACCATCACGCCCAGGTCGACGACCGCGTAGTTGTTGCAGCCGAGCACGACGCCGACGATGTTCTTGCCGATGTCGTGCACGTCGCCCTTGACGGTGGCGAGCACAACCTTGCCCTGCGCGCGGCCGGCGCCGTTCTCGCCCTTCTCGGCCTCCATGAACGGCTCCAGGTAAGCGACCGCGCGCTTCATCGCGCGCGCGCTCTTCACGACCTGCGGCAGGAACATCCGGCCCGAGCCGAAGAGGTCGCCGACCACCTGCATGCCCTGCATGAGCGGGCCCTCGATCACGTCGAGCGGACGCGGGAGCTTCTGGCGCGCCTCCTCGGTGTCGGCCTCGATGAAGTCGACGACGCCGTGGACCAGCGCGTACTCGAGGCGCTTCTCGACCGGCGCCTCGCGCCAGGAGAGGTCGATCTCCCGCTTCGTCCCCTCGCCCTGAACCGTACTGGCGAACTCGACGAGCCGCTCGGTGGAGTCGGGCCGGCGGTTGAAGATCACGTCCTCGACACGCTCGAGCAGGTCGGGTGGGATGTCCTCGTAGACCACGAGCTGGCCCGCGTTGACAATGCCCATGTCGAGGCCCGCCTTGATCGCGTGGAACAGGAACGCCGAGTGCATCGCCTCGCGTACGACGTCGTTGCCGCGGAACGCGAACGAGAGGTTCGAGATGCCGCCGCTCGTGCGGACGCCCGGGCAGCGCTGCTTGATCAGCGGCAGGCTCTCGATGAACGCCTTGGCGTACTCGTCGTGCTCCTCGATTCCAGTCGCGACCGCGAGGACGTTCGGGTCGAAGACGATGTCCTCGGGCGCGAAGCCGGCCTTCTGGGTCAGCAGGTCGTACGCGCGGCCGCAGATCTGGACCTTGCGCTCGACCGTGTCGGCCTGACCCTGCTCGTCGAAGGCCATCACGATCACGCCCGCCCCGTAGCGGTGGACGAGGCGCGCCTGCTCGAGGAAGGCCTCCTCGCCCTCCTTGAGGCTGATCGAGTTGACGACGCCCTTCCCCTGAACGCACTTGAGGCCGGCCTCCAGCACGGACGGCCGTGAGCTGTCGACTATGATCGGGATCCGCGCGACCTCGGGCTCGGTGGCGATCACATTGAGGAAGGTCGTCATCGCCTGCTCCGACTCGAGCAGGTCGGCGTCCATGTTCACGTCCAGGAGGTTCGCGCCGCCCCTCACCTGGTCGACCGCGACCTCCACCGAGCCCGTGTAGTCGTCCGCCTCGATCAGCCGCCGGAAGCGCGCGGAGCCGGTGACGTTGGTGCGCTCGCCGACCATGACGAACCCTGTGTCGGGGCCGATCTCGAACGGCTCGAGGCCGCTGAACCTCGGCCTCGACTGGCGCTTCGGGACCTGTCTCGGTGCCAGACCCCTGGTCGTGTCCGAAATGGCCCGGATGTGCTCGGGCCGCGTCCCGCAGCAGCCGCCGACGACGTTCACGAGGCCGTCGCGCGCGAACTCGCCCAGGAAGCGGCTCGTGTCGCCCGGCTGCTCGTCGTGCGAGCCCATCTCGTTCGGCAGGCCCGCGTTCGGATGGCAGGCCACGTAGGTCGGCGCTATCTGCGCGAGGTCGTGCACGAACGGCCGCATCTGGGCGGCGCCGAGCGAGCAGTTGACGCCCACGATCAGGGGCTTCGCATGCTCGACCGAGAGCCAGAACGCCTCGACCGTCTGCCCCGACAGGTTGCGGCCGGAGAGGTCGATCGCCGTGAACGAGAGCCAGAGCGGCACGTCCGGCGCCGTCTCCTGTGCGGCGACGATCGCTGCCTTGGCGTTGAGCGTGTCGAAGACCGTCTCGATCAGCAGGATGTCGACGCCGCCCTGCGCGAGCGCGCGGATCTGCTCGGCGTACGCGTCGCGGACCTCATCGAAGGTCGCGGAGCGGTAGGCCGGGTCGTCGACCTTGGGCGACAGCGAGAGCGAGACGTTGAGCGGGCCGACCGACCCGGCGACGAAGCCGTCGTGTTCGTCGGCGGCCTCGCGGGCGAGGCGGGCGCCTTCGAGATTCATCTCCGCGACCGCGCTCTCGAGCGCGTAGTCGGCCTGGCCGATCGAGGTCGCCGTGAAGGTGTTGGTCGTCGCGATGTCCGCGCCGGCTTCGAAGTAGGCGCGGTGGATCTCGGAGACGAGGTCGGGCTTCGTGAGGTTGAGCAGGTCGGGGTTGCCCCTGACGTCGTGCGAGTGTTCGGCGAACCGCTCCCCGCGCCAGTCCTCCTCGGTAATCCCGCGGCCCTGGAGGAGGACACCCCACGAGCCGTCGAGCACAACGATCCGCTCGTCGAGAAGCTCCTTCAGTCTGTCGATTCGCTCCGTCGCCATCTCGCTCGCTCCCGCCTATCGAGTCGCGGGAGCCGAGGTTCGGGCTCGCGGGCTCTTTAGGCGTTTTTTACCCTGGTCGCCAAGCTGCCTTCAAAGCTTTCCAGGTCGCAAAAGCGTACCAAGAGGGCCGCGCCGGCCGGGACCAGCCGTCCGGCTAGTGACGTCTAGCCTCCGGACGGGCGTCCCCCGCGGCCCGACCAGACAGGCTTTCTATGTGGCAACGGTCGCGCAGCACGTCTGGGGGACGGCGCCCGCCTTCGTCGGGCCGCGGCATGAACTGCGCGAGAAGCTCCTGCTCAGCGAGCTCCTCGCCGTCAACCCGGGCCGCGAGATCCTCAACGGCGGCGCCGGCCTGGGCAGCTTCACCGCGTTGCTCGAGCGCCGCGGCTTCTTCGTCACGAGCTCCGACGTCTCGGAGCCGGCACTGGACCACCTGTCGGAGCGGGTGTACGGCGCCGTCGTCCGGGCCGACCTGACGGAGCTTCCGTTTGCCGATACGAGCTTCGACGCCGTCGTGCTCGGAGAGGTCCTCGAGCACGTCGAGGACGACCGCGCCGCGCTCGCCGAAGTCCACCGTGTCCTGCGTCCGGGCGGGACGCTCGCGCTGTCCGTGCCCGCGAACCCCGCGTGGTTCGGCCCGAGCGACCTATGGGCCGGGCACTTCCGGCGCTATGCCAGGCCCGACCTGGTCGAGAAGGTCACCACGGCCCGGTTTCGCGCGATTCGCTGCGTCGGCTGGGGCTTCCCCGTTTCCGCGGCCTACCACCGCAGAGTGTTCGACGGGCGCGCCGAGCGCCTCGCGGGCGAGGATCGGCCGCAGGGCTGGAAGGCCGTCGCCGTCGCCGGGCTGCGGGCCGCGCTGCAGATCGACCGCGCGTTCGTCGGAGTGGAACGAGGTGCTCTGGGTTTGCTGCTGACCGCTCGGCGCGGTTAGCGCATGTGGCTGCGGAGAGCGCCCGTCGTCAGCTGGATCACCCAGAGGCCGGCGAGCAGCGCATAGACGATCGCGGGAAACGCGATCCCGAAGATGGCGAAGAGCGTCGCCACGTGGGTCTCCATGCCGAGGAACACGTGCATGCCGATCGGCACGAGTAGCTGCGCCACGACGATCGACGCGCCGACGTGGATCAACGCCCCGCGCATCTCGTTGGGCGCGAGCTTCGGGAATCGGACGTCGATCCAGAGCGCCAGAGCGCCTGCTCCGACACCGAACAGCAGGATCATCAGGGGAACAGCCATCACAAATACCGAGGCGCCGTGAGCATACCGGCGCTATCGGCTGTAAGTGCCCGCTTCTAAAGAACTTGTAACGCGTTCTACGCGCGCGTGAACACGAGCACACCGGCCTCGTCGAGGGCAAGACGCCAGCGGGCGTCGACCCGGAGAGCGGCAATCGCCCTCTGCATGCGGCCTCGCTGGGCCGAGAGATCCGTGACGGCCACGGCCAATCCGTCACGCTCGGCACCAGCGCTGACCCGCGGTAACCACCAGTCGGAGTCGTCGACCACGATCCACTCCGCACGCGAGACCAGCGGGAAGCTGTAGACGTACCTGCGGTTCGAGAGGTGCGCGGCGAGTCGGTTCGTCGCGCTGACGGGAGCTCCCGCCGGGACGAGGTCGACCGCCTTCTGCGCAGCGCGGGCGCGTGCGTCAGGCCTCGAGAGACCCCCGTAGTCGCCGACCTGAGGGAGCGGCCCGAGAATCACGCTCATGCTCGCCGCAACGAGAACGAGCGCGGCCGCCGTCGCGGCGTGGCGGCCGAGGCGTGCGGTGCCGAGGACGGTCGCGGCGATCGCAAACGGGATCAACGGCGACGAGAGCTTCCCCCCGATGCTGGCGTCGGTGGCGCGCGACGAGAGGAGGACGAGGGCCAGCTCGGGAAGGGCGACGAGGAACAGCGTCGGCGACAGCGCGAAGAGGCCGAGCAGCGGCCCGAACATCGTCGCCAGGAAGACGAGGTCGTTCCCGTGCGCTGCGGCGCCGAGGACGCGCAATGGATCGGTGAGCAGCGTCTCCGCGATGCCGAGCGGTGAGCCGCCGACGGCCGCGTAGCGGCTCTCGAAGGGGCTGCCGCCGCCCGAGAAGTGCGGGATCACGACCGAGAACGCCAGTGCCGTCCACGCCATCCCGGCGCCCGCGATCGCCGCACCGACCGCGAAGCGCCGGGTTCGTAGCGCGTACCAGACGCCGAGCCCGCCGACGAGGAGCGGGATCTGCTCCCTGCTCGCTGCCGCCGCCACGGCGAACAGCGCGAAGGGCAAGAGCCGGTCCTCGTCGAGGTACCAGATGGCGAACAGGAGCAGCGGGACGGCCACCATCTGGGGGTCGAACTCGTTGAACGCGTTCCACTGGAGCGCCGGCAGGAGCAGATAGGCGAGCGCGAAGTACGCGGCTACGCGCTCCGACGCGAGGTGCTTGCGGGCGAGCCAGTAGACCGGAAGCGCACCGAGCGCAACGGCGACGGCCTGCACGACGCCGAGCATCACCGGGCTCGGCCAGAGCCACCAGAGCGGCGCGAAGACGACGAGCAAGGGATCGACGTGGACGGCGAGCCGCGAGATCTGCTCGCCGGCGACCTCCGTGGTCTCCAGGGGACGCCCGTGCGCCGTGTTCGAGACGGCCTGCGCGAAATTGCCGAGGTCGAAGCGCTTGTTCAGAAAGGCGTCGTACCGGAAGGCCGCGAGCACCGCGAACCCGGCGGCCCAGGCAGACGCCGCCGCCAGAACGAGCGTCCGCGGCGCGACGGCCGTCCCGCGGTACCCGATCGATGCGGCGAGCGCAGGCCGACGCCGTGCCCGGGCCGGCGCAGCGGCTTCCACGGCTACAGGACCTCGCGGACGTTCCGCTCGACGGCCGCGCGCCGCCGGCCCTCGGCGTGCTGGCTCGTGATCATCTCGGACACGAGACCCAGGAACAGGAACTGGACGCCGACCGTGATCAGCAGCGCCCCGAGCGTCAGGAGCGGTCGATGCCCGATCGCCCCGCCGGCCAGCTTGACGCCCGTCAGGTAGATGCAGATCGCGAAGCCGATCCCGCCGATGAGCAGCCCCGCGCCGCCGAACAGGTGGAGCGGGCGGTATCGGTAGCGGCCGAGGAAGAGCACGGTCAGCAGGTCGAGGAAGCCGCGGA
>Ga0126307_10002979_pt1 | contig 11535 bp, 11 predicted proteins | sample Plot28_FD_89955 | JGI IMG/M metagenome (GOLD analysis project Ga0126307, IMG submission 89955) | Serpentine soil microbial communities from UC McLaughlin Reserve, CA, USA - Plot28 | ecosystem: Environmental > Terrestrial > Soil > Grasslands | place: USA: UC McLaughlin Reserve, Lake County...
CCGAACGCCGACAGCGGGTCCGCGGCCAGCGCCCGGTCGTACGCTTCCTCGATCGTCGCCGCCACGGCGACGCCACACGCGTTCGCGTGCTTCACGATCACACACGTCGGCAGCGCGAACTCGCGCACGAGCAGCAAGGCGCCGTTCAGGTCGTAGAGGTTGATGAAGGAGAGCTCCTTGCCGCCGAGCTGCTCGACCTGCGAGAGGAGGTGCCTCCGGACGCCCGCGTCGCGGTAGTAGGCCGCGCGCTGGTGGGGGTTCTCTCCGTAGCGGAGGTCCTGGACCTTCTCGAGTGAGATCGTCAGAGTGTCCGGGAACGCGACCGCGTCGGAGAACCAGCCCGCGATCGCCGCCTCGTACGCAGCAGTCGCCGCGAACGCCGTCGACGCGAGGCTGCGGCGGGTCTCGTCGCCGAGCCCGCCCGCCTGCCGGAGCTCGTCGAGGACGGCCGGGTACTGCGCCGGGCTCGACACCGCCGCGACGTGCGCGAAGTTCTTCGCCGCCGCGCGGAGCATCGACGGGCCGCCGATGTCGATCGACTCGACCGCGTGGGCCTCGCCGACGGCGCGCCGTGAGACGACGTCCGTGAACGGATAGAAGTTGACGCACACGAGGTCGAACGGCTCGATCTCGTGCTCGGCGAGCGTGTCGAGATCGTCATCGCGGTCGCGTCGCGCCAGGATGCCGGCGTGGATACGCGGGTGGAGCGTCTTGACGCGGCCACCGAGTACTTCGGGCGCGGCCGTGACGTCCTCCACGCGTGTCACCGGCAGGCCGAGCTCCTCGAGGTGCGCGGCCGTCCCGCCACTCGCGACGAGCTCGGCGCCGAGGTCGACGAGGCCGTGCGCGAGCTCGCTGAGACCGGCCTTGTCCCAGACGCTCAGGAGCGCGCGCAAAGCTCTCGCACCACCTGCGGCAGGAGGCGATGCTCGACCGCCTGGACTCTCGCCCGCAGCGTCTCTGCGGTGTCGTCGCGATAGACCGGAACGCGCTCGGCGGTGATCACCGCCCCGGTGTCGACGCCCTCGTCGACGTAGTGGATCGTCGCCGCTGTCTCGCGCGCGCCGGCCGCGAGGACGTCCTCGATCGGGCGCGCGCCCGGAAAGTCCGGGAGCGGCGCCGAGTGCGTGTTGACGATCCGGCCGCCGTAGCGGTCGAAGAACGGCCTGCGGAAGAGGTGCATGTAGCCGGCGCACACGACGAGATCGACGCCGCGGTGCTCCAGCCATTCCGCGAGCGCAACGTCGCGCTGCTCGCGCGACTCGTAGTCGGCGGCGTCGAAGACCGCCGTCGTGATGCCGGCTCGCACGGCGCGCTCGAGGGCGCGGACGCCGGGGCGGTTCGACGCGACGGCGGCGATCGGCAGGCGGGCGTCGATGAGCGCCTGCAAATTCGTCCCCTCGCCGCTGACGAGGACGCCGATGCTCACGCGCGCTCGATCCCGCCGATCACGAGATCGTCCCCCGGGTCGGCGACGACAGCGCAGTAGCCGATCCCGAGGTTGAAGACGCGGCGGAGCTCCTCCTCGTCGACGTGACGGGCGAGCCACTCGAACACGAGCGGCCGCAGCCACGCGTCCCAGTCGATCCTCGCGACGAGCCCGGGCGGGAGGACGCGGGACAGGTTGCCGAGGATGCCGCCGCCCGTGACGTGCGCGAACGCCTTTGCGCGCGGCCGAAGCCTGCGCACGTCGTCGAGGTACAGGCGCGTCGGCGCGAGCAGGTCGTCGCCGTCGTAATCCTCGTCCTCGAGCACGCGCCGGACGAGTGTGAAGCCGTTCGCGTGGACGCCGGCCGACGCGACGCCGACGACGGCGTCGCCTTCGCGGACGCCGCTGCCGTCTATTACGGCCTCGCGGTCGACGATGCCGACGCACGTCGCCGCGAAGTCGAGCTCATCCTCGCGGTACACGTCCGGCAGCTCCGCTGTCTCACCGCCGACAAGCGCCACGCCGGCCGCGCGGCAGACCTCGGCGGCGCCTTCGACCAGCTCCGCGACCTGATCCAGGTTCACGGTGGAGGCGGCGATGTAGTCGAGCAGCAGCAGCGGATCGGCACCGGTCGTGATCACATCGTTGATGCAGTGGGCGGCCATGTCGGCGCCGCAAGCCCGAAGCGCACCGCGTGCCCGCGCGACGATCGTCTTCGTTCCGATCGAGTCCATCGAGGCGACGAGCAGGCGGCGATCGTCGAGAGGGTGCATCCCGGCGAAGGCGCCGAACCCGCGGGCACCCGTCGACTCGACGGCCTGCCGAAGCCGCCCGACGACGGCTGCCGCGGTGTCGAGCGAGACGCCCGCGCCGGCGTACGTCTTCGCCGCCTCGCTCACGGCGCCGAGTCTAGTGCGGCCACGCGACATCCTCGCTCACGCGCGTCCATTCGAGCCAATGGCCGCGACGTACATGGCCGAGGGTCTGACCCCCGGACGTGTCCCAAAAGACGCATAACCCGTGCCGATTCTGCGCCGGTTTCTCCCCACCCGGACATGTCCTCCGCATGCCGCGTCGCGTAACCGTGCGGCGTCTGGCGCAAACGGACACGGCCCAGGGTCTGACCCTCGCCCATGGCCGAACGCGACTCGTCCTAGACAAACAGTTCGGCGTACAGCTCCGGCCGCCCTTGCGGGCCGCCGTCCACGAACTTGACGACCGTGTCGCCGACGGTCACCGAATTGGCCGCGATCGGGGCGTCCAGCAGCACGGCGAGGGCCGAAGCTTTCTCGCCCGGCGAATCGGACTTCAGGTGGAGCTCCGCGATCGTCAGATCGCCGCGCGCCTCGAGCAGCTCCGCGATCCAGTCGCGCGGCGGGTGTAGCTCGAGCCGCATGCCGGCGCCCGTCGCGACGAACGTCCGCCGCGCCCCGTGCTCCTGGATCCGCAGATGGAGAGCGTCCGCGCGGACGAGAGTGTCCGTGAATCCCTCCTCGTCGAGCACGACTCCGAGATGGTCGACGCGCGGGACGTCCCACTGACCGGGCTGGACGACGACGTTGACGGCGCCACGCTCGAGCTCGGACAGCCGGAGCTTGAAGCCGAGGCTGTCGAGTTCCTCCCACGACGTCCCCGGCTCGTAACCGCGGTGCTCGTCCTCGACGCGGCCGTACCGCGCGACGAGCCCGAAGCCGAGCTTCGCGAGGTACCGCGCCTCCACGGCGCGAACGCGGCTCGTCACGAGGTGGTAGTGGAACAGGTGCATCAAAAATCCCCTCTGCCGCAGTTCGCCACGTCGGTTCCGCCGACGGTGATGCCGAACTCGTCCACGGCCGCGGGATGCTAACGATCCCGCCCTAGACTCGGCCTGCCGTGAGCCACTGGACGCTCGACCCGCTGCAGCTCCTGCCGCTCGCGCTCCTCGCGGTCGCGTACGGAATGCGTGTCCGGACGCTCCGCCGGCGTGGCCGCCCGCCGCCGGCCTGGCGCATCGCGCTCTTTGCGTTCGGAATCGCGCTGCTCGTGATCGCGCTCGCGTCGCCGATTGCGTACTACGCCGAAGAGCGGTCGTTCATGTTCCACATGATCCAGCACGTCCTGCTCGGCGATCTGGCGCCGCTCGCGCTGCTCGGCGGCCTCACCGGACCGATCCTGCGACCGTTGCTCTTCGTCGTCCATCCTCTGCGCCACGTCTTCCACCCCCTCGGGGCCCTCGCCGTCTGGGCGCTCCTGCTCTACGCCTGGCACTTGCCCGTCCTCTACGAGGCGGCGCTGCATCACGACGCCGTGCACGCGCTCGAGCACGCCGCGTTCTTCGCCGGCGGGATCGTGATGTGGGCGCCGGTGCTCGAGACCGTGCCGATGCCGGAGTGGTTCGGAACGGGCGCGAAGATGGGGTACGTCGCCGTCGTGCGCGCCGTCGAGACGATCCTCGGCAACGTCTTCATCTGGGCCAACACCGCCTTCTACGACTTCTACTCCGGCGTGGCCCGCCCGTGGGGGATGTCCGCCGTCGACGACCAGCGCGTCGCGGGGAGTGTGATGATGCTCGAGGGTTCGCTGGTCACGATCGGTGCGCTGGCGTGGCTCTTCCTGCGTCTCGGCGCCGAGGGCGAGCTCCGGCAGCAGCTCCTCGAGCGCGGGCTCGATCCGCGTGTGGTTCGCCGCGCAGTGAGATACGGCCGCGGAAAGGAGCTGGAGCAGGCGCGTTGAAGTCCAAGCGCCGGTGCACTCGACCGGCGTCCACCACGTCGACCTCGTCGTCTCGTCGATCGAGCGCAGCCTGCCGTTCTACCGCGACCTTCTTGGGCCGCTCGGCTACCACGGCGTCAGCGAGGTCGAGGGTGAGCGCGGCGAGACGATCTACTACCTCTGGGGCCCCGGCAGCTCAGTTGGAGTGCGTCCGACACAGTCGCCGCGGCCGGAGCCGTACGACCGTTACGAGGTCGGACTTCACCACCTCGCTTTCGAGGCGGTCTCCCGCGCGCAGGTCGACGAGCGGCACGAGTGGGTCAGCGGTCACGAGGTGGAGATCGAGAGCGTTCCGAAGGAGTACACCTACTCGGTCGGGTACTACGCGTTCTTTTTTTACGATCCCGACGGCATCAAGTTGGAGATCGTCCACGTCCCTCGACACGCAGCGTGAAAGGAGCGGAATGTCGACGACACCTCCGGAGGGCACGACGACGACCACGAGCACGACGAGCACGGCGTCCGGGCGAGCGGGGTACTCGAACCTGCCGATGGACGTGGCGCGCCTGCCGATCCCCGGCAACGCGGAGTTCCTCGTCTACCTCCTCGCGGTGATTCTCGCATGGCTCGTCTGTTGGCTTGCCGACAGCCTCCGCGCCAACGATTGGCTGCTGACGTTCACCGTCCTGACCGCCTTCTACATCCTCTCCCGCGGGATCGCCAAGGCGTCCCGGGTCCTGGAGCAGTAACAGCACCGGGGGGCGGCGCGCCCAGACCACGCGCGCCGCTCCCCTCTGACTTCGTGGCCTTGAGCCACAAACTCTCGGGTCGCGCGCGACGCCGCGCGGAGCACCGCCGAGGCGGCTACGTCGTGGCCGGCTCGAACTTCAGCTTCGCGGCGTCGGCGGGCACGGGCGCGGGGTACTCGCGCGTCAGGCAGGCGCGGCAGAGCGCCTCCGCTGGACGGCGTGTAGAACCCTGGAGCCCCTCGAGCGACAGGTACGCAAGCGAGGTGGCGCCGATGTGTGCGCGCACCTCCTCGACGCTCAGCTTTGCCGCAATCATCTCGGCGGGCTCAGCGAGGTCGATTCCGTAGAAGCACTGCGAGATGACGGGTGGCGACGAGATCCGCACGTGCACCTCGCTCGCGCCGGCGTCGAACAGCATCTGGACGATCTGGCGCGTCGTGTTGCCGCGGACGATCGAGTCGTCGACGACGACGATCCGCTTCCCCGCCACCTCCGCCAGGGGATTGAACTTCAGCTTGATCCCCTGCTCTCGCAACCCCTGCTCCGGCTGGATGAACGTCCGGCCGACATACCGGTTCTTGATCACGCCCTCGCTGAACGGGATCCCGGATGCGCGCGCGAAGCCGATCGCGGCCGGCGTCCCCGAGTCCGGGATCGGGAGGACGAGGTCCGCTTCGGCGGGCGCCTCCTCGGCCAGCCGCTCGCCCATGCGAACACGCGCGCCGTGCACCTCGACGCCCGCCAGACGGCTGTCGGGCCGCGCAAGGTAGAAGAACTCGAAGATGCAGAGCGCCCCCTTTGCCTCCGTCTCGACCGCCTGAATCGAGGTGAGGCCGACCTCGTCGACGAGCACCAGCTCACCGGGCCGCACCTCGCGCTCGAACTCCGCCCCGACCAGGTCGAGCGCGCACGTTTCGGATGCGACGATCCACTCGCCGTCTCTCCGGCCGAGCACGAGCGGCCGGAACCCGTGCGCGTCGCGGAAGGCCATCAGCGTTCCCTCGGACAGCGCGACGACCGAGAACGCACCGGTCATCTTGCGCATCGCGCCGGCGGCCGCCTCCGCGAGCGGCGCCTCGTCTCGCGCGATCAAGGCGGCAATCAGCTCGCTGTCCGACGTGGAGGCGAGCTTCGCGCTCTCGTGAGCCAGCTCGCTCCGCAACTCGGCGGCGTTGACGAGGTTGCCGTTGTGCCCGAGGGCGATCGTTCGCGCCCGGCCGTGGTGAATCAGCGGCTGGGCGTTGGCCCAGTGCGACGAGCCGGTGGTCGAGTAGCGCGTGTGTCCGATGGCGGCGTCGCCGCGCAAACCGCTGAGGTTCTGCTCGTCGAAGACCTGCGTGACGAGGCCCATGTCGCGGAGCACGGTGAGACGGCCGGCGTCCGACACGGCGATTCCGGCGGACTCCTGGCCGCGATGCTGGAGCGCGAAGAGGCCGAAGTAGGTGACGCGGGCCACGTCGCGGCCGGGCGCGCGGATCCCGAACACGCCGCACATCAGTGCCCCTTCAGGTAATGCCGTCGAGTTTCTGGGTCGCGAGCACCAAGCCCGAGGACGCACTCGTCCGCCGCCATGGCTGGATGCCTTGGCAAGGGCGAGGGTGGCGTCTGGCGCCGCGTGATCGCGCGCGAGAAGCCGACATGTATTGCCTGATCCGGCACTAGACGGAGTCCTCCCAGGCGTCGCGCAACTCGTCGAGCGGCAGCCCCGCCACCGAGTCCCCACGCACGACGCCGAGCCTGCGCATCGGCACGCCGCGGAGCTTCGCGGCGAAGGATTCCGTGCACGCGACGATCGCCTGCCCGCCGCCCTCGCCGAAGCGGTGCCGCGGATCGGGCGGGAGCTCGACGTCGGCGCCGATGCCCGACGCGATCGCGCACTCGGCCAACGCGACCGCGAGCCCGCCTTCGGCGGCGTCGTGCATGAGCGAGACGTAGGGCGCCACGCGCACGAGGAAGCGGATCAGCGTCGACTCGGCCTCGAGGTCGAGTCGCGCCGGCGTCCCGCCGAGCTCGCCGTAGAGGGCCTGGTACTCCGAGCCGTCGAGCGAGAGCTCGGGCTTGCCGACGAGGAGGACCGCGTCGCCCTCCTGCCACGTCGACGGGATGCGGCGGACGTCCGCGACGAGCCCGACGCAGCCGACGACAGGGGTGGGGTGGATCGGCCTCCCGTCCGTCTCGTTGTAGAGCGACACGTTCCCGGAGACGATCGGCAGCGACAGGGACTCGCACGCCTGCGCCATGCCCTCGATCGCCTCTGCGAGCTCCCACGCCTGCTCCGGCTTTTCGGGATTCCCGAAGTTGAGGCAGTCCGTGAACGCGAGCGGGGTGCCGCCGGCGCACGCGACGTTCCGTGCCGCTTCGAGCACGACAACGGCACCTCCCGTTCGCGGGTCGAGGCGCGTGATCCGGCTCTGGCCGTCCAGCGAGAGCGCGATCCCGCGGTGCGACGGGCGCAGGCGAAGCACGGCCGCGTCGAGGCCCGGCCGGCGAACCGTCAGCGATCCGACGAGCTGGTCGTACTGCTCGTACACCCAGCGCTTCGATCGGACGTTCGGCGAGCGAAGCAGTCCGAGCAGCGCCTCGTCGCTCGACTCGGGCGCAACCGTCGGATCCGACGGCTCCGGCTCGCGAGGGCTTGCCTCGAGCTCGTAGCGGGGACACTCGTCGGTCAGGAAGCTCGACGGGATGTCGCCGACGACCTCGTTTTCGTGGAACGCGCGCAGCCGCTCGGTGTCCGTCACTTCGCCGATCACGGTGCACGGCAGCTCCCACCTGGCACAGACCGCAACGACCGCGTCGAGCATCTGCCGCCGGACGACCGCCACCATCCGCTCCTGCGACTCCGAGATCATGATCTCCCACGGCTCCATCGCCTCTTCGCGGAGCGGGACGCGGTCGAGATGAACGTCGATGCCCGCGCCGCTCGAGGCCATCTCCGCCAGCGCCGAGGCGAGGCCCGCGGCGCCGCAGTCCTGCAGCGACTCGACCAGGCCGGCCTCCACGAGCTCGACGCTCGTCTCGATCAGCTTCTTCCCGGTGAAGGGGTCGCCGATCTGGACGGACGGGCGCTTGTCCGGATCGTCCTCGCCCAGCTCCGCCGACGCGAGGACGGATGCACCCCCGATGCCGTCCCGTCCCGTCGTCGCGCCGTAGAGGACGACCAGGTGCCCCGCCGCGCGTGCCTTCGCGCGCGTGACGCGATCGGCCGGGAGAACGCCGACGCACATCGCGTTGACGAGACAGTTGTCCTCGTAGGCCGGTTCGAAATACGCCTCGCCGCCGACGGTCGCGACGCCGACGCAGTTGCCGTAGTGGCCGATGCCGGCGACCGCGCGGTCGAAGCCGTGGTCGGGGGCGCCGAAGCGGAGCCCGTCGAGGATCGCGATCGGTCGCGCGCCCATCGCGCTGATGTCGCGCAGGATGCCTCCGACGCCGGTCGCGGCGCCCTGGAACGGCTCGACCGCCGACGGATGGTTGTGGGACTCGACCTTGAACGCGATCGCGACGCCGTCCCCGACGTCGATCACGCCCGCATTCTCGCCCGGCCCCTGCAGGACACGTTCGCCGCTCGAGGGCAGCCGCTTCAGCAGCCGCGCCGAGTGCTTGTAGCCGCAGTGCTCGGACCACAGCAAGGAGAAGACGGCAAGCTCGAAGTGGTTCGGTTCGCGTTCGAGGAGTTCGCAGATGCGCTCGAGCTCGCCGTCCGTGAGCCCGAGCGCCCGGTGCAGGGGCTGTTCGGCTACCTGCGTCAGAAGGCCATCGTATCCGCGGTCTGGGACGGAGCCCAATCCCCTGCAACGAGCCGCGACGAGGCGCCGAACAGGCCAAGTGACAGTCTCGTACTTGGCCTCGGTGGGGCGTGGTGCCATGGGTAGCCTCGGCTGCTGTGACCCGTTCGTACGCGTTTCTGATCGGCCTGCTCGCTGCGATCTGGGGCGCCTCGTACCTCTTCATCAAGGTCGCGGTCGACGATTTCGCCCCGACCGCGATGATGGAGATCCGGCTCGGGGTGGCGGCGCTCGTCCTCGGCGCGGTGCTCGTCGCGCGGGCCGGTGTGCGCGACGCGACTCGCGACCTGCGGGGGGCGGGGTGGCACGCGCTCGGCATCGGGGTCGTCAACGGCGCGATCCCGTTCACGCTGATCGCCTGGGGCGAGCAGTACATCGACTCCGGAGTCGCGGCGATCGCGAACGCGACGATGCCGATCTTCATCGCCATGCTCGCGCCGCTGATGCTGCCGAGCGAGCGCGTAACCGGGATCCGGCTCGTCGGGTTCGCGCTCGGCCTGGTCGGGGTCGGCGTGCTCGCGGGAGGGCAGCCGGACGGAACCTGGTGGTTCGTCGCCGGCACGCTCGCCGTCGTCGGCTCGTCGATCTCCTATGCCGTGTCGTCGTTCTGGGCGCAGCGGCGGCTCGGCAGCGCCAGCAACCACGCACTGGCGACGGCGTCGATGACCGGTGGCGCGCTCGTGCTCCTGCCGCTTGCGATCCTGTCTGCTCCGACGGACGCCCCGAGCGCGAAGTCCGTCGCGTCGCTGGCGGCTCTCACGCTGCTCGGCACAGCGCTCGCGCAGCTGATCCTCTACCGCGCGATCCGCCTCCACGGCGCGTCGCGCACGAGCCTCGTCACCTACCTGATGCCGCCGACGGCGCTCTTCTACGGCTGGCTGCTGCTGGACGAGCACATCAGCGCGGCCACCGCCGCAGGGCTCGCGCTGATCCTCGGCGGCGTCGCACTCGGATCGGGTGCCGTTCGCGTCCCGCGCCGCGCCGAGGCCGTGACGGAGCCGTGATCGAAAGCGACGGCATACGGATCAGGCGCGCGTCCCGCGACGACGTCGAGTTCCTGCTCGAGGTCTTCACGGACGACGACGTGCAGCCGTTCCTTGCGGGCGGCGCCGCATTCGACGAGGGACGCGTCAGATCCGAGCTCGAGCGGCAGGAGGCCGAGCCCGAGGCATTCGGGCGTTTCGTGATCGAGGTCGAGGAGGACGGCGGCTGGCAGCCGGCCGGGACGATGGGCTTCCACCGCGTCAACGAGCGCAGCCGAATCGCGCGCCTCGAGCGGCTCGCCGTTCTGCCGCGCTTCCGCGGCCGGCACGTGGCCGACGACGCGGCGCGTGCTTTCCAGCGGCACCTGATCTTCGACCTCGACTACCACCGGCTCGAGCTCGAGGTCTACGGCTTCAACGAGCGCGCGCAGCGGCACTCCGAGCGGGCCGGGTTCATGCGGGAAGGCGTGAAGCGGAAGGCGTACCTCCGCCACGACGAGTGGACGGACGGTGTGCTGTACGGGCTCGTGCGGGAGGATCTGGAGAACTGATGCGGACGACGCAGGCCGGCAGCCTCGAGCTCTCCCGCGTCGGCCTCGGCTGCAACAACTTCGGCCGGCGGGTCGATGCTGCGGCGACACGCGCGGTGATCGACGCAGCGCTCGAGGCGGGCGTCACGTTCTTCGACACCGCGAACGTCTACGGCGACGGCGACAGCGAGCGGTTCATCGGCGAGGCGCTGCGAGGGAGGCGCGACCAGGTCGTCCTGGCGACCAAGTTCGCTCACGACGCCGGCGACGGCGTCGGCGGCTCGCGCGACGGCGTCCGGAGCGCCGTGGAGGGATCGCTGCGGCGACTGCAGACGGACCGCGTCGACCTCCTCTACTACCACCGCCCCGACGGGGTGACGCCGCTCGACGAGACGATCGGCGCGATGGAGGAGCTGCAGCGCGAGGGAAAGACGCGCGAGATCGCATGCTCGAACCTCGACGCGGCGCAGCTCGAGGAGGTCGGCTCGCGCATCGCCGCGTTGCAGAACCGGTACAGCCTGCTCGAGCGCGGCGCGGAGCGCGACGTGCTTCCGCTCTGCCGCGAGCTCGGCATCGGCTTCGTTCCGTACTTCCCGCTCGCGAGCGGGCTGCTCACCGGGAAGTACCGCCGCGGAGAGGCAGCGCCGGCCGGAACGCGGCTTCATGGCCGCGACGACGCGCTGACCGACGACGCGTTCGACCGGATCGAGCGGTTGGAGGAGTTCGCGCGCACGCGCGGGCGGACGCTCCTGGAGCTCGCGATCGCCGCGCTCGCGTCTCAGCCGGGGATCGTTTCCGTGATCGCGGGCGCGACGAAGCCGGAGCAGGTGCGCGCCAACGCGGCGGCGGGCGAGTGGGAGCTCGAGCAGGCGGAACTGGCGGAGCTGCTCTCTGTCGAGGCGTAACGAGTTCTCCACAGCCTGAGCGCCGAGAGATGCGCGAAGCACCTGGCTGATCCGAAACCCGGTGCCTGACACCCGAACAGAAGTGTTACGAGATCGCGCCGGTGGCTACTTGACGCGGAAGCTTCGCACGGCGGCGAGGCTTCGGTTGCCGGCGCGGTCGACGGCGACGACCGACACGCGATGCACGCCGCGCACAAGCCGCGGCAGACGCACACGAAGCGTCGCGGGCAGCAGCAGCGAGCCTGTGTCCTGCACCGCAGAGAGCCGACGGACGACGCGCCCGTCGAGCCGCACCTCGTACGACGCGACGCCGCTGCCCGTCTCGCGCGCCGCCGTCCACGCCAGCTCCGGTCGCGCGGAGACGATCCGGGGTGCGCGCGGGCGCGTCGTGTCCGTCCAGCGAACGTCGACAACCGCGCGATCGCCCTCGGCTGAGGAGACCGTCGCCGTGAACGCTCCA